>Ga0247841_10001389_pt1 | contig 55377 bp, 19 predicted proteins | sample LaCruzMarch2015__2_FD_192410 | JGI IMG/M metagenome (GOLD analysis project Ga0247841, IMG submission 192410) | Freshwater microbial communities from meromictic Lake La Cruz, Castile-La Mancha, Spain - LaCruzMarch2015_18m | ecosystem: Environmental > Aquatic > Freshwater > Lake | place: Spain... | reverse complement strand
CATTGTTTTTTCTCCTTGTGTTAATATTTTATCTTGGCAGACAAAATATTTTAGCACAAGGAGATTTTCTATTCAACGGCAAAAGCCTCAACCGCACCACCAGACTATCTGGTGGTTTCTTATACAATTAAAGTCATATGAAATTCATATGACTTTTTTTTACGCAAAATAAAAGAGTTCTAAAAACGGAACTCTTTTATTTTTTTAAAACTTTAAAATGAACTAAAAATATCTCCTATATATTCTCCAAAACCTTCAATTTTTTGGGCAATTCTTATGATTAAATCAATTTTTGAGGACATTTTTGAAATTTCTTCAATAACATCGATATTTTCAATCATACTCTCTATATTTTGAATGAAACCTAACGCTGATTCAATTTCTGCATAGATTGCTGAGACATCTTCAATTAATTTAGCGGCTTCAAGGACGGCTTCTGAATTTAGGATAGACGCCATAAGAGAATTAATCATTGAAGAAATTGTTGAAGTAACTTGAAGGAAACCTTCTTTGAGAGAACCTTCTATTTTTTCAAATACCCCTGTGGCTGCGTCAATTTTTGATTGTATATCTCCAATTAGAGTGTTTAATTCTTCAATAGACCCTATGGCTGATTCAATTAAGGAATAGATTTTTGAGATATCGGTAAGTGAAAGAATCTCATCGAGATACCCTTTTAATTTTTGTATGAGTTCTATCGCTGGTTGAATTTTTGCATAGAGTTCAGCAACTTCTTTAAGTATCCCGATGTCTCCTATCATTTGCCCTATAGTTTGAGCGAACTCTAAAACTGAATTGATTTTGGAATAGATATCAAGAGCATCTTGTATGAAACCAACGCCCCCAAGCAAACCTTTAAGATAACTAGCAATACTACTCTTCACTACTCCAAGAATAAGGGTGACAATTCTTGGAATTATATCCGTCTTTTCCCAACCAGCACCTTGTACTCGTCTGATATTTTCCGCCCAACTGTCCATACTCGCTTCAAGCCAAAATAAGATGGCATTCGAGGCTGCAAAATCATCTTCGTCACTGTCAATCAAAACAAGGGCAATGTCAAGAGCTAAGTAAATGCTATCTAGTGTTGTGCCTAAATCCGTCGAACTACCTTCACTTGTTGAACTGTCACTTTCTGAACCAGAACTTTCTCCACTTGATGAACTGTCGCTGCTTGAACTGGTGGTCAACAATTTTAGCAAAGCAATAATATCTTTGATTGTGCAATATGCATCATATGCTTCTTGTGCAATTTCATAGCCCGTTTCAATGTCGTCGATTAATTTTTGAATTTTTCCTGACTTATGCCACCAGTCTGACATTCTAAACGCGGCGTTCCAAGGGGCAATGTCTTCATTCAGCCCATTCACTTGAATGTTTGGCATATTAAGCATCCACGTGATAGGAACATAAATATCAAATTCAATTGAACCAAATATGCCAAAATCATAATCTATATTGACTGTTTTAATATACAAACAAAACTCAGCGTAATAGTCTGCCCATGTTTCAAGATATTCTCTTGGATAGATATTTATATATTTAATGTTGAGTTTGTCTTGCGTCACAAGTCTGGTGTCAAGTTCAATGCTTGAATCAAACCACAGTGAGCCGTCAATCTTTCCATTAAAGGTTGGGCTTGTGTATGTGTCTTCATACCATTCTCTTGTGGCAACTAAGTCGCCCATCGTGGAAGTGCTGTCAAAATATATCGCAAGCGAATAGCCTGCATATTTCGTTTCGTCGTCCACTGTTCTATCAAGCACAGAGTCTTCATCACAGCCACTTTGACAGATTGAGCCACCACTAAATTTCACAAGAGTGTTGTTTGAAGCATACACACCGTCATAATAGAAATATTGTGTCTTTCCGTCGCCAAGAATATCATCATCTTTTGTCTCTTCATATCTTGAATAGGAATATTCTCCGCTTACAGTGAGGTATTGACTGCTCTTATTATTTTGAATAACTCCCTGTTCAAAAATCTCAATTGTGGAGTTAACTGAATAGATGCCTCCACCAAACCCGCCAGCACCATTCTTTTCACCTGCCTCATTCCCACCGATGATGCCTTTAACATTGACAGTTGAACTCTCTGCATACACTCCGCCACCTGCGTTCGTTGCGATGTTATAGTTGATGTAGTTGTAACCAATATTTTTGCTCGATGAACCTTTTTCATTGATTGTGAGAGTGGCATTTGAAAGATACACACCACCGCCATTCGTCGCCTGATTGACAAAGTAAATCCCTTTGCCATCTGTGTCAAGACCGCTTCTGCCGATATTACACTTTATAAGAGTAATCGTTGTGTCTGTCCCGCCTGCAACATACAGCCCACCGCCGTCATTTTTCGCAAAGTTACTGAGAATGTCCACTGTGTAGTTGTCTTTGCTGGAAGTGCCAGTTGTGCCAAAATTGTAGGATTTTGCCGAAGTCCCTTGTGCATTGATGAACACTCCACCACCAGACCCGCCACAATAGTTGAACGCAATCGTGCCACCCTTAAAGGTTGCTGTCCCATTTGGACTGACATACACGCCACCGCCATCGCCATAGGCATAGTTGGAGCAACTCGTTTCGCTTGCCGTTATAGGTTCATCTGAACTCTCATCATCTGTGTCTTTGCCGATTGTCCCGCCGTTTAAGATGAAATTCCCAGCACTTGCAACATACACTCCACCGCCGTTAACCATTGCTGTGTTGTTCTCAATTTTTGACATTGAATTTGATGTTACAGTTCCTGCATTTACAAACACGCCACCGCCGCTGCTTGCCATATTGTTTGACACTTTTATTGACGAGCCCAAAGTGACCGTCCCGCCTGCAACATAAATTCCGCCACCATTTTCAGTTGATTCGTTTTCATAGATGTAGCCTGCGTTGGCAATGAGTGTTCCACTGTAAACATATAAGCCACCGCCATTTCTTGCGGTGTTTGAAATTATGCCATAATTTGGCTCCTTTGCTTCATCAAGGCTCACATCAATTGATAAAGTGACTGTTCCTCCGCTGAGTGCCATTGCTCCGCCTGCAAGACTTGCAGTGTTGCTTGCTATTCTCGTGTTTTTAATCTCCATCGTTCCTATGGAGAAAATGCCACCGCCCTGATTTGTGACAAGTGTGCCGTTTTCGCCGTTTTCTTCAATGACAGCATAGTTGAGGACAATTTCAGCACTTGACCCCACAAACATTGCACCACCTTTATAAGCATAGTTACCTGTGAGAGTTGCGGAAATGGTTGAATTCTTATCAACACCGTCAACTGTTATATTTGCACTGTTTACATATATTCCACCGCCCTCAGATGTAATTGCACTTGAAGTTGTGTTGTTTTTAATCTGCACACCAGATTTAATGTCTGCAATGCAATATTGCCCAAGATACAACCCGCCACCGCTTCCGCTGACTGTGTTTGAAGAAATAAGGGCTTTTGTAATGTTCAAATATGCTACATTTTCTTCATCTCCACCCCCATAAATTCCACCGCCGTTTGTGGCAAGGTTGTCTGCAATTATTGCACTTTCGACAGATGAATTTTCATTTCCAAAATTAAACGTGCCAGAATAAACATACACACCGCCACCATTCTCACTTGCTGTGTTGTTTGCAATCTCGCCAGAATTAATGTTAAAGGCGTTTTCGTCACCTGCCACATAGAGCCCACCGCCATTCACCGCAACATTTTCACTTAGGGTCACTGCCTTATATGTCACAACACCTCGTTCGTAATATATTCCTCCGCCGTTTAAAGCACTATTATCAGTTATTTTAATGTTATTTAAAATATAGGAAGAATATTTGCCCGCAGTTGAAGTGAGATAAAGTCCGCCACCATTCGTTTGAGCAGGATTACCGTTTGAAGAAATTGCACCGGAGACCAAGTTGAGATTGCCACCTGCCACAAACACACCTGCACCATTCACGGCATTATTGTCGGTGATTGAAGTTGTGACACTTTGCGTTCCTGCATCATTCATCACAAATGAGCCTGTGGAATACACTCCTCCACCACTTTCGCTTGCGATGTTTGAAGTGATTGAGCCTTTGTTCATATTAAACTCGCCAGAATAGTAGTCTTCCGCTGAATTTATCACCCCATTCACAAACACCCCGCCACCATTCACTGCCGTGTTGCTTGAAATCTCTCCGCCATTCATTGTGAACAACCCAACAGAACTTTTTGACGAAGAATTTGCGTCAACAAACACTCCACCGCCGTTTCCCGTTGCAATGTTGCCTGATATTTGTGAAATGTTGCTTCCACTATCTGACAAGGTAAACTTACCTTTTGCCCCCACAAATACGCCTGCTCCGTTCACTGCCCCGTTGTTTGAAATGGTGGAAGCAGAGGTTGTTGAAATCACATTCGCAGTTGCATCGCTGACATACACTCCACCGCCGTCAAAAGTTGCCGTATTGTTTGAAATTGTGCCACTATAAACATTCAAACTGGCGGTTTCTGCCACATAAATTCCTGCACCATAACTTGCCATATTATAACTGCAAGAAGCCGTTTCGCCATTTAGATTAAGCACGCTTGTGCTTCCCAAAAGATATGCTCCACCGCCATTTTCCGCTGTGTTATTGCTGATGTTTCCGCTTGTCAAATTGACAGTTCCGCCATTCACAAAGATGCCACCGCCATTGCCTCTGCCTTGGCTCACCTGCACTTCATCTTCCGTGGTGAAAATTTCTGCTGAGTTGTTATAACTCACACCGCCAGACAAGATGTTGAATGTCCCACCGCCACAAACATAAACTCCACCACCATTGCCCCCAACATATGTGCCGTTTTCAAGCACTTTTGTTGCGTCGTTTCCTTTTCCTGTTTCGCCGATTGTTCCACCGTCAAGAGTGAGCACCCCGCCATTCACGTAAATTCCACCGCCATTTTTAGCACTGTTTGAAATGACTTTTGAAATGGAAGATCCACTGCCGGAAATGGTCAAGTCGCCACTGTTTCCAACATAAATTCCACCGCCTGCTTCCGTCACGGCGTTTGAAGTGACTGTGCTTGCATTTGACAATTCTGTTATTCCATTCACATACATTCCACCGCCACATTTTGCAGTGTTTCCCGTGATGACGCTTGCGTCTAAGACAACTGTCCCGTTGCTATATATTCCGCCACCATTTTCAGTTGCGATGTTTGCAGAAATTGAACTGTTTGTAACATTCAAAGCACCCTTGCTATAAATTCCACCGCCACTCACTGCACTGTTAAGAGTGATTAAATTTGTTGACGAACTTACGGTTATGCTTGAATTTTGAGTTCCAAAAATTCCCCCGCCATTCACTTTTGCGGTGTTGTTCGAAATTGTGACACTATCTCCAAAGGTGACAATTGCATTGTCCACATAAATTCCACCGCCACTGCCAATGGCAAGGTTGCCAAGGCTTTCCGCTTGATTTTCGCTCACTGAAAGATTGTTAAGTTCAAGAGTCCCGCTTTGGACATAAATTCCACCGCCGTTTGAAGCCTCATTATTGCTGATTATCGTGTTTGGTGAAGCTGTTGTTCCCTTTGTTACAAGGCGACCCGACTCCACATAAATTGCACCACCATTACTTGCTGTGTTTGAAGAAATCTCAACACCCTGCAAGCGAACTGTTCCGCTTAAAAGCCCTGTCCCGCTTTCGCCGACGGTTGTCGCCACATAAATCATTCCGTTACCCGAAATGTTATTTGAAATTAAAGAGTCAATAAGGTCAAAAGTTGCACCGTTTGTCACATAGATTAAGCCATTGCCCGACGAGGAAGAATTTGTTATTAAAATGTCCCTTGCCGTGACATCTCCGCCTGAAATATTGAGAACTGTGCCCGAAGAACTCCCCAAAATTCCATCAAAACTAATGTTGTTCAGTTCGACTTCACCGTCTGTAATGTCAAACACACTGCTTGAAGTTGTTATTGTGTTGCCAAATTCATCTTTATATGGAATTAAATTGAAATTATTTATGATGAAATATGAGTTGTCGCCCGAAAGAGAAATCTTAAACATATCATAATTTGTCCCGTTGTGAAGATTTCTCGTAACTGTGCCAACCACTTCTTCACCACTTTCTGTGATGTATCCAGAATTGATTGTGAGCATATAATCGCCCGAGAGTTCCAATGTTTCACTGGTTGACATATTGTCCTTAAACACGACAATTTCGGTCTCCACACCTTCTTCCAGCCTTGAAAACGCCGTTTTGATGTCCATAAAATATCTCTTCACGCCGTTTGACGTCTTTGAAATATTTTTGGCTCCAATCACGACGTCATAATCGTCAATGATAAAGCAATATTCTTCACCATTTTCGTCTTCGCCATAAAATAATTGTTCGCTGATTTTTGCTAAGTCTGTGATTTCATTTGAGTAGCTTGCAATTATTTCAAGATAATTATTCCACAAATAGTCAATTTTCACTTCAACTTGCGTGTTGCCGTTGTAGTTGCCGTTTACATATATAATGGAATTGCCGTAGAGATAAACAGAGTCAGTTATGGACAAATATGTGCTCAGGTCTGTCATTTCGCCGTCTTTCATTCCGCTACCTATGGTGAAGTTGTGCGTTCGTGCCGAATTCACGAAAATTCCGTCGCCCAAACCACTTGCGGTGTTGTCCAAAATGCTTGCACTTGAAGCGGTCACTTTTGCGTTGAATTCCATATAAATTCCGCCACCATTCACGGCTTTATTCTGTGCAATTCTAACTGAACTTGAACTATTTTCACCCAAATATAACTCGCTGTAAGCACTCAAATAAATTCCGCCACCATTGTTGACGGTGTCAGTTTTGCCGTTTTGATTTATAACAAAATTTTCTAGGAGCGAAACAAGAGATTTATAGACATAAAGCCCTGCTCCGTCGAATCCTTCGTTAGATAAAATATAAGTCGAGTTTTCGTCGCTGTTTGAAAACACTTCAACTCCACTGAAATATATGCCCCCGCCAAGACCGCCGACGCCACTCTTTCTCACTGCCTTGTTTCCACTGATTGTGCCACCCGATATGGACACTGCTGTGGTGTAACTCTCAGCAAATTCGCTTGTGCTTGAAGTGTAGCCTAGGACATATATTCCACCACCACAAGTTGCAATATTCTGAGAAATTGTGCCACCAAGGATTGAAAGTGCTGTCTTGTTTTCAAAAGTTTGACTCACCCTGACACTATAATTTTGAGTGTCATCAATGTAAATTCCACCGCCATAAAGCCCCGCTAAATTATGGGAAATTGATACATTATTGCTGATATTTCTGTCCACATTAATCTCAACTGGACTGTAAAGATATGCACTGAAATAACTCTTTCCATAGACGCCACCGCCATTAACCGATGCGTAGTTATAGGAAATTATCGCCGTGCCACAGATGTCTATTGTCGTCCCTTGCACATAGATTCCACCGCCATATTGTGCATAGTTTGAATGTGACTCGGCAGTGGCTGTCATTGCGGACTCTGCTCCTATAATTCCGCCACTAATCTCAACATTTGAATTAACTGCGCAGAAAATGCCTCCGCCAAACTTCGAGGCATAGTTGCCTGAAATGACGCCAGATGACATATAGAAATTTGCATTTGAGCAAACATAAACCCCGCCACCGTTTCCATATGTGGATTCGGCATCGTCGCTTATGGAACTGTTGTTTGAAATCTCTCCACCTTCAAGATAGAGAGTGCCCTGCACCAAAACTGCCGAGCCAAACATTTCCGTTCTCTCATTTGTGAGAGTGGCTCCCGTGCCTAAAATCAAAGTGCCACCGCTTGCAACATTAACAAGCCTTGAATATGAATTGTAGACGTCGCTGTCACTTGAACTGCTCTTTCCGCCACTGATGATAATCTCGTTCTCTAAATAATTTTCGCCACAGAATTTTAGATATGCTTGTGTGAAGGCTGGGTTCATTCCCAAATACACAGTGTCACCCGCTAAAATGTTAAAAATCTCATCTTCAAACTCGCCAGCTTCCGTTTTTCCACGAGAGATTGTTATGCTTTCTTGTTTTGCCGAAAGTGTGAAAGACTTGTGCACGCCGTTATAATTTGAATAGAGTGTTTCACCAACCTGATAAATTCGCTCGATATCCACAACATTAATTAAAATCAGCCCTCCGTCCTCCACCAAAAGCACTGCCTCTTTTAAGGTTGCACAGCCATGGACAATCTCAAAACTCTCAACTGTGTCAATTGTCACTTTTTTAATCACTTGGAAATACTGTGGGCTCAAAATGGCATAATTTCCCTCGTTTTTCTCTGTGCTTTGAGTGAGCAAATAGCCAGAAGTCAGCGGAAGAAGAAAATCGTCAAGCAAACTGTTTGAACCCTCTTCCATTGCAATTAAGGAACTGGACTTCACCGATTTAAGCACCTTGTCGCCATATGTTTTGTTTAAAACTCCAAGGGTGATTTGATGACCTGACCCCTCAAAAATGTTTGTGTCGGTTGCATCTGTTGAACTTTCCTTAATGAAAAGATATCCATTCTTATCGGCAATCAAAATGGTGTCATAGATCTCACCCGTATTGCACGCCAAAGTGAAGAGATTTTCTTCGTCCGTTTCAACCCCAATGCAGATTGAGCCTGAATTTGTGCCGTTTGCAACGTTGTCAAACTCACACAAGCCGTAAACTTTCACAATTCCGCCTTCAAAATGTATGCCTTGACCATAAACATCTTTGTCGCTCCCTGCGATAATGTTGTTGCCTATGATGTCCACACTCGTCATTTCGACTGTTGCTCCATTAACATACATTCCCGCCCCTCGTTTCCCGTCAAGTGACGAAGCAGAAGAAGCATTGATAAAGTTGTTGCTAACACTTGCAGAACCGCTTGACATCGTGACATTCCCGCCCACAAAGCACAGCCCAGCACCGTTTCCAAAAGAAGAATTTGAAGAAATGTCACATGCTGTCTCGTTATATTTATTCAAATAAAGTGAGCCGGACGATTGATAAATCCCGCCACCAAAACTGCTACTTGTATCAATTGCAAAGTTTGCTGAGATGACTGTTGCATAAAGGTTGACGACACCAGTAATACTATTGTAAATTCCACCGCCTGTCGTGGCAGAGTTTGACGTGATTTCAGTTTGATAGACGTCAATCATTCCACCGCACAAGAAAATCCCCGCACCCTTCACCGCTTTATTAAGGGTGATTGTGGACACACTGTCATCATAGTCAAGCCGTGCTTTCCCTTTCAAAATGTATAATGCTCCGCCATTTGTTGTTGTTTGTTTGCCTGCGATTGAAGTTGTCTCGCCGTTTGAACTTATTGTGCAATCTTCAATTTCAAGATTATAGCCAGAAGCAAGATTGGAACAAAGAGCAATTGCTCCGCCATTTTCAGCAAAGTTGCCGGTTGCCGTTGTATCAACTAAACTGGCAAAGCCATCACCCAAAACATAGATTGCTCCGCCATATGTGGTGGCCAAGTTTGAAACAAAACTTGAATTCCCCGCCGAAATTTCTCCTTTTAAAACGGCTACCCCTCCGCCACTTTGTGCAGTGTTTGAACTGAAAGTCACATTCAAGAGGGTGCTCGTCAGCTGAGAATTGAAGAAAATCGCCCCGCCTAAAAGAGTTGCAGTGTTGTTCTCAATTGTTGCGTCGCTGATGTTCAATAATCCCGCATCGACATATATCGCTCCGCCATTTTCCGCACTGTTGCCACTGAAAACGCTCTTTGAACTTTGATATTTTGTAACTTGCAAAATGCCAGAGCTAACATAGATTGCTCCACCGTCTTTTAAAGCCACATTTTGATAATTTGTGTCCGCACTGTCATAAATTCCAAAGGCTCCACCTTGAATTTCCACCTTGCCGTTTGCGACATAAATTGCTCCGCCATATGAAGCCGAACAAGCATAAATTGAAGCACCCACAATTTTAAGAGAAAAACTATCGGTGCTATTTCCGTTCACAAAGAATGCTCCACCACGGTTGCCCTCAATTTTCTCGACAACGCCAGTGTTTGGAGTGACAAGTTCGAGTTTTGCAGAGTTTGTCGCCTTGTTGTTGATGACTTCAACCCCAACATTTAAAACAACTTCGCCAGTGCCTCCAATATAGACAAGAGAACTGCAATCTTCCACGCCAGAGCCTGTGAAATAGAAACTCGTGTTGAGAGTCGTGGCAAGAGAGTCGCTTGCATCAAGATTTAACGACAACGAGCCATACACCGCAAAGAGAATGCCTGTGTAGGACTCATCTCTTGAAATGCTGTATCCTCTTCCATTTGAGCCTGCTAGCGATGACTCTTCTGACACAATCACCACTTCTTTATCTTGTGGCACAATGACGACACAACTGGCATCAATTACTTGCTCGCTGATGAGTTTTAAAATTCGTCTTTCTCCGCTTGGGATTTGCATCATAGCGTCTTTTAAAGTTGCATAATTTTCATAACTATTGCTGTCTGTGATGTCCACAACTGTCGCCTTTGCAACATACACGTTTTCGTCAATCAAGGTGAACCCGACGTCAAGCCCAAAGAATTTCGACACTCTTGCATAACTTGCCTTTGTGAAAGTTGCAACCAAAGTTTCCTCTGTGACATCATATTCAAAGGCGAGCATAATTCTCGAACTTTCGGCCAAACTCCTATCTATTATCGTGACTCTTGCGTTTTCCACAAGGCAGACCATATTTGCCGTCGCTAGATTTGTGCAATCAATTAGGGTTGAATTTGAAATTTGAAGTGCGTTTGAAGAGGTGTTGTTAAGATATATTCCAGAATATTTTTCGCTGTCAATTTCGGACACATTCCCGCTTATCGTGACAGTGTCAAGCACCACCATTGCTTTATTTGTGATGTAGATTGCCCCGCCAAGACCTTTTCCCGTCAAAACCTCACTTGAATTTTTTGCGGTGTTGTTTGAAATTGTTGCGTTTGAAATGTGGAGAATGCTATCCACAAACAAACCCGCTCCGTTTATGGCGGTGTTGCTGTTTATCTTTGTATTGTTATATATGTTCAAACTTGGAACCAAAGAATTCTCGTTCGCAATGTAAAGACCGCCTCCATTCAAACTTGCGTCGTTATAAGTTATCTCGCTTCCGCCAAAGACGACCTCTCCTCCCGCCACATACACTCCGCCACCGTTTTTGGACGCGTTGTCACAGATTACAGCCATGTTGCCTAAGGTTACACTTGCATTGTTTGTGACATAGAGCCCACCGCCGTTGTTTGCTCCCGTGTTGCCTGCCATAGAATTCCCAACATATGTTTTTTGAGTGGACAACCCAATTTCAAGAGAACCCCCCGACGCATAAATTCCACCGCCGTTGCCACCAATTCCATTTGAAACACTCGCCATATTTGACAAAATGCTTGCACCATTAATCGTCACTTCGCCACCTTCAATGTAGAGCCCGCCACCATAAACCGCTTCGTTGCCTGAAATTGTCACGTTTGATTTTATGTTTAATGTTGCACTTAGGACATAGATGCCACCGCCAAAATAGGACATATTATTTTGAATGAAAAGATTTGTCCCCGAAAGGTTTAGAACACCACTTGACACAAAGATTGCACCACCATAGTTGCCGTTTAGATTCTCGTTGCCATACTCAATTTGCCCAGCAGTTATGGAGGACTCGCCAAAGGAGTCTTCTATTGTTGAAGCAAAATAGATGTTTCCACCAGTCGTTGCACTGTTACAAGAGATTATTGAATTTGCATTTGTCATTTTCAAAATGCCACTCGCTCCAACATAAATTCCGCCACCGCTGTTTTCCGCCGTGTTTCCTGAAATTTGCATGTCAATATCGTTTAAATTGACACTCCTTGTTCTTGCACCAATTGTGGCATCTTCCACAATCAGCGTCCCGTTCATAAGGGAGATTGCCCCGCCGTTTTTAGCGATGTTTGAATAGATTGACGCACCATTTCTGAGTTTCACAAACCCCTCGTGAATGTAGATCGCTCCGCCCTCTGTGGACGAATTGGCAAAAATCTCCACACTAGAAATGTCAACTGCCAAACTCTCATCTTGAATGGAAGAGTCAATATAGATTGCTCCGCCAAGGGTTGCCGTGCTCCCATAGACATAAACATTCCCGTCAGTTTCGTTCATAACAAGCCTGCTATATTGTGAAAGATAAATTGCTCCGCCGTTTGTGGCTTCGTTGTCAAATATTGCCCCAGCAGTGATTGTTATCGTGCTATTTTCAGCATAAATTGCACCACCATTTGTGGAAAATAAATTTTTGCCATTGTCACAAATTGATGCCCCACTGATTGAAAGCGAACCACTTACAACACTTACTGCACCGCCATTTTCGGCAATGCTATTTTTAACAATCAAGTTTTCACTTAGGGTCAAGTTGCCACCATTAACGGACACAAAACTGACGCTTTCCACAAGCTTTCCGTCAAAGTTAAGCACGGCATCTCTAAATTGGGTGCCATTTGCGTCCATTCCAAAAATACCACCAAAATTGGCACTCTTTGCCGTGACTTCAAAAACATTGTCAGTGGCAAAATCCTCTGCTCTCTTCACAGTTATTTCTCTCTCGTTTTGCGAGAAGCCATCTTGCCCCTCTTCCAAAATCTCATAACCCGCAAGGATTGTTATGTCGTTTGAAACAACAATCTTTTCGCTTAAAACAAGGTCATATTTTATCATAACAAAATCGCCGTCATTTGATGCCGACACGGCGTCTTTTAGTGTGACAAAATTGCTGACAAACTCTTTATTTGAGTTATAAACTGAAACAGTGTCTTCAACAATGATATTGTAATTCAAATAATTCCCTGTTAAAGTCACATAAAAATTCACATCTGTGAAGACAAATGAAGTCGTGTTTGGAATAACTTGAATATTTGTGCCATTAATCACCGCTTCAAAAGACATATTTGAATATAGCCTTGCCGATTGAAGAAGCGACCCCACGAAAGCAGTGATATCAATTTTTAAAGCAGAGCGAGGGATTGTGACAAACTCTATGTTTGTGGCAGAAAAAGCATTCGCCAACATATCTTCAATATTTTCAAAGTTGATTTCTTCTGGCAAGTTTTTGCAACCATAGAAAGCATTTTTATTTATTGTTTTAAGTTCGCTGAACATAAACTCGCTTTCTTCAATTTCAAGCACCACGTTTTCGCAGTTGTAGAAAGCATTTTCACCCACAAACTCCACCGAATTCAAATATATTATGCTGGTGAGGTCACTGCAATTTTCAAAAGCCCCCATCTTCACTTGGGTTTCAAGAGTGATTACAACTGTTTTAAGTCCTGTTGGCAACTTGTCAATTCCACCAAAGATTGAAGCAAAATTGTTGCTATCATTATTCACTTGCCCAACAAAAGGAAGAGAAATTGAGATTAAATTTGGCATATTTTCAAACGAACCTTGTGCTATTTCGGTCACTGAGTTTGAAAGAATAATGTTTGAAAACTCGGTGCCAAAGAAAGCACAAGACATCACACCGCTAACCGTCACATCGCTTCCGCCAAAAGTCGCAACATTAATTTCGCACTCGTCAACTGTTGAATTTGAGATGAGGAAAGTGTGAAGTTCCACTCCGCTTGAAATGTCGTAGAGATTGCCAGTGTCGTCCACAGCATAATGTTCATTGCCATTCAAAAGAGAGATTGTCGTGATTGAACTGCTTACAAAAGCACCATTTTCAATGCTGACGCTAACAGGAATGTTCAAAACTGACACTAAGTTGGTAAAATTCCTGAAAGCAAACTTTTCAATGGTGGAAAGACTGGTCATTTTGCTTAAATCAAGAGTTTCAATGTTGCCAAGTTCTTCACAAGTTGCAAACTCGCCAATAACCGTTATTTCACTGCCAAGAGTGACACTTGCTCCGTCATAAATTAAAATACTCTTTGGCAAAATAAGCGTTGAGTGAGCGTCAATATTTTCCTTGCCAAGTTCGCTTAGTCCCACGATTGCTGTGCCGTCATATTCAAAATAGAATGGGTTTGTGTATTCGCTCCAAACGGCATAAAGGGTTACATTGCCACTGAATTTCACGCTGTTACTGCCATTCACCTTTTGCCCCGCAACATAACTTGCGTTTTCGGCATTGTCAAAGAGTGACCAGCCAACAAAATAGGCATAGACATTTTCATCATAATCGGCAATCAGCCAATTTCTACTCAATCTATCTGCAAACACAAGAGCCGTTTCAGTGGTGAAATCGGCGACATATGTGGTGTTTGTCCCATTTGAGAGAATGCCCACTCTTGCACCACTTATAATGTCATAAATTGTGTTAAAATCATATGTAATTGTGTAGGTTGCCGTAAGGACCCCGTAAATTGTTATGACATCGCCCGTCACTTGCTGACTTTGAATAATGTTTAACATTTTCTCGTTTGTTAAGACAAAAGACTCGCTTAGAGCACAGTCAACAACATTTGCGTTTTCACTGAACGAATAGCCCAAAAGGACGAATTGCTTGTTAAGATTGCCATAAAGTGTTAACTGCGTTGTCGCACCACTGTCAACATAGACATTTGCCACAGATGAATAGGCTGTGATGCTTTGCGTTGCGTAATATGAGTCATCTTCGCCATTTATCATATATCTCACAGAATATGTTTTTGCGTGCCACGCCACGAAAAGTGTTGGCTCGCCCGAGGTGGCATCTTTAAGATTGATGATTGCGTTGCCGTTTGAGAAAGTTACTGCCCCATCATTTGAAATGTCGCTTGTCAGGCTCAAATAGCCAATCTCAAAACCCGCAAAAGAGAAACCCGCATTTTCCAGTTCTTCTCTTGAAACATTCACATAGCCATTTTCCCCGCTTTCTTTTTCAAAAAGCAAATCTTTGCCATTATTTGAATTTATAACAACCTTTCTCATGGAAGTGATGCCATAGAGTTTGATCACTGCTCCATTTTGAGATGTCAAATTCTTCACTTGTGCGTGGTCTGCAAATTCAGGCTCGGTGCCGTCTATGCTTGAAGTCCAGCCTTTAAAATAATACTGAACATCAATGACAAAGAGTAGCAAGTCGGCAACATATGGCAAATAGTCTAATGTTATGCTGTCAAACAAATAGGTGTTACTACTGAGCGCTGTGGTGCTTAAAGGCGAAGAATAGAGTTCCACAACAAAACTATTTTGCTCCCACACTGCAAGAATAGTGACGCTTTCCGCCGTTGTTAAGTTGCGGACACTTTCTCCAAGGTCGAAAACTTGGCTATCGTCTGCCTTCCAACCCACCTGATGATAGCCCTGTGCTTCGTATGTTAGAGTTGGCAAAACAAAATATTCACCATATGTTGCAGTTTGGTCATCAAAATCACCTGTCACATTCGTGTTTGACAGACTGCCACTGAATTTCACAGTGTAAATCTTAGCCAACCAAATACAATATAGGTCAACTGTCGCCGATGAAACTGCCGACAAATTGATGACTTTTTCTCCAAAGGCAAACTCTGTCCCGCTGTTGCCACTTTCCGTGTTCCAATATTGTGCAGTGTAGCCCAGCGAAGTGAAAAAGTTTTCATCTTTAAGATAGTAATATGTGTCATATTCACACTCAAACTCTTGCGTTTCTTCACTTTGACCGCTAGCGAAATTTGAGTGATATACAACTGTATAGACATTTGCATTCCAAACGGCAAAAAGCGTTGTGTCATAAGAAGGCATTTTGAAAGTGCTGTCTGTGATTTCAAACGTTCTTCCGCTTGAAAGTTGAGAGTCACTGAAAGAACTTAGGGTGTAGCCCAGACGAGTTAAGTTTGCCCCCAAATCCGAAAGCACAAAAGCACCATATGAAGTCTCGTCGGTGTCAACAAACACTTCGACCGCTATTTTCCCGTCAGTCAAAAAGTCAAAATATGCCGAGTCGTCGCTTAAAACGGCACTGTTTCCGCTCTGTCCCTTTGTGTCGTTTAAGTCTATGGTTAAAACATAAAACATCTTCGACCAAATTGCATAGACACTTATGTCGCCATAAGGCATCTTCATCAAAGTTGCCTTATCACCTTCCAAAGATATTAAAGCGGTGTTCCATTCAATGAAATGGGTGTTGTTTTGCTTTGCCGAGATTTTGCTTTCACTGTGGCTTTTTGATGCAGTTGTGTCATAAATGGACAAGATGTTTATCAAGTCGTCAAGATATTTCGCTTCAACAACAATGGTGTCGCCAACCACTTCATAATTATAGCCTGAAAGTTCATTCGTGAGTTTTCCGCCGTTTGCGTCTATGGTCAAAGTGTAGATTGCTTGCATAATCACAACATATTGGTCAATTGCTTTCACTCTAAAACGATTTGCACTCGCTTGCAATTTGTAGGTTGCAAGAACATCAAAAATGTCCGCACTGCAAGTTAAGTTGTCGGCAAATTTCACCACATTCACCTTGTTTCCTGCAATCACACTTGCATAATCAGTGAGTTCAACAACAACTTTTTCGTTATCATAATCAATATTTTCGCTCACAAAAATCATCGCACCATTTTTCAAAATTACCCTGTCTAAAACAGAATATGTCCCGCTGAGATAGAGTTCGCCAGCATTTGTGACATTGTCAACATAGATTGTCCCTATGCTTGAACTTGTCCCAACATTTCCGCCCGAAATTTTCACAACCCCTGCACTACTGCCATATCCAACATATATGTCGCTTCCTTTGCCAGTTTCCGAGTTTGAAAGCAAGTTCGCAAAAATGGAGCCTCCTAAAATTTTGAAAGTGCCCCTGTAAATTGCCACGCCACCGCCATATTGTGCCGTATTTTCTTTGATTGCTCCGCTAAGTAAGTTAATTATGTGTTTTGCATATGTTTTTTGGCTATCACCAACGCAAACTCCGCCACCATATGTGGCAGTGTTGTCTGCAATTGTCACTCCATTCAGTGCAACGCAAACACTGTTATTTAAGTTGTTTCCCTCAACATATATTCCGCCACCATAGACGGCTTCGTTTGAATTTATACTAAATGAACTCTCGCTTGAAGAGCCATTCCCAAAAGTGAAAAGCCCACAATTCAAAGCAAGATAAATTCCGCCACCACAACTCGATGCAATGTTGCCAAACACCTTGCCGTCAAGCATTTTCCCATTCAAACTGCTTTCAAAATATATCCCTGCACCGTTTATCCCTGTGTTTTCATAAATCTCGCCACCATTCATCTCAAAATTTGACGACAAAACATACACTCCACCGCCATTATTTGTGGCAAAGTTCCCATAAATTTTTGTTGGAGCATTAATAATGAGTCCGCTTTTTGCATACACACCCGCTCCATAAAAAGCAGTGTTGTTTTCTATGACGGCACCACTTAAAGTGAGGAGCCCGCTCGACTTGATGCCTCCTCCGTTTGCTGTGCCAGCATTATTTGTGACAGTGACGCCCTCTCCAATGGTGAGGTTTCCATTTTCCAAAACACAAATCCCGCCATAGTTTGTCGCAATGTTTCCTCCATCAATAATCAAGTTGTAAAGAGTGCTAAACTCAACTTCTGCACCAACATTAATCATATAGTCGCCAAAAGCAGTTGCTCTTATCAGCCTGACATCTGCAATTGTGGACAATGTGACATTTCTTGAAATCGTGATGGCACTGCTAATCTCAATCTCTGTTTTAACAATGATAAGTGTGTCGCCATTTGAGAGTGCGTTTGTTGCTTCTTTTAAACTTTGATAATAGACAAGCCGTGGCTCATTTTGCGAAGCCCCCGTTTGTGCTTTTTTGATGTATGCCACCACTTCTGTCCATTCACAGTGAAGTTTTATGTATGTAATATTGCTCACTTTTATGGCGGAATTAAGGTCGTCATACATGTCGTCTGTCGCTTGATTATATGTGCCGTCAACGCCTGTGAACAAGCCTGTCACCGTGTGATTTTGGCGAGTGAAGTCGTCAATGAAGTTGATGAAATCGACATACAAATCTTTTTGATAGCAAGTGTAAATCCAAGTGTTTTGTGGGTCTTCACCCGCAGTTCTCTCGTAGGCACTGTCATATAAACTGCTTGTTTCTCCGCCGTTTGCGTCAATCTCAATTGTAACCGTTGTCCAATCGAAATTGCCATAGAAATAGAATTCACTGTTCCCGTTTTCCACAATGTCGTCATATATTTCCTTGTAAGTTTTGCCCAAAGTGGAAGACACCAAACTCTCGCTACTCAGTGAACTTAGCATAAATTTCTCTGCATTTTCATAGGTTATGCCCGTGTGAATATAATCGCTATCCACGAGATAGCAGAGTTCCCAATTGATGAATGTGCAATATTTTAGTGATGGAGGGACGAGAACTTTCCCCGCACTGTAATTCATAGTGCCAAGGTCACTTACAACCGTTTGCTCACTTGAATTTTGATAGATTGTAAAGACAGAAAATACCTTTTCAATCCATTGAGGTTTGAGGGTCAAGACTTTAACAGGGAGCAAACTCTCAAAGTTATAGACTTTTCCATTTGCGTCCACAAAGTCATTAGACATCTCATAGCCAACTTTCGTGCCAAAAATTTTTGAGAGAGTTGTGAAATAGGTTTCAAACATATCAATTGACACTTTATATCTCTTAAAATTGCCATTTTCGTCATTTTCGGCAACATATTCCACGTCATCTGCAAAAGTAATCTCCCCGCCGTTTTTCTCTAAATAGAAATACTCTGCAACCTTTGCGATGAAAAGAGTTAAATTGTCTTCGCTGTAATCCATACAATAACTGCCCAAAATGTCGGAGTCAACAATGTCAAGAACGAAATATTCTTTGCATAATTCGAGTGCCGAAAGAGTTAAGAAATACACCACAACATCATTTTCCAACTTCTGTTTGAGTTCCAAGTTTTTAGCCCCAACGTATTGAAGAGTGGTCTTGTTTTTGCTGTATAATGCACTTGAAAGTTCGCTTGACACCTGCACGACTGAATATCTTTTTATGTAAATCTCTTTAACATACGCCGTTTTGCCGATGATGAGAGTGCCCTTTTCAGTGGCGTATGCGTCTTCCACACTGGAATTAACTCCAATTGAACCGCTGAACGTGCCAGAGAAAATGGTGAGAGTTGAGTTTTTGTCGATGTAAATCTCTTCGCCCACGACATCTTCTGAACTTATTACATAACTCGAATTTGTTGCAAAAAGGTTGTTTTCAAGCACAATGCCGTTTAAAGTGAGAGAAATTGGATTTGAATTTGTTGGCAAATATATGCCAGCACCACCCTTTCCAGCGGTGTTACCAGAAATCTTGCCACTGGTGAGTTTGCTTGAAGTGCTTGTCGAGTTGTAATATATTCCCCCGCCTCCATACACTGCCTGATTTTTTGAAATCTCAGCATTTGAAGAGTCGCCCGTCACTGAAATTTGACTGTTCCCATTAAGATAGATGCCTCCGCCATATGTCGCCAAATTTTCCGTCACAATGGCAGACACCCCAAGAATGACAATTGAACTGCCCGTTGCATAAATTCCGCCACCATTCACCACCTCGTTTTTTGACACAACGGCGTCGAGAATGAGGGTTGTGTTATTAAGATAAATCCCGCCACCGCTGGTGCTTCCAACTGTGTTTTTGCTGTAATTCATCTCAATCAAAGTCACTCCGTCAATTGAAATGGACGACGATGTTTTAAGGTTTGTTGTGACATAAATTGCACAGCCGTTATATGCCGTGTTGCCGTTACTTTGCGAGTCTTTTCCAAACAAAACATCAGTTAAAGTCACCACTGCGTCAACGGCAAAAACAGCCCCGCCGTTTTCGTTTGCAGAGTTTTTGATGAATGTGGTTAAGTCTATGCCAGAGCAATTCTCACTGCTTAATGTTAGTGTCCCCACAGCATAGATTGCCCCGCCACTTCCAAGGCTTGAAGAGTTGCTCTCAAACAAAGCATTTTTGATGACAAGGTTTGAACTGCTGTAAATCGCTCCGCCCTTTGTCGTTGCACTGTTTTTGACAAAACTCTCGCCATAGAGGACTTCAAGTTTGTTTGTAGCATAAATTGCCCCGCCGACACTTGCCTTATTGCTTTCAAAACTTGGCATTTCTTCAAGGCTGACACCCAAAATGAGTGCTGTGTTCAAATATAATGCTCCACCATTCGTGGCAGAGTTGCTGGCAAAGAAAGTTGCCCCCAGCACAACATCACTTGCGTTTTCTTCAAGATATAACGCTCCGCCGTTCACCGCACTGTTATATGCAAAAGTGTTTTCTCCCACAAACAAAATGTGAGAATTGTCTTCAATGTAAATCGCTCCGCCGTTTGTTGTTGCCGTGTTCCCATTTCCCTTTCCGCCAAAGAAGCAATCGGCTACGGTCAAATTACAGTCTTCGTGGGCATAAATCGCCCCGCCGGAATAGGAAATGTTTGAAATGAAATCGACATTTGTCAAAACTGCCGTCCCCAAAAGAGTTATCGCTCCGCCACAGCCGTCGTTAAGCGAGTATCCCCCTGAAATTGTGAGCCCCGTCACTTCAAGAGTCCCGCCACTTTCGACCTTGATTAAACTTGCCCCCCTTGAAAGGTAGTCGCCGTCTAACTCTTTTGCGTTTGAAAGCGTATAGGTTATCGCATTACTAACCCCCTCACTCAAAACAAGAGTGTAGCCATTTGTCACTGTAAACATTGTGGAAGATGTTGGCAAACTGGTGCTTGGGGAAATCTTTAAATTGCTGTTCACCGCATAAATATTTATGTTATCTTGAACTCTCACTTCGCTTGAAACGGTCACATTTGTCATCAAATTGATTGTGTATGTCGTTGGCTTCACACTGAAAATGTGAGAAGAAATGTCGCTTATTGCCTTATCAAAAGACGTGTAATAGACATTATATAATTTACCATTATAAGCCACAACATTTTCCACATAGCACGCCGCCAAACTCCACACGGCATAGAGAGTGGTCACTCCTGTGGCAGATTCTGTCACGACAAAATCTTCGCCAAGTTCAAAGTCGGGTGTCACTGCGGTGGAAGATAGGCTAAAACCTAACAAGATTGAGCCTTTTTTATAGAAAAATCTTTCAATCCCGCTATACGTTGTCGAAGAAATGTTTGTTGGAAGAACCACGGTTGAGCCAACATTTTTCGTTAGACTAAACGACGAACTGGCGTCGCTCCCGCCATTATTGTCAAGCCTGACTTCAACTGTCATTTTGCAAAAATATATTGTCACATAAATCGTCCTGTTTGCCGTGTTTGTGTCGGCATTTGTCTTCAAAATTGTGAGGGTTTGCGAAAGATTATAGACATTGCCATTAATTACAAAATATTTATATGAATAGCCGTCTGGACGATATCTTTGCCTTAAAACATAGGAAATTGAATTGTGGGTGAAAGTGTAGTGATTGTCTGCCACCAAAATGTCTTTTACCACAGTTTCGCCACCGTCGGTGAACGAAATGTGCTGTGGATAAATATTTGGGTCTTTTGAAAGGTTGTCATTTGTCAAAATAATGTCGCCCTTTGAAAAGATGCTGTATGCTTTTGTTGCACTTTCAATGTAATATCTAACACTTTGCGTGGTGATGAAATAATATTCTAAGCGAGTTGAGTCAAGGCTGATGTTTCCTTCTTCATAGACATTTGACTCTTCGTCCACAACTCTCACTGGAATGCCACTTACAAATGTGACAGTGACATCTTCATAGTGAACAAACTCAACAGCATTAAGGTCATTCGCTGAAAGCAATGTGAAAGCCTTGCCATAGGACACACTTTGCGTGAGAGGAGATAAGTTATCGTCGCTCACGATATTTCCGTCAATTGTGTAGTTTGTCGCTCCGGGATATTTGTCATATTCGTCGTCATATTGATAGACGACTGTAAATTCATTTGGTTGCCACACGGCATAGACATATATGTTGTGATTTGGCAGTTGCAAGCCGTTAATTTCACTTAGGAATGTTGCGTAAGTTTGCCCAACTTTCACTATGTAAACAAAATTATTTTTATAATCCGAAGTGGAACCGTCTGCAATGATGTCGAAAATTTCAACATTACTAAATGGGCTTTCTGTGCCAATTGTCGTTATAACTCCCTCTGCGTCACGACCAACAAAAATGCTCCAACCAGCAAAAGTGTAACCCTCTCTTGAAGGCGTTGCATCTAAGGAATTGTCTAAGAAATCTTCCTGCGAAATCGTGTCGTTATATGTGAAAGTGAGAGAGCCAGTTAAATCGAGTTCGTCACTTTCGGCACTGATATCTTTATAGAACAAAGAGTAGTTTGGAAAGCCCAAAACAAGGGCTTTTTGAAAGGTGTCCACAATCAAAATGAAGTCAACTTCGTTGTAAATCTTGAAAGGCTCATAGCCCTCAATGAAGAGCGTCGCCACATCATTAAACAAGCTGGCATTTGTGAAAAGCACAATAGGTTTCCCTAAAATGAAATCGTCATCTGGGAAATCTATGACGATAGTGCTTGAAGTTTCCACAAAAGACCCGCCGGAGATTGTGATGTATTTATACTCGTCAACCACATTTCCCTCAGTGTCTGTGTAGGACACAAAGTTCACAAAAATCTTTTGGTTCTCTGCGATGACGACATTTCCAGCAAATTCCAAATAGCCATTATTATAGACAATTATCTCATTCAAACTCGTGTTCTTTTTGATGAGAACATCTGTGAGGACAAGGTCGCCTGCGTTATATATTGCCCCTGCATTTTGATAGGACACATTGCCATAGAAATTGCCTTTAATAAAGTTAACCTCACCACCTGCGATGTAAAGCCCTGCCCCAACATAAGCATAGTTTCCACGATAGGTCTCCACAAGAGTTGGTGCTGTCAAACTTGCTATTTGTGCTTCATAATCCGCTGTTAGTGTTGCCACCGCAGTATCGTATTCATCAGTAATCACTTGCTTTTGTGTTGTTTTTTCTTCCTCTGAAAGAGAAGTATTATTGTCGACATCTAACAAAAGTTGATTTTTGTTGGTTTCAAGAGTTGTCAAACTCGCTTGAAACACTGCTTCAAGTTCAGTTAAGTCGCTTTCGTCAATTGCCCCACTATTATCAAGTTCTTCAATGACAAAAATTCCTATGTCGGCACCTAAAACATTAAGTTCACCACCGCTGACATAGATTGCTCCGCCAAAATGAGCACCGTTTGCATAGAAAGTCACATTTGAGCAAGTTTCACCCACGTCGTCAAGATATGTTCCACCGATATTGAGAACACCACTCACCATTGTTATGGCTCCGCCGTAATAAATCGCCTCGCTAAAACTTTCTTCACTATTTTGCGCAATGTTTGAACTTATCACAGAGTTTTTAATGCTTGAAATTAAAACTTCATAATTTGCGTCCAAGGGGTCAATGTCGGTTGAAGCAAAATAGATTGCCCCGCCACTCACTGCCTGATTGCCTTTAATATTTGTTTGAGTTATTTCCCCTTCTTCGTCAGTGAAACCATCAATGATGAGTGTGCCATAGTCGCCCACAAAAATTCCACCACCATAAGTTGCATAGTTGCTTGTGATTTCACTTGCAATAATTTCACATTTTGAGAAAGTCACCACACCGCTCTCTTCGAAACCACTGAAATAAATTGCTCCGCCACGGCTGTCTTCCGTGCAATAGTTGTATGAGAGAGTGGAATCTGTTAGTTTTATACTTTCAGTCTTTGAATAGATTGCACCGCCAAAACTGGCGGAATTTAAGTATAATTTTGTTGAAATCAACTCTAAAATTGACAACTTATCAGCATAAATCGCTCCACCATAGGACGAAAGAACGCTATCTTCCATTGCAAAGTTTGATGAAAATTCACTGCTTGAAATGGTTAATGTGGAATTTGTGACATAAAGCCCTGCGCCATAAGTTGCGTGTGAATTTTGAACAAAAAGACTACTGAGTTCAATCGTTTCGCCGATTGTGGCAGATGCGTTTCCGTTAATTGCAATGCCACCGCCATAGTCCGCACAATTACTATTTTCTTCATTGGTTGCGATGTCAAACAAAACTTGCTCCGCTCCACTCAAAGTTTCAGCAAAGGAATTTAAAATGTAGACTGCTCCGCCAAAGGCATTGCCCGTTTGCGACAAAACAGAGTTTGAGAGAAATTGGCAGTCGCCAAGGCTTAGTGTGCTGTCATTCACGACTGCAATTGCCCCACCAAATGCTTTAAGCGACGAAGAAATGGTGTTTTTTGAAAACACACCCGAATTAATTGTTATCGTGGAGTGGTCAGCGTAGATTGCTCCGCCAAACAAGTCGACTCCCACCTTTGAAAGTGAATTCCCGCTAAACTGAGCTCCGTTAATTATCACCCTTGAGTTGTTCACTGCATAGATTGCTCCGCCAAAAGCACTGAGTGAATTGTTGTTGTTCGAAATGAGAAGCCCACTGCACAGCACCAAAGTGCCCCCGTCAACCTTAATATAAGAATTGACCGCACTTTCGCTCGTGCCGTCCAAGATAAACGAGCCGTTTTCGCTGTCTTCAAATTCAAGAGTGCCACCGCTTGAAATGTTAAACACATAGTCTCCAGAAAACACGGTCGCCCTAAGCAAAGAAAATGCGTCAGTAACAATCAAATCGCTGTGTTCGGCATTGTCATAGAGCGACAAAATCAGTTTGCTTGTCACATTCACCTGACTGCTGACGAAGAAATAGGAGAGAACTCTTTTTAAAATGACAATCTTCGTGTATGGGATTCCCGCAAATTTTGTTGCAATCTCTGCGTCGTTCTCCATGGCAAAAAGTGCATCTTCAAAGGTATAATAGAATTTCTCCGTGCCTGATTTCATACTATAATAGTTGTCGATATAGCACACTGCCTCATGCCACACCACATTAAGAGTGAGGGTGTAGGAGCCGTCGCCGTTGTCGGTGCAATATTCTTTGAGAAGAGTTATCGTCCCGTCGTTTATCGTCCTACTGTCCACATTATTAAAATACGAGGTGGCAACTTTTCCAAAACAATAGATGTCTTCAAGTTTTGGAATGTTGAAAGTCTCATTCAGCACCATTCCATTGATGATAAAGCATTTTGAACTGAGGGCGCTGTCATAAAAGACATTCAAAACTCCCTCGTCGCCAAAATATTTGTAGTCGCCCTCTGCTCCAAGATTAATTTTGATGATAACTTGCGAATTGCTCCAAACGGAATAGACAGTGAAAGTCTTGTCACTGATGTCTTCTGTGTTTGTCCCAAAGGCAACAAGATTTTCATAATTTAAAACAAAATTATAGCCCACATCATAGAGATATTGATTGCCAGACACAATTATCTTCCACCCAACAAATCTCTTTTCGCTCTTCGTCCAGTTCGCCACAATTTCATTAGATTTTGTTGGGAAAGTGATGAAACTGCCAAAAGTTGAAGTCAAAGTGACTTTCGCTATGCCCACATCTGAACTGTCGGGGTCGTTACTGTCCACTCCCGCCACAAACTCAAAAGTTATCACCACTGGTTGCCAAATGGCACTTAGCGTCCTGCTGTTTATGCCGGAAATGCTTTCAAAAGAATATGTTATATTGTCAACTTCTTTTGTTGGCAAGAAAAGCGAAGAAATGGAGCCGTTTGCAACATATTCAGCATAATTCACGCAGTCGTAGGACCAGCCGAGGAAATTATATCCATATTTTTCAGGGCCCAAGTCGCTCGTTCCGCCCTCGTCATATTTTGATGGCAAAGTGACGGTGTATATTCCCTCTGATAAAGTCGCCAAAGTTGGTGAAATCGTCTGAGAACTGTTGTATATTCCACCATTAAGATTGTAACTCACAAAGACATCATTCCACACTGCCGTGAGAATGATTAGGGCGTTGTCGTCGCCTCCTATAATCTCGTCAATGGTCAAATCCATTGAAGAAAAATTGAAAGTTCCGTTTGACCAACCCTGAAAAATAAACCCGCTAAGGCTGACTAAAATGCTGTTTAACTCGCTTGACAAAATGGTGTCGCCAAATCGAGAAATAATCACCAAACCATTTGCCACACTGTCATAATAATTGACACCCTCCTCACTGGAAATATAGGCTGTGAACGAGCCCAAATCGGTTGAGTTATCATAAGAAAAACCAAACGAACTTGCCGTTGGAGAAGATGTAAGAGAGTAACCTATTATAGTTGAACCATAACCCAAAATCGCACTTTCCTTTTCTGGATAGGCGGAATAATCAACTGTTGCGTCGGGGTTGTTTGGATACAAAACGACATATCTCAAATTGCCCACCCAAGGCACGAGTTGCGTTTTGTCTTCTGTGATTATTAATTCATCAACTTGTGATGAGTCCACATGATAATTTTCTTTTGAAAACCACGAATAAACCCCGCTTGCCGTAAGCAAAATTATAGATTTATAATAAGTGTAGGTGTGGACACAAGAAAAGTCGCTTTTAATTGTCCAAGTGATGTCGTTTTGGGTGACGGTGTAAACATTTCCCCCATCAACAATTTCTGTTTCATATTCCACATTGTCCACAAGTCCATCGTCTGCGTCAACTGTGACTTTATAGCAATTCCACATTGCATTTAGAACAAACACATAGCTTGCATTAAGCACACTGTTTGGCGAAGAAAGGATAATCTTCACAATCTCGCCAGATGACAAAATCATAACATTTTCGTCTGTTTTGTCTAAAATTTCAGGATAGGACAAATCCGCCAAACCACCGCCAAAAGACCAGCCTGCGAAAGAAAAGACATTTCCGTTTTCATCTTCATAGATTAAAAGTGACTCATCAAGTTCCAGATAATTTTCAAGATTAATTCCGCTTTGAAGCAAAGAATATTTAATCGTCGTTTCAATGCTATAATAGCCATTCGCGTCAAATTCGTTTGTGTATATAAAGCCAAATTCACTGCTGTTATAGATGCCCCCAAGCAAATTAAGTTGCAATTTATATGAGAGTTCGTCCCACACTGCAAAAAATGAAATCGTGTTTCCCGTGAAATGTCCTTTTGAGATAAACCCACTGTCACTGCAAGAGAAAGTAAGATTTTGTGTTGTGGAAAAGATTGTCGCCACATTATCCGCATTTGTGTATTGCCAACTGGAAAACTCCACATATGAATTCATCGCACCACTGAACGCAGAGGTGCTTAAAATTGCTCCATTTGAAGCAAACAATTCGCTTAAATTGTAGACTCCGTCATAAAGGAAAGTGACGCCAGAGTTGTCGTTTGCGTCCAAATCATCTGTGAAGTTTAGGGTGTATTCATTTTGTTCCCAAATTGGATAGAGATAGACGGTTTCGTTTGCGACTGTGGTGAAATTATATTTTTTCGCAAGGTTTAAAGCGTTGTCATCTTCTTCGTCAAACAAGAACATATTGTCACTGGTCATATCATTCCTGTTTTCCTCAGTTGTCCAGCCAACCTGCGTCCAGCCAAAAAGAGTGTAGCCCGCATTTAGCACCGACTCTTCATCATAGGTAAAAGTCACAACATTTTCAAACTCTTCATATGAAAGATCAATAACACCCGTTGCGTCCACAGAATAGCCATTTTCAATTAGTGGCATCTCGGTTTCGTAGGACACAGAATACTCAATTGTTTCCCAGCATAGCGAAATCAAGAGTTTGAAATAACCACCACCGTCTTCAACCCAAAATTCGTCAAAATCTAACTTATTGTTTTCATCATCATAATAGGACAAAATCAATGACCCGCCTGCATCATAGACAATTGCATTGTCTTCTTCTGTTTCATATGTGCCACCACTTGGAATGGCAGTTGTGGTCGTCGTTTTTGTGTATGTTCTTGAATTTAGCAAATAGTAATAGGAATATGAAAAACCCAGATATGTTGGGGTTGGAAGATTGCCAAAATTAATCCTTGAAGACATTTTAAGATTCGACACAAGAAGCGAATTGTCAACAAGACTGAGAGGATAGTCATAGGTTGCAGAACCGTCAAGAGAATATGTTGCTCCCGTGGCATCTTCCCCAATTGCACTCCCAGTTGGGTCAAACTCCACCACAAAATCTTTGCTGAGCCAATTCACTGTTAAGGAAACATCTTTTGCCCCCATTATGAATGAACTTGCCACATTTTCACCTAAATTGCTTGTGTAATTATTGAAAGTGTAAACAGGGTGCTCGCTTCCCTCATCAAGTGCATTCACGCAAGAATATGCTTCATTTGAAAGGTCAAGATAGTCCACTGTGGAATTGTAGGCATATTCAAGGACGATTGACCCTTGCTGGCTATATGTCACTCCAAGGAAAGTCCCGCTGAATTTGGACGAGCCAAAATCATAAATCACTCTAAAAACATCTTCTGTCCATTGTGCAGTGAAAGAATATCCCGCTTGATAACCAAAGTTGACGGTGCTGAAAACTCCACTTAGCCCAGTGTATTCATTTCCCTCGCTGTCAAGGTAACATTCAAAAACATAGCCCAAGTTTCCGTCCGCCCTGTCGTTTCTCGTCGCCTCAAAAAAATCTGCAAAAAGGTCAATCTCGTCGCCAAAATGATAGACATCGCTGACGGTTGCCGTTCTGCTTTCAATGCCTGCGTTTTCGCCATTATCATTCATATTCACAATGACGGTTATAGCGTCCCCCAGCCACTGACAATAGATTGACACCACATTATTTGCGTCGATGGAAAAATCTTCGCTTGTGAGAAGGAAAATTTGGAAAGACGATGTGCTAAAACTGACACCACCGCCGTTTGCCAACCTATTGTATGAGTTGATTGAGTAATGCTCTTTTGTGAAATTAATTTGATTGCCGTTTATGTTTGGTGTGCCATTCACAACTGAAAAAATCACTTGTGCCCCATAAGTTGACACTATTTGCACACATTCTTCATCGTCCTGCGTCCTGTTTGCATAGATGTTAATTGTAACCTCCTGAACCCACACCGCCGTGAATTCAACATCGGCTTTAACGTTGCAACTGATTGAATTTGAAGAAGTGTATTGATTGCCCTCAGTATCCACAAAGTAGTTGAGTTGACAGTCGTTTTTTGTGACACAATCTGCCGATGGAAGTTTAAACTGCGTCCCCACTTTCACATGAAGAGTGAGCAAACTGCCGTTTAGAGAATAGTCTTTCAAAAAGTCGGTTGAATTCACATAATATGTCGCAAGAAAATCGGTGAAAGAACCGCCGTTTAAGTCAACATAGATATTGGAAATCTGCTGTTCCCATTTTGCATACAAAATCATTTTATAGACATATTTGTTTGTTGCCCCGTCAAGAACTCTTGTGAAAAGGCTTGCTCCGCTTAAAGTGATTGAGGTTGTGTAAACCTCCGTGCCATCAGCAGTCGTCGTCCAGCCAACAATTTCAAAATATGCTCTTTCATATGGAATGTCTTGCCTTATGCTATACACACTGCCATACAAAAGTGGGATTAGGGTCACCCCGTCTTCTTCAAAGCCAAGATTTGAAACTTCAATGGCACTGCTATTTCCCTCGCCATAGTTCGCATTTGCGTTGTTTTTGTAATATGTTATGACAACATTTCCATATTCATACACACCGTAGAGAGTGGTGGAATTGTCGCCCACTGTAAAGATGTTTTGTGAATTATATATGGTTGAGGACTCATCTAAGTTCACAAGACTAGCCGAGAAATCTTCGCTCCAACCCAAAAAGTTGTAGCCAAAAACAAAAGGCAGAGATGTTTTACTTCCATTTGCAAGATAGATTTCATTTAAGTCAATCTCATCACCCGCATATGCTTGATAAGTGGTTGATTTAACGAATTTGTTTAAAGTGGTGTTATACACTTGCAGTTCAATCTCAACTGAGTTTTCCTGCCAATCCGTCACCAAAGTTATATTGCCACCTGTCGTAAGTGAAGTGAGTTTTATGCCCGCATTTTTCCAGCCATTAAACGAAAAACTGGTGATGTCTATCTCAAAATAATAACTGTTTAAAGTGTCTATGGAAAGTTCCGTCCCGCAGTAAAATTCTTTTGAAAAAGAAGTTGCATTCGACTCAACTTTGCTTGGGTCATAGTGGCTTGTCACACTAACACCCGTTGGGAAATTTTCATCTGCCACAAAACTAAAAGTTACTGTCGATTTCCAAATGGCATACAAAGTGATTGTTTTCGTCTGCGTGTTGCCATAGAGTTCAAGGGTTTCTCTTGTGATTGTGGCGGTGTCGCCCCAGTTTATCAGGTCGCTTTCGCTTGCTGGCAGTTTTGACAAATCTGTGGTGTAGAACCAGCCCGCAAACGTTCGCCCAGAATATGAGGTGGCGGAGTCGTTAACAATTGCAAAAGTGGCATAATCGCTGTCGCTTGGGGTCACATAGGCTGAAACGTCGCTCTTTAAAGTCTGCATTGAGGTTGACCCGCCGTTTGCGTTAAAAGAAACAGTGAAATATTCCTGCCAAAGCACTTTAATCCTCACAAAACTGCTTGCATTCAGTGTTTCAAGGTCTTGTGCTGAACCCGAAAAAGTGTATTTAAAACTTGTTGTGCTATCTCCCGTCACCACGCCAAATTCGTCTTGAACAGAAAATCCCAAAAATGTGAAGCCTTCCTTTGAAAGCCCGTTAAAAAGAAGCCCAGTTCCGTTTTCTGCACTTAAAGTTGTGTAGTTTCTCTTATAAGTCAAAAAGGCATTTTCATTTTCGTCTGTGCCATAGATTGCTTGATATCCATTCAAAGTTTGATTGACTGTGTCTGTCCACACACCATAGTCGAGGTCAACCATAATTTTATAAATTTTTTCTTGCCAAACGGCTCTTATTGTGACCATTTCGTCACTTAGAATGTCCATTCCAACAAAGACACCTAAATCATCTTTTGAAGCAAACAAAATGTTCCCGTCTGTTGAGAAATACTCGTTTGACTCACCGCCGTTATAGACTAGTTCACTGAAAGCAAAATATTTTTCGTCATCTTCATCATAATATTGAGTTGTCGTGAAAGTGAACATTGAACTCACAGAATATCTTTCGCCATATGTAACAAGAAAAGTTTGGCTTGCGTTTCTTCCCGTTTCGTCCACAAAATTGATTGTGTATTTTGCACTTTCCCAATTCGCCGTGAAAATTGTGTCCTTTAAAAGCACAACTTCGTCGCCCGCATACAATCCGTCGTTTACATCTGTTAAAACTCCGTCAATCTCCTTTTCGACAGCGGTGTTTGCCGACCAATATTTGAAAGACTGAAAATCATACTCAAAAATTGAACTTGGCATTGCATATTGATAATCATAGGTGATGCTGGCACAAGGCACGACAAAATCGGCATATGTCATCTCATCATAACTCGTGCCGACATAGACAATACTCTGTTCGCTCGTCTCATTATTTGCCTTCAAGGTCACTGTTTTTTTCCAAACGGTGTAGAGGTCATAAATGAATTTGTCGCCACTTTCTCGCAAAGTTGCATTTGGCTCTGGAACGTCGATCACGACCTGCCCATTGTAAAAATAAAAAGCGAAACTCTCGCCGTCTGTGATGAAGTCAATCTCCTTATTTGCAGAAGCGGGCATTCCGTTTGCACTCGACAAAACAATCTCTCTTGAAATGTTTGAAAAGTCAACATCAACAAAAGTTGAAATGGTGACTTTGTTTATACTTGAATAGACATTAACCCTCACCGTTTTAAAATTCCACTGTGCCACAAAAGACAGCTGTGCCCCCACATTTCCGCCCGACAAAGAAAGCCCCGTTGTGCTCTGCGTTGCCACAATTCCAGTATAAATTGTGCCGTTCAAAGCCCAGCCAGCAAAATTGTAGAAATTTGAAAATGAATATGGATTTTGAGGCAAAGAGGAAATCTGTGCGCCATAGGCAATGCAGAAACTTGCAGGGTTATCGCCACTCACGCCATAAGTTCCCAAATCATCGCCCTTATCAAAAGACACCGCAAAAAACATTGCAAAAAGTTCCAAGTTGCCGTCGTCGTCTTTGATGTCGCTCTCGCCAAAAGTTTTTGGAGTTGTGCTTGAAAGATATGCAACTCCGTCGCCATTTGGGCTTGTGTTAAAGTTGCTGAAAGAAAAGCCGTCAAACTCCGTGCCTGAGAGCACATAGTCACCCGTCCTACTCACCGCAATCTTTTGCGTTTCATATTTGCTTGCATCAAGAAACAGTTCGACATATTCTATCTTTGTCCAAACTGCATAGAGTGCCATTTCATTTTTAATGGTTATTACTATATTATTATATGAATAGACGATGTCTTCGCCGTTTTCGCTTGTTGCCCACCCCTCAAAATAGTAGTCCGTGCGAGTTATTTCGTCCTCGCCCAAAAGAGTGCGCGACGAATTGTATTCCAAACCGCTGACTGCATAGGCGTCACCTGCGGTGTTGCCGTCATTTCTGTCTGCATAGTTTCCGCCACTTAAAACATATGTCAAGGAATATTTTTGGATTTCCCACTGAGCAAACATTGTGAAAAAGTTTTTGTTCACACAAAATTCTGTTACTGCAAGCCCACCCTCCTCGGCAGAGTAAAAGCCAACAAAATCATAACCCTCCCTAACAATTACAAAACTGTTCAAAATCTGTCCACTTGATTCAACTGTAAGTTGACAAGTCACAGTGGACACATTTCCACTGACACTTGCCAAAGAGGTTAAAATTAAATTCGAGCCATAGGGCACAGTTATTGTCGTTGCAACAAAGTCGTCGCCCACATCGTTATATTCATTGATGACAAGTTCAAAGTCAACACCAAGCCATTCCATATCAATCTGCAAGTTGTCGTTTGTCAAAGAGCCCTCTGCAATCAAAAACTCACTTTCGGCAGGATAGGACTCATTTTTTATCACATAGTTTTCAAAAGTGTAGTTTTCTCGCTCGAAAGTTGGCAAACTTATGCTTGCCCCCACCAAAAGATTTGTTATGCTGATTGTTTTGTTTGTTGTGTCAAAGGAATAAGTTATGGTGTCCTCGCCTGCATAAACATAAGTTTCACTGCCTAAATTAAGGTTAAGCCCAAAAAGAGCACTCAATTCACTGCTGTTTGTTGGAATGTTTGCAAGGTCAATTAGGTCGTCATTAACATTAATCTGTGTCTGTTCCACAACTTTCTTGAAGACGGCATAGAGCACAATGCTGTTTGTATTTGCGTTATAATAAGGTTGATTTCTAACATTAATGTCCGCCAAAATCTCACTGCTTGCGTTGAGAGCCGTGCCAGTTAAGTCTGCCTTTGAATTAAACCCCACAAGAGCATAGCCAACTTTTTCATTTTCTAAATATTCAACAATGTCAATTGTTGACCATTCGGCAATGGACTTTGCCGTTCCAGCCGTGACAGTTGCAGAAAAGGGGCTGTTGTCAGACCCAGACTCATAAATTCGAAGTGGAATGGAAAATTCCTCCCAAACAGCAAAAAAGACAAGTTCAGTCTTGTCCATCAAAAAAATCCTGTCAAGTTCTTCAATCTCACCATAAGAAAAATATTCATTTGCATAGTTTGCGTTTTGAACAACTCCGTTTTCATCAACCTCGGGGTCAACAAGCGACCAACCCTTAAATTGATGATAGAGCGGATTTTGCTCTTCATAGTTAAAGGTTGAAAAAGTTTTGAAATTATAATTCGTGCCATAAGGGGTTTGGACCGATGCTGTTTCATCTTGAAACGCTTGCTCTTCATATTCTTCACCAAGGTTCACTGCGTCATAGTAGGTCTTAACACTATTAAGGTTTGAATGGAAAGTCAGTGTCACATTTTTCTTTGTCATAAGGACTTCAAAAGAAGTGTTGCCCTTTGGAGTTGGAATGGACTCGCCTGCTTCCACAGTGGTGTCACCGCATGAAAAACTTGAAATCACAAAATAGTTTTCAAGAAAACTCACGTATTGCTCTTTTGTGAAGTTTGTGTTGTCCAATGCTAAGTTTGACACACTGTCAAATCTTGAAATCCATTCTCCGCTCTCATAAGAGTCTTCGCCACAGGACAAATCATAAAGTGATTGTGCCACTTCATCAAAATTAATCTCGCCAGTGTAATATGTAGTTTTAATTTTGCCTAAATATATGTTCCCCTCATTGCCGTCATATTCGTTTGCTGTGTAGAAAGTGGAAGTAACATCACTCAAATCATAGCCAGCGTAAAGAGTTAAGTTCTCGTTTACTGGTCCACGGACATATTCCTGCGTTCTGTCTTCGTTGGCGTACCACGTTGTGAACTCCGCAAGAGTCATCGTCCCGTCGTCACTTGAAACATCTTCAACACTTGGAAGCCGAAAATAACTGCCACTAGAAACACCAATATCGTCTGTTTCAGCAAAAGGACCTGTGACAAAGTGAACAGTATAATCTTTCTTTGCCGAAAAAATTACACCAATAACAACCCCCAAAGTTACAATAAGAAACGAAATAACAGCAAGCAAAATGATCTTTTTTGTTTGTCTTGGCTTCATTTCTTTTTTGTTATTCTTATTGGTTTTAATTGGATTGACACTTGTTTGCATTTTATATTTATTTCTCACATCAAGCATTGCACCATCATTTCCAAAATAAGAGTTTGTGCTTGCCATTGAGTTCCTCCATAGTAGTGTTACCTTACAAATAAGGAAATATAATAAATTATATATAATATAATAACACCAATCTCAAATATTTCAAATAAAAAATGCATAAAAAAAATTAATAAATTGTTTATTTTTTTCTTTTATAATTTAGTTTAAAAATAATAAATTTTTACTCTTTTTTTTCACTTATTTTAGAAATATTTTATCCACAAATTTATAACATTTTTTTAAAGTTTCATTTATCAATTTTTAAAAAGAATAATAACACAAAAAGTTTTTAAAATTAAAAAATTATTTTTTAAAAAAAATAAAAAATTAAGTCTTTGACCACATCAAAAATAATGATAGGAAAATATTGTATTTTCTTCCCGACCGTTCGGTCGAAGGCAATTTTTGGGCTTTTTTTATCGTTTTTTTAGCATTTTGAGTCATTTGGTCGCAAAAAAAATTAAATTTTCACAAAAAAACAGAAAGAAAAACTTACTCAAAGATAACAACTGGCAGTGAAGTTTTTTCAAAATAAAAAATGATAAACTATAAAAAGTTATAGGGAAAATAACTCATAAAAAATAACGCAAAAAATGTTGTGCGTTATTTCTCTTTTTTTATAAAAAATTATAATTTTTTAAAATTTATTAATTCTATTTTTTTAAATCAAAATAAATCTAATTTTCTTCTTCGTTTTCTGCCTTTCTGATTGACAACCCAATTCGCTGTTTTTGCAAGTCTATGTTGATAATTTTAACCTTAACAATCTGCCCCACAGACAATTCTTCACTTGGGTGTTTGATGAATCTGTCGCAAATTTCAGAGATGTGAACAAGCCCATCTTGATGCACTCCAATGTCCACAAACGCACCAAAATCAATGACATTTCTCACAGTCCCTTTTAAAATCATTCCCACTTTAAGATCCTCAATGCCAAGCACGTCGCTTTTAAGTTCTGGCTTTGGCAAATCGTCTCGCACATCTCTGCCGGGCTTAATGAGCTCTCTCACAATGTCGTCAAGAGTTGGCACACCAACGCCACACATCTTCGCCACTTGTTCTTTTCCCTTGATCTCCACAAAGTTTTGTAGATTTTGGATTGTGCCGTTTTTTACATCTAAGTCGCTGAAATTAAACATTTTTAAGAGTTTTTTGGTGGCTTCATAACTTTCAGGGTGAACACCAGTGTTGTCCAAAATGTTCAATTCATTTGGAATTCTTAGAAATCCTGCACATTGCTCATAGGCTTTTGCACCCAGTTTTGGCACTTTAAGCAGTTTCTTTCTCTCCACAAACTTCCCATTTTCTCTTCTAAATTCCACAATGTTTTTAGCGATTGAAGCGTTGAGTCCAGAAATGTGTTCAAGTAGTTTGTAGGACGCGGTGTTTAAGTCAACCCCAACAGCATTCACGCAATCCTCCACAACACCGTCGAGAACTGTGGACAGCCTTTTTTGAGGCATATCGTGCTGATATTGCCCAACGCCAATGGATTTCACATCAATCTTAATGAGTTCAGAAAGTGGGTCTTGCAGTCTTCTCGCAATGCTGACAGCACTCCTAAGAGAAACGTCATAATCGGGAAATTCCTCTGCCCCGAGTTTTGAAGCACTATACACCGAAGCCCCCGCCTCGTTCACCACCATATATTTCACTTTTCGTGGCAATTTTTTAATTAAATTGCTCACAAAAATCTCACTTTCCTTACTCGCCGTTCCGTTGCCAATGGAGATGGCGTCCACATTATCTTTTATAACAAGGCTTGCGATGACTTCCTCCGATTTCTCAATTTGACTGTGTGGAGGTGTGGGATAGATGACAGTTTTGTCAACAACATTTCCGTTTTTATCAATCACCGCCACCTTGCAACCTGTCCTATATGCAGGGTCGAGCCCCAAGATTACATTATCTTTGAGTGGAGGTTGCATCAAAAGTGGCTTCAAATTCACTTCAAACATTTTTATTGCCTGCTCGTTTGCAATGTCTGTGAGATTGCTTCTAAGTTCCCTTTCAAGAGATGGCAAAATGAGCCTTTCAAAAGAGTCCAAAATGGCATCTTTCATAAATTCCTCATAAAATCCATTTTTACAGAGCACTTCTTCGCAGATGATTTGAACACATTTTTCATTGTTTGTTTCAATTTCAACTTTAAGGCAATCGTCTTTTTCCCCACGATTTATGGCAAGAATTCTGTGGCTTGGAATTTTTTTCACTGGCTCTTTATAATTTTCATACATTTGATAGACAAGATATTTTTCGCCCTGTTTAAGCGAAGTGACAATCTGTGCACTGTTTGTTATAAATTCTCTTAGTCGCTTTCTAATGATGTCACTATCAGAAATTCTCTCAGCAATGATGTCGTTTGCACCCGAAAGAGCCATTTTTTCGTCATCAACACCCTTTTCTTTGTCCACAAACTTTAAAGCGAGTTCTTCCAAAGAGCCCTCGTTTTTTTGAAGGAAAATGATGTCTGCCAAAGGCTTCAAACCCTTTGCCTCTGCAATTGTTGCTCTTGTCTGTCTTTTTGGTCTGAAAGGGCGATAGACATCTTCAAGTTCAGTCAAAGTGACTGCCTTTTCAAGTTTAGTCTTAACCTCGTCTGTCAACTTTTCTTGCTCAAAAATGAGCCTTGTAATTTCCTCTTTTCTCTTTTCAAAATTTCGCAAATAGTCAAGCCTGTCTGCAAAATTCCTTATCACTTGGTCGTCGCAACTGCCGTGGGCTTCCTTTCTATATCTTGCGATGAAAGGAACTGTGCAACCCTCGTCTAAAAGAGAAATGATGTTTTTGGCATATTCCTCTTTAATGTTAAATTCCAAGCAAAGTGTCCTTGCTATGTCCATAAAAAATCCTTTTAAAATGCTAGATCAGTTTAATTTTGTGGGCTTCAAAATAGTATCTCTTTTCCCTTGCTTCGCCAAGAGAAAAAGCCTTGCGTGGCAAAATGCCGTGCTTAATCACAAACTCAAACAATTCGTTTTTGTTCAAAGTGGGCAGTGTGATGCCGATTGCCTTTGGGTTTTTTTCGCAAATTTCTTTCAAGCTGTCCAAACTGTGCACGTAGTCCACAGACATTTCAAGCTGCTCGGCAACTTCTTTGTCGATGTATTCTTGAACCATTTTAATGGCAAGTGGAGAGTTTTTGGGCAGATTGTATGGAATTATTTCTTTTCCAATGATAATTTTTTCTGTCATAAAAGACTCTTTTTCAGCTTTGTTCACATTCACTTTATACAGATTTTGCAGGTCTTTCAAAAAGCGTCTGTCCACATTTTTCACCACACGATAGATAGGGCTAAATTCAATGCCGTCGTCGTGAATGTTCACCGCTTCCACAAGTGCAAACCTTGCGGGGTGATTTTCAATTTCTTTTTCCGAAATAAATTTTTTGACATTATTCCAGTGTGCTTTTGCCGTCGCCAAACTGTGATTTCCGTCGCCCACGGCGAACAAAACAGGGGTGCTTGTGTTGAAAGTTTTTTGCAAATATTCAGGTGTTAAAAGGGCGTCAAATTTACTGATAACTTCGTCCACATCTTTAATTTTCCAGCCACTCAAATGTCCGCCGTCCATATTGAGTTCAAAATCATACACTTGCTCCAAATTTTCCTTGTTTTTAAAGAGAGTTTCGGCGATATTTTGCTCCCTGTCGTCATAAAGAAGCATTGCGTGAGGAAGTTCAAAAATGGCATCTCGCCTTATCTCCATTCTTGGCGGAATTCTCTCAAAAATTGTCCCCTCAGTTGCCCTCACAACCGATGTGGCGTCAGGGTTAAAGTCAAAGGCTTCAAGATCGACAGCCAGCATAATCCCAAGCCGTTTGAGGTGATTTTTCGTGGAACGATTTACTAAAATCATGCAAGGTCCCGCATCTTCAAGCAGTCCTAATTCAAAATATGTCCGCATATTTTTGTTAATATTTTTTATCCTCTGCCCATTATCTCTGCCAGAATAAATTTCCGGCAAAATAAGGTTTAAGGTGCTTGGATTTCCGTCAACATATTCACTTAATTTGTCCCAATATTCAGGCTCACTTGAAAATTGTCCACAAGCGATGACTGCCCATTTTGAGTGGTCCAAATGCTTTTTTGGCAAAAATATGTGTTGTTTTTTGATTATGGACATTTTTCCTCCAAAAGTTTATCTTAAAAAATTATATCATAAAAGATTTTTTTGTAAAACTAATTTGATTTCAATTCTTTTTATTTAGTCCCGTTGAGCCAAAACCGCCCTCACCACGAGCGGTGGTGGATAATTCGTGCACTTGCAAACACTCAAAATGCTCCACCTTATTTATAACCATTTGGGCAATCTTTTGATTTTTTTCAACAACATAATCATTTTTTGACAAATTCATAAGCATAACACACACTTCGCCCCGATAGTTTTCGTCAACTGTCCCCGGACTGTTTAGCACAAATAGCCCGTTTTTTAGCGCTAGTCCACTTTTACTTCGCACTTGCGCTTCAAAGCCGTGAGGAAGTTCCATTGAAAAACCTGTCTTAATCTGCTCCCAAGAAAGTGGCTTTATAACCTTTTCTTCAAGACTAAAAATGTCCATTCCCGCATCTTCCTCGTGGGCATATTTTGGCAAAATGCAATCTTCACTCAATTTTTTAAACAAAATTTTGTTTTTCATATTCACTCCTGTTTTTCAATTATTTCTATAATTTTTCCACAAATTCTATTGCAAATTTTAGCATTTTTTCCACTTCACTCTTTGTCTTTTGCTCCGTCACCAGACGCAAAAGATTTTCCGTGCCACTGAACCTGACAAGAAGCCAAGTGCCATCTTCAAAAATATATTTCACCCCATCTAATCTATCAATTCTCTTAACATTTTTCCCAAAGTTTAAAGTTGGATTTTTAAAAATTTCTTCCACTTTTTCTCTATTTTTAACTGAAAAAGAGATTTCCTTATAAAAAAGGTTGTATCCAACCTCATTTTTCATATTTTTTATAATCTCACTTAAAGGTTTTTTATAAAAATTGACAATTTCAAGCAGGAGTGCAAACACGACAAGCCCGTCTTTTGTGGACGTGTGAGCGGGAACCTCGCAACCGCTGTTTTCTGCTCCAATAAGCCCTCCACAAAGGGCAACTTTTTGTGCAATGTTTTTAAAGCCCACGGGGGTTTCCACAATCTCTGTTTTTAACTTTTCACACACTCTGTCTGCCAAAGTTGAAAAGGAAAAATTCTTCACAAAATCTCCCTTTTCTTTTTTTTCTTTCACCGCAAAATAATAGATCAGCGAGCAAATGTCATTGCCGTTGTGATATGTCCCTTTTTCGTCAAACACTGCGAGCCTGTCTCCGTCGCCGTCGGTTGCGAAGGCAAAGTCAACTTTTCTTTCAAAGGCAATTTTTTTAAATTCTTCCAAATTTTCCTCGTTTGGAATTGGGGCAGAAAATCCAAAAGAAATGTCCCTTTCTGAGTTTTTTATGTCGCAGTCAAGTTTAAGCCTCTTTTTAAGTTCTAAAACGGGTTCAAAAGAAGAGCCGTTCATAACATTGAAAAGTGTTTTAATTTTGATGTCTTCTTTGAATTTTAACACATTCAAAATGCTTTTTACATAGTCTTTAATAAGGTCAATTTTTTCAACTTTTCCGCCTTTTTCACACTCATCAAAATCTAAAAACTTATATTTTTTCACTTTTTTAAGCATATTTTCAAACATTTTTTCAAGCCCAAACTCCAAATCTTGACCATTTTTCGAAAATATCTTCAAACCATTATAATAATAAGGATTGTGACTCGCCGTAATCATCACGCTCAAATCATTTTTCAAAAATCTGTTTGAAAAACTGACGAGGGGAGACGGCACACTTGTCTTTGTAAGTTTCGCCAAAACTCCATTTGCACTGAGCACTTCACACACCCATTTTGCAAACATTTCGGACAAAAACCTGTTGTCAAACCCCACAACAACTTCCCTTTTAAAATTTTTTTTCTTCAAAATGTCACACAAACACTGAGTGATTTTGCACACATTTTCTTTGCAAAATTCATCTCCAATCACGCCTCTAAATCCCGAAGTCCCAATTTTCATCATAAAATTTTCTCCCATTCAAATAGATTATAACTTTTTTTTGCCTCCTCTCAAAACAATTTTATCAAATTAAAAACACATAGTTATGAATAAAACTAGAAAAACTATTTGCGAAAAATGAATAAATAATGTAAACTATTCGCATAAACATAAGGAGAAATTATGGATCTATTTCAAATTTTTTGCATCATTCTTGCGGGAATAATCGTTCTGCTATTCGTTGTTCTTGCTTTCATAAACCACAAATACACAAAACTTTTAAACGCCCTTAAAAATCGTGAAGTTGACAATGTCCAAATCAAAAATGGCGTGCGTTATACCGTTGACCAAACGGTGCTTGACGAAGAAGGAAATGTGAATGTTTCCCTTTCGCAAAAAGACACCATTCTCCAAATGAATAGACCCGAAATCGTCGGCGTCAAAAATCGTGTGAAACCGGGGAAATACACCCTCCTTTCCACCAGTGGAAAAGATGAAACTTTCAACATTCGAGTGGGAAGTTACGTGAACGAATATCATCACAATCAAAGCCTAGTCCTCGCCGAAGGACAGGAAGTTTCCGCTGTTAATTGCTCGGTTATTTTACGATAAAAGGAAAAAGAAAAAATGGGATTATTTAATTTTTTAAACTCACAACTACTCAAAAACATCGATTGGCTCGACAACTCCACTGAGACAATGGTCTATAAATTTCCAATGGAAGGTCGCGACATTATGATCGGCTCCAAACTCACTGTGAGGGAGTCGCAAGTGGCAATTTTTATGGTTAAAGGAAAGATTGCCGACGTCTTCACTCCGGGCATACACACCTTAATTGTGAACAATTTGCCCATTTTGTCGTCGCTTCTTGCTTGGCCTCGTGGCTTCAAGTCGCCTTTCACAGCAGATGTTTTTTTCGTGAACACAAAGCAATTCACCAATCAAAAATGGGGTACAACAAACCCAATTGTGATGAGGGATAAAGAGTTTGGCTCGATAAGAATCAAGAGTTTTGGCACTTTTGCGTTCAAAGTGAACGACGCAAAACTTTTTTTGCAGGAACTTTTTGGCACTTCATCTCTTTACACCACTGAAAACATTGTGACGTATCTTAAAAGTATGCTCGTTGCCGGCATTTCCGACACAATTGCAGAGAGTAAGATAAGCGCTCTCGACCTTGCTTGCAACCTTCTCGAATTCAACAAAATGGCGAAGGACCAGATCAAAGAACAATTCATTTCGCTTGGGCTTAATCTCACAAACCTTGTGATTGAAAACATTTCCTTTCCAGAGCAAGTTGAAAAGGCAATCGACACCCAAACTTCAATGGGCGTGATGAAAAGCAGTATGGACACCTACATCAAATTCAAATCCGCAGAAGCCATCGGCGACGCTGCAAAAAATCCGGGAATGGCGGGGCTTGGCTCTCAACTCGGGGCGGGAATGGCAATTGGAGAAATCGTGAAAGACTCTCTTAAATCTTCCACCAAAAAAGAAGAAAATGTGAAAGAAAATGAGACCCCTGGCAAAGTGCTGTTTTGTCCAGAATGTGGAGCAAAAAACACTTTAAATGCAAGATTTTGTATTGAATGTGGGCACAAATTTTCGTCAAAAGTGAAGTCAATTTGTCAATTTTGCGGGGCTGAGATCTCACAAAACACCAAATTTTGCCCAGAATGTGGTAAAAAAGTGAAATAATTTTTAATAGTTTTTGAAAAAAGATAGCAGATTGCTATTTTTTTTTATCAAAAGATAGTCAAAACTCTTTTTTCTTTGATATAATATTGATGACGGAAAAAATTTCTAACGGGAGAAAAAATGATAACTTCAAATAAATGTCCAAATTGCAGTGGAGAACTCGTGTATGATGTGGATAGCAAAGAACTCAAATGCACGCACTGTTCTTCCATTCAAAAATTTGAAAAAGTTAGTGAAAAGGTTGAAAAAAAACTTCTAACCTCAGACAGCACCATTGAGAAAAGTAAGACGGAATACACCCAATATTCCTGCCAAACTTGTGGAAGAAAGCACATCTCCGCCACGGACACTCCCCTTCTTCGTTGCCCAAGTTGCGGGGATAATAATCTTGTCAAAACTGTTAAAATCGACTTCACGCCAGACGGCATCGTTCCGTTTAAAATTAATAAAAACACCGCACTTGAAAATTTTTATATTTGGCTCAAAACACAACACTTTGCACCAAACTCTCTTAAAAAATTGGGAAAATCCAAAATTCTTGACGGGTTTTATCTCCCCGCCTATTTCTACGACTTTGACTGCTCCACCCATTTTTCTGGCGTTGGAGTAAACATTTTTCGCTCTCCAAACGGACAAATGCACACGACTCGCCACCATTTTGACAAAACGAGGGAGGACAAATATGTCAATCGCATTGAGAGTGCTTCGTCCTCCATTTCATCAGTTAAAATGCGACAACTTGGCAACTATTGTGAGAATAATATCTTGCTCTATCGCACTGAATTTTTGTATGGTTGGTTTGGCAGTCAGGTTGATTCTTCTCTGCAAGATAACAGCCTTAATATGAAACGAATAGTCACGCAAGAAATTGCGCTTAATGTTCGGGCGAAACTGCCCTATGCAAGCATAGAGAATTTTAATTGCTCCACAAACTTTTCTGACATAATGTATAAATACATCTATCTTCCTGTCTATAAAGGCTTTTATCGATACAAAAAAAGGGATTTTTCCTATTATATTAACGGCGAAAACGGAAATGTCGCAGGCAAAACTCCAAAATCTTTTTGGAAAATCTTTTTTCTCGTTCTTGGCATTGCGGCAGTCGCCGGAGCCATTGCTTACCTATACTATATTTCTCGCTAAATTTTACAAAATAAAAAAACTATCCGTTTTTGGATAGTTTTTAATTATTTTTCTTTTAATGCTTTTAATTGTTTTAGGCTTGACACTGCGTCACTTCTTCAACTTTTTTCTCATAATTTTCCCCGTCATTGTCGAGAAATCTGTCTGCATTATAAATGTGGTCAAGGACAATCTCCGGTTCAATGTCAAAATGCGAAGTGCTTAGTAGTTGAATTCCATTCTTATGGGCATAGAATAGTGCGGTCATATTTTCACTATAACAATCGTTCCAGCCAAAAAGCCCCCTTGAAAAAATGTTTCCTTTTGCAATAACAGGCACACCTTTCAAATGCTCACACATTTCCACAACTTCACTCTCAAAAGAAAATATTGTGTCCACTTTTTTTTCCTCTGCAATTCTCTTCATCTCTTCTGTCAAATTGCCGTCCGCCCCTTCAAAAGCCAAATCCGCGATGCCAAACTTTTTCTCAATCCCAAACTTAACAGCACCTGAAATAAATTCATTATTGATATTTTTTTCCATTTTTTTCCCCTTATGTAATTTAATATTGTGATTATACACCCTAAAAAAACCAATTTCAAGATGTATTCTAAAAAAAATAAATAAAAGTTGACATTTTCGTCTTTTCATATTAAAATTTATCTCACTTGAAGCAATTTATTTGTTTGTTTTTGTGATAATCAAAAACAAGAAGTGTCAAAGCAATTTTCTCTTGTGGGCTACTAGCTCAGCTGGTAGAGCAGACGACTCTTAATCGTAAGGTCCGGGGTTCAAACCCCCGGTGGCCCACCAAATTATTTTAAGGATTTATTTTTATGAATTTAGTTAAAGAGCATTGGACTCAAAGCGACATTGATGAATTTCAAAAATATCTCTTAACTTTCAACAAAGGAACAGATAAGGGACTTTGGGAACAGCGAATTATCAACACAAAACTGCTTTGCATCGCAGTTCCATCTTCCGTTGTAAAAAAATTTACTGACGAGATTTCAAAAGGCAACTTCCTCAAATTTCTTGATTTTTTTGCTTGGGAAAACTTCACGAACACCTCAATTAATGGTGGGCTAATCTGTAAAATTAAAGATTTTGAAACAATGGTCATATATTTAACAAAATATGCAAACAAGATAGACAATTGGGCGTCCTGCGACTTGTTGAAGTTTAACATTAACGACAAAAATAAAGAAAAATATTTTGAATTAAGTCAAAAACTTATAAAATCTTCAAAGCCTTTTGTGAGAAGGCTTGGCATCACAATTTTATTCAAGTTTGTTGGTGATGATTTTTACATAGACAAAATTTTTGCTGTTTTAAATTCCTTTGAAAACGAGACGGAATACTATGTCAATATGGTCAATGCTTGGCTTTTTGCAGAGAGTTTCACAAAACAACGAGAGAAAACAATTAAATTTTTAAAAACTCACAAATTAAACAAATTTACAATTAATAAAGGTGTTCAAAAATGCCGTGACAGTTTTCGGATCTCAAAAGAAGACAAGGAAATGCTGTTAAAATATAAAGTGAAATAAATTAGACCGGCAAAAGAATTTTTGTTGGTTTTTTTTGTGATTTTTAATTATAAAAACTAATTCTTGGCAAATTTTTTAATGCCTCTTTATCTTTTTCTGTGCAAGAAAAGGTAGGTGAGAAAAAAAATTATTGCGACAATATTAATGGCACAGACTGCAATCGTAAAAAAGTTAAAATAGATGTTAAACACCACAACTTTAAAGGTGACAAGGCTAGCAAAAATTATTAAAAACAAAAGATAAAGTGCGTCAATTCCGCCAATGCACAAAGCAACAATTTTTTTCCACTTTTCGCTATTCAAAATACACCTCCAAGTCTTTTATGTCTTGACTCTCAGAATATGAGACAACCACTTGATTGCCAGTGGAAGAGTTCGTTCCGGTTTCGTAGCCCAAAACATCAGTTAATTCAATCCCGCTGTAAAACACCATTATCCCAATTTGATTTTCCACACTTTCACTTTTCAAAACATGGTTGTCGCTTCCGTTTATATATTGAACAACTTGTGAAATATAATTTGAATACCAAATCCCGCCAAAACTCGCCCCAACATAATTTTTGCTTTCGTCAAAAGCCGTCACAAAAGTGGCAAGCGAAAAGCAGTCCGTGAGTTGCCCATAAAAAACACCCCCAAGTCCTCCCACATATGCTTTGGCATTGTCAGCCACAGTCGTCACCGAGATTTCACTTTCCACTCCGCAATTTTCCAAGCAGACCACACTCAAATCGCACCAGTTATACGCCACCACACCACCACAATAGACAGACAAAGTGTTCGTCGAAACGTCGATGTTGCCCACATTTTTGCTTGTTGAAATTACCCCATAATTAATTCCACAAACTCCGCCACACACCGCCACCGCCGAACTTTCGTCACTGAAAGTTGAGGTGATTTTAAGTTCGCCCACATTTCTGCAACCGCTCACTTCACCGCTATTATTTCCCACAACACCAGCCACAGTTGGCGACCAATCATTAACACTGCTCGTTTGCGTTAAATCTGCATTATTTGTGCAGTTTTGCACCACGCCAGTTGAGGTGTTATTTGTAACAATTCCAGCCACGTCAATCTCAGAAGTTTCAATCACAGAAGTCGCTAAAACTGTGCAACTGAGAACTTTCCCACTGTTTTTCCCCACAATTCCGCTTATGTTCCCGTCGCCAGTTCCACTCCCCAAAATGCTCACAGATAGAAGAATTTGACAGTTTGTAATCACCCCGCTATTTGTGCTCGCAAACCCAGAAAAGAAACTGCCGTCTGTTGATTTTTCCAAATTTATGATAATTTCATCTTCCACATTTTCATTTGCAAAAGTAATTTCCACATTTGAAATTGTGCCAGAATTCGTCTTGCACAGCAAACTTGAAGAACCAGAAATGGTCGTTTCTTCATCAAAATTTTGATAGACAATCTTCAAGTTTTCAATCGTCCCTGTGTTGTTTTCAATCAAAGTTTTCCCTTCATAGTCCACATAAATTGTGTGCCCATTTCCGTCAATTTCACCGGAAAAAGTGGCGAAAAGTTGTGTGCCTGAAATCGTTAAATCATTCTGCAAAACTGCACTGCTACTGCTCGACATCGCACTCACGAATTGCGAACTCGAATAAACTTTTGCCTGCACAAAAACCACTCCGCCAAGAGTGAAATCAATCGCAGTCATCGCACCCAAAACAATCATCACGAAAACAGCAGAAATTAAAAGACACTTCTTCAAAAAACTCTTTTCTTTGTTTGAAATTATTTTAAAGGAAACTCTGATTTTTCCATTTTTAAAGGATACATCTTGACCATAAAAACTCGCATAAATTGTCGTCAAATTTTCCTTAATTTTGTCGTTTGAAAATGCGTTTTTAGAAACTCTTTCAAGTTTGCCATCACGATGTAAAATCGCCAGCATTTCAAGCGGAGAAACGACTGCGTCGTCGTCAAGATATAATCTCACACTTTTTTTGGCGTAAACTTTGAAATCTTTATAGATTGAAAAAGGCTCTTCAACTCTATCAAAACTCTCAATTTTGAGAAGTTGCTTTTCATATTTCTTTACAATCTTTTTGGCGTTATAAAGATAACAAATGGAAAGAACTGGAAATCTTCCAAACGAGATTTTCAGCAGTGTTTCGTTATTAAAAGTTTGCGAAAAAGAAATCAAATCGTCACGTTTGATGATGTCTAAAATTTCTTTTTTAAGTTCTTTTTCCACTTTTTTGCCTCTTATTTTTTTGTTTTAATTTTCCTGTTTTCTGCCCATTTGTCTAAAATCTCGTAGATATATTCCTCATTCACATCGTTTTTTTCCACAATCTTTTTTAAAAATTGGTTGTTCTTTTTATATTCCTCAACCAATTTTTCAATGCTTTCCTTTTCCTCTAAAAGCGTTTCAAAAACACTTTCGTTTTTATCTTTTATGAGGGAAATCTTTTCCCCGCTTTGCTTCAAACTCTCCGCAACATCTTTGTTGATGTATTCGCTCACTTTTTCAACCCCAATGTTATATGTTTCAAGGTTTTTTTGCAGTTGCTTGATGTCGTAATTTTTCTTTTTTTCCTCAATAAGAGTGTCAAGTTTTGCAATTTGTTCTTCTGCTTTTCTCTCAATTTCATTTGCGAGAGAAATGCGTTCTTCGACTTTTTTAAGGACATCTGTCATACTCTCAATCGCTTTCAAATATTCCTTTGTCTTGCTCGAAAAGATGTCAATCTCGCTTGCCAAACCCTTTGATTTCTCCGCTTGAAGCGACAAATCCTGAAAAATTTTGCCCAGTTTGCCCTGAATGTCGCCACCAAAAGTGGAGTTTAAGTTTTTAATGTCCTCTTTCATGCCCTCAAAAGAAGTCGAAAACTCGTTCAAATTCTGTGCAATTGGGGTTATCAAATCTCTGTAACCTCTAAACGCATTCACCAGTTCCTTAATCTCATTATTTTCCATTTTTATCTCCCACCTTTTTTAAAATTTTCTTTAATTTCTTTCATTTGTTGCTTTAAACTTTCCCTGTCATTTTCAACCGTCTGCAAAATAAAATTCTTCGCCGCTTCATTTCCTGCCACATCTTCAAAATAATCCACAATGTCGATGTTTAGCCGTCCTTCTTCCTTACCCCTGCAAGCGTCCAGCAGTTGAGAAAGCGATTCATCACCCGAAATAATAAACTGTTTTTTTGCTTCGTCAAGCATATTAAGTTGCCAAAATTTTATGCCCGCATCTCGATGTTTTCCCACCTGAATATATTTTTCACTGACCTCAATTCGGTTCAATTCTCGAAGTCTTATCACGTCGTCCTTAATCTTATTTGCCGTCCACACTGCGTTTTCAAACTGCCCCAGTTTGATGAATTCTCGCACTCGCTCCAAGATTTCAATTTCTGTAAATTCAACTTTGCTCACGATGTCGCTCAAAAGTTTAATTGCCCCACTTGTGTCTTTTCTGTCAAAATTTTCCTTAAAAAAATCTTCAAAAAGTGTGACCTGCTTGTCTTCCACCACAAACAAATTTTGCTTTGCACGAGTGAGCCCCACATAAAAAAGGTTGTAATAATATCTATAAACGCTATTCTCATCTGCTTGTTTATGATTGATCTTGTCCCTTAAAAGAGTTTGCCACTTTTCAAAATTGTCTGACAATAGATTATACGCCACAACGGTGTTTCTCTCCAAACCTTTAATCTCGCTGACTGTTAAGACTTCCTGATTTTTCACAATCGTTTTTAAAGCCTGTTTTTTGTCCGCACTACACACCACAAAAGTGAAATTGTCAAAACCACTGCTCGCAATTCGCTTTGCAAAATCGTCGTCAAACACGCACACTGTGGTCGTTTTGAGTCCGCTGTCAACACTCTTGCCGTCAACCACAAAATTGTGTGTGCCAAACTGACTCTTGTTGATCTCATAAAGCGAATTAATCACTTCTTCAATCTTTTTTGTGTTTCTAAAATTCGCCCGCAGTTGTTTAACACTCGTTTCGTCTTTTAAATAAAGCAGATTTTTGAGATATCCAAAACTAAAAAATGAGGGGTTAATCATTTGCAGGGCATCGCCCACGCAAAAAAGTTTTATCGCAAGTTTTCTAAACAGGCACAGGCTGACTTGCGAAAAATCTTGCACCTCGTCTAAGATTGCAAGCGAATATTCTTCAAATTCATCGCACTTTTCAATCAGTTGTCTTGACGCAATGTTCAAATCCACAAGCCCCTGTTTTTTCAAAAATCTGCCATATTCAAGGGCAATTTGATAAACTACTTTGCAGTCCTCTTTTGAAAAACTGCAATCTCTTTTTAAGATATATTCTTCTTCACTCAGCATTTCGCTTCGTTTTTCCAAATCAAAATTTCCAAAAATCATTCCAAAAATCTCTTTGTAGATGACTTCAAAAGAATATTTTTCAATCTTTTTGAAAGCCTTTGTAATCTGGTGATTGTTGCTATCTTTCACAAAGTTATTCACAAAAAATCTCTCATCGGCAAAAGTTTTCCCCGCAGAAATTTTCCCCCTATACAAATCCTCAATCAAAAAATAGTCAACTTTGTTTTCCAAAAAGTCGATAATTCTGTGAATTTTTTCAAAAATCTTTTCGTCATCATCGCTGAAAAAGAAAATTCCAAATTTGTTTTCAAGTGCTTTTTTATGGTCGTCGTCCAAAAAAATGACATTGTTCTTTTTTCGGCTATTTTCAAACTCCACCAAGTCTTGTTTGAAGGCGTCCACCTTCAACTTTGTGTCCATCAAAAGCCCACGGGAATAGGTGGAATAAAAAACTTTTCCGCCATAATTTCTGCAAGAAGAAAAAATGATCTTGTCGATGCAAATGTTTGTCTTTCCACTTCCAGCCACTCCTTGCACCAGCACATTTTGGTCCATTGTTTCCACGATGTCTTTCTGTTCTTTTGTCAATTTTGGCAAGTTCACGCCAGAGGAATTCGACACCAAATAGAGTTTTTCAAAGTCCTCTTTTTTCGCAAGATATTTTGTTTTTTGCACAGTCATATTTACAAAAGCGTGCAATTTCAAATAGTCATTTAAGCGTTGGTCATTTTGCCTAATCTCTTTTTTCTTTGTGTCACAGTCGAAAAAAACAATGTCTTTTTCATTAAGTTTTGAAAGTTGAAAACCGAGTTTCACTAAAAATAAAAATTCTTTGTCGTCTGTTTCAAGCGAAAAGCAATTCACAAAATCATCACTCTTTGTGGGTTCATTTGCAAGAATTTCTCCAAAATTTCTAATCAATCCTTCGGCAAGTTTACTCACAAAAAAATCGACATTTGAAATATATCTTGTCTTTTTCAAAAAGTTTTCCGTTTTATACAGGCAAGTTTTGCTTGAAAGAACAATCTTTTGCGTGTCAACTTTAATTTTAAGAGTCCCATTAATCATCGCCGTCACCACTCAAAAATTTTTCAAAAGGATACTCTTTTTCAAAATTATACACCCTAACAACTTTGCCCTGTGCCATCTGTTTTTTCTGCTCTTTTTTAAGCTTTTCTATCTCTCCTAAAAACAATTTTTTATAATATTCTTTAACTTTTTCTTCCAAGAGTTCCATTGCATTATTCTTGTTTTGTAGTTGAGTCCTTTCACTTTGGCAAGCGCTCACAATTTTAGATTTCAAGTGAGTGATCCTCACTGCTGTCGCCACTTTGTTGACGTTTTGCCCACCTGCACCGGAAGAATGATATATGTCAATTCTAATGTCTTTTTCATCAAAGCCAAACTCCTGCTTTTTGGGAGTCAAATATGCAAAAACGAGAGCGTCCGCAGTCTCATTTTTTTGCTCGCCCCTATGTCTGCCAATCTCACGGCGAAATCTCTCAAACGCACCAAAACCAACAACATTAAAAACGGTGTTTTCCTCATTTTTGATGGAATATTCAAACTCGTTTTTTCTGCAAACGTTTTCAAAATATCTAACAAGTAAGTCATAAAGAAAAAAGTATTTATCCTTACAATTAATCTCAATTTGCACACTCTCGACTTCACTTTGAAATCTTTTCAAAAGCCTTAAAAGTGTTGTCTCTTGCTCATCAAATTCATTCCCCGTACCACAATTAATCTGCAGGGAAATGTCCACAATCTCTTTCATTTTTGCGTTTTCCCTAAGAAGCCTTGTGCAAAGTTTTTTGTCGCACAAAATCTCCTCGAAAGTCAAAACTTCATTATTATGATGATATTTCTTTAAAATATCTTGCAACTCTTTGTTTTCTTTTTCATTTAATTTTTTCATATTATCACTAAGATAATACATCATTTTCTTTTTCTTTTCAAACAATTCTAAGTAATAAGGGGAAAAAGCAAAAAAGTTTTACATTAATTTAACAAAAAAATTTACATAACAAAAAAAATAGGCTAGAATTAGCCTATGAGAATTATATCAGGAATTTATCGGGGCGTCCCCATTCCCTCACCAAAAGAAGAAATCGTCCGCCCCACACTTGACAGGGTGAAAGAAAACATTTTCAACATTCTGCAATTTGATGTGGAAAATAGCACTTGTCTCGACCTTTTCTGCGGAAGCGGTGCGTTTGGGCTTGAATGTCTTTCAAGAGATGCAAAAAGTGTTCATTTTGTGGACAACAATAAAAACAACATCTCTTCACTTAAAACTTTTTTGGAAAAACTCAATGCCAAAAATTTTTCTCTACACAATTGTGATTTTTTTGATGCCTTAAAAAAGTTTTCTGCCGAAAATATGTGTTTTGACATCATCTTCCTTGACCCGCCGTTTGATTCTAATTTTGCACAAATTGCCATTCAAAAGATTTTCAAATTTAACCTGCTTTCAAAAGACGGGATAATAGTTTTTGAACACGAAAAGAACATCAAAAATGACTATTCTTCAAAAGTTTTTGACACACGAGTCTATGGAAGGATTGTCATCGATTTTCTTTCAAACAAAAACTAGCCTAATTCACACCTTTAATTTTATAAATATAATAAGAACTGTCATTATTTAGCAAGGTAAAGGAAGTTATATAATAGCCCATTGCCGTGTTTTTAAATTTTGATTTAGTTGCATCAACTTCTGTTTTGACACAAGCAATAGCACCATAACTTCCAGTTAAACCGCAGCTTGCACCGTTATAGTTGTTTTTCACAGAATTGAGTTTTTCTAAATCTAAGAAAAAAGATAGTTCCGTGTTAGCACACGTTGCATAGACATAAAGCCCCTTATAATTTCCAAAATATCCCGTTGCTTTTGTGACTTCAACCCCACTCTTAATCCCGCTTGTATATCCCCAATTCAAACTGCTGTTTGCATTGGTTTTGTCATAAATTGTTTCAAGCATTTCAGTCCCAAGTACTTCGTTAAAGCTAGTGACATTTTCAGTTGTGAGGTTACTAGCATCGCACTTTGCACAAGTGTCAATTTCATCTACCAAGTCGTCAACCCCAAGTTTTGCGTTGAAACTCGTGACATTTTCTGTTGTGAGATTGCTGGCGTCACATTTTGCACAAGTGTCAATTTCATCTGCCAAGTCGTCAACCCCAAGTTTTGCGTTGAAACTCGTGACGTTTTCAGTTGTGAGATTGCTGGCATCACATTTTGCACAAGTGTCAATTTCATCTGCCAAGTCGTCAACCCCAAGTTTTGCATTGAAACTCGTGACATTTTCAGTTGTGAGATTACTGGCATCACATTTTGCACAAGTGTCAATTTCATCTGCCAAGTCGTCAACCCCAAGTTTTGCATTGAAACTCGTGACATTTTCAGTTGTAAGGTTGCTGGCGTCGCATTTTGCACGGTTACTTACGGCAGTTGAAACGATTGAGTCAGTTCCAAGTTTTGCATTAAAACTCGTGACATTTGCAGTTGTGAGATTGCTGGCGTCACACTTCGCACAAGTGTCAATTTCATCTGCCAAGTCGTCAACCCCAAGTTTTGCATTAAAACTCGTGACATTTGCACTCGTAAGATTACTGGCATCACACTTCGCACAAGTGTCAATTTCATCCGCCAAATCGTCAACCCCAAGTTTTGCGTTGAAACTCGTGACGTTTGCACTCGTAAGATTGCTGGCATCACACTTCGCACGGTTACTAACGGCAGTTGAAACGATTGAGTCAACCCCAAGTTTTGCGTTGAAACTCGTGACATTTGCACTCGTAAGATTGCTGGCATCACTTTTTGCACAGCTGTCTATCGCCGTCGCCACAATGCCGTTTTCCACTGGATTAGTGCTGCTCTCATTCAACTCGTCATCAATCACAATTTGCTCAATGCTTTCAAGAGTTTTGACCCTGTCTGACAGCCTGTCAATCTCTGCTAAAAGATAATTAATCTTTTCATCGTAACCTAACTCATTCATATTTTCACCTCTAAAAAATTTTAACTCAAATTTTTATAACTTTCAATTTTCACTGCCAAAAACATTTTTTTCTCATAAAAAATCCAGACTCTTTTAAAAAACATTCCCAACACATTGATTTTCACATTAAAAAAACAAAAAGACACTTCAAAATGGATTGAAATATCTTTTTAAAATGAATTATGGTTGCGGGGGAAGGACTCGAACCTACGACCTCTGGGTTATGAGCCCAGCGAGCTGCCAACTGCTCCACCCCGCGATAATAGTGCAATTATACTCTCTAAAAAATGCGTTGTCAAGAGTTAATGCCTTAAAATTTTTTTAGATTTTTTTGCTTGAAAACCCAAGAAAACAAAAAGTAGAATAACAAAGTATATGCAAAAAAAAATAAAAATTGATAAGAATTTCCTATAATTTTTAAATATTTTTAAATATTTTCATCATCTACAATAAATTTCATATTGAAAAATGTGGAAAAACATTGAAAGCGACAAAGAGGTTAAAATGCAAGCCAACAACACAGATTTTAATGGCAGTCTTTCCGACAGCGACCGCTATGACATAACAATAAATTCACTTGTTAAAATTAAGGAAGAGATGAACAAGAGTGAAAATCTCACCATTTCCGCCATCTGCAATCAAACGATAGCCGAGATTTTAAAAGACTCTTATAAACGTGGAAATGAACTGAGAGATGTGAAAAAACGGATTGAGCAACTCATGAGTTTGTCAGAAGATAAAAACCAAAAACATCTTCTTTTTTGCATAAATAAAAAGATTGAAAAATTCTATTCAATGCAAAATTCCAAAGGACTTAATCAATAAGTCCTTTTTTTATTCTCCCAAAATGACAGGCTGGATCTGTTTTCCATCTTTGGCTTCAAGGATTGTGCTTTCAAGCAAATCCCATTTCGCAACCATAGACTTTGGCTTGTTTTTTGGGCTGTCTTGCCCAAAAGGCACGAAAAAGACATTCTTTTCGTTCATCAATTTCGCAACATTTTGCAAGTTTAAACCCAACGCATCGTTTGTTGAAATCCCAATCACAAGCGGTTTATAGTTCCTCATATGAGCCTTCGCAGACATCGTCACCGCATCGTCGCTCTGCCCATTTGCGAGCTTTGAAAGAGTGTTCCCTGTGCAAGGAATAATCGCCAAAACATCAATCGCGTTTGATGGGCCAAGTGGCTCCGCATGAACCAAATCAAAGACAACCTCTTTTCCCGTCAACTCTTTCAGTTTACTTAAATATTCCTCTGCTTTTCCAAATCTTGTATCGATTGTTGCCACCTCATTTGAAACAATGGCAACAACATTGTGACCTGAATTGGTCAAAATCTCAATCTGTTCAAAAACTATATTATAGGTGCAAAACGAACCCGTTATCGCTAGCCCAATATTCATTTTATTCTCCTTTTATTATCTCATTAAAAATCAATTTCCCCGCTGAATAGGGGATATATTTTGCAGGAAGTGAGGGGGATAGAAAATAATTTACATGTGAATTTTCCCCCTCTTTTAAACACCTTTTTGATGCAAGTTCAAACACGTCTGCCCCTTTCTTAAAAAAAGTTCCATCGCTGAAAAGTTGAAAGGGAATGGTGTTGATAACAGTGTCATATTCTTTCAAAAAAATAAAAATATCTTTAAGCAAAAAACTTCTTTTTGAAACAAGTTCGCTCAAAAAGCACTCTAACTCATCTCTCATTGCACAGTCAAATGAAACTCCTAAATCATGCAAAACTTGCCACACAGCCTTTGCGACTCTGCCGTTTCCTAAAACCAAAATCTTTTGGTCAAAAAGCGACTTTTTTGTGTTTGAAATAAGGTCCACCAAAAAGCCCTCTGCAGTCAGTCTTGCATTTTCCACCACAAATCGTTCACTTTTCATAAGGTTGATATAATTAAGCCTCTCCTTTTCCGTCTCTAAGTCCGCAATCATAAAACCGCCGAAAACTGTTGTTTCGTTTTTTAATTGACTTATAATTTCTCTTTTCCAAACATACGAGGGCGACACGACACACACATCGCAACCTAAAATATCTTTAATATTATCTTCGAAATCAAAGACTTTTTCGCCCCTTTCTTCAAGCATAGTTTTCACTTCCAAAAGTCGCCTGTCTTTCAGATCCAAAAAGTATCTCTTCATTTTTCTCCCTTTCAAATCAATCTATGCACACTTTTGCGACCTTGTGAAAACTTTTTATAATTATATTTTTATTTAATTATTTTTATATATAATAAACTCAATTTTTTGTGGAAATTTTAAAAATAAAAATCCACCAGTAGAACTGGTGGTTTTTCATTTTAGGGTAAAACCCTCTGTTACTAGCTTAGCGAAATCGCTTACTCTTCGTCTGCCACTTGCGAAGCGAACCGCTAAT
>Ga0247841_10001387_pt1 | contig 55477 bp, 59 predicted proteins | sample LaCruzMarch2015__2_FD_192410 | JGI IMG/M metagenome (GOLD analysis project Ga0247841, IMG submission 192410) | Freshwater microbial communities from meromictic Lake La Cruz, Castile-La Mancha, Spain - LaCruzMarch2015_18m | ecosystem: Environmental > Aquatic > Freshwater > Lake | place: Spain... | reverse complement strand
ACAGGTTCTACTGGATACACAGGTGTAACAGGATCTACTGGATATACTGGAGTAACAGGTTCTACTGGATATACTGGTGTAACAGGTTCTACTGGATACACAGGTGTAACAGGTTCTACTGGATATACTGGTGTAACAGGATCTACTGGTGAAACAGGATATACTGGAGTAACAGGATCTACTGGAGTAACAGGATCTACTGGATATACTGGTGTAACAGGATCTACTGGATATACTGGAGTAACAGGATCTACAGGATACACAGGTGTAACAGGTTCTACTGGATATACTGGTGTAACAGGATCTACTGGATATACTGGAGTAACAGGTTCTACTGGATATACTGGTGAAACAGGGTCTACTGGATATACAGGATACACTGGAGTAACAGGATCTACAGGATCTACTGGATACACAGGTGTAACAGGTTCTACTGGATATACTGGTGTAACAGGATCTACTGGTGAAACAGGATACACAGGTGTAACAGGTTCTACGGGTGTTACAGGACCGTCAGGAACACTTAGTGTTAGTTTGACAGGTTCTACAGGTAATGGAGTTTTATATGATATCGAAAATAATAGGTTAATGTATAATACATCCAAAACATTTGTTATAGATCATCCAACAAGTGTAAATAAATATTTAGTTCACGCTTGTTTAGAAGGTCCAGAAGCAGGAGTGTATTATAGAGGAGAAGGAGAGATCATTAATAATGACTTTATAGAAATAGAATTACCACATTATGTTGATGTTCTTGCAACTGATTTTACTATTCAAATTACACTAATTAATACAATTGATAAAAAAAATACGTATCAAAATATAACAACATCTCGTGTAGAAAACAATAAATTTAAGGTTTTTGGGGACAATTGTTCATTCTACTGGATTGTTTATGGCAAAAGAATTTCAATAGTTGTTGAACCAGATAAAACAGAAGTTAATATAAATGGTTCAGGACCTTATAAATGGATAAATTAAAATATTAATTTCCAGATCCATATTCATCAATCTCTTCAAATCCACATATTCTACATTTCCAACTTCCACTCCAACCTTTTGGTGAAGGTTTGCGCAATGAATGATTACAATTGCCATATTTTATAAATTTTTTATTATCTTGTTTTAATTTTTTAAGTTTTTGTCTCTATAAAAGCAATTCAGTAATACCAATAGAAAGACCAATAGATTTAGAAAATTTTTTAACTTTTGTAGTTAATATTTTAATTTGTTGATTTAATATTTTTTTTTGTTTAATATATGTGGAGTTTAGATTTTCATATTCTGTAATATCATTCATAACTTGTTTGCTTAAAATTGCGGCTTCTGCATTAAGTTTATCTTCTTTATTTATTTGTTGTTGTTGTTTATGGTCTTCGCTTTTAATTCGTTGTTCTGTTAATTTATTCCATTTCAGTTGACGAATATCATTGATTTCTTTATTTTTGAATTTGCACAGCTCTATTATTGCTTTCATATAATGTTTCGAATTTTTTAAGGTCATCATTCCAATAGTTTTCAGACATTATTTCTCCACAAGCAATCCTAATATTTATATCAGTTTGACTTTCGTATTTTTGTAATTTTGTATTCCAACATAAAGGAATTGATAATTCATTTTTTTTTTGTTCTTGTTCTTGTTCTTGTTCTTGTTCTTGTTTAATCCGTATTTCATTATATTTTTTATTAACAATTTGCGCAAATTTATTATTATTGTCATTAATGGTTTGACTTCTTGTTTTAACAGGCATTTTAGGTATTTGAATGCTGTTAAGTAATGGATAATATATTATATCAATTTTTTTATAATATATAATTATTCTAATGCAAATTATTATTTATTAGATTTTTTTATAATTTTTTTCTTTTTAATTGCTTCTTCATTCATAGTAAGTTGTTTGTTTTGTTTTAAAAATTCTAACGCAGTTTTCACTTGCTGTTTAGTAATGTGTAAGATAAAGATTTTCTTTTTATTCTTGTGAGATTTTTAGAAGTTTTGTATTTTTTACAAATTAAGTAAAGTGCTGAATAATAGAATCCCAAAAATAAGTGATTATGCGGCTTATTTAAAATCAGCATTTGAAATGTAAAAAAAGAAAATTGTTACTATTAGTTGAAATGAATTAAACATTATATTAGTTAATAATAATATAATGTCATATGTTTATTTATTAGTTTCAACAAATGGTAATACTTATGTAGGTGCGACAGTTGATTTGAATCGTCGTTTACGTCAGCATAATAAAGAAATCAAAGGTGGTGCACACGCAACAGGTATAAAAGTAGCGCAAGGCGAAATTTGGACACGAGCCGCGCACGTTTCAGGATTTCCAACATGGCAATCAGCGCTTCAATTTGAATGGAGATGGAAACATTTGTCACGAAAATATCCTCTTAATATGAATCCATTAGAGAGAAGAATTGCCGCTCTAAAAGATTTATTGGCACTTGAAAGACCAACAAGTAAGGCACTATCATATTTAGAATGGAGTAGTCCTCCAGAAGTGCATTGTGAGATTGATGAAGCCACAATATTTTATGAAAATAATAAAGAATAATTACATTTTATTTATAAGTTCTTTCATTTGTCTTATTTGATCAATTTGATTTTGACAAGTATTTTTTGCAATTTTGGCAATATCATAATTATCAGTTTTTTTTAAAATTTCCTCACAAATTAGCAAAGAAATAGAATTTTGTTCTATCATTTCTTCTAAATATTGTTTATCATTTACTCCAATTTGATTTCTATATAAATAAATAAATAATGCCAATCCTGCAACAGTAAATGCATATAAATTAAAGCTAAATACATTATAATGATAATCAAACATCATTGTATCAAATAAAATCATTAAAATTGCCACAATAATTGCAATATATACTTTAGCTACATTATTAGTAATAAACTTATAATTATTAACCATAATCAACGGCATAATAAAATATTGAGTAATAAAACTACTAATAAACATAATTATTATTATATTAATATTTTTCATATAATATGAAAATATTATTAATATCTTTTAGTTTTATTATATTTGCTATTTTTTTTACGTAATGTTTTCTTTTTAGTATTTTTTTGAATAAAAGATTTTATATTTTCTTTTTGATGTAAAATTATATCAATAATATGTCTATACCAAAAACGAAATTGTGGACGCATTTTTTTAAGTTCATAAATTGAAATCCATCTGAGTTCAGCTTTTTCAAATATTTTTGTTGTTTTAAATACTTTTGGTGGTAATCGTTTATCAAGAAATTTATGATTATTATTATAGTAATAAGGTAACCAATAATTATATTCAAATGGAAAAATATGTGTTCTATAATTTTTATGTCCATCATTTTTAAAATCAATATTGTATGTTCCATGAGAATTTAACATTTTACGAATATCAGTATTAGAACCTAAAAATCCAGTTAATTCTTCACCTCCTTCTCTTATGGCGGTTTCAATATATGTCTCATTATTATCAGTTCCACCACCAAAATCAGAAAAGCCTGGTGCAGTATCTTCATATTTACCTTCTTTACCAAATAAAAAGTAAAGTTTTCCATTATGTATTGTTGTAGGTAATATACCAGCTCCCATTATATTAAATAAAAATATTATTTATTTATATGAAGAAATCAAGAAAACATAAACATAAATATAAAAAAGGAAATAATAAAACAGTTAAGCGTCATCACAGAGAGATAATATTGCCAACAACAACACCTTTACAAGTGCGTAAAGTAAGTAATAAAATTGCTCATCAATTAGTGCCGGGTTCTTATTCTCCCACAGTTAATGAAGAATTAATAACAATGAAATCTATTCCTCGTAAGGAATTATCAGATTGTAACACAGATATGGCATTTAAGCTAAAAGAACCTCTGCAAATAGGCATTCCTGGAACTAAAAAATGTTATTATTATTATACATCAGAAGCAAAGAAGTTTTTACTTAGAAATTTAGCAGCAAATAAGCATATAGTTGCAACTAAAATTATTCCTCCAATTCAATCACATTCAAATTGCTGGTTTAATGCGATGTTTGTGACATTTTTTGTTAGCGACAAAGGTAGAAAATTTTTTCATTTTTTGCGACAACTTATGATTGATGGTAAACAACAAGATGGAACAGTTATTCCAGAAAAATTACGAGATGGTTTTGCTCTATTAAATTTTGGTGTTGAAGCGTGTCTTACAGGTAATGAATTTGCGTACAAATTAAATACAAATAGCATTATACATTTGTTGTATAAAGCCATTCCTGAAACATATAAACAAAAATATCCTTTTATTATTGATATAGATCAACCAGGTAATCCTTTGCTCTACTATATGAGTATTATTAATTACTTAAATAATAGTTCAATACAGATGCTGACAATTAGAGCCGCAAATAGTAAATGGAAGGATAAAATTATTGAATCTGTTTCAAAAATGTCACATTTACCTCATATAATTGTTTTAGAAATTTATGATGATGAAGCTAATGAATTTAACAAAAAACCAGTTTCTTTTACTGTAAATAATGGGAAATATCACATTGATAGTGCAGTTATTAGAGATGTTACTAAACAACATTTTTGCGCGACAATTACATGTGAAGGGAAAGAAATGGGATATGATGGAATGAGCTTTCATAGGTTGGTTGATTTAGATTGGAAAAATAAATTAAACAGCAATATAAATTGGCAATTTGAAGGAACTAAAGATTATGATGGTACACCATTAGAATGGAATTTTATGAAAAGTTATCAACTTCTTATGTATTATCGTGTTCAATAACTTGATAAAATAGTTTCAACAAGCTTTCTACTTCCTATTGCGGAAGGTTCGATATCAAATGAAAAATCGTCTGGTTGTGTTAAAATATTGCTTATTTTAAGTGTGCTGTAATTATTTTTACCTGCATAATTATAGATCATACTGTTCCATTCATTTATTATTGAATGATATTGTTTATATTTCATATTATCTGGATAATAAATATCTAACAAGACAATGTTTGCATTTGGCAATTTATTTTTAATACTTTTAGTTAAATTTTTATATGCAGAAAAAATAGTTTTTAAAATATGTTTTTTTTCGGTATCTATATCATTTTCAATAAAAGTTTGTAATATATCATTACCTCCTGCAGAGAGAAAAATTGTTGTGTAATTTGTATCAAGATTATCATGTATTTTTTCAATTTGACTATAAACATCAATAATTTTTGAATCATCTACAGCTAAACAAACTGATTTTTCATTTGTTCTCTCTTTAAGTAAATCATCTACACTTTTTCCATTAGACACATATAAATCATTTTTAAGTATGCTATCACCTAACAAAATAAAAGTTTGTTTGTTTGAATTAAAAGCTTCTTTTACATGTATATTAAAATATGTATTAAAATATAAAATAGTTATAATTATAAAAAATAAAATAAATATATATAGATAATATTTCATATATATATATTTATTAATAATATTTTATGTTATTGTGTATGTAATTATGTTTGAATAATTTAAATTTCCTGGATAACTTTGATTAATGGAAGGTGAAAAATTACCATTATATACATTAACAACTATTACGTTATATGTGTCTGGAATTGCATTTAATGGAACAACAAAGGATAAATTAAATGAACTAAAAAATATTATTGGTAATTGTTTAAAAGGTCCAAAATTTACATATGAACCAGGTAAAAAATTTGAGCCATTAATATAAACAACTGAATATATTCCATAAGAACTGGATGTTACAGACAATGAATTAATTATTGGCGTAAAACTAGGATAAAATCCATTACGATTGCGACATTTTGGAAATTTTCTAGCTGTTATTGTTGTGCTAATTTGTGAACTATTAGGATTTTGATATGTTGAATCACGTGTACACATTTATTATATATCTGTATTAAATTTATTATATATCTGTATTAAATTTATTATATATCTGTATTAAATTTATTTTTAAATATACAATAAACAAGATAAATTATTTCTTCTTGTTTAAATTCATCTAAATCATATGCTAACAAAAATCTTGGATTATTTTTATTTGAAAATATTTTTAAAATTGAAAATACTTGTTGATTTTTGTTAATGTAATAAATACAATTAAATTGTGATGACACTGTCTTATATTTACACAATTTAGATGAGAATATAGAACTAAAATTTAATGCAAATTTGTCTTTATTTTCTCCCTCTTCTATTTGTATGGGTTCTTTGTAAAAATAAACATGACTAAATTTTTTTATTTTTTCTATTTTTTCTATTACTTGAAAAAATAAAGGCAATACATAACTAGAAGATTGACAAAATGTAAATTTTAAATCTTGTATTTCATCATTAATATTACAAATTGTATTATCTTCAAATGTCAGTATGATATCTGATTCTGGATAAAATGTTTCACTTCCAAACCAGTTTCTTGATATATTTGTAAAAATATCTTCATTTTCAGTATTAATAACTATAGTTATTTCACAATATTTTATTGACATATTTATATTAATCTATTTTATAATATAAATAAAATAATTCAATTTTATTTAATTAATTGTATTAAATAGGTGCAAAATCATCAAGTTTTTCAGTAATATGTCCTATTATTTTTTGCCTAGACATCTGGTAAACAAAATAACTAAAAACTACACCAACTGCGGCACCAACCAAAACTTGTAAAATAGTATGATAATTATAAATAACTCTTTGCGACATTGTTATTAAAGATGATATTAAATAAATATATAATATATTATTTTTGCTTAAAGCTAAATAAATAAATACTGTGGAAAAAAGTGCCGTCTGTGAATGTCCAGATGGCATACCAAATATATCGTGAGGCATTCCATTTTTAAATATAAATCGTTTACCATGACTTAAAGCCAAATTAAATTGTTTAATATCTTCTGATGGTCTTGGTTGTTGAAATAAACCTTTTAAAATTAAATTTAAAATTGCATTTAAAAAAACTCCAATAATATAGTAAAAAAATAAATTATCATTGTTCCATAAAAGATATGTTGAGAGAAAAAATAATATTACAGGACCAAAATTACCAAATTCATTAAATAATTTTGATAATAACGTAATCATAAAATAATATAATATTTTAATATTGATATAAACATTCGCAAACTAATGTAAAACACCAATCATTACCATTTAAATTTAAAACATTACCTTTATCATCAAGCAACTTAATAGCTAATCTCTCTATATTAACAGGACCAAAATATGTTCTAGAATTGTCTTGTAACGAACCACTGAATTCAACTAATAATGAACCAGTTGGAATACCAGTTGATGTTTTAATTGGTAAAATAGCTAGAATATCAGAAGAAGTAGGTGCCTTTCCTAAGTAATTAGTTAAATTATTATTATTGCTGTTAATACTATTAATAGTGTAGAGTTGCGCTTGAGTAAGCGTTCGTGGTGCGCTAGGTAACACAATTTTTGTATCAGTATAATCATTTTCATATTTTCCTGCAATTAATAGCCCATTTGGTTTTTGATTATCGAATGTTGCCTGAGCCACAACGTCATCAACCAGTTGAGTTAAATTATTACCTTGTTGGCTAGGAGTTAAACACGTATAAGGTAAATCAGGTGAATAATAAGATGGAATTTTTAAAGTATTTGAGTATTGTGATATTGAAACTAAACTATTATTGACATGATTTTGATTGTAATCATCCACAACAAGTATTAAATATTTAGTGCCATTTAAATCTAGAACAGATGACGCAGTATTTCCACTAGGGTCAACAGTTAAATAGGGTAATTTATAACCCATTATCCATCCTAATGTATTATTAAAATAATGATTATTGTTGCTGACACATGACACGTTGCATTGTAAAACACCTGTAAAATCATAAAATACAATTGATGTTTCGTCTGAAATAGTAAAAGATGTTAATCCTGAAGCTGTTCCATCAAAATGACCTCCAAATAAAAATAATGTAATAATGCCACTATTTGGATTATACTGAACAGGACTATCTGTAAATGTGAAACCTGCATCAGTAAAAGAAGTTGTTAGTTGAGTTTGAAATCCTGTTTGACTATAATTACCAGGTGGAACTGAAATAGGAATTGCATTATTTGAACTTACATCAACAATCCAAAAACATGTATTACCATAAGCGGTGTCAATCGCGTACCAACTGAATGGAATTTGATATGAATATAAACTAATACTTAATGTATTTTTTAATGTATCTGATAAATCACATGTGTAATCAGTAGATAATGAATCTGCGCCGTTAGTATATTGTCTAAATTGACTATCCAAATTAATAAAACGATTAATAGTATTTTTAAGATTAGGATTAAGTGAATCTTGTTTGACAGGTAAATTAAATGTATCAGTTGTAGCTATTTGTTCACGATTCATTGGATTATGCTGATTTGCAAAAACGTTTATTTTTTGTTTTCTTTGTGTAATTTTATCAAATTGATTTTGATCAGCTTGAGATAAATTTTCATTTTGATACCAATCGGTGACTTGTTTGTCACCTGCCGGGTAAATAGCTTCATTAGACATGTTGCCAAAACCTTCAACTGAAGATGATGTCACTATAATTTTGCCTTCTTCTGTATCTTCATTATCATCAAGTTCCAATCCTTGTTCATATTGTAAAAGCTGACTTTGAACATCTTTAAAAAAAACAGCTATTTTTGGATTTTTATTTTTAAATTTATTTATAAGTGAATTTGTTTTTTTTAAAATTTGTTCTCGATTCACATCTTCATTCTCAATTCCGACAATAGTAAGTAATTCAGATAAAGTATAATTAGAAACATTTGTATCAATATCTGTCATATTCTTATTATAAATATTGTTTTTAATTATAAATTTTTAAATTTATATTAGTATCTTTCTACATTATTATTTTTAAGTTTCTCTCTAAAATGATAAATAAATATATTTTTTATTTCTTTTTTAATATCTAAGCCTTCACAAATTTCCAACTTTAAAACAGTTTGTGGCATTAAAGATAATCCTGAACCTCTTTTTGAATGTGTTTTACCTGTAAATAATATTTTTTCCAAAATGTATACTAATAATGCATTGTAATTTTCAATTGTCTCACGATTTATAAAATAATCTCCAATAAATGTGAATCTATTTGTATTTCCATCTGAATGAACTTTATAATATTTTTTAGTTTCTGGTTTATTCTTAATCAAACCGATACCTTCAATTTCATTAGTTGAATTATTCATTTCAATTACAAATACTGGAGTGTCATATAATATTTTTGGAGATAATTCAGATGGACATGAATACAAACATCCAAATTTATGTTTTTCTCTGTATGCATAATTGGCATCTCGTGTCTCATTATTAAATCTTCCTGTGACAATTGTATACATTTTAGCTTAAAATAATATAATTATATTTTTGTTTTTCAATTTTAAATAAAAATATATAATATGAATTGTTGTATTTGTGGTCCTGTGAAAAATTGCGCCCCTTATTTAAATAAAGTTTTTGAAAATATTGAAAAAATTGGTTCTCTCTTTGATGATTATAAAATAATAATTTACTACGATAATTCTACTGATAATACATTAGATATATTAAAAGAGTATCAAAAGAAAAACCCAAGATTATTATTTTATGTCAATCAAATATCATCATCACAATTTAGAACACATAGAATAGCTTCCGCTCGTAATTATTGCTTAAAATATGTACGAGATAACAAAGATTTATATCCTTACTTTATTATGATGGATTTTGATGATGTAAATTGTAAAAATATAAATGTAGAACCTCTTAAAAACTCTTTAAAGAGAGAAGATTGGGACGGATTGTCTTTTAATACAAGTCCGCATTATTATGACATATGGGGACTGTCAATCTGGCCTTTCTGTTTTAGTTATAATCATTTTAATAATAATTTCAAATATCATGCCATAATTAGAAATTATGTAATGACTAAACTGAACAGTTTAAAACCAGGTCAACTTCTACAATGCATTTCATCTTTTAATGGTTTATCTATATATAGAACACAAAAGTTTTTAAATACATATTATGATGGAAGAGTTAGATTGGATTTATTTCCAAAAGAATATATACAATCACATTTAAAAGCTCAAAAATCTAAAGGAATTTTTTATAAAGATTATGGTCATATAAAAGGACTTCATGAAGACTGTGAACATAGGTCATTTCATCAACAAGCAAGAATGAATTCAGGAGCAAGAATAATGATTTCTCCTGAAATATTATTTAACTAAAATATATTTTATTATAAACAAATTACAATAAATTATTTGGTATAAAAATAAAATCATCATCTATATTTTTGTATAAAGTGTAATCTAATTTAATTATATATTTAATAACTTTTTCTCTAGAAATCAGCATATTTTCAGATTTTCTTTTTATATTATCCCAAATTTCAATAATTATTATTGGTTTATTTTTTAAAATTTTATTTTTAGCTCCCTGTAAAAATCTTGCGTCCATGCCTTCTATATCTACTAATATTATATCAAAATTATCAATTTCATCTACTTCATCGAGAGGAAACATTTCGCAAGATATTGAATTATCTACAAGGTTAGCAGATCTTAAATTTAATTTTTTATCCGTTTCTGTTATTACGTGCATACCACCAGAATTATCTTTAATTCTATCATGAATATTTTGTAAAAAATTAACAGTTTCTTTTTTATCTCCGATTGCAATATTAAATGTGTTTATGTTTGTTATTGCGTTTAGTTTAATATTATCTTGTAAATGACAAAATGTTGAATAATAGGCTTCTATTGCAGTGACTTTTTTAATATTTTTTGATACAGGTAGGGAAACAGTTCCGATATGAGAACCTATATTTAGAAAATGTTTTAAGTTATATTTAACTATAAATTTCTTAATTATTTCAATAATCACACTATTCCATTGCTGATTATTTACTAAAGTTTTCTGAATTATGTCATTTGGATTAGTTATATAATAACTAATCCCATCAACTTTTGATATTTTGTTCATTACACTATTATTATATTATATTATAATAGTTTACATTAAAAATATAAATTTTAAATAATAATTATACGATTATTAATTTATAAAAATGGGTATAAATAAATAAATAATATAATAATATTATAAATTAAATGAGTGTATATAAAAATATTTTTCAAACACATAAATCACAAGATTATTTAAGTAAAAAACCTAAATTATTAAAAGCCATGCAAACATGGAGTAAATATAATAATGAATTTAATTATAACTTTTATGATAATATAATGTGTGATAATTTTATCAAACAACATTTTGATAAAAAAATATATAAAGCTTATTCAATTTTACCTATGACAGTTATGAAGGCAGATTTATGGAGATATTGTGTCATTTATCATTATGGTGGAATATATGCAGATGCAGACACTGTATGTAAAATAAATCCAAATATATTTTTAACACATTCTTTATTAACAATTGTTCCAGAAAATGATGTTCATTTATGCCAATGGGTTTTTTATGCACCAAAAGGCTCACCAATATTAAAAACTATTATTGATTTATCTGTTGAAAGAATTTTGACTTCAAATTTTAAAGGAGAACACATAATTCATTATTTGACAGGACCAGGAGTTTTTACAGATGGAACTGAAAAGTATTTAAAAAATAATAATCTGCCTATATTTGATAATAAAACCAAATATTATAAATATCCTAATAATATATTAAGTGTGTTTAATTATCATTCATTTCATAAAAAAATTGTAGTTCATTTGTTTGCTGGTCAAGATGATGATGGTTGGTGTAAAGAAAGGAACATAAAATTATTATAAATTATTATTTAATTATAAATTTGTCTTGAAGCCCATAATGAAGAATAATGTTTAGTTTTTTGATTAGAACTTTGCTCTTGTGAATAGCCTTTATAACTTTTAAATATGATATATCCATTAAAAAAAATCAGCTTATTATCTATTGATACATAATAATTGTGAACTATATCAAATGTATTTTTAACATGTTTTGGTATTATGTCACCTAATAATTTTGGACCTGTTGGATGTAGACAATTTACACCATAAAATTTATGTTTTACATTTTCAACAATTTTATTAATTGCATTTAATAAAAATTTATTATTTGGAAGACAAACCATTAATGCGTTATATACACTATCACCATCAATGTCCAATACAAAATGTTCACTTTCAGTTAAATTAATTAATTTAAAATTATTAAAAGCGGCATATTTAATATCTAAGTATATACCTCCATTTTTATATAAAACACAATACCTCCATAAATCTGCTTTATATGCGCCAGGAATCAAACAATCAAAAGCATTTAAAACATTTGAACTAAAATTATCTTTAATAAAATTTCTACAATCATCATCATCAAACAAATTATGTTTAAATGCGGGATTATTTTTAATGAGTGCATTTACATTTTGTCGCATTAAATTTGGTAAATTTTTTGTATGCCATGTTTGATATATATTTAATGGTATAATTGTATTATATTGTGATTTTAATGGATATTGTATTTTAGTATTAATTTTTAAAGCCAATTCTAAATTTTTATCTTTTTTACTTTTTTCTTTAAATTTTTTATAGTAATCTGAAACTACAACATTATTAAAATAATTATTCATAGTATAATAATATAATATTAATAAATTTATATTATTAATATTATATTATTATGTTAAATATAAATGGACACAGAACTAATAAAAATTAATAAAAATCATTTGGATAAAATTAATTCTTTAGATAATGTTTTAAATAATTTTGGTGATTGGGTAAATAATATAGATGATTTACGTGAAAAATTTATTAATGCAGAACCATTTGAACATGTTGTTATTGATAATTTTTTAAATGAAAAATATGCAAATGAGTTACACGATATATACCCTAATAATTTTGATAATTGGTATAAATATGAAAATCCAATAGAAGTAAAATACACCTATGATAAAATTAATAATTTAGATGACAAAATTAAAAATTATTTTTATTATTTATCTTCTGACAAATTAATTGATGTTTTTAGAAAAATATCAAACATTGAAGATCTTACAACTGATGAATATTTACATGGTGCAGGACTACATTGTCATCCAAGACATGGTAAATTAAATATTCATTTGGATTATGAGAAACATCCTTTTTCAGCAAAAGAGAGAAGACTGAATATTATTTATTTTTTAAATAAAGATTGGAAACAAGAATGGAATGGACAAAATGAATTATGGGATAAAAATGCAGAAAAATGTGTTGCAAAAACAGATATAGTATTTAATAGAGCCATTATTTTTAAAACAAATGACATATCGTGGCATGGATTACCAGAAAAAATATTATGTCCTGAAGATGAACATCGTAAATCATTTGCATATTATTATGTATCACCATTAAGAACAATAAAAAATGAAAATGAATATAGAAATAAAGCAAAATATATTTCAAATGATAAAACAGATGATACATTGGTAAAATTATGTGAAATAAGAGAAAATAGAAGATTAACTGAAGATGATATAAATAATTATTATCCAAATTGGTCAAAAGAAAAATAATAATATAATAAATATAATAATGAATAAATTATCTATTTATGGTGATATAAAATATATATATGATTTGATGAATCATACAATAATTACTGACATTGAAACTCAGGAATCAGAAGAAGTTTTAAAAAATCCAAATTATGTGTTATGTTTTAAAATTAATAATAATACTGATTTTTTATATAATGATCTGAAAATAAATTATGATAAATTTCCGTGGAAAACTTATTATAAACTAAATAATGAATTAATATCAAATGATTCTGCAATGAATAATAAAAAAAATGCCTGGAACCATTGGATAAATTATGGTAAGCAAGATGAACGAGCTTTTTCATATATAAATAATACAAATGACCATAGAGCACGTTTTGGTAATTTATTTTTTTTAAATATGTGTTTACATTTATTTTCTATTAAATACAATTTAAAGAGTAGTTATAAATATGAAGTACAATTTGATAAATTAGGTATAAATTTTTATTCTGGCTCAAACATATATAAAAAAAATTTACTTTTAACAGAATCTTGTTTTGAGAATTTATTAGAAAATAATGTGAAACCAAAAAATATAATAATTAATAATAATGTTTGGTTTCACACAGATAGATTTTGTAAAATTATTAATACATATTTTATTCAAAATAATATTTTTGAAAAGGTTAAAAAGAGAAATCTATTTAAAAATAGATATAATAATAATAATGATTTATTTATACATTTAAGATTAGGCGATGTAGAAAATAAAACAAGAAAATTGCATTTGTATATTGAAAATATGATTAATACATTAAAATTTAATAAAGGATATATTGCAAGCGATAATACAAACCATGTAATGTGTCAACATTTTATTCATAAATATAATTTATGCGTTATAAATAAAGATGAAGTAAAAACTATAATGTTTGGAAGCACATGTAAACATATAGTATTGACAGGTGGTACATTTTCTTGGTTAATAGGATTTTTAGCAACAACTGAACCACAAAATATTTATTATCCAGAAATAAAAGAAAAATGGTTTGGAGATATATTTAGATTTAATAATTGGTGTAAAAAATAAATTTAATTTAATATATTTGTATTAATTATATGAATACAAGTATATTTTTTGTTCATAAAAATTATAATTTTTTATTAAGAAATATAATTTATTCTGATTATAATAAAGAATATTTAACATTATTAAAACAATTAACATATGTTACACCTGAAAAAATAACAGTTAATGAATTTAATAGTTTTATTGATTCTTTAAATAATAAACATATTTTACTTGTTATTGAAGATATAGATATTAATAAAATTATTGGAACAATAACTATGATCATTGAACAAAAAATTATACATAATATGGGTAAAGTTTGTCATATTGAAGATGTTGTTGTAGATGAAAAATATAGAGGGTGTGGAATAGGAAAAATATTATTAGATACAGCAATTGATTACGCTTTGTCTGAAAAGTGCTATAAAACTATTTTAGATTGCTCAGAAAAAAATGTAGAATTTTATACAAAAAGTGGAATGTTTGAAATAAAAGGAAGACAATTGGCTTTATATCATTAATTTTTCTAATTCTAAAAGTTGATCTATTGTATTTATACCTGTAATTTCGTGATTTTTATCCTTTGTAATATTGAATGTATCAACCTCAATATTCTCATTTATTTTTATTATTTCTATAATATCTGTTAAATAATATTCTTTTTGTGAATTATTATTTGACAAATAAGGTAAATATTTACATAAAATATCTGTATTAAACGCATATATTCCACAATTTATTTTTTTAATTTGTTTTTGTTCTTGTGAACAATCTTTTTCTTCTATAATTTTAACAAATTTTGAATTTAATTCTATTATTCTTCCATATCCTGTAGAGGTTTCAAATTCTGCAGTCATTATTTTTACCTTATTTATATTTTCTATAATATTTATCATTGTTTCTGATCTTAATAATGGAACATCTCCAGATAAAATAAGAGTTAATTGTGTTTTATTTATTTGAAGTTCATCAATGCAGCATTTTATTGCATTTCCTGTTCCTAATGCTTCTGGTTGATTAACAAATTTTATTGGTAAATTATTTATATCTAAATATTCTTTTAATGTTTTTTCAATAATATCTTTATATTTACCTACAACTATAATAATTTTAGTTGGTAATAGTTTGATTGATTCTTCAATTACATGAACGATCATTGGTTTATTTAAAATTTTATGCAAAATTTTAGGTAAAGATGAATTCATTCTTTTACCTAATCCACCAGCCATAATTATTATGCTTAAATCACTTTTCATTTAATATAATATATATATATATATATATTTATAATATATATATATAAATAATAATATGAAAAAATATAATTTTGACAATAATTTTTATTCAACTTTTTATGATGATATAAAAAATAGTAATAAAAATGATGGATTTAATCACTTCAATATGCATGGAAAAAAAGAAAAACGTGTTTGTTGTGAAAATGAACTAACAGATACAATAAATAAAAATTTATTAATAATTGAAACTCAAAAAATTTTTTTAGAAAATATGGAATTTAAAAAAAATGAAAATAAATTAAATATATTAATAAGAACATCAATGAGACCAGAATTATTTAAAACATGTATAGAAAGTGTATTAAGTCAAAACTATACAAACTATCATATTTATATTTGTTATGATAAAATAGAAAGTATAAATTATTTAAACGATTATGAAACAAAATACATAAATATAACAACATTTTTTATTGAGAATGATAGCAATGAAAAATATAAATTTAATTTATATAATAATGAATTAATGGATAAAGTTGAAGATGGATTTATTTTATTTTTAGATGATGATGACATGTTTACGCATAACTATTGTTTTAAAATTATTAATGAGAATTTAACTGATGAAAACATACTAATATGGAAATTTATGAGACCAGATAAATTAATTTATCCAAAACACATCAATGATATTAAATTAGGTGAGATAGATACAACTTCTATATGTTTTCATGTAAAATATAAAAATATATCAAAATGGCAAGATAAACAGTGTGGTGATTATTATTTTTATAATAATATGTTTAAATCATTAAAAGAAATAAATCAGTTTAATATAATTAAGATTAATTATATATTAACAAAAACTATTTTTTATAATAAAATGTGTAGTAGTAGTAGTATTTAATTTATATTTTATTTTATATTTTAATTATATTTAGTTATATTAAATGTCAGATAAAGAATTACATAAGAAAATAAAGCAAGAATTTGACTGGAAATTTTATGTTTCTTATTATCCGGATTTAAGCCATGTAACAGATAAGTTTGTTGCTTGGAACCATTACAAACATTATGGTTTTTTTGAAAATAGATTTTATAATAAAGAACCATATAATAAACAATTGAAAGAAACTGAAAATGAAATAAATAAATTAAAATTTAATTGGAAATTTTATGTATCTCATCATGATGATATTAATCATATAATTGATAAAGAAACAGCATGGGACCATTATAAAAACTATGGAATTCTTGAAAAAAGGTCGTATAACAAGAAAATACAATTGAAACAATTGGAAGAACAAAAATATGCTGCTTCGCAATTGAAACAATTGGAAGAAGAAAAACATACTGCTGCACAATTGAAACAATTGGAAGAACAAAAATATGCTGCTGCGCAATTGAAACAATTAGAAGAACAAAATGCGATAAAATTGAAACAATTAGAAGAACAAAAATATGCTGCTGCGCAATTGAAACAATTAGAAGAACAAAATGCGATAAAATTGAAACAATTAGAAGAACAAAAATATGCTGCAGCGCAATTAAAACAATTAGAAGAACAAAATGCGATAAAATTGAAACAATTAGAAGAACAAAAATATGCTGCAGCGCAATTAAAACAATTAGAAGAACAAAAACAAGCTGCAGCACAATTGAAACAATTAGAAGAAGAAAAACAAGCTGCTGCGCAATTAAAACAATTAGAAGAACAAAAACAAGCTGCAGCACAATTGAAACAATTAGAAGAAGAAAAACAAGCTGCAGCGCAATTGAAACAATTAGAAGAACAAAAACAAGCTGCAGCACAATTGAAACAATTAGAAGAAGAAATAATCCTTATCGACAATATAATAACAAATACAAATCCTTATATTTTAATAGTAATGCCAACATATAATCGTTCAGAATATATAGAAAAATCAATTAAATATATGAAAAATCAAATATATAAAAAGTTTTGTTTGTTAATCATTGATGATGGATCTAATTTACAACATAAAATAAAATTTAATGAATTAAAAGAAAAATATAAATTATCTAATAAAATTATATTTATTGAAAATAAAATTAATTATCATATTGCAAAAACATTAAATATTGGAATCAAATATTTTTGTGATAATCAACAATTTACACATTTTACATGGATTTCAGATGATAATAAGTATTATTCAAATTTTTTAAATGAACTAATAATAGATAATACTTATTTTAAATATACCTCATTTGATATACAAGAATTAAATGGTATAAAATGCACTAATGATACATCATATAAAGGATTTAATGACATATTGAATAATTTCAATGGTTGTGCTAGTTTTATGTGGACAAAAGAAGCTATTAAAAATATAGGAAAATATGATGAAACTATTCCAGGATGTGAAGATTATGAATATTTACTAAGAACATTTAAATTTAACGCTTTGGGGTGCAACTATACAAATATACCAACTATGAAATATATTAGACATGCAAATTCTTTAATGGAACAACAAAGAGATACAATTATGAATATAAAACACAAAATTGTGGTAGACTATAAATTAAGATATATAGATACTATTTGCTATGTAAAGTACCCAGAAACAGACTGGGCATATTTCTATAATGACAAAACTACAAAAATTATTGATATTTTTAATTCTGTTTCAAAAAATCCTTTAAAAACCGTGTCGTTACAGGTTACCGCACATATATTTGATACAAACAAAGTAAACATACACCGTAATGAGTATACAAATATCTTTGCAAGTCTATACAATTTTTGTCTGGGTTTTCAATCTAATAAAATATATATATTTAATGAATTAGATTATAGTACTTTTAAGGCATTTTATGAGAGCCACGACATTAATAAAAAATGTTTAATAAATTTTTTAACGAAAGTTACATATATAATAACATTTACTGAAATATTCAAAAATGATAATTTTCAAACAATAGGTAATACATCGTATAATAAAGAATATTCTAATTATTTGTTTAAAAATGCATATAAAATATTATTATGTCATACTACAAATGTTGAATTAATATACAACCACATATCACCCGATAATTTGTTATATAACCCACCCATAACATATGATACTAATATGGAATGTATTCAACAAAATAAGGTAAAAGATATAGATTTTTTATTTTATGGTAGTTGTGTAGCCAATACATTTGTTTATAGAGAAACTTTGCTCAATATAGTTAGACAATACTCAGAAACTAAAGGATATAATTTTAAAGTATATAATAAAGACCTTTTCGGTAAAGAAAAAGATGATATCCTTGCACGAAGTAAAATTATTATTCATGTTGGTTCACTTCCGAATTTAACTAGTATTCCATGGGCAAAAATAACTGAGCTCATGATTAAAGGTGTTTTTTTTTGCGTTGAGCATAATCCAGAGCAATTTAAAATTAAAGATGTTATTCCTCCTTGCTATAGTTATAGTTATATTGATAATATTCCCAATACAAATATTTGCGAAGTTTTAGATTATTATTTATTAAATCCTAAAGAAATGGAAAAATATATAAAATACAACAAAGAATACATTTTACAATATAATAACAGTAATATGATTTCGAATCTTATAAATTATAATGAAAATATAAATAATATAGTTAAAAGTCAGTTTAATTTTAATAGGGCAAGATGTAATATAACTACAATAAATGGATTTTATTACGGAACCCAAAATTTTCACAGTAATTTAAAAAATCAATATAAGTGTTTTGTAGAAAAACATAAAATAAGTTTTTGTTATAAAGAAACTTTCCCGTATATTTTTTCTGGATTTAGAGAAAATAAAGTAAAATTTTTTAATTTTTTATCAAATTATATTCCAGACAATACCTGTTTATATATGTTTAACGCAGAAGATTTAATGGCATTTTATTATTACTATGATGCTAAAAATATGGAACTTATTTACAAATTTATAAATACTGCAAAATATATTTTGTTTCAATATGAGGTAATAGTAAATGTAGACTTGACCCAAATAGGACTTACGGCATCTTATTTAACTAATAATTATTCATTTGATTGTACCAAATTTGAACGAGATAAATTTTTAAAAGATTTTTGCAAAAATAGTCAAAAAATGTATGTGTGTTCCACTGTTAATAATAATTTTTTAAAAATAAATAGTATATGCAACACGGTATATTTTCCTCCCTACATTAATATTCCGTTTGAAATAATACATAAACATAAAACGACCGACTGTTTGTTTTATGGATATCTATTAGACGTCCATGACTACAGAAATACGTTTATTGCCAAAATTAAACCAGATGTAGAAGCATTAGGCTTAAATTTTATTACACATGATAACTTACATGACGATAAATTAAACAGCGCATTAAATGATACAAAGATTGTTTTACATATACCAAGTCATGAAAACTTGGAAACTATGCCATGGGCAAAAATAACATATTTAATGGTAAATAAAATATTTTTCATTATAGAAGAAAATGAAGAAATGTATACTAAAAATCTTCAAAACATCATTGTTTTTTATAAACATGGTGACAAAGATGATTTAAAACAAAAAATAGTCGATTTTATAAATAATGAAGATAGCAGACAAAAAGTTGTTGAAGAATGTTATAATTACTACATGTCTAATTTTAATGCAAACATACTATTAGACGATTTACGGGGATAGAGTTATACTTTTTGAATATTTGTTTTCATTACATGTATTATTTCATCCAGATAAATTTATTTACAATACTAGTATAACCAATAATAATCTTACATACTTTGTCTGAAACACTATCACAAGAATAATCTGGAATAATATCATTGTCTTTCATTTCACTTTTTAAAACTAATTTTAATACATCTTTCATGATATCCCATTTCAAATTTCCCACTGTTATTGTACCAGCTTCAATACCTTCTGGTTTTTCAGTAGAAGTTCGTAACATTATACCTTTAAAACGTAATATATCAGTTTCTTCAGTTAATGTTCCGCTATCTGAAATTACACAACAAGAATTCATTTGTAATTTACAATATTCAATTATACCAATTGGCTCAGATAAAATAATATTATCATGTAAACTTATATTTTTTTCTTGTATCATTTTTTTTGTTCTAGGATGAGCAGGGAAAAATATTGGTTTGTCATATTCTCTCGCTAAACTGTTTAATGAATTAATCATCTCATAAAAATTACTTTCTTGTGTAATATTTTCCTCACGATGAGAACTCCATACAAAATAATTGTTTGGTATTAAGTTAAATTTTACTAGTGCGTTTGATGCAAGTATTTTATCTTTAATATTATATATAACTTCTCTCATAGGTGATCCAACAACAAATGTATATTCTGTTTTACAATTTTCTCTTAATAAATTTTTTCGTGCATGTTCTGTATAACATATATTTACATCAGCAAGATGATCTACTAATTTTCTATTTATTTCTTCTGGTAAATTTAAATCAAAACAACGATGACCTGCTTCAAAATGAAAAATAGGAATTTTGAGACGTTTTGCGCTATATACACTTAAGCAACTATTTGTATCACCGTCAACTAAAATTGCATCAGGTTTTAACTCTTGAAATAATTCATAAGTTTTTGAAATTACATCTCCAATAGTTTTCCCTAAATTTTCTCTAGAACAATCTAGAAAAATTTCTGGTTTTGCAATAGATAAATCATTAAAAAATACATCATTTAAATTGTAATCATAATTTTGCCCAGTGTGAATAAGTGTAACATCAAATATTTCTCTTGCTTTATTAATAATAGCTGAAAGACGAATGATTTCAGGTCTGGTTCCAACAATAATAACTAATTTCATTTATTATAATACATTATAATAAATAAAAATTATAAATTACACACAAACTAAATTTATATTATATAAAATTGTAGTCTGGAATAGTTGTTATTTCGTATTCCAATAACAAATTTTGTTTTGATATTATATCTTTTGTAGTTTCTAATAATTTAATGTAATCATTTTTAGAAATTTTAATTTCAAATTTTAAATGTTGCATACAATTTTTTACAAAACAATTTGTACTATTATCATTTAAGTCAAAAAAGTTTGCTATTTTCAAAAAAGTATCTTCATTATAATCTTCTACAAATACAACTAATACATTTTTTTTATCGAAGTTATCAATTACCCATTTATTATAAAAATTAATATAATAATTAAACGCACTATTAACTTTATCAGGGACGGGTACATTTTTATATTCTCCAAATCTAAAATATGCATCGATATTAATAATATAATCCCTTCTCAATAATACTATATATTTACATTCGTCATTTAATTTAATTTCACATTTGAAGTCGTGTGTTTTAAAACCTAATTTGTTTATATCATGTTCATCAGGTAAATATTCGTTGTTAAATTGAACTGAGTGTAAATTTTTAATTATAAATCCGCTTCCTGACCTTGGATAAGAAACTAAATTATATTGTAAAACCATTATTTTTTATATAATATATATATAATATAATGGTTACCAAAATTTTCATTTTAGGAGAAAATAGTTTTATAGCTAAACATTTATATGTACAAATTAAAAAACTATCTAAATACAATATTATATTACTTAATCATAAAAATTATGGTGAACTTAAAATAGCTTGTGACGATGATATAATAATAAATTTTTGCGGAATTAACAGATCAACTAATGAATTGGAATATGAAGAAGCAAATAATCTATTCTTAGAAAAAATAATTAATTCCTTGACAAGTCGTCCATTTTTTATACATATTTCATCTTTAATGGTATATGGTTTTAAAAATAAAGACATTAATAGTTTAGGTGATTATCAAAAATGGTTTATTAAATCAAAACTAAATGGAGAACAATATTTACGTGCAAATTACCCTGAAAAAATGTTATCTATAATTAGACCATCTAATATTTTTGGTTATGATTGCACACCATATTACAATAATTTATTATCCACTTTAGTTTATGAAAAAATAAAATGTTTGAATAAAATTAATAATATAAATAAAAATTGTTTTCGTAACATGTTATCAGTTGATAATTTATCAGACAAATTGTATGAATTTATTGAAAACAAAAAACATGGAACTTATAATATAATGTCAAATAATAATATTAGTCTAGATGTAATTGTAAAATACATTTATAATAATGAAATACCTACAGATATTGTATTCAATAATGGCGAACAAGACAAACTAAACACATATAGTGATGAAATTGAAGGCGTTGATATATTTATAAATGAAGATTTACAAAATAAAATAAAATTACTAGAAAAAAATATGGAAATGTTTATTAAACTTAAAGAAAATGTATCTATAAAAAATTGCGGTATGCTTATACAACCAAGAGGTAATATGGTAGAAATAACAAATTTAAATTCAAGGCGATTATACAAAATTACACTTGCGCAACATTCTGTTAGAGGAAATCATTATCATAATGAACAGACAGAAGATTTTTTTACAAATCATGATAAAGTATTGTATATGTTTGCATATAAAAACAACCCAACTATTATTTATCAATATATATCAAATGTCAACGACTTAATAAATGTAAAACCAACTATTATTCATACTTTATCAAATGATTTTTTAAATAATAGTCCTGAAATAATAATTTCTTCAACACAAGAATTTATATCTAATAATATTCCAGATACTGAATATATTAATATTATATAATTAATTTCTTTGTAAATATTATTTTATATTTATGAGTTATTATCATATGAATATAATATAAAATAATATTTATACATATATTTAAAAATGCAGGAACTTTTATAACTAAATTTTTATCTAATTTAGATGAAGATTTAGATATACAATATGGTGGTCATAAAACAGCTAGTGAATGTAAACAAATAATTGAACCTCATATATGGGAAACTTATACAAAAATTTGTGTTATTAGAAATAGTTGGGATTTTATATTATCACTATACACATTTATAAAAACAGGTGTGTATCATAATGAGCATGAAATTTGTAAAAATATGTCATTCGAAGAATATTTACTTTACAAAAAAAATATAAAAAATAATGTAAATCAAATAGATTTTATCTTAGATAAAGATAATAAAATCATGGTGAATTACTTAATTGATTTTAATAATTTAGATTGTAATCTAATTAAATTTTTTCATACAATTATAAAAGTAGATTTATTTACAATACAGAAAGCATTACCAACTATTAAAATTAATAAATCTAACAAAGAAATTGATTATTCACTTTATTATGATACAAATAAAATACAATTAGTTAGTGATATATATAATTTAGATATAGATTTTTTCAAATTTACGTTTAATAATGAATCACAATGTAAAATATTATGGCCAACGTGTATAAACTCAGTTAATATGAAATAACATTTTTACTTATTAATAATAAATAAATTTATATTAGTTTTAATGATTTCAAATAAGTATGTAATTCTTCTTTATTTAAAGGATTTATAGTACTATTATAATCCTGCATTTTATTTTCACTTACAAAACTCTTAAATGGAGGTTTAATATACATATATCCATCTGGTCCAAATTGTAATCTCATAGATTGTGTTTCATTAATTAAAGATTCTAACATTTTCTCTCCAGGTCTTAATTTATCATCAATAATTGGTTTATTATATAATTCAGAAAATATTTCAATCAAGTCAATAACATTACATGATATTAATTTTGGAATTACTACATCTCCAGTTTCACCATATATCAATGCGTGTTCAACTAAATTAACACTTTGGTCTAATGTCATTACAAAGCGTGTCATTCTACGATCAGTTATTTTAAATTCGCATATATCTTTATTTTCTCCCATTTTATGTAACATTGGAATAATACTGCCTCTTGAGTTTAATACATTTCCATAACGAACACAAACAAATTTAATAGATGGAATATATTTTGCCTTTTCAATCATTAAACATTCTGAACCTGCTTTGGTCATTCCATAAATATTTACAGGACTACAAGCTTTATCTGTGCTAATAAAACATACACTTTTTAAATTTGTTAATAATTTTAAATTATTTTCTATTTCATCTAATACATTTTTTGTACCGAATAAATTTGTATTCAGACATTCATTTGTTTCATATTCACATTTATCAATGTGTTTTAAGGCAGCAGCCATGATTACAATATCAAAATTATGTCTTACTAATGTTTGTTTAATTTTTTCTTTATCTGATATATTACCAATTATAAAATGTAAGTTCTTGTGATGTTTAAAGTCAATTCCCATAGACCAATGTTTACATTCATCACGAGAGTATAAATAAATTTGATTATTTTCTAAATATCGCTCAGTTAATTTTGTCCCTAATGATCCTGTGCCTCCTATGATTAAAATTTTTTGTTGATTAATACTCATATATAATTATAACATTATAATTATATAATCCACCTAAATTTTTTACCAAATTTATAATTATTTCTTTTTTCTCCAATATTACTTTCTTCTAAATCACAAATTATTATATTAGGATATATGACATAAATTGAACCATAATATTTATTTTGAATGTCTACTAAATAATTATCAACCGGTTTTTTCATATTTAATAATTTATCTAAAAGTATTTTGTAAAAATGATTATGTACCATATATGCAAATGTTCCTGTACTATTATTTGCATTATAATAATTGGTGTGTAATTGAATATTACTCCATTCATGTTGTGAAGCACCTAAATAAATAATATTCCATTTTTCTTGTTTTTTTACAAAATCGCGTAGGTTGTTTATTTTTTCTTGAATATTTGAGGTTAATATGATGTCATCCTCTAAAACTAAAATAGATTTATAGTTATGTTTTATTGCGTTTTTTAAAATATTTATATGAGAATATAAACATCCCCATTGTCTTTTATTTACTATGTCATTTAATGGATTACAACTTCTTAACTCTTTCTCTCCGCAATTAATCCAATGATTCCAAGCTTTTTCTTTAGAATTTATTTTAGCATCTTGTAAATCTTGATATCTTTTAATATAATATTTCCATTCAAAATTTTCAAAATTAGTATCTATTTTATTTTGAAGATTCCATATTTTATATTTTTCTTTATATTTTGTATCATTAATTGGATCAACCCCTTTAACTACTTTATAATTAAACAAGCTTCCAATACTTTTTTTAAAATTAATTAATCTATTTATATCTTTTTTCATATTAATTACATAGATTTGTTCTACCACGGTGTTCATTTATTATAATAAATAATAAGATATTTATTATAATAAAATCATTTTTTTAAGTTCTATTAAAGTATCATCTGGTGAATCCACAGGATGAGGTATAATTTTATCTTGAATCATTAATTCATAATCATTTCCATTTGGTAAATATTTATCACCAAAAAAATGTATCTCTGTTGATTTTACATCAATCCAATTTAATACTTGAACTTTATTCCATTTTTTTGGATATATTCCAATACCTACATTACCGCCTAAAGAAATATCTAAATATTCTGCTAATTCTAATTCTTCAGCTTTTAATTTTAATAAATTAATTAATTCTAATCTATAATTAAAAATTGTATCTAATTTAATAAATTCATTTCTTTCTTCATCTGTTCCCACCATTCCTACTAAACTAACATATATTAATCCATTTCTTAAATCAATAAAATGTCCAGACACAGTGTATTCAGCTTTAGATATAAATTCAAGACAAATTTTTACTAAATTATTTATTTTTATATACTCAGGTTCTAATCTTAAATTATTTTTATTTATTAAAGTATATGATTTAGAATCATGATTGTAAAGATGATAAACAGAACCACATTCACTAAAAATGTATTGTGGATAAACTAAATTATCCATCTGAAACATAATTTTTTCAAAAGTTCCCCCACCAACAATTCCTATTTCAACATTTTTATTAATATATTCATTTAATATTTCTGCCAATTGACTACAAATTTTTTTTCCAGAATCACATAAAGTTCCATCTACATCAAATAAAAGAAGTTTCATAATTATATATTTATAAACTTATTATAAACTTAATAATTTATAACAATTAAGTTTTTACATATTTATTCTACTGTTACAACCTTTGCTAAATTTTTTGGCATATCTGGATTAATACCTTTACTTACAGATAATTTATATGCCAATATTTGTAATGGAATTATACTCAATAAGCTATTATATGTTTTATTAAAAGGAACACAAATAATATTTTCAATATCATCGATTTTTTTATTTGTTATTACTAATATATTTGCATTTCTAGATTTAATTTCATGATAAGCATTCATATTTTTATCAAAATGAATATCATGAGGCATAATTAATATTACTGGAAAATTATCACATAACAAAGCAAATGGTCCGTGTTTTAAACTACTACTTGAATAACTTTCGCTATGAATATAAGATATTTCTTTAATTTTTAAGGATGCTTCACGTGCTAAAGCTTCATTTTGTCCTTTTCCAAGAATAAAGCAACTATTATTATTAAATAAATTTATTTTGGATTCAATATTTTGTTCTAAATTAGTAAATAAATTATCTACATTTGCATTCAGTTGATGTAAATCGGAAATATATTGTTCACGAATATCTTTATTGATATAATGATTTTGAGAGAACCAAATAGAAATCATAGATAATAAAATAACTTGTGATGTAAAAGATTTAGTTGATGCAACAGCGACCTCTTTACCAGCATTTAGATAACATCCGCAATCTACTTCTCTCGCAATTAATGAATCAACCACATTTACTATACCAATTGTAAATAAACCATGAGTTTTTGCAATATGAATACATCTATGTAAATCTTTTGTTTCTCCTGACTGTGATAATAATATTAAGGCAGTTTTCCCCTTTTTAGGAACATCATCGATAGAAAAATCAGCACCATCAAATATTTGAACAGTATTGAAACTACATAAATCTTTTAAAAAATGTACGCCTAATAATCCAGCATTATAAGATGTTCCGCATCCTAATAAAATAATATTATCTATTTCCATTAATTCTTTTTTCTTAGAATCTAATCCACCTAATTTAACTAAATCATCTGTTAAAATTCTACCACCAAAACTAATTGCGCGTTGAATGCTTTCTTGTTGTTCATATATTTCTTTAAGTGTCCAATGAGGATATGGATCAGGATTTAATACATTATTTTGATTCAAAATAGTTTTTAAATCATAATTGTGTGTTGTTTTTACTGATATTTTATCATTATTTTTGGTTATAATACATATATCATAATTATTTAAAACAAAATAATTTTTAATTTCCTCATTAAATCCAGATTGTTCTGAAGTTGCCATAACATAGTTTTTAGTTTGTCCAATCAACAATGGACTTCCATTTTTTGTACAGTATAACTCATTTTTATTATCATTACACATGATTACTAGACCCCATGTTCCTTCTAATTGTTGTAAAGTTTTATTGATAGTTAAAATAACATCATTATTATTATTTTTATAATTATAAGATAATAAATTTGAAATAACTTCTGTATCAGTTTGTGATTTGAAGGTGTATCCTTCTATCATCAACATTTTTTTTAAAGATGCAAAATTTTCTATAATTCCATTATGAACTACTACAAATTTATTATCACTGCTTACATGTGGATGTGAATTTTCATCTGTTTTGCCTCCATGTGTAGCCCATCTAGTGTGACCTATTCCAATTTTTGAATTAATATGAAATTCTTTAATATTATCTAATTTGCTTATGGCTGAACAATCATTTGAAGCATATTTATGAAGTAAAAATGATTGTTCTTGCATAGTACAAATTCCTGCTGAATCATATCCACGATTTTGTAAATTTTTTAATCCATTTAACAAATTATTTACACAATTATTTGTATTTGTCAATATTCCAACTATTCCGCACATAATATCTAAACATATTAAATATTTAATTAAATATAAATTATGTTATTATATATTATTTAATCCAGATATTAAATCAATTGTAATATTCCATCCTAAATATTTAAGTTTTGTATTGCTTATATAATATCTTTTATCATTAAATGGTCTATCTTCAATATATTCTATCCACTCATTATAATTTTCTGTCTTTTTAATCATTTTAATAAGAATTTTTGCTATTTCCATTACTGAATATTCCATCTTTTCATCACATCCAATATTATAAATTTCACCTATTTTTCCTTTTTCTAATATGCACTCAAAAGCTGTTGCCGTGTCATACGCATGTAAAAATGCGCGAACTGATGACCCATCACCTTGAATAGTTACTTTTTTATTATCTTTTAATAATTGAATGAATCTTGGTATTAATTTTTCTGGATATTGATTTGCACCATATACATTGTTACCTCTTGTAATAATAATTGGCATTTTATATGAATGACAATATGACTGTGCAATTAATTCAGCGCCTGCTTTTGTTGCAGCATAAGGATTTGTTGGACATAAAATTGAATGTTCTGTTTTACTTTGTTCATTTATTTCATTCATAGATTCACCATAAACTTCATCCGTTGAAACATGAATAAAACGTTTAATTTTTCCATATTTTCTACATGATTCTAATAAAACATGTGTTCCTAAAATATTATCTTTTGTATATGTTAATGAATTATAAAATGAATTCTGAACATGAGATTGAGCAGCAAAGTGAATTATATATGTAATTTTATACTCTTTTAAAATATGTTCTACCAAATTATTATCGCATAAATTACCTTTTACTAATATATACTTATTTGAATTACGAATATCAATGTCAATATTATCTTCATTTGCACAATAATACATGGCATCTAAATTAATTAATTTATTAATTTTATTTTTTGGAAAATAATAATTGATAAAGTTTGAACCAATAAACCCACAACCACCAGTAACTAATAGATTGACTTTAGTTACATCTTTTAAAGTTTCTTTATATTTATTTAATTGTTCTCTCACTGAATCTTTAATAGACTTAATTTCAGGATATAAAGTTTCTAATCTTGTTGTATCTAAATAATTATTTGAACGTTCTGCAGACAATATTTGTTTTTGTTCTTCTTGTGAAAAATTTGTCCAAGTAAAAAAAGGGTCAACTATTTCTTGATACATTTGTAAAATCTCATTATGACTTATTAATCCTGGATTTGTCAAGTTCATTGTCCCAGTTGTACCTTGTTTCATCATATCTAGAACGCAAGGCAATAATTCAGGTAAAACCGTCATTGAATTTTTGATAGAACACACTTTTTCATAATTGACAATCTTTGTTATAAAGTTACGTGAATTTTCTTCTCCTGTTATAGGCATGCGAATTCGAAGATTTAATACATTTTTTTCATATAATTTCATAATTTTATCTGTAAATCCTTTTACAACAGAATACGAAGAACCGAAAAAATTAGGATGCGAAGACTCGGTAAATCCATTTTCTTCTTTTTCAAAATAATGTTCATCATCATATTTAAAAATACATCCTGTGCCTAAATATGTATAATGTATATTTCTATTGCGACATAATTCAGCTAGAACAAAGGGTGAAAATAAATTATCTCGAACATTTTCATATAATTTTCCTTCTTCTTCTAAATAATCTATAGTTGCATATAGTTTATTACCAATTTTGCCGTGTGTTCTTCCAATAAAACCAACTATGTGAGATGGATTAACAGCAACAATTTCTTTTTCTAACGCATCAACATCATCAACACGTGTTTTACTCTCAACAAAAACAACATTATTATTAATTAAAATATCAATAAATTGTTTTCCAATCCAACCATTGTTTCCATAAACTAATATCTTCATATTAATTTAAAATATTATTTTAAATAATAATATAAATATAATGGCTAACTTTGATAAATTTATACTAAATGAATTTACCAAAAAAATAAAAAAAATAGGTTATGAACCATCAGTTTTAGAAACTTCTTCTATTTGGCAATTTCGATACATGTGCTATAAATTAAATTATTTTATGAAATATATTCCACTACCTAAAATTAGTAAAAATAAAATATATGAAGCAGTATTTATTGATTTTAGAATATTACCACATATTGAATTTTTAATAAGAAATATTATTTTAAAATTAGGTTCAAGCTGGTCATACACTATTATTTGTGGAATTGATAATTATGAACATATGTGTGAAATAGTACGTAATATAAATAAAAATATAAAAATTATAAAATTAGAATATAATAATTTATCGCAAGGTGAATATTCTAAATTATTAACAACTAAATTTTTTTGGGATAAATTATATGGAGAACAAATATTAATTTATCAAGAAGATTCTTTAGTATTTAATAGAAATATAAAACCTTTTTTAAAATATGACTTTATTGGTGCACCTTTTGGTAGAGAAAAAAATGATACATCAAATGGTGTTGGAAATGGTGGATTCAGTTTAAGAACTAAATATAAAATGTTAGAAGTAATAGAAAAATGTAAATTAGAAGATTTAAATGTAAATTCTTCAACACAAAATTTTATGGATATGGCAAATTTAAAATATCCACCTGAAGATGTTTATTTTTCAAAAAATATGCAAGACTTTAAGATAGGAGATGTGGCTGACTGGGACACAGCATACCAATTTTCATCAGAACAAGTATTTAACCCAAATAGTTTTGGTGGTCATCAATTTTGGATATCGAATTCTAAATGGTTACCATTCTTAAAAAAATTATTTAATTATAAAAAATATATAGTTAAATCAGATTTAAACAAATATTTGAAATATAAAGGACTTCCACAAGAGTTCAATAAAAATAATCAAATAAAAAATGCGTTTGATATTGATATTGAATTTTTTTGTAAAGTTAATAATATTAAATATATAAATGATAATTTGTCTTTAAAACATATAAATGACATTAGTTTAGATGGCTTTATTTATCATTCAAAACAATTATTTAATATATTTTCAGATATTTCATTATATAAGTTTTTAAATAATATATATATATCAAAAAATAATGATATAATACCAATTCAGAATTTTGTAAATAAACATTTATATAATTCTAGTTTTGATTATTTAACAGAATTATTAATTAAAAAAAAATATGATACTTTGAATGATAATTATAATACAATTTTATTGGTTTTTATAGGTAATGAAGAATTGGGAATAGATTTATTAAAAAGAATAATTGAGTATAAAAAAATAAATCTTGAATTTAATATTGCCTTCTGTATCAATTGTAAAATTGAAAATACCCAAAAAATAAAAACAATTATTAAAAATAATTTTGATTTTTATGCAATTTATTATTCAAAAGAATTTGGAACAGATATAACTCCAACATTATTAATGTATAATGACATAATTAAAAATCATACTGATATTAAACACATATTAAAATTTCATACAAAATCTATATCAAATTTATATAATACATTGACTGATTATTTATTGAAAACACCTCTTGAAAAAATAATACTTGATAAACAAGACACATGTAACTGTGTTGGACCTCAAGAAACATATATAAAATTAACAGATGATACATTTAATGATAAATTGAAAAAAGAATATTCTAATGCAATAAATATAAATAATTATTTTGTTGGTGGTACTATATTTTATACAGAAAATTGTGTTTTTAATAAAGTATTAGACTTTATAAAAAATAATAATTATAGGTCATTTTTATTGAATACATTATATGAAAATAATACAATAAATCAAACATGTTCTCCTATACATTTTTTAGAAAGATTATTTGGAGTAATTAAACTATGATCAGATAGAATGTCCTTTAATTCATCAATGGTAAAAAAATCTAATGTTAAACGTTTTTTAATAAGTTTTATTTTATCAAAGTCATTAAATATTTCAGTTAAACATCTTTCAATGAATATTTCTGCAGTATCATCTGATTTAAAATATGATAAATTTAATAAATTCATATACATAAAATTGTAATTATTTAAATTTAATTTTGTAAAACATGCTGAATAATATGCAGCTTCATTAGATGATAATAATTTTTTTTCGTGATTAATTCTACTTTCACTAATATTTGATATTGCCAAATTTGGATAACATATATAAGAATTTGGAAGTGTCTCAAAAAGCAAATTGTATTCATTATCAAAAAAAGATAAATTGGTTGCCCTAATATAAAACATTCTTTTTGCACCATTGAAGGAATAAAAATTAGCATGTGCACCATATAATTGTCTACTTTCATTATCAGGTCTATATAAATTATTTTTAACATTTTTAAAATGTTGTTTAGAAAAATTTAAATCATGTGCGCCTAACATTAAGAAATCTAGTTTAGGATTTTTTTCATAAATTGAAAGAAATTGTTCAATAAATTTTTTAGATAAAATAACATCATCTTCAAATATAATTGCATTTTTAAATTTATTTTTTAAAATATCCGCTAAACACCACATGTGACTTAGACAACATCCGAATTCTGAAATAGATATTTTTTTATCCTTACATAATTGAATATAAGTATTTTCTTTAGCAACATCAACAATTATAAGATTATAATTTATTTTATATTTTTTAAACAAAACATAAATATAATTACGTTTATGAATATCTTCTTTCATGTTAATTACATAAATTTGCTTAACATAACTATTTAATTCAGAAGAAGTATCGTTAATTATTTTAAAATTATTAATTTTATATTCCTTTAAACTATTTAATAAATCTACGTTCATATATTAATTACAATATTTTATAATAAATAAAATTATATTAAATATTTAGTATAATTATTTTTTATTTACAATCTATATAATGGCTGATAAATGTCCTCCGATCCATCTGCCTATTCAGATTGAAGCCACTTGTGGTTCTTCTCGTTCATCTTGTGATTGCAAAGAAGAAAAATCGTGTTATGAAAAATCATTATGCAGTATTGACACACCTATAACTGTTCAAGGTTCTTATCACGGTGAGTGCAAAAAAATAATTGAACAAATTCCATCTCTACAAATTGCTTATCTTTCAAATGTCAGAAACCAGTGTAATTCAGACCTTTCAATATTGTTAAATCCTGTTTGTTTAAATTGGTGTGATTTTTTAATTCTATTTTATCGTTTTAATGGAGGTGTTTTTAATATAAGCCCACAAAATGGTTTTTCATGTGCAGTTAATTTTAATTCACAAACATATGAAAATACAACAAATAAATGTGTTAAATTAAATTTAGGTCAATTAGTTAAACAAGCATGGGCAAATAAATGTGAAACAAGCATTGATAATATTCCACCAAAAACTAATATTCTTTTAAATAAAGAAGTTTTTAGTGTAAATAGTTTAATAAACTCAAATTCAGCAATTTCATTGACACTTGACCAAGCATTTGAAACATTATTGAATAATGGTGAAATTGCAATTGGTGATTATACTACTTCAGCTAAAGTGAAATTTATTATTCAATACAAGTATTGCTTTAAACCATTAGACACATGTGTTATTATAAATTTTGTGTATGAAACTAAAATCCCTTGTTATAAAAATGTAAATCAATGTGATAATTGGTGTCCACCTTACAGCAAAGATACCGACTGTAGAACTTGTATAGATACATCTACTGAAGCTGATGATATTTTACATTTTATTAATAATGATAACAATGATAATGAATATATGGATTTTGATAAAAAAATTTTACCTAAAAATATAAGTAAGAATATGCATAGAGATGATGCGAGTAATAATGGTTCAATTGACGACAGTATAATTTCTGATATAAAAGATTTTAATAACCTGGCTGATGATATTATGACCAAAGTAACTGATAATTCTTCAACATGGTAAATAAATAATATATATATATTAATATTAATATTTAAATATATATATGATTGTAAAAAATAGAATTTTTTCAAATAATAAAATAATAAATTATTGTGATTATAATAATAATAAAAATGGTTGTGAAACTTTAAAAACAATAAAAACATATGATAATCAAGCTATATTAAAAAAATTTAAAAGCTATAAAACATGGCAAATATTAAGCGCCTCATATTTCTCTCATTTTGAGAATAATTCTCTTGAGTCATGTTATGTAAAAAATTTATATGATTCAAATAAAAGTTATATTGATGATGAGTGTTATACTAAAAATATTTGTGAATTAGAAAAAAATATATTATATCCACAAGGAAAAATAATTGAAAAAAAAACAGTCATACAGCAATTTCCATCTAATATTTATTTAAACAACTGGTGTAATATCAATAGATGTGATATTAATAAAATACCAATTCCATGTCACAAAGAGAAAAAAAAATGTGAATGTAATTGTGTATATAAATGTGAAAAAAAATGTGGATTATGTAAAAATGCCACAGCTTTGTTTATTTAAGTAATTTATTTAGATAATATTAATATATATGACAATTAATTTAACAGGATTCAATAATAATAATAAAATTAATTTAAAAGGAAAATCACACTCAATAGTTAGTTCATCCTCTAAAATATTATTTTTAAAAAAACATATTCTTACCAATTACATAATGCCATTATATTCAGACCAATGGAACATATTAAATAAAAATAAATTACTTATTGATGAGATAATTAAACAAGTTAATATGTATTATAAATTATATAAATTAGATGACCTTAATGTGTATTTAGAATTATTAAAAATATTAAAAATATTAATCGATAGAAACGATTTGTTGAATGATTTAGAAGATAAAAATAAAAGAATGTATGATAAAAACAATATAATAAATATGGTTTATAAAACAACAAGAATTCAAATATTACCAGAATATGAAATATATAATAATATTATTGGAAAACCAAATAAAAATGAAACATATAATACAAATATCATAAATGATATTAATACACTTATGGTAAAAGAAAATATCACGTATGATAAAATAAGTGAAATTATATTAAATAAATATGTTGTTTAAGCAGTTACATTTTTAAAGTTAAAATTTTCATATAATATTTGAAGTTCAATTGTCATACTAAAATCCATATTATTTAAATCAATTACATTTCCAAAATGGTCAATCAATTTAATTTGTATTTTTGATAAATTAATAGGTCCATTATATCGTCTAATTTTTGCAAGATTATTATTATTATCATTAATTATTAATGATAATTTTCCATTTACCATAGGTATTTTTGCAATAACATCTTCATTTAAAATACTATTATCAAAACAAACTATATTTGAAGTATTGTTGTTGTATTGATAATCATTTATGCATAAATATACATATCTATCACCTCCTGCATCAAATAATCCTTCTGATACAATTGTTGATATATTTAAATAACTTGCATATCTAAAACCTAATACCCATCCTGAAGTATTAATAATATTTTCATTACTATCCAATGAGAATTTTAGAGAGAAATTATATTTATTATGTTCACATTCATTATTTATTATACAAAAGGTAGATTTTAAACTATTTGGATTTATAGAAAATTTAATATTTTTTAATGGATAATCAATGTCTGATTCATAAAAATAAGTTGTATTTAAAAAAATCTCAAGTGTTTCGAAATTATAATTACCATCAGGAATTTCTATTTTATATTCAATATTTTCCTTTTTTCCACATTCATTTACAATAATATAAAATAAATTATTTTTTTTAATAGATGAAAATAGATACCAAGAATTAGGTAATTCTATAGAAACCAAACGCATAGATAATACATTTTTAATTTCTACTGGTAAATTATAAAGAAAATTAGTTGGATTACTTTGAAAATAATTAGTTCTAAAACAGCTATTGATATTAAGATTTAATAGCTGAGTGATGCGTTTAATTGAATTTAAGTTTCCAGGTGACACCTCATTCGTTGCGACATTTAATATAGTATTAGTATTATTTCTGTCATTTAAATTATAATCCATTTTATTTAAATTATAAAATGGTTCATTTTTTTCAGCAAGTGGAATTGCATTTATAATATCCAAATTTTTAAGTTTATTTAAAAGATCTATGCTGTTTATCAAAGCAATATTTTCAGTATCATCAATTTTATAAATTTTATTCATAAAAGTTTCTATTTCAGAATGTGTAATATAATTATTATTTAACATGCCACTTATAGTGATTATAATATTTTTGGCTTTTTTATAAAAAGTTGCAATATATTCTTCAATGTTTTGTTCTGTAATATTTGAAATTGTTTTATTTAATTTATATAAAATATTTTGCCTATTATCAGTGTTATTAATTTTAAATAAATTAAATAATTCATAATAACTATAGTTTTTTAAATCTAAATCAAGTGAACTCATAATTTTTATACTACAAAAATATAATATTTTAATTAATATTACATATATTGTATTGAAATCTTACAATTGTGTCTTTTACGCCTGGTGTAGGTGTTTTAAAAATAATATTTACAACTAAAATTGGTATAACTTTATCATTATTTGATTTGTAATTTTTAATTATTTCTAATACATTATCCCATGTCAAAGAAGATAATACACTACAACAATTGATATCTAACATTGTCTTGATCATTATTATTTCATTTGTAAGTTGGACTAATGATTCTTTAGTGAAACAATTTCTTGATATACATAAATCAGTTTCAATATTTCCAATTATCTCTTCTAAAAGATTAAATTTTTTATTATTAATACTTCTAAATTCAGATAAAAAAGATATATAAGGTAATAATTTGTTGTTATTACTTAAAAAATCTTTATTAAGTCCAAAATTTTCTTTATAAGGATAAAAAATATGTTGAAATATGTCTAAAGATATATTAATTTCATCTAAATTCAATACATGAACATCACACATTGTGATTATATTTGTATATTCTTCACATAAAACAGCAACATCAATATATATTTTATTAATATGACATGAGTCAAATTTATTATTGGAACTTGAACTTGAAGCCCCAGAATTACTATTGCTAACACAAGATGAATCAGATTTTGGTATAGATTTATTGCTAAAATTATTATTTATTTTTTTAATAGGTTCACTACATTCATTGATATTTGTATCATGCTCAATATAAATATTTTTATCATTATTAATACATGTATTTTTATTTAATAAATTTTGTGATAAAGAAGAAATATTAGAAAATACAGATATGTAGTCATCGTTGTTATTCATTAATATTAATAAGTATTATTATTTTATTTAAAATAACACTTCAGGTGATATACGTATTCGTGCGTTTTTTTTATGAATTGCATAAAAATGAAATGCCCTATGTTCGCAATCTTCTTTCCTCGCATTCAACCAACAATCACCATAAAAAACTATTTCTGAATTATTTTGTTTTTTTGTTTCTTCAATTAAGTTTTTTGGTATTAGATTTAAACAAATTCTTCCGTTATAATATGAATCTTTGAATATTTCTGTTTTATAAATTGAAAAACCATTAAAAGCAGAATAACATTTAAGTAATTCATTTTTTCGTAACATGTTTAACTTATTTGTAATACATGCATGCATATTATGTGCAACTGTTGATGGATTATTAAAATGAATGTAACTAAAAATGTAAGGTCTTATTGATAGTGCCCATAAATCATAATAATTTTCTTTATTGAAAGACAACGCATCCCAATTAGTATCATTAATAATATTTTTTTCTAATACTGAAATATGTATGTCATTACTGCAAACATCGTCTAAATCCATCATAATAAAATATTTATAATGTGAAAAATATTTATTTATTTTTTTTAAACAATAATTTCTACCAAATGCAAGTCTATGAGTTCTATTTGCGCTGAAATATGTTTTATTATGATGAATTTTAATATTTAAATATTCTTTGTATTTATATAATTTTTTAAGTGTATCATCACACGAATCATCATAATATAAAATAATTTGATATTCCTTAAACAATCTTATTATTTTTTTTATATTATTAAAAACTTTGTCAATGTGCTCTGCACAATTTTTAATTGTTCCACATATGACACAACTTTCATTCATTGTATTATATATTGTATTATATATTGTTTAATTATTATAATATTTATTTTAACCATGTTCCAGTAAATTTATGTTCAATAAATTTATTTTTAGTTGAAGGTACTTTATTATAATAACTTCCACAACAAAAAAAATCACATGGTAAAATACAAATTTTATTCTTAAAATCTTTTTTTTCACTTAAAAAATTATTTATCATTTTAGTGAAAAATAATGGTCCTGTTGAATTTATTACATTGTAATGGTAATTTGTTTTATCATTTATATCTATTTTACTTATATTTTCTAAGCTTTTTTTATAACATTTTAAAAATAACTTTTCTTGTGGCTTTGCACCAATAAACCATTGACATATACCAATATTATTATCAGTCCATAAATGTTTTTGGTTGCCATTAATTAAATCTGCATGCCACGTTTTATCAAATTCATAACCAACAATAATAGTTGTATCATTATTTATATAGTTATGACCTAAACAATTATATACAAGCCTAGAATCTTTATTAGAGTTATTTTGAACATTAATTAAATTACAATTATTACAAGGATTAATATGGAAATCTTGTTCAGCATTTTGTAATTTACAATTTTTTGAATATACCTTAATATTATTTTTATCATTTCCGTGATATTGAATGTTTGAAAGTTCTTCAATTCGTTTGTGTGGAAAACAATCCATATCAGAATAATACCCTCCTCTTAAATATAATATTAAATATCTAAAGATATCTGCTAATACAGCACCTATTTTTATTGTTTTAATAATAGGTAAGTTTTTTTTATTAAATTTTTGAATTATATTAAATATATCATTATCATCATAAATTATAATTTTATAATCAGGATATATTCTATAATATTCGTTAAGACAATCCTTCCAAACAGAATTAGTTATATTTATTTTATCTTTACATGTAAAATGAATTATTTTTGGGAAATTATTAGAATCATATTTATATTCAATATTTTTATTGAATGATAAAAGTTTTTTATTGAATAAATATATTAATTTTTCTTTTACATCATTTACGGATTGTTCATATGTATAAGTATTATCAATTTCTAATTTATGTTCAAAAAATTTGTCAATATATTCTTTATAATTATTCATTTAAACTATAATAATAAAAAAATAAAATAAAATATTTTGAATTAAACATCTAAAAATTTTGAGAAAATTTATCAGCCATAATTGTATATCTTTCATTTTCTAAACTTTTTACCAACAAAGACCATGGTGTACATGATTGAAGAGCATCTAATCCAACTTCACAAAATGTATTTAGAAGAGCTGGACTAAATCCTGACATCATTGAAGTATTCGGTTGTGTTGATAATGAAGGAAAACCAGTTGCGCTTTGCAAGTTCCAAAATAGAATGTGAGGAGGATTATATGGAGTGCCATTTACTTGGATACCCGCTGCAGCATATTTGGTTTTCATTATGTCATAAAGAACTTTTTTATCACACGCGTCTCCAGAATCCATTTGCATATCAGTTAGGATAACAAGAACCATATCTTGAACATCTTCTGCAGACAATTTATTTTTAATAATTGCATTTAAAATGAGGTCAAGTGCTGCGTGAAAATTTGTATTCATTCCCCATTCAGCGGATTTAACAACTTTGACTTGAGACACAAAATCAGGATATGGTTCTAGATTTACCCACGATGGTTTAGTACTAAAAGTCATGACGCGTTTTCCAAGTGTTGATTTTTCAGCAATTCTAATTCCAAGTGCAATTGCTGCATTCATTGGGTCACCATTCATTGAACCTGAAACATCAACCATTGCAATCATTTTTCCAAGAGAACCATTTTGTGCAGAATTATCACGCCATTGTGAATTCAATAGATCAATTTCAGATTGAGTAGTATTACTATCAAAACACATAATGGCTTGCTTAGTAAAATCTTCCATTCCAATACGTTTTCCCTTCATTTCAATTTCTCCTTTAACAGCCTTTTTAATATGAGCATCAAAATGTTCTGCACATTCAGTTCTATCAATATTTTCAGGAAAACGAGTTTCGCCAGTTTTTTTTATATTTAAAAATGCCTTCTTTTGCTTTGATAACGAAACAGATGTGACATTATTGAAATCAATTGAAGACCAGATGCGCCCGCATTGTTTGATTTGTAGTGTATCAATTTCTTTATTTAGAACAGATAATAGCTTACGATATTCAGTCTTACATTTAAGAATTGCTTTTGTTTTTTGAAGAGGTGTAATAGCCGTAATCAAGAATTCTTTATAATAATCAGTTGCAAGTGCTTGATAAAGCCAAAAATACTGTGATTTTTCTCTGGGTGCCCATTTTGCTGCCAATGAAATATCAGTTGAGTTTGAAATATAGTTTACGTGGTCAATCCTTAATTGTGTATTTATCAATTTTACTGCATATTCAATCAATGGATGACTAATAGAATCAAACTCTTTTTCTACACCATATTTGCAAAAATACTTGATATCCTTCCAAGAACCATATTGATGAACTTTGTTATCTTCAAGATTTACCAAACATTTTAAAGCAAATAATGACAATTCTGGATAAAAATCATACCAAGTATGTATCATCATATAAGTTAATTGATATTCACCTTTTCCATCAATTATGTCACGTGTGTGTCCAATCATTTTATAAAGAACTGAAAGATAATCTCTTGCCAATTCTTTTTCCAAAAGTGACTTATTTGAAATGTTGTAACTAAGAGTTTTTAGTAGTTCTGTCAATTTCAATTTTAAAGGTTTAACATCTTTTGTTCTTGTCAACTGAAAACTGAATTGAAGAATTTGTTCTTCAATGTTATTAGACCATGTATATTCTGCGTGACCATTTGTGCCAATTTGAGTTGTAGTATAATTGTCAAGAGCATTTACGAGTGCTGTCATTAGTAATGATATAATATATTGTATTTTAGTCTTTATATCGTTTTTTAATAGTTTTTTTATTTGTATTCAATCGCAGATAAATTTTTTTTGTAGAATTATTTAGATTTTTTTCTTTTAATTCTTTTGATTTTTCATAAAAAATAAGTATTAAATCATTTAAATCTTGAAACATATTAATTGTTTTATCAAATGGAATTGCATCAATATTTCTTATAATTGTTAAGAAATTTCTCTCTTCCAATGAGGAATATAAAAATGTTGTAATATCATCTGCATCTAATGTGACATTGTATTTAAGTATTGATAATAATGAATAATTTTTATCATCATCAATAGTACATTTTTTAAGTATTTGAAGAATTTCTTCTCTAGAAATATAATTAGGAAAAGACATTAATTGTGATTCAATTTTTATTTTTTCAATTTCATTAGATCTATTTACATAAATAAATTTAAGATTTATATAATATAAATCATCTTTATAGAAATCTTGATATAATTTATCAGTTTTTTCAAAATTATGTATCCATTCATCATTCAATTCTACCTCCATAATATATTATAAAAAACACATATAATACATTATAATATTTAACTAATTACTCTCTTTATAGTTCTTCAGCATATTCTTCTTCAATTAATTGCATCATTTCTTCTTCATATGCAGTATCTAAATTATCAAAATAATTATAATCATAATTTGGAAATTTAAACATTTTTTCCCATTCGTCATATCCCCACATTTCAATGTATTGATTTGTTCTTTTTTCATGTAAATCTGCTAAAGCATTAAATACATCTAAAGCATATTCTTTTTCAGTTTTTTCAGGAAAAATATTATTATATGTTGTAGATTGTGTAGGTTTTATTATAGTTTTACCAGTATTTTTATCAACTTTGATTATAACCCATCCTGGTTTAAGATTTATTAAATCTTTATCTTCTGGTTCTTCTTCTTTAATAACTTTAGTGTTTAATTTAACCAAAAAACTAATATTATTATTTTGTTCTATTTTATTTTTAAAGGTTGAAGTTTGTAAAGTAGGAAAATTTTCAATAGCCATATCCTTTGCAAATTTTGCAGCTTTTAATTTTTCTTCAAAATCTTTTTTCATTTTTTCTTCTCTACCTATTTTTTCAAGTTGTTCCTTAGAAAATTTATTAGTATAATGATTTCTTTGATTTTTATATCCATAATCATTTTGAATACTATCTTTTTTAAATGAGTTATTCATTTTTTTATTATCTTCACATTTTGATTCTACATTTTTAATATTTGATTCTACATTTTTAATATTTAATTCTATTTTTTTATTATCTTTTTTTATTTCTTCAGTTAATGCTGCAAATCGTGATGTTGTCTTAAAAATACTCATTATAAATAATTAATTACAATTATTTTATATAACTTGTATATTATTACTGTAGATACTTTTAAATAAGTTTAAATATATATTATAATAAGTAATTGTAATCATATTTTATAATATTTTAAATACTAAAAAAAATTGAATACAAATAATTATTATTTAATAATAACATATTCAATAATAATAATAAACAATGTATAACAGAATTATAAGAACATTCATAAAGTTTAATAGAGAGAAATTTATAAATAATAAAATGAATTATAATTTAATAATCGCAAAAAATAAACTAGATAATTTTAATAAGACAATTGTAAGAAAATATAGTACATATAATCCAAAATTATCATTTGGAAGAAATCCAAAAGGTCCAAATTTTATCATCTATTTATTATTAGCAGCATGTGGGTTTTATATTTCTGAAAATGCATAAAAAAATATATTTTTATAAATTTTTATTATTTTAATATTTTTAAATATCATCAACATCAACCATTTTTCCATCATCAGTTGTGATAATAACTGATTTTCCAGCTTGGGCTTCTTCTAATTGTGCTTCAATTAGTTCTTGATATTCTTGAGTTTTTTCATCAGTAAAGATAATTCCTGCATCAACATTAGTTTCAACCGAGCCAATCATTTTAGTATCATTGCTAATAAATGACGACCAATCAATAGTTGTCAGATTATTTTTTAATTTATTTTTATCAATATCATTATATACTTCAATTACATCACAATTTAAAAGTTTTCCTTTTATTGCTTCTTTTTCCCATTCACGTTTACCAACAAGAAGCCATGTTCCATTTCCAATAAAATTATCACGTTTTCCACGACCTCTAAATTTACCTCTTATGTGACAAAGCAGTTGAGTTCCATCAAGAGAAACAACTTGACACATTGAACCACCAAATATTTTTGTAACCTGGGCATATAGTTCATCTTCATCTTGAGAAACTCTCAAAGAATGGTCTTTCGACACAAGATTCTTACGAGCAAAGCCCTTTGATTTATTTCCACCAGTAAAGTTCTTGACCATTTTGCTTATAATATACTTTTAATATATTTCTTTAAATTGATTTCAATTTTATTTTTAAAATAAATTATATAAACCAATTACATATCATAACTTTTAATAATAAATATTCTTCGTTTAAATTAAAATATTTTTGCATTATCTCATCAATGTATTAATAGCTTTATAATATTAATTGTTTAGAAATATATGTATTTTAATCTTTTAATAGTATATAATGAAAGGCGGAAGAAAACTTAGTCAATGGAATATATTCGTTAAAAAAGTGTATCAAGAAGGTAAATCTAAAAATCCTAATTATGAATTTAAACAAGCTTTACAAGATGCAAGTAGACGAAAATCTGAAATGGGTTCTATGAAAAGTTCAAGCGCAAGTGGTACCAAAAAAAGTAGAAAAAGTTCAACAAAATCAAGAGGGAAAAGAAGTCTAGCTGGAGGAAAATCACGTAAACATAGAAGGCATTAAAATTTGTTTATAATATTTAGCACATTATTTATCTAAAATTTCAAATAAATGCATCATTTTATTTGATTCTAGTTTTTTAACAAAAGTCCAATCTTTCTGTTCATTATATAACTTATTAAATTTTTCTAATAATTCTTCTAAATTGTTACGATTTAAAGGTTCAGGAGATATATTTTTAGAAAGTTCTACAATAAATTTACTTACAAAAGTTTGATTTAGAGAGAAAATTCTACAAATGTTACCAAAAATATGTAAATAAATTATACTTAAACTATAAACATCCCATTTATCATATTGATTTAAAATATCATTAATAATATCTTTTTTTGATTTATTTATATATTTTTTTAAAGATTCGATACACAATAATTTATAAGATTCTTTATATTTTTTTGAAAAAAGGCTTAAAATACTTAATTTATTAACAAATATTTCACAAATTTCTTCAATAAATGAATATGATATACTTGAAATATCATTTTTAATTAAATAAAATAAAACATGTACTTCAAGTGGTTTATATGTATAATCATTTTGATTTTCAATAATATTATTAATATAACTTGTATTAAGCTTAGAAACTTGTAAACTTAACTGAAAATTTAGAAGTTGGGGTTTCTCTCCGCAATCTAAATTAAAAACAATATTTTGAGGAGATAAATTAAAAAAACATATGTTTTCATTGTTTAGTTTGATTAAACTCTTCAAAAGATATGAAAATGATTCAATAATAATAAAAAAAAATGTTTTTGGGTCAGAAAAATTGAATAAAAATTCATAAAAATTAATTAAATGGTCATTTTTGTATTTAAAAATTAGATATCGTTTATTGTCATTTATATTAAGTTTTTCAATATATTTATCATTTAATTGGCTTATATTAATAAAATCATAATCTTCAACAACTAAATACTCGTTTGAATAATAAGATATATTTTTAATTTTATCACTAATATCAGCTTCATTTATTGAAGAAAAGCAATAATTAATTATTTTTGTGATATATTTTTTATTATCTTCTTCTTCATTTCTCTCATTAATAGGAAAAAAATGTTTATTTATGTTTGATATTTCTATATTTGTATTCATTTTAATCTAAAATCTTATTATTTCTTTATTTACTAATAATCAAGAAATATCTATTTTTATATGTTTTTTTAATTTTATTTTTAATTTCTTCAGAATCTGTTAAACCATTTCTGCAAAGATTATTTACTTCTTCTTTTAGTAAATTCATATGACTTTTACAAAAATCATCAAAACCTTCAGAAGGTTTATAATCTTCTTTGTCAATTCTAGATTTAATGTGTTCATCCATAGAATCTAATAAATCTTTCTGAAGCCCTATATAATCACGTCTTTTAATTGGCTCTTTTTTTTCAACACTCTTTTTTCTAAAATAATAACGAGCACTTTTAAACATTTTATCTAATACGTCTCCATCATAACCTAAATTTTTTAATCTTCGCACTTCTTCACTTATAAATTCATCATTATCTTCAGTCCAAATATTCCATGCATCTTTAAAATCCTTTCTATGGTCATATTGATGAATTTTTGAAAATTTAAATAATTCTTTCGTAAATTCATCTACAAATTTATATCTAAATATATTAATATTTGTATTATTTGTATTATTTCTCTCATTTTTGGGTAATGTATCATTACTAATTGAATCGTTAATCATTTTTACTTATTTATATAAGCTGTAGAATTTGTATTATAAATTATATTTTAATAAGTATTTTATATTCAATTTTTTTTAAAAATAAAATTGAATATAAAGATTTTTATAGGTTAATATGTATAAAAATAATATAATGGACTCATCATTAAATAATTATGAAAATGAAAATGAAGACATTCGTCGTCCGGATGAAGTTAAAACAGAACAATTAATGGAAGATACGAGAAGTGATTATGATAAACAAATAGATGAAGCTATATATATAAGCTTACTAGAAATGAAACAAGATGCTGAAATAAATAAAAATTATGAAGAAAAAATAATAAATAATTATTATGATGAAATACATAAAAGAACAGATAAATTTTGTGATTTATTATTAGGTCTTAATAAATTAATAAGATTTGATAAAAAAATAAAAGAAATTTATGAAATTATTGAACCTATAATAGATTCATATTGCTCTCAATTTATTGAGTTCGCTGAATTAGATGAAGAAACATATGATACGATTTTTAAAGTTATTGGAACAATAAGAACAAATAAAATAAATATAGAAAATTTAAAGTTATTAATTATTAAGAACAAAATTTAATTATTTTTATGGTATTTGGTATTTCATTAATTTTCTCTACTGGTGTATATTGAAAATCAATGAATTGATTAGTATCAGTTCCAATTGGATAGGCAATTGTTACAGGTTCAGCAATGACTAAAGGCACATAAACTTCTTCATTTGTATCTTTTGTTTGATGATACAAGGTAAGTGCTTCATAAAAATTTTTTACTTTTTTGTTGATACGAATTCTTTTTGCGTCAAATGATGTAAGATATAGTCCATCTAACCCTTTAACTCTTGAAAGTGCAACATAAGTTTGTCCGCATTCAAATATTCCACTTCCTACATCAATTTCAGCCGCATCCATGGTAGCTCCTTGAGATTTATGGATTGTTAAAGCCCATGCTAAAATTAAAGGAATTTGCGAAACACCAATTCCAGGGATTTTATCACTTGCCCATACTGCATTTGTCATAGTTCTTTCAATACCATTATTAAATTTTACGCGAGGACATCCTGTAATTTCGCAATATTCAGTTACAATTCCTTGACTACCATTACAAATTTCAATACCAACGTCAGACTGAATATTAATAATGCACATAACTTGCGCGCCAACTTTTAATTTCATTTCTTTTTCACAAATTAGATTACTTGCCAAAAAATCTAATTCAATTTGAATATCTCTTTCAGTAAATTCTAGACGTTTATTTCTATCATTTTTTGTCATTTCTAAGTCCTTGATATATTTAATTTTATATTCTCTCTCTTCTCCTTGTAGAGATGACATTTTTGAATTGTTAATATTTTCTACCTTATTGCGTGTAGGAAATAATTTAGTTGGTTCTGCAACTAAATTTGACGCAAAAGGTCTTCCTACATATTGAAGTAATAAATCATTTGATTTTCTCTTGATTATACCTTCGCGAATTTGGTTTAAAATTGTTGAATAAACTTCATCTGTTTGTCTAAAAATCTTTACTAATTGAATTTGATGATCACGATGAAATACAGAATTCCAATCATCACTTTCAAAACAAAAACGTTGTGTATCTGGTTCATCTTTATCCCCAACTGGAGGCAATTGAAAGAAATCACCCGAAAATATCATTTGTATTCCTCCAAAAGGTTTTTGATTACCTCTTATAGTTTTTCCAATCGCATTTAAGGTATCAAATAATTTTACTGAAAGCATACTAATTTCATCAACCACTAAAATATCAGTTGCTTTCCAGACATCTTTTGCAAATTTATTTTTTTTTATTTTCATTATTAATTGATCTATAGTTCCATTCCCTAGTCCAATTCCTGCCCAAGAATGCAGTGTTTTTGCCTTACAGTTAAGTAAAACAGCCGCACATCCTGTAAGAGCTGTTACCTGAATATCTTTAAATCTAGAATAAGCATGTTGATTTATCATTTTTATTAAGGCTGATTTTCCAGCTCCTCCTGGTCCTGTAATAAATATATTTTGTCCTTGAACATATTTATCAAATAATATTTGTTGTTCTTTTGAAAGTTCCATTATATTTAATCTTAGTCTTATTTTTAATATGATTTTATAATCAATTTTATTAAAATAAAATAAATCGTTATTTAGATTATTTATTTATTTAACGATATATTATATATGAACTTTGATTTAAATATTGAAAATTACACAAGAGATGAGCTAATTGAAATGTTTGAATTACCACTAAATTTTGACAAAAATATGATTGATATCAAAGAAACAAAATTAAAAGATGTTATAAATAATAATAAGAGCATAAATAAAGAAACACAGATAAAAACATTGAATTTTATAGTTAAAGCAAAAAATATTATTTTAAATGAAACTCAACCCAAACCTAATTCTTTTCAGGAAAAAATTGAAGATTTTTATAATTCTAGTTATCAACTGAAATCATCACAACTAGAAAATAAAGATGAACATATGGTTCAAGTTAGACCTGAAAAACCATATTTATCTTCATTTCCTAGCGAATATTTTCCTGGTATTATTAATCCTTTAAAAAAGAGAACAATTAAAAAAAATCTAAATATTGACACCAGATTTAGAGAGAATTATTTTAATTCTCTATCAACCAATTTTAATTTTAATTTACCAACAAATATCAATGATGTAGTACAAATGCAATTGGCATCCATAGAATTACCAACTTCATATTATGTTGTGTCTAAACAATATGGTAATAATTTTTTTAGTATAACAGTAAATACATCTACAACAATAATTAATATTCCTGATGGAAATTACGAACAAACTACTATTATGGACGCAATTAATAATCAACTTTCATTAGCAGGGGCACCTTTTAATCAAGTTAACTTTATTGTAAATTTAACCAATGGAACAACTGGAAGTGGACAAACATTAGTAGGTTTTACTGATTTAAGTAGTAATACAGTTCTTGAACTTAATTTTCAAGCTGATAGATATGGAATTGATGATAGAAATACTCCATTACCTTTAAAATTTGGATGGATTTTAGGTTTTAGAAATGGAGTTTATGTTAATAATCTTAATTATGTTTCAGAAGGCATAGTTGATATTAAAGGACCAAAATATTTATTTTTAGTTGTAGATGATTATAATAATAGTGTTAATAATAATTTTTATAGTGCATTTAATTCTTCAATTTTGAATAAAAATATATTAGCTCGTATATCATTACAATCAACTACGTTTAATGTTTTACAACAAAATAATTTAAATTTAATTATAACTCCTCGTGAATATTTTGGTCCAGTAAATATTCAAACTATAAATATTCAATTATTAGATGAATATGGCAGAATTGTTGATTTAAATAATATGGATTTTAGTTTTTGTGTCACATTGACAACAGTTTATGACCTTTAAACTTTATAATAAATATCATTAATTAATAATATATTTTGAAAACAAATATATAATATAAATATACATTATATGGCATATTCATTTAAAAGCAATTATGGAAATAAATCATTTGGTGTATTTAAAGAACCGCAAAATGCAAGTGATTATATTTATAATAAAAAAGCAAAATCAACATATTGTGTTACAAATAATTGTGTTCAAAATGTAAAAGTGGGTAGTCAAAATAATCTGTTATTATTTAAAAAATCCAATTTATTAAATTTATACCCTTGTTCTATCAATAAATCTAATTTATATATTAATTTAATTACAAAATTAGACTTGTCAGATGTTCCTGTTATAGAAGATTTTTCTGGAAATGCAGTTCCCTCTACAATTAATACAGATGTTGAATTTCCATATCTTAGATATAATATTGACCCAAGTGGAGATCTGTTTGGAAACACAATTTGTGACACAAATAATTTTGTTAATTATATGGTATATAACCCTGTATAAGTTTCTTAATAATTTATTTTAAATATATTTTTATTTAAAATAAAATTGATTTACAATTACAATAATATTAATATGATATCATTAAAATATTATCACAATGGAACAATTGCCTATGGAAATCATTAAATATATTTTGTCATTTGACAGAAGATTTGTCATTAGAAACGGAAAAATTATACAAATAAATAGAATTGAAAAAACTAATCAAATATATAATTTATTGCTTACAATTCCAGAAAAAAATTATGATCCTGATGACCAGGTTACTTATGTTTACATGAATATTAATGAAGAAAAAGATTACTTTCTCTCTTATTTAAATTACGAAATCCAATTACAAACATTTAGGTATGAAGCAGATACACGTATAATACACGGTCTTGAAGGGCATAGAGTAAAAATAGTGTAAATCAACGTTTTACACCCATTCTAATAAGCATTTTTTTTGCTTTTTTAGATATATTTTGTTTATGATATTGACGAGATCTAATGTAAGCTGAATAAACTCCTTTTGAACTAATTTTGCATGTATTTTTTTTACAAATAGGATATTTTTTATTTGTTCCTAAAAAACATTTTTTACCACATCGTTTCAGCATAACAGTTTTCTGATGATAACCAGGTTTTTCATTTTTCCATCCTTTTGTGACACTTTTACGTCTAGTTTTATTTGACATTATATAATTAGTAAATATATTTTAAATATTATAAAATATTATGAAATATTATGAAAACACATAAACCTATGAATTTTAACACAGAACCTTCAAAAAAAACAAAAAAATCAGTTGAAAATCATTATCCCAAAAATTTATTACCATTAATAAAAGAATCATCAATAAATAATATAGTTATGACAAGAAACACATATGTAGGACAATCCCCAGATAATGAAGAACAATGTAATTATGAAAAATTTAATGATGAAAATGATGTTCAAGATATTGGATTTGAATATGAAGAAGAATCAAATAACAGTATTTTTTCAGATTCTTCTGGAAATGCGTTTGATTCTTCTGGAAATGGCATTAAAAAGAATAACCAAATAACATATACAAAAGTTACATATAAACAAGTTGAAAAAGAAATATTTGATGATTATTTTGGTGAAAAAGAATATCATTCAAGTGCTCTTGATATATTAGCAACTTATTTAAGAGGTCAAAAACTTATTTATATGGAATCAAAAACATATTGTGAATCAAGATTGAATTATTTAATGATGCCTGCAATATTATTGTCAACCGCTGCAACTGTTTTATCTTCAATACTTAAAGATTATATATGGGGAGCATATTTAATTGCTGGATTAAACGGAATTATTGCTTTTCTTTTAGCTGTTGTTAATTATTTAAAATTAGATGCAACTTCTGAAGCTCATAAAATATCATCACATCAATATGATAAACTGCAAACATCAATTGAATTTTTATCTGGTGCAACATTATTATTTAATAAAGATAAAGATAGTAAAACAATTCAAGAAAAATTAGATGAGACAGAAAAAAAAATTAATGAAATAAAAGAAACTAATCAATTTATTATACCAAAAACCATAAGAACTAGTTATCCAATTATTTATAATACAAATGTATTTTTAATTATAAAAAAAATAGAAGATATAAGAAAACGTAAGATACACGCATTAAAAGAAATTAAAAATAAAAAAAATTATTTAATTGCAGTATTGAAATCAAAAAAAAATAAAGATAAAAAAAATCATACGAAAAACTTATCAAATGAAATTTCAAGATTAATATTAGAAAAAGATAGACATATTAATAATTTATTAATACTTAAATCAGCTTTTTCTATTATTGATGACATGTTTGTTAAAGAGATGGAAAATGCAGAAAAAATAAAAAAAATGAAAATTAGACGATGGTTTTTTTGTGGATTTGGCATTAAAGATAAAATTATTGATCCAAGAAAAATAAGTCAATTTGTTGAAGATGTGATGGACCCATATGGTAGACAAGATATACTTTTGAAAGAAAGTAAAAAAAAGGAAGATTTAGATATAAAAAAGAAAAATAAACTTGAAAAAATAAAAGAAAACGATAAAAATATATTATTTAAATTATTTAAAAATAATAAGGAATTAGTTGATAATTTATATGATAAAATAGAAAAGGGCGAAATTTATTCAGATGTAAAAACAATATTAAAAGAAAAAGAGGAAAATAATACTATTACTTTAAAAAAAATAGGAAATATAGTTAAATTGATTGATAATAATGAGAATGTCAAATTAAGTATTGATGACAATATAAATGATGATAAACACAGTAGACGGTCTGACTCATCTAACTCACTTATAGATTTTGATGTTGTAGGTAATCCTGGAAATAATAGTGATTATGATTAAATTTAATAAATATATTTGTTTTATATATATATATTAAAATATCCGACTTGCTGGAATCGAACCAGCTACCTTTTGATTACTAACACAAAATAAATTTTGATAAAACTACTACAGTCAAATGCTCTACCAAATGAGCTAAAGTCGGGGACAATGTGTTTAAAATTTACTCTAACACAATATATATATAAATATTATCTTTAAATACTTAAAGTGATAAATATAATTTTTATTAATGATTTTAAGAAAAAATTGAAATGCTTTTAAAAATTATAATTAAAAAGTATAATAATAAAATATCAAATATCTTAAAGATGCCTGAATTTACACAATATGAAACAAGAGAAATTTTAACAATTGACCAACCAATATCAGAAATCACTTGGAGTATTGATAGAACACCAGATTTAAATTTTATAAATAATGATACATATAATTATAATAATTATACATTATATAATCAACATTTGTATGATATCATTAGTAATGATGAACCAACCATTCATTTTGAAGAACCAAATATAAATATTAATATTGTTTGCGAATCAATTGAAATTTCTAATGATGAACAAAATTGTTGTATTTGCTTAGAAATAAGAGAGAAAGATAAAATTTGTTTGCTAAATTGTAATCATAAATTTTGTGGAATATGCGTTGAATCTTGTATAAAGAAAAATGAAAAATATAATTGTTCTCTCTGCAGGGAATCTGTAACTTGTATAAAAACACAAAATATAGAAATATTTAAAAATTTAACAAGTCATTGCTTATAATCTATCTAAAACTCATCGTTCGCAAATTATTTTTACTAGCTTTAACTTGCGTATTTTGTTGATTTATATTATATATTGGATTTGATGTAAACATTAACTTGGTAGATTTTATTTCTCCAATTCTTTTTTTTTGCTCAATCATTCTTAGTTTATCTTCTAACAACATTTGCTTATATTCTTCTATTGTTTTTGGAACTCTAACTTGAGGCTGTTGTTGAGGAACTGCATTTTGATAGTCTTTAAAATATTTATTATAAATATAACTATGTTTAACTGATGGTTCTTGTTCTTGATATTGTTCTTGTTCTTGTTCATGTTCTTGATATTGTTGTTGAGGTTGAGACATAAATTGTAAAACACCTGATTTATTTACAACTATATTCATATTTGATAAAATATCATCAAATGACACCTTTTTCTTTTTTATTTGAGATTGTTTTTGTGTAGATTGTTGTTCCCAATAATTATCTGAATTATTTGGTATTTGAGTATCATAATCTTTATAATTATTTGAATTTTGAGTATTTATATTATCTATTTCTGAAAAAATAAGTTCCATAATATATATTCTACATTTTTTAACATTTTATTTTACATATTAAATAAAAAATAATATGCTTTTAATATAAATATGCTTAATACTTATATTAAAAATAAAGGATTAACACAAACACTTTTTCATAATAATAATAAAAATCATTTTAATGAAATAAATTGGGATACTGATTATGATGGAAATACTGCAAATATTTCTCTCACTTCAAATACTGATGGACATGAAAAACATTTTAATATTAAACTTGATAATGATGATTTAGCTACTTTACTTAATGTTCCTAGTGTAAGTATGCCTATTGATAAAAGACTTGAAACTGACTTTACAAGACATACATTTAGTCATAATCCAAATCTTTTACAAATTGAACTACCATCTAAACGAGTTTTACATAAAAAATCTAAATCAATAATGTCACCTGAATCATTAATGTCACCTAAATCAATAATATCACCTGAAACACAATCTATTGAATATTACAAACCCGCTAATTATCTTTCCAGTCCATTATCAAATGAAGAATTAATTGTTCCTATTAATATTGATGAAAAATCAATAGATAAATTCAATTTTACACCTAGAAGACATCATAAACAGAAAAAAACACATAAAACATACAAGGTATACAAAAAACAGAGAACTTCATCTAAATCTAAATCTAAACCTAAATCTAAATCTAAAACTAAATCTAATTTTACATTATTTTAATATATTTTGATAAGAATTGGTCTAATTTTTATGCTTTATTTATAATATATATATATATATGTCATTTAGAAAATTTGGTGGTTTACAATTTGCTTCAAAACATAACATAGTATCCAGTAATTATAATACATCTAATAATTTATTAGTTACCCAAAATGTTGGACAACCTAATTCTTATATTAATTTTTTAAGTGATATAAGCGGAAATATATTAGTATATGGTGACTTTGATTTGAGTGGTAATCTTTATGTCAGTGGAAATATTGATTGCAGTAAAAATATTACTTCTGAATATATGTTTTTATCATCTGGAATTAATTATACAACATCTCCTAATGGAGTTGTTCCAAAATCATATATTGATGCGATTGCAACTGGACTATCACCTTTACCATTTTGTATTGTTTGTGAAAATGTAAATGTGCTGAGTTTATCAGGATATCCTATGATTGATGGAATACAATTAAATGCTTCATTTGATGGCAGTGCTGTATTAATTAACGCGCAAGGTGGACAAAATATTCCCAATATTAATAATGGAGTTTACATTGTAAGCAGTGGAGCGTGGTCACGTTCTTCATATTTATCAAATGGTGACAACGCAACTGGGACAATAACAACAATATTAAATGGAACAATATACGCATATTATAGATTTGTATGTACAAGTGGAACATCTATTAATCCTGCCGTAATTGGAACAGACCCTGTATTATGGTCTGGATTTGATATCCCTTTTTCATTTGGTGAAGGTTTAATTAAAGTTAGTACATTAAATAACACAGTTATTCAGGTTGACCCTAGTTTAAATTTTTTAACACAATTAGATAATTCTGGAAACACATTAAATATTGGTGCTTATACAAATACTCTTAATATTGGGTCATCATCAACT
>Ga0247841_10001384_pt1 | contig 55525 bp, 41 predicted proteins | sample LaCruzMarch2015__2_FD_192410 | JGI IMG/M metagenome (GOLD analysis project Ga0247841, IMG submission 192410) | Freshwater microbial communities from meromictic Lake La Cruz, Castile-La Mancha, Spain - LaCruzMarch2015_18m | ecosystem: Environmental > Aquatic > Freshwater > Lake | place: Spain... | reverse complement strand
ACCTCACGTTCACGCCATACCTCGCCCGCCCGTCGAAGACCGTCGTCTGGTTATCCCCGCCCACCGCCGTCATCACCATCATGTTGGCGTCATCGACCGTCAGCCCGTAGCGAGCCAGTTGATCCCGCTTCAACTCGAAGTCGAGGAAATACCCCCCCGCCACCCGCTCTGCATAGACGCTGCGAGTGTCCGGGACCTTCTGTAACGCGCTCTCAACTTCCAAAGCAATCTTTTGGATCGTCGCGAGATCCGCTCCCGAGACCTTGATCCCCACCGGCGTCCTTATACCGGTTGACAGCATGTCGAGACGCGCTTTGATCGGCATCGTCCAGGCGTTGCTGATACCGGGCAACTGCAACGTCTGATTCAGTTCCTCGACCAATTCCTCTTCAGTGATCCTATCCCGCCACATTGAGCGTAGAACGCTCTTCAACCATTCCGGCGCCCAGCTCGAATACCAGCGCGCCTTCCCTCGCCACTCCGCCTCCGGTTTCAGAAGGATGGTCGTCTCCATCATCGTGAACGGCGCCGGATCGGTCGAAGTCTCCGCGCGACCAGCCTTGCCGAACACGCGATCAACTTCGGGAATCGTCATCAGCAGCTTATCCTGCACCTGCAAGACTTGCTGAGCTTCAGTCACCGACATCCCCGGTTGCACTGCGGACGGCATGTAGAGCAGCGAGCCCTCCCGCAGCGGCGGCATGAATTCCGAACCGAGCTGCATATAGACCGGTATCGTCGCCAGCACAACTAACAGACTGGCGAAGATCGTCGCCTTCGGATGCCTCAGCACAAACCGGCACGGCCTGTCATACAGCCGGTGCAACAGCTTGCTGATCGGATGCTTCTCTTCGGAATAGTACTTCCCGACTACCAGCTTTGTCGCTACCCAAGAGAGCACCTTCGGGCGGAATTTGAAAGGTTCGATCCGCGCGAACATCATACGCATCGCCGGATCGAGCGTAATCGCCAGCAGCGCTGCTATCGCCATCGCGAGGTTCTTCGAGTACGCGAGCGGCTTAAACAGTCGGCCTTCCTGATCGACGAGCGTAAAAATCGGCATGAACGCAACTGCTATCACTAACAACGAGAAGAACACCGACGGCCCCACCTCCATCAGCGCTTCCAGCCTCACCTTGTAAAAGCTGCCTTTCGATCCCGCCGCTTGCCAGTGGTAGATCTTGTTGTATGCGTTCTCGACCTCCACAATCGCGCCATCCACAAGCACGCCAATCGAAATCGCGATTCCCGCAAGCGACATCAAGTTGGCGGTGAGTCCCATCAGATACATCGGAATGAACGCCAGCGCCACACTGACCGGGATGGTGACAATCGGAATCGCCGCCGAAGGGATGTGCCAGAGAAACAGCAGGATGATAATCGCGACCACGATCATCTCCTCGATCAGCTTACTCTTTACCGTGTTGATCGCCCGTCCAATCAGTTCGGAGCGGTCATAGGTGGTTACGATCTTAACTCCAGGCGGAAGCGAAGGCGTGATTTCCTCCAACTTCGCCTTCACGCGAGTAATGACGTTCAGCGCGTTCTCGCCCTGTCGCATCACTACAATTCCGCCGACCACGTCGCCAGTTCCGTTGTAATCGGCAACCCCGCGCCTCAGTTCCGGCCCAAGTTGCACCGTCGCGACGTCCTTGACGGTGACGGGAACGCCATTCATCGACATCAGCACAAGGCTTTCGAGATCGGCGATTGACTTCACATAGCCGCGCCCGCGAACCATATACTCGCGACCCGAAATCTCCACCAACCGACCGCCGACGTCGTTATTGCCTTTGCGGACAGCTTCGATCACCATGTCGAGAGCCAGTCCGTAGTTGGCGAGCTTGTTCGGGTTCACCGTAATCTGATACTGCCGAACCTGTCCGCCAACAGTCGCAACTTCCGCAACGCCGGGAACGCTCTGCACCGCGTAGCGCAGGAACCAGTCTTGATAGCTCCGCAGTTCGTCGCTGCTGTTCTGACCGGATGTATCGACCAACGCGTATTGGAACACCCACCCGAGACTGGTCGCGTCGGGACCAAGTTCCGTCTTCACGCCCGCCGGTAGTTGTGACGTGATTTTGGAGAGATACTCCAACACCCTCGTCCGCGCCCAGTAGATGTCCGTGCCGTCTTCAAATATCACATAGACATAGCTGAACCCGAAATCCGAAAATCCTCGGATTGCCTTTACTTTCGGCGCTCCGAGCAGCGCGCTGATGATCGGGTAAGTAACCTGATCTTCAAGAATATCCGGGCTGCGATCCCACTTGGAATAGACGATCACCTGCGTATCGGAGAGATCCGGCAGTGCGTCGAGCGGGATGTTCCGCATCGTCCAGAAAGCGATAACCAGCGCGACGATAGTCGCGCCTATCACCAGGAATTTGTTCTCCGCCGAAAATTTGATGATCGCCTGAATCATACTATTGCCCACCGACGGTCGCGAGCGCCGCTCTGAGCGACGATTCCGAGTCAACGAGGAAGTTCGCCCGCGTAACCACCGATTCCCCCTCTTCCAAGCCGCTGACGACTTCGATCAACTCGCCCGATTTCTCCCCGAGCGTGACCTTCCGCGGCTCGAACTTGCCTTCGCCGAGCGCGACAAACACCATACTCCCTCTGCCCGACGGTATCACCGCGTCTGCCGGAATCGTTAGTGATTGGCGTTGTTCACCGATCAACGTGACCTCCGTGAACATATCGGGCTTCAACGTTCCACCCGAATTATCGACGTTGATCCGAATCTTGAATGTGCGACTCTCCGGATCAAGCGCCGGATCGATGTAAGTAACCTTGCCTTTGAAGGTTTGATCCGGCAATGATTCCAGCGAAATTGTCGCCGCTGCCCCTAACTTCACTCGCGCCACGTCCGATTGGTAAGCGTCCGCGATCACCCAGACCGAACTGTAATCGGTGATCTCGTAAGGCGCTTCTTCTGGAGTCAGATAAGATCCTTCGACAATGTTTTTCGCTGTGATAATCCCCGATACCGGCGACTTAATCGTCAGAGTCTTTGAGACTTCCCCCGTCTGTTCAATGATTTCGAGCTGGTCTCTCGGAATATCGAGCAACAAGAGCTTCTGCCGAACCAGCTCTATACCCGAACTATCGCTCTGTGAGTCGTCAGGATTGAGGCGCCAGGTCGAAATTGCAAACAGATATTCCCTCTGCGCCGTAAGCAGGTCCGGGCTGTAGAAGGCAAAGAGCGGATCGCCTGAGCGAACTTCCTTCCCCACAAAATCGGCATAGACCGTCTCAACGTAACCGCCCGCTTTGACGTTCACCTTGCTCACCTTCGTCTGGTCGATCTGCACCCGTCCGAACAACCGCCATTCCGACCGGATCTCATTAGGTGAAACGACCGCCGTCTTGAGGCCAATTAACTGTTGCCGGGTCGGATCGATACTGACCGCCGCTCGATTAACAACGTCTCCTCCGCCGCCCCCGGAACTCGCTTCCTGTCCGCCGCTCTCCATCTTCACCAGATCCATTCCGCAGATTGGGCAGTCGCCAGGATGATCCTGCACAATCGTCGGATGCATCGGGCATGTATATTGGATTTTAGATTGTGGAGTCTGAGTTGCTGATTCAGGGCTCTCCATCTTTACCAGATCCATCCCGCAGATCGGACAGTCGCCGGGGTGATCCTGTACAATCGTCGGGTGCATCGGACAAGTGTATTGGATTTTGGATTGCGGATTTTGGATTGTGGATTCGGAAACGACTGACGAACCGGAGCGCTGGATCAGGAAGTATCCATTCAATCCGATGCTGATCAGCGCGATGACCGCCCAGATTACTGTCTTATTATTAGCGCGTTCCACCGTTCTCCTCAATTGTTTCCCCGATCAAACCCAACTCCGCATCCCATTCCGCCTTGTAGCCCCAAGCTTCGGCTCGCGACGTTATCAGCTCCATATAAGCCATAATCAGGTTCATTCTCGCCCGCGACAGTTCCATATACGGCGCTTTTCCTGCGCGGTAGTCGATCTGAACCGCCTGATAGAGTGCGTCTGCCTGCCCGATCAAATTATCTTTCACAAAAGCGCAGCAGTCATTCTGCTCCTTCCACGACGCATGCAGTTTGCGTAGCCGCTTTTCGAGTTCGAGCTTCACCCGCGAAGCGTCCGCTCTTGCCTGCGAGTTCATAGCGCTCGCCTCTGCGATCTGCGCCTTCTGATTCCCTTTGCCAAACAGCGGAACCGGCGCAGACAGTTCCAGCGAAATCATATTGTCCATATCCATCTTCTCGGTCATCAGCATACCTGTCGCATCGTAACCGGTCACTCGCAAGTAGGGCTTGATCCCGTAAGTGAGCGACACATCAATATCAGGATACCACTCTCGTTCGGCGCGTTTGACACTCGACGCGGAACCTTTGGCTCTCGCCATAGCTGCTAACACCACTGGCGCTCGTTCCAACGCTCCCAATGCAAATACTGAATCGATTTTGGGTAGCGACGGCAGATCAAGCGGAAGCGTCGGGCGACGACTGGTATCGATGGCGCCGCCAATCGCATAGGCAAGATCCGCCCTCTGGCGTTCGATCTCCCCGCGATTGGCGATGATTTTCAGCCGCCAATTCTCCTTCTCGAAGTTCGCCCGTTCGACGTCCGACTGCCTTCCCATGCCAGAGGCGTTCATCCATCCTGAAGCAGTGGCCATTTCTTCGGTAAGACTCAATCCGACTCTGAGCAGGCTGTCCAGTTCAATCGACGCGGCGAGCCCGTAATACGCCATCGCGACCATGGCCGCCATCTGCTGCCTCGCCGAAGCATAGTCGAGTTCCGCGGCGGTTACTCTCGCTCCGGAAATCTCGGTCGAAATTCGCCGTTTCCCTGGATAAGAAAACCGTTGCATCGCTCCGATATTGAAGGACGTCCCGCCATCCTGATGAATGTCGAAGCTCTGCGGCAGATCCATCAGCCCGACCGACAGTGTAGGGTTCATCCATCCTTTGGCCATAACTCCGCGAGCGGACTCAGCTTCGATCATAAGGCGCATCGAACTGAGATCGGGATGTTTTTCCCAAGCAAGCTTAATCAGGGAGTCGAGATTTGGGTCGGAAGTAGTCGGGAGGCTTTCGGCGAATCCCAGTCGAACGAAGGCGAGTGCGAGAATCAGTAGGAGAGTTTTTAAGGGCATTAAGCTGACGAATTCCTCTTTTAGGTCTGCGTCCATTTGGCGCGCCATCTCAACATCGTTACCGCCACAAGTATTACGATAGTAAAATCATTAATAGTGTAGTATAAAATCTTCTTGGTTTGTCATTCCTCAGAAGATAGGCGGTCGGATCGCTGAATCTAAGACAACGTTCTGTCGTTTCCGATCCGCTGTTGCAGTCCATCCCTACTGCCAACCCGCCGTGGTTGGCAGATATTAAGCAGAATCATTAATTCGCGCTACCAACCACGGCGGGTTGGTAGTAGGTGTGGGGTGATTAGATATTCTCATACGTAGCTAAGCAGGAATGACAATCCGTCTGCGCTATTATCTGCTCCCCGTAGTATATACTCACATTCCCGCATATTGATCAGGCAGATCATTCTCGAGTAGCATGGTATCGCCCGCTTTCAATGTCGGGTAGAGCCTTTCCAGTCCTTCTTTGAGCGTCGAAGCCGTCCAAATGTTCCTCTCGGGGAAATTCTGAACGAGCAATCCCTTTCTGATCGGTTCAATTCTCTTGACGCCGATGAGAAGCGCTAGATCGCACGATAGCGCCGCCTGCCTCCCGAAGCGGTAGTTCGCCTCAGTTTCCATTGCGCCGAGTTCGATCATCCCCGGCGTTACCAGTATTCGCTTTCCGCCAATGGCTGTTGAGAGCACTTCCAGCGCCGTAGCGGCGCCAGTAGGGTTGGAATTAAACGCGTCGTCGATGACCGTGACTCCTCCATCTCCCTGTTTCGGTTCGAGACGGTGTCGCACGTGAGGCATTGTCGCCAGCGCTCTTGCTATCCCGTTGCGAGCTACGCCTAACTTATCCGCCATTGCCGCCGCCGCACAGGCGTTCGCCACAGCCGCTCTCCCCAACAGACTTAAATGGACAGGCAGCGCTTCCCCATCGGCAAATTGAAGTTCAAAATCCGAGCCTGTAATTGAAATCCGAATATCCCTCGCCGTCACGTATCCCTTTTCCTCTTTCCTCTTTTCTCTTTCCTCTTCTAATTTCACTTCCGCTGGCAACAACTCCTTCTTCGCAAACATCGGCGGGATCGGCCTCCCTCCAACCGATCCCTCCACCGAAAAGAACACTGTTTCACCCCGCCGCCCTTTCGCCATCTTGCGGCAAAGCGGATCATCCCCGTTCAACACTGCGATCCCCTCAATCGGCAGCGCCCTGACAAGCTCCCCCTTGGCGCGTGCAATCACTTCCTGAGAACCAAACCGCTCGAGATGCTGCACCCCCACTGCCGTCACAATCCCGTGCGTCGGATGCACAAGATCGCACACCTTCTTTATCGATCCTTCCCGGTAAGCTCCCATCTCGACTACAAATGCTTCGTGGTATGGGCGCAGTCCTTCACGGATCGCCCGCGTGACCCCCATCAGCGTGTTGTAGCTGCCGGGCGGACGGTAGAGGTTGTAGCGGTCGCTGAGCATTGCTGCGAGCAACTCCTTCGTGCCCGTCTTACCGTAGGATCCGGTAATCCCTACTACAAGCGGTCTGATCTCTGTGAGAATTCGCTTTGCATCTTGGATATACTTTCGCTTCGAATATTCCTCGTATGGCCAGAGCACTCCAACCGCCAGTGTCAGCCAAAGCGACGCGGCGAAACTGGCAAAGTACATCGGCGCAACCAATCGCAAGCCAAACAGATGCTCAGGTATCAGGAGTTTGAAAGCGAACTGCATGAGAAACAGCGCCGCCACACCGATCACGAATATCCGCTTGGCGCGCGGCGTCATCACCAGCTTCTTCTTCCCCTTCTGTTGCTCCCGGTAGAGTCTATATCCTTCCCATCCGCAGAGCAATCCCCAGAGTGTGATACCGAACGCTTCAACTTGTTGGCCGGGCGTCGGATCGCCCTGCATAAAGCGGTATGAATAGTAGATGATCGGCAAAGCGATGATTGCTGGATGGAATGCAATAGAGAGCCACCGCCTCAAGGCAAAGCCATACAGCCGCCGGGGTGAGTAGTCTTCGAGTTGCAGCCAGTGCAAGTGCCGCCGGAGCGTCATCACCGCGTAGTAGGACCAGCCCGCCAGCGCGATTAGCGTTCCGACGATGATAAATGAGAGATGTGAAAGCGAAGTATTTTCCATAGTGATCTCAAGTTACTACCGGCAACGCGGCTTATCAAAGCGGATTATATCCTCGGATCGAAACATTTTTCCACTTTTACCCCCGGTTAAAGTTCTTTCCCGTTGCGCCGGTTATCTTCTCTTCGTGACGCTCGACAGGGGAAGTAAGAGTGTCATTCCTACGTAGGATTGTGTCTGAGAAGAGGCGAATACAGCAAATCACATCTACTGCCAACCCGCCGCGGTTGGCAGACGTGACACATAATTATTCCTTGCGCTGCCAACCACGGCGGGTTGGCAGTAGATGTGATTTGTGAAGTAATACTATTCTCAGGCAGTCTCTCAGGTGGGAATCCAGATAAATAAAAATAATAGAGTATCATAAAATGTTCGCCCGGTTGGATTCCATCATCGGCAGCAAAGACAAAACAGCGCCTCGCAAACGTCGCGCCTTGATCTCCTGGGACCGTCGCAATGACGCCCTTCGCGTTCGCAACGTCTGGACTTCCGGCTGGAGATTGAGCGTGCAGGCCGCCTTCACCTTTATCTCCTTCATTATGGGCTGGCAGTTCTTTCGCTTTGCCAATGCCGCTCAGACTACCGCATCCGGAGCGCTGCCAATCCGCCCTCCCGGAGTCGAAGGCTACCTCCCGATCAGCGGTTTGATGGGGGCGATCGATTGGATTTACCAGGGCGCGCTGAATAACATCCACCCCGCGGCGACCGTCCTGTTCCTTACCTTCGTCGGGATCTCGCTGCTCTTGCGCAAAGCCTTCTGCGGCTGGATTTGCCCGGTAGGATTCGTCTCCGAGTCGCTCGCCAAGATTGGACAACTGGTTTTCAAGCGCAATTTCAGACTGCCGGGCTGGCTCGACGTTCCGCTCCGCGCCTTGAAGTATCTTCTGCTCGGATTCTTCGTCTGGGCGATTTTCTCGATGACGCCGACCGCGCTGCGTTCGTTCATCGAGAGCCCCTATAACAAAGTCGCCGACGTTAAAATGATGCTGTTCTTTGTGAAGATCGGCGCGGTGGGTGGGATCGTCCTTGGAGTTCTCGCCGCCCTCTCGGTTCTGATCCAAGGATTCTGGTGCCGTTACCTCTGTCCCTACGGAGCGCTTCTCGGTCTCTTCAGTTGGATGTCGCCCGTTAAAGTGCGTCGCGATCCGATCAGTTGCACCGATTGCGGCCTCTGCGACAAAGCCTGCCCGGCGAGGCTCCCCGTTATGAGCAAACTCTCCATCACCAGCGTCGAATGCCTCGGCTGCGGCGACTGCGTGACGACCTGTCCGGTTCCCACAGCGCTGACCATCGGGATCCCCGAACGGTCACTGAACCCAAAACGAATCGCCCTGATGATCGCGGTCTTCTTTCTGATTGGCTACGGCGCGGCTCGGATTGGAGGCGTCTGGGAAAGTAACTTAACCGATGACGAATATCGTTATCACATCGAAAACATGAGCGGCCCTGAGTATGGACACCCGGGGCGTTAATTCAACTGCCGGGAATCGGTCGGAATACCTGACCTGCCGGCAAAATTCCACAGAAAGAAAATAACCATGAACGCTAAAACACTCACCTTGATTGCCGCCCTCTCAACGGCGGTTATTCTTGCCCCGCAGTCAGCCACTGCTCACTGCGACACGATGGATGGCCCCGTCATCGCCGACGCGCGTGTGGCTCTCGACAAAGGAACTATCACTCCGGTCCTGAAATGGATCAAACCGGAAGTCGAAGCCGAACTAAAGGAAGCTTTCGCGAAAACGCTGACCGTTCGTAAGACCGGCGAAGCCGCGCGCGAAATCGCCGACGTCTGGTTCTTCGAGACCCTCGTTCGCATTCACCGCACTGGTGAAGGCGCTCCCTACACCGGATTAAAGGCTGCTGGATCTGAAGTCGATCCCGTCATCCTCGAAGCCGATAACTCCCTCGTCACGGGCAAAGTCGAGCCACTTTCGCACGAAGTTTCCGAACAGATTGCTCACGCGATAACTCAACGGTTCGAGAGAGTACATAACGCCTCGAAAGAGCGCGATCATTCGGTCGAGGCAGGCCGCGAGTACGTCGAAGCCTACGTTGACTACGTTCACTTCGTCGAAAACGCCGCCAAATTAGGCGCTCACCACGAAGAACCCGCAGAATCCGGCTGCAATGGCGGTTGCGGAGATTCCCCCGCTCCCAAATCGCAACACCAACACTAAACCTGAAAAGGAAAGTAAATGCCTACGATAAATCCGTCATCACCTGTCGGTTCGCTGGTAGCTGAACAAGCTGGCCGCGCCCGCGTCTTTGAATGGTTCGGCATCGACTACTGTTGCGGCGGCAAGCAGCCGCTCGACCAAGCCTGCGCCGAAAAGAAACTCCAACTGAGCCAGGTCATCGCCGAACTTGCCAAAGCCGACGTTGAACCGAAAGCAAACGACGACCGCAACTGGGAACAGCTCTCGACGGCTGCCTTAATCGAACATATCGTGACGACTCATCACGGCTATCTGAGGATGGAACTGCCCCGGCTGACGCAGCTCGTCAACAAGGTCGCCGGCGTCCACGGCGAGCGCCACCCTTATCTCCTGGAACTGAAACCGCTCTATGACGGCCTCCGCCGCGACCTCGAAGCGCATCTGAACGAAGAAGAAACGGAGATCTTCCCCGCAATCCGTCTCGTCTCGTCTCGCGGATCGTTCGGAATGCTCGCTTCCGAAGCTTTTGGCGCCATCCAGCGCGCTGAAACCGAGCACATCTCGGTCGGCGACCGTCTTCATCGGATCAACCAGATGACTGACGGCTATGTGCTGCCTGCTGACGGCTGCGAGACCTTCCGTGCGATGCTCCACGCCTTGATGACGCTCGAGAGCGACACGCACATGCACGTCCACCTCGAGAACAACATCCTGTTTCCCAAGGCTCTCGCCGCTTCCGCGGCGTAGAGACATCTGTCATTCCCGCGCAGGCGGGAATCCAGACAAGCCACTGGTTCGCATCTGAATAAGTTGTCTGGATTCCCACCTGTGTGGGAATGACGGCACCTATTGCTACTACCAACCCGCCGCGGTTGGTAGGTCGGTCCTAACGGCTTCCTTGCATGGGATAACCCGCACAACTCTGAAAGTGTATGTTCGTTTAAGATCTTACAGGCTGTGTGGCTTCCTATCCCAATCAATCCGTACTCAAAAACTATACATACCAAAACTGCCAACCGCGGCGGATTGGCAGTAGGTGCGCCAAGCGTATGTTCGATTGCGCTCTGACAGGCTGTGCGGGTTTCTATCCCAATCAATCCGCACTCTAAAAGCTATGTATAGCGTTTCTTGAAAGTTTTTTCGTTTGGAAGGTGACTCTCGCGTAGGTTAACAGTCCCGGTTGACTACATTTTGACAGACAAGCGAGACGCTTATCCTACGCGGATGTGAAAACACTTTCAAGAAACGATATAAACCAAAACTGCCAACCGCGGCGGGTTGGCAGTAGATGTATCCAAGGAAGGTTCACTTCTCCATTAACCTTATCACAACTTCATCCAGCATCAGCCACTTCTCCTCAGCGACGATCCAAACCTCGCCTTCCCTGACGAGGAATCCCCCTGAGACAAGGCTCCTGAAGCTGGCCGCATTGCACTCCCGAGCGATCAGATCTTCGGTCAGTCCTGCTTTGGCGCGGAGTCTCAGATAGACCTCTTCTTCCAGGATCTGAGCCGAAGTAAGAATCTCTTCCCCCTCAGTCGGATCTCGACCCGCCATCACTTCGGTGATGTGCGCGCGAGTATCCCTCCGGTTCCAAAACCTCCGCCGCCCGTCGAAACTGTGAGCCCCGTTGCCAATCCCGAGGTAACTTGAACGATCCCAGTAAGCGCTGTTGTGGCGCGAATGGTATCCCGGTTTCGCGTAGTTAGTCAACTCGTAATGTTCGAATCCGGCCTGGCGCATGAGATCGATCAATACGGCGTACTGGTCAGCCATCAGGTCGGGATCGGGGTAGGGGAACCGCTTCTCTTTAATCGAGCGCTGAAAGGGAGTGCCTTCCTCGATTGAGAGCGTATAAGTTGAGATATGTTCGACGTCGAGACTAATGCAGGTCTCAACCGACCGCTGGAACGATTCCACCGATTGGCCCGGAACGCCGTAGATCAAGTCGAGCGAGATATTATCGAAACCCGCCGCCCGCGCCATCTTAACCGCTTCAAACACTCCTCCCGCCGAGTGTGCCCTTCCCAGTACTTTCAACTCTTCCGGATTGAACGACTGCGCCCCCATCGAGAGCCGGTTGACTCCCGCCTTGCGAAATCCCTCAAAGGCTTTGACATCGCGCGTTTCGGGATTCGCTTCAAGAGTGATTTCTAAATTTGGAATTTGGAATTTGGAATTTAGAATAGCCAGAAGCGTTGCGATGTATTCAGGTGGCATGAGCGATGGTGTTCCGCCCCCGAAATAGACTGTCTTGATCTCGTTGTTCTTCCACGGTTCCTCGTCCAACCGCCGCTTCAGCTCGACCAGCAGCGCCTCGCGGTACCGGACTGCAAGGTCTTCCTTCTCAACCGCCGTCGCAAACCCGCAATAGGGGCAGCGCTTTATGCAGAAGGGGTAGTGGAAGTAAAGGGAATAAGGGGGCAAAGGGGCTTAGGGATTAAGGGTGACAAGTGGACAAGTGCGGAAGTGCGCGTGTCATTCCCGCGAAAATAGGGCTTTCAGGCCGCTGAATTAAAGACGACGCTCGGTTTATGCCAATCCGCGTAGGGGCCAGCTTGCTGAGCCCGTCTTAGACTCTTAACATGCGCAGCCGAGTTTCAAATCCGCCCTCCACCCTGTCATTCTGAACGAAGTGAAGAATCTAAAGGCGGGCGTAACTCAGCGGCATGAGTGCTATCTGCCTGTTCTAGTGCTCCTGAAACGCCCACCGTATCGGCTCCATAGACGCTGCTTTCATATTCATTTTCTCTACGCCGATGACCCGTCCATCTTTATCCTTCATCAGGACGGTGTCCTCGTCGAACTCCTCGCAGATCGCTTCCTTCTGCTGATCATCGAACCATATAATGAGGCTCGAACCGACGCGGTCGTAGAAAACCTTTATCTCTTCCATATCCATTATTGTTTTTTGCCGTTCTGAGTGGATCTTAGTATATCCACTCTATCCAACGAGCACTTGCCCCAGTCCAAACCGTATTAACAAGTACCTGTGGATGTTCCAACCTGATACACGATCACAGTTTCGAGGATAGGTTCATAACTGCTGAGATCGATAGGATAATCCATAAGATGGCAAAACTACCCTCAAAGATAGTAAAAGCCACACGCGGCTTCGAATGCTTAGGTCGAAGGAGATTGTTTATTTGCACTTCGGTAATCGAAGGAGTCTTCACTTCAACACCTCTGAAGTCCTTTGACATAGCCACCTTGAATGCGGAGAAGTGGCGGATGGCAGAATCCTGAAGTTCGTGTCTCAAAAGAGCTTTCTGCCACCAGTCGACTGTTCTCCTTCGCTGTCCCTCTGCCTTCCAAAGATAGGCGAGCGTAGCCAAGCCGATGATTGTAATTGCCAGACCTGGGATATAAAAGCCCAACTTTTCCTGATAGGTTTGGACTGACGCCTGAGCGGCGAGGAGCCCTGCAGTCAATGCAAGGAAGATTGATTGCGTGACCAACAGGTAATTCCTGTAGGCTTGAAGTAACATTTCTTGCCAAGAAAGGCCCGCCATCAAAAATGCCGACCATGCAGCGTCATCCGTTAAACTCGGTTGCGTACTCTGGTCCACTCTTATTTACTCCCATACAACGATTGGGCATGCATGTACCAAGTAGTCCAACATTTGCGTCCCGCCTTCAGCTTCTTTTGGATGTCTTCGATGGCCTCACGAAGTGATTCGGGCATTGGAAAGTTCCTCGACCGTTTTACGATAGATGATGTAGTTCAAATTACATTACGGATTCCATAAGCGCAACCCTCCTTGATCCCCCTTCAATTGAAGTTGTAAGGGGCCGCGCCATGAGGAATCGCATCGTCGAATCGGTCAGGTTGATGAGCAGCCCACCGGATCTCTCCAGCGGGCTGCTCAATTTCAATTCGCGCGGCTCCCCCCTATCCTTTCACCCCGTACCACAATTCCGCTTTCTTCTTCAGATAGTCCACTAACGGTTTAGAGTCGAGCGGCTTGCCGGTGACGACCCTGGTTAACTCCGCTGAGCGGTAGCGCCGCCCGTGAGCGTGGATGTTCGTCCTCAGCCAGCCTAACAACGGAGCGAACTCACCCTTGGCGAACATCGTTTCGAGGTCGCCCAAGTCCTCCTGAGCCTTTACGAAGAACTGCGCGGCGTTCAGGTTGCCGAGCGAGTAGGTCGAGAAGTAGCCGATCAGCCCGGCGCTCCAGTGGATGTCCTGCAGGCAGCCGACCGAGTCTTTCGGCACTTTCAAGCCGAAATACTTCTTGAACTTTTCGTTCCATGCCGCCGGGACGTCCGCCGCTTTCAAGTCGCCGTTCAGCATCGCCCGTTCAAGCTCGAACCGCAGCAGGATATGCAGGTTGTAGGTCGTCTCATCCGCTTCGACGCGAATGAACGACGGTTCGACCGCGTTGATCGCAAAGACGAAGTCCTTCATCGGAACGTCTTCGAGCGACGCGAACGCCTTCTTCGCCTTGGGATACCAGAACTTCCAGAACGCCAGACTCCGCCCGACTGAGTTCTCCCACATTCTTGACTGCGACTCGTGGATGCCGAGCGAGACTGCTTCGCCCATCGGCGTGTACTTGTGTTCGGCGGGGACGTTCTGCTCGTAGAGCCCGTGCCCGGCTTCGTGCATCACGCCGAAGAAGGCCGCGTTGACATGGTCGCGGATAAAGCGGGTGGTGATGCGAATATCGTTCGGTCCGATGGTGGTGCAGAACGGATGAGTCGTCACGTCGAGTCGTCCGCGATTGAAGTCGAAACCGATGGCGGCGGCGACACGTTTGGCGAACGCTTCCTGATCCGATTCCGGGAAGTCGCGATGGAGAATGTCGAGCTTGGGTTTGCGTCCCGACGCTTTGATCGCCTTTAACAGCGGAACAAGCTGATCGCGCAAACCGCCCAGCACCGCGGCGACTTCCTCGGTTTTGGCTCCCGGTTCGTAGGCATCGAGCAGCGCATCGTAAGGTTCCTTCTTCCACCCGATATAGTCTGCTTCGCGCTTTTTCAGAGCGACAATTTTCTCGAGCCACGGTTGGAACTCGGAGAAGTTGCTGTTCTTACGCGCCGGAACCCAGGCGTCTTGCGCCAGCGACGTGGTACGGGAAAGATCTTCGACGAATTCCTGTGGCAGCTTGGTCTTTAAATCGTAGTCATGCCGCCATTCACGGACATTGACGTCACGTGGATCGAGCCCCTTGCCGAAACCGGCGGCTTCCAGCTCGCCAAGCAGTTCGCCGATGATGGCTTTTGTGCTCTTCTTGTGGCGCTTGCCCGCCAGCCACGAAATCTGGTCAGCGCGGTGTTCGGACGCGCCGGACGGCAGGTAGCAGCGTTGATCCCACTCGACCAACGCCTCGATGCTCGCGAGCAAGCTGATCTCGCGTTGGATGTCCTTAAGCTGCTGGTAGATTTGATCGGTCTTCTTGCTCATGGTTCCTCTAAATTTATGGTAGAACGGGCGTCTCGCCCGTTTGTGGATAACGCGTAGATTAGTGATTTGTCATTCCCACGAAGGAGTTTGTCCGAAAAATACGATAGCTCTCTTCACTCCTACTGCCAACCCGCCGTGGTTGGCAGAAATTAAGCAGAATCATTAGCTTGCTCTACCAACCGCGGCGGGTTGGTAGTAGGGGTGAGGTAATCAGGCATTCTCGGACATACTCGAAGGTGGGAATGACGTTGCTCATATCCTGATTATCTCTCTCTGCATCGGCGAAGTGACCTCCGGCCCGGATTCGGTCATATAGACATTGATTTCAAGCCTGACGCCGAACTCAGGGAGATAGATCCCCGGTTCGATGGTGAAACCCAAGCCCGGCAGAATGCGGCGTGTGTCGTGCGTCTCAAAATCGTCGATGTTGACGCCTGTGCCGTGGACATACTTTCCCGGAGATAGCGAATGCCCCGTCCGATGGAAAAAATACTCCCCGAAACCAGCGTCCGTTATCACCTTTCTCACCGCAGCATCAACTTCCCACCCTTGCAGTGTTTTCCTATCATTCGCAGCGCTTTCGAGAACGCGCAAAGCCTCGTCGCGTCCTGCGCACACGGTTTCAAAGACGAGCTGCTCTCGCGCCGAGGGCTCTCTTCCGGCGACTCCCACCCAGGTGATATCGCTGAAGATGTTCTGCTCACCGGGCAGCCTTGCCCAAAGGTCGATCAAAATCCAATCGCCAAGACGAATGATAGAAGAATGATCTTTCGTCGGCAGGTAATGCGGATCTCCGGCGTGAGCATTAGTCGCGACAACCGGCGGTTCGTCAGTTTCCAATCCCTCTTCAGTAAAGCGGTTGAAGATGAACTGCTGGATATCGTATTCAGTTGGCGATTCTCCCTCGTGGAGGAGTCTGCCGATTCGATTGAATGCCTCGTCCTTGATCCCCGCTACGAGCGTCGAAGCGCGGCGATGGTGTTCGAGCGCTGCTGCATCCCAGGCAGATAGCAACACTTGGGTTAGATCTGCCGAAGAGACGACCTCAACGCCTTTATCTTTGATAAACTCAACTGTACCTGCATCTATAATTGCCACAACCGGCAACGCACCGTTCGGCGAGTACTCCATCGCAATCCGACTACGGCCTTTGAGCAAGTCGTTTATGAGGTATTCTTCCAACTGGAAGCGGTCGGTGTAAACGATCCGCTTACCGGGAAGGTCAAGGGTATGCGGTAAGTCAAGGCGATTAACGAGCAGGATCGGCTCGCCTTTCGAAGGGATCAGCAGATAGAGTCGTCTCGTCGTCCAGAGTTTCTTTCCGGCGATCAGCGCGATCATCGGATTGGAGCTGCGGAAGTCGTAGATCAGCCAACCGTCGAGATTTTCGCGCTGGAGGATCTCTTGGGCGAGCGGTAAGTTAAAATTCATTCTGCCTCAATTGGGCTTGTTGCTCTGACGCATAAAAATATAATCAATTTACTGCTTCAACGCGACCATCGAACGGTTGATCGGTATGCAAATCTTACACTGAACAGACGGCTGAAATCAGGCTTCTGCGCATTTCTTGGGGCGTTTGATTTAAGTATTATTGGGAATGCGATTTGCAATTAGTATCTATAGCCAGCCATAGGTTCGACTCGCACTGTACTTTTTTCAAATATAGAGTCAACCATTCCCGTCGCACAGCTCGATCTACTGCGCTGCGGGATATTCCGGAGAAACGGCTATGAAACGTCTGATCACTCTCCTTCTGTTGGCCGTCCCGCTCATTGCAGCTACTACACCTGTCCAATGTGCAGAAGCTTTGCCCATCCAGTTCGAAATCTTAGGTGAAAGTCAATCCGATTTGCATCTAAGGATTTCTTTCCCAGAACCAAATTTCAAAGCCTGCACCAACGATGACGGCAGATCCGGCCTACTCGTCGAATTTCCTGAAGCCACCCCCGATTTCGATGCGGGTCTGCTCACGCTACCGGTTTTCACCAAACTTGTCGCAGTGCCCGCCGGCTATCGCGCAGAAGTGCGAGTCCGGAATTCGGTCGAACGGAGCTACGGACTTGACGCTCTGATACCGCGAGACCAATTTGATGGTCGTCCGATTCGGAGTCTTGCTGAAGAAACACCGACGGTCGAGGTCGGCGATCCTGTCTGGATGAGATGGCTGCGAGTTGCGCCGGTCGTGATCCGACCGGTTCGATATGACGCGGTATCCCGGCAAATCATAGCTGTCGAGCAAGTTGACCTTGAGTTCACGTTCTCGCCTGATGGTCGGGACGGCGGCGAGGAGCAGCCGGACGTCGCGCGGTATTGGTCTCTTGCGTTCGACGAGTTCTTCCGCGGAATGCTTTTGAATCCCGGAGTACTTCCAGCAATTCCGGCTGACGGGCTTGAAGCTACTCGCGGAACCTACCTGATAATGACAACTGACTCGTTAGCGAGGCACGCTCAGAAACTTGCCGATTGGAAGCGTCGCAAGGGATTCAATGTGGTTGTCGAGCCGATCGCGCATGACCGCAGCCTTTCTCCGGACGTGGTTCGCGACTATATAGATAACGCCTACCACACTTGGGAGCGTCCGCCGGAGTTTGTGCTGATGCTCGGCGACGTCGATCGCGGAAATCAATACCTGCCAGCCTACAGAATCCGAGCCCCCTTCGACGATCCCGACGTCACCGATCATCCGTTCACAATGGTGCAAGGAGACGACTATTTCCCCGACTTGTTCATAGGTCGGATGGCGGTCGATGCGGCGACGGAGACCATCAATGCGACAAGAAGAGTCATCCGATATGAACAGGATTCCACCGGAGCGTCAGCGGATCGGTATCACCGTTCAACTCTCTTCGCAGGGAACTTCGCCGACAATGGCAACGAGATACTGACTCCCGTAGCTACATCAGAATGGCTCGAAGGATTGTTGCGTGATCGCGGGTGGGACATCGACACCTTCTACTACCGTGGACCCGGTTACCAGGAGACAAAGACAATCGTAGAATCGATTAACCGGGGCGTAAACCTCGTTTCCTATCGTGGCTGGGGGAATGTGACCGGGACCCACAGGCCGCCGTTCTATATCTATGATTTGCAGATCTTAGAAAACGGCCCGCATCTTCCCTTGATGACTTTCTTCGTCTGCAATACAGCCGATTTTGGAAATCTAAGCTACGATAAAAGCTTCGGCGATTGGGCGATAACCGGAGGCACAGCATTTAATCCGGCTGGCGCGATCGCTTTCATTGGAGTTACCGATCTTCATACGGAAACGCGGGTCAACAATCCAATGTGCGCAGGATTTTACTCCGGAGCGCTCTTTGAGAATCAGCGCAACGTCTCCGCCTTAATGCTGCGAGGCAAGATGGAGATCTGGCGAAATATGCCTCTTTCCCGGGAACGCCAGGACAATGTTAGCAATGTCTGGTTTTACTTCAATGTCTATACGCTCTTAGGTGATCCCGAACTGAACTATTTTCTTGATCCACCGGTGCGATTACGAGTTCAGGCTCCGCAAAGCCTCGCGGTTGGCAGCCGCGAAGCGAGCTTTGTAGTTCGAGACGCGAATGGTTGGGGAGTCAAAGGCGCGGTGATCCATCTTGCCGGTCGAGGAGTCGATTACACGATCCTGACCGACCGGAATGGCGACGCTCTCGCTTCGCCGCATCTAACCGATGCGGATACATTACAAGTAACCATTGTCGGGCAGCAGCTCTCGCCCTGGTTCGGCAGGATACCGGTCATACCCGCGCAACGGATGATTGCATTGGATGGCTACCGGATTGGAGACAATGAGGGGGGCTCGGCGCCGATCAGCGAATCAACGATCGCTTTTCGCTTGAAGAATCTTGGCCACAGCGACGAATCGAATATCGCAATCCATATTGCATCGCTCACAGAACTGTGCACAGTCATCGATTCGAGCGTCGAGGTTGCGTCGATTGTTGCAGGCCGAACTGAGATGACGCCATCCGTGCGCATACGGATAGAGCCGTATGTCGAAAATGGTTATCAGATACCGCTCGCCTTGAATATCGACTTTGGAACCGGTCAAAACAGAGCCCATGTCGAGCATATCGTTCGGCTTCCCGTCAGGAACTCGACATTCAGTCTCGCTCATACTGAGATGCTTGGTCAATTCCTTCCGCGAGAAATTACCGGCATCGTTCTATCGCTTCTGAACACAGGGGAAGCAGCAGACGGAGTGTTTGGAACGCTCGATTCTTTCGATGAGGCTCTGGAGATTGTAGAGAATCATGCGAGATTTGGTTTTATCGGAGAGGGCGATACAGTCCTTTCACAGGATACACTTCGCCTGAGGATTCGGGAAGGGGTTACTATCGGTCGCCAGATACAGTTGCGGCTCATCTTGAGAAATCAGGCCGGGCTCGCTCTCGGTTCAATCCATTTCCCGATCACTGTCGGAGCGCCTGGTCCTCGAAATCCCCTCGGCCCGGATGGGTATGGTTACTATGCCTATGAGAATACGGACAACCATCCGAACGCTCCCCGTTATGATTGGCTGGAACTCGATCCGATGTTCGGCGGCGCTAACAGCGAATTGCGCGTGATGGACGACGAAGAGATCGTTCGGGTTGATCTACCCTTCAATTTCAAGTTCTATGGTGAAGAGTACAGTCAGATAACGATCTGCAGCAACGGTTGGATTTCCTTTGAAGACGCAGCTTTTCCCGATTTCGTGAACCAACCTCTGCCAAGCCCATTGGGGCCGCGCGGATTGATCGCGCCCTATTGGGACGACCTGATAGGAGAGAGGCGGAACGTGCAGCGGGATAGTCTGCGAGTTCTGACGCGGAACGATCAGGGAGTCGGGAGGTTCACGATTGAGTGGAGCCGTGTGATGGCGCGAAGCAGCATCGGCCCGATGAGGCAAACCTTTGAGGTGGTACTCTACCATCCTGCCGTTCGTCAAACCCCGACTGGCGACGGTGAAATACTCTTCCAGTATCAGGAAGCTCGGTTGGTTTCGCGAGACATGGATCCGAACTACGCGACAGTGGGCATCGAGGACTGGGGTCACAATCGTGGATTGGAAATTACTTACAGCGGATTGCGACCATCAGCAATCGATACGCTTACCGGCGGCAGAGCGATCCTCTTTACAACGGTTGCGCCCGATACTTTTCTTAATGCAGCGAGACGACCGGAAAGAACATTGCCGACAGAATTACGGCTCGATCCTCCATCACCCAATCCATTCAACCAGCAGACGAATATCCGGTTTGCGCTGCCACACGCGAGTCACGTGAAGGTAACAGTGCTGGATTTATCTGGCAGGGAAATACAGGTTTTGGTGGATGACGAAAGGCTGGCCGGAGAATGGACTGCATCGCTTTCGGCTGGCAGTTTGACGAGCGGGGTTTATTTGATTAAACTCGACGCTGCACGCCAAAGCAGGCTGACGAGAGCGGTTCTGTTGAGATAAGGCTTGACGAAATTGAATAAGCAAACAAAGGCTGGGCGCTGCCCAGCCTTTGTTCAATCAATCCTAAATTGAGTCTGTTGAAAAACTCCCCGGAATCGGTAGGACGGGGCTCCGTACCCGTCCACCTATACACGAGTCCCTCAGAATGAACGGGTACGGAGCCCCGTCCTACCGGGTAAAATGCTCGGCTTTCAGACTTTTTCAACATACTCAAACTATCGGGGAGTGAAGGCATTGCACATAAGCGCCGTAACACATCACCCAATCAACACCGATCTCATCGAGAGCGAGGAAGCGTCGAATCCGGTAATGGGGAAACTCACCGCGTCACCCTTATCTGCCGCGCCAACGGTGTAGAGTAACGGGAGGTAGTGATCGAGCATCGGATGCGAAATCCGTCCGGCGTCGCTGGTGGCGGCTCGGCAGAGATATTCTCCATCCAACTCCTCCACGGCTTTGGCTACATCGGTATCGAAGATCTCCGCCCATCTCGGAGTGTTAGTAACGCCCTGTCGCAAATTTGTGAGAGCGTGGCGCAGATTATGGACGATGTTGCCGCTGCCGAGAATCAGAACGCCTTCATCCCGCAGAGGTCTTAGCTTTCGAGCCAACTGAAGATGCCCTTCCGGCGCGAGACGATAATCGAGGCTGAGCTGAACTACGGGAACATCAGCGTCGGGGAAGATGTGATGCAGGACCGACCAGGCGCCGTGATCGAGTCCCCAATCCTCCCGAAGCGCCGCCTGTTCTCCCAAAAGTTCGACGACTCGATTCGCCAGACCGATGTCGCCGGGCGCTGAGTACTCCATCCGAAAGAGTTCTTCGGGGAATCCGCTGAAATCGTGGATCGTCTGGGGATCTTCATTTGAAGTGAGAAAAGTACCCGGCGTGAACCAGTGAGCCGATATCGCCAGCACGACTCGAGGACGTGGAATCGACGCAGCGACTTCCTTAAAGCCGCGACTCCAGCGGTTGTCTTCAATCGCATTCATCGGAGATCCGTGACCGATGAACAGGAGCGGCATTCGGGTGGGGGCCAGTTTATCGTTCAAAGTTGAGCGCTTCCAAGAATTTGAATCGACTACCTAATGACCCGCCGTGGTCGTCAGGTGAGTCGTATTACAATATAGCCAATTCTATCCGCTAAGGCAGGTCGTCAGGGAATGACTTAATGAACTGGCTACTCATATTTGACTCCTTTGTACAGATTGGTACTGTTTGTTCGGCTTGCCACTCTTGCAGAGACTTTACTGACGCTTCACTTCTCTGTCTCGCCTTGATCCCTTCGGTAGCCGCCCAAGCGCCCGACAGCGTAGTGATGTTGGGAATCGATCTCCGAATCGCCTCTGCCCCGACGGCGCGCTCATCGTAATGAGATTCGCGACCAAGCGGAGTATTGATTACCATCCCGATCTCGCCATTCTTGATTCGATCCACCACGCTGGGGCGTCCCTCATTGACCTTGAAAACCTGGATAGCGGGAATCCCGGCTTGAGAGAGTCTTTGATAAGTACCTTCGGTCGCCCAGATGGTTAAGCCCAGTTCGGTCAACTGACGGGCAATGGGCAAGGCGCGATCCTTATCACGGTCATTAACGCTTAGAAATACTCCGCCTGTTATAGGCAGAGGAGCGTCAACCGCTGATTGAGCCTTGTCGAACGCTTCTCCAAAGGTCTCTCCGATCCCCATCACTTCGCCGGTCGAGCGCATCTCGGGACCGAGGAAGTAGCTCAACTTGTCAAATCTCGCGAAGGGGAACTTGACGGCTTTGACAGAAACATGCCGGGGGCGCGGGTCATCGGGAAGATTCATATCGCGCAGTTTTCGACCGACCAGAGCACTCGCAGCGATTCGCGCCCAAGGAATGCCGGTTGCCTTTGAAACGAATGGAACTGTCCGGCTGGCGCGAGGATTGACCTCGATGACATAGAGTTGATTATCCCGAAGCGCAAACTGAAGGTTGACAAGCCCGAGTACTTTTAACTCACGCGCCAATAGCTTGGTGATGCGAATCATCTCAGCGCGCACATCTTCGGTCAGCATATACGGCGGCAGCACACAAGCCGAGTCGCCGGAATGGATGCCGGCCTCTTCGATATGCTGCATAATGCCGCAGATCAGGCATTCTTCGCCGTCTGACACCGCGTCCACATCGAACTCGAACGCGTCTTCGATGAAACGATCTACTAAGACCGGCGCTCCATCGGATGCTTGAGCCGCCTCGTCGTAGAATGATCTTAGCCTGTCAGCGTCATAGACGATTTCCATCGCCCGCCCGCCGAGCACATAAGATGGTCTAACTAATACAGGATAGCCGATTCTTTCTGCAATTATCAGCGCCTCATCGACCGAAGTCGCCGTGCCAAAGTCCGGGCAGATGATCTTGTGCTTCTGAAGCAACGCTGCAAAGCGGGCGCGATCTTCGGTGAGGTCGATGGAATCTTGCGTTGTGCCGAGGATCGGGACGCCTGCCTTTTGCAGCGAGGCAGCGAGCTTTAGCGGCGTTCCTCCGCCAAATTGAAGCGCGACTCCCAGCGGTTTCTCGAGATCGCAGATCCCGATGACGTCTTCTGCGGTAAGCGGTTCGAAATAGAGCCGGTCTGCGATATCGTAATCGGTCGAGACAGTCTCCGGATTCGAGTTGACCATCACGACTTTATAACCCAATCGCCGCAGCTCGCCGACCGCCTGAACACAACAGTAATCGAATTCGATTCCCTGCCCGATGCGGTTGGGACCGGAGCCGAGAATAATGATGGAGCCCCTGTCACTCCCGCGAAGGCGGGAATCCAGCCAACCATTCTGCGTAAATCCATTATTCTGGTTCGATCCGCCTGTCTGGATTCCCACCTTTGTGGGAATGACGGAATCGAGCGGTATCTCAACCTGTCTCGAGTCTTCTGTCACTGTTAAAGGTTCAGCCTCATTCTCCTCGCCGAAGGTAGAGTAATAATAGGGAGTTTCAGCTTCGAATTCGGCTGCGCAAGTATCAACGGTGCGGAAAGCGGGCGTTATTCCAAGGGATCGACGCGCCTCCCTCACGGCTGACTCATTGGTGTGTCGAAGATGAGCGATCTGACGATCAGAGAAGCCAGCCCGCTTGGCGCTTAAAAGCAGTTCTCGCCCTTTCTCGTCACTCGGGAGTTCGTCGCTATGGCGAGGTAAATGCGCTAATTCCCGTTCGATACACAACAACCCGTGCAGGTGACGGATAAACCACTCATCCACGCCGGTTACCGCTGCGATTTGAGAAATCGGCGTATCCAACATCAAGGCGTAACGCATCAGGAAAATGCGATCGGGGCTCGGGATGCGGAGTTTCCGCAGAAAGATATCGCGCCATTCGGCTCTAAGATGCGCTTCGATATTGCTGATGAGGAATGCGTCCTGCCCGTCAGCCCCTAATCCCCATCTTCCGATTTCGAGGCCGCGAATCGCCTTTTGCAGCGCTTCCGGGAAAGTGCGGCCAATCGCCATCACCTCACCGACAGACTTCATCTGAGTGCCGAGCGTTCGATCAGCGATAGGGAATTTCTCGAACGCCCAGCGTGGAATCTTCACTACTACATAATCGAGAGTCGGCTCGAAAGCGCTGACCGTTCGGCCTGTGATATCGTTCGGGATCTCCCCCAGCGTCATCCCAACCGCAAGCTGCGCGGCTATCTTGGCAATCGGAAAGCCGGTTGCTTTTGAGGCGAGCGCTGAGGAACGACTGACGCGCGGATTCATCTCGATTACGACCATCCGGCCGTTCTTTGGATTGAGACCGAACTGGATGTTGGAGCCGCCTGACTGCACTCCAACTGCACGCATCACCATCAAAGCGGCGTCGCGCATCAGTTGATATTCTTTGTCGGTAAGGGTTTGCGCCGGAGCGACGGTGATAGAATCGCCGGTGTGGACGCCGAGCGGGTCAAAGTTTTCAATCGAGCATACGACGACAGCGTTATCAGCACAGTCTCGCATCACTTCAAGCTCGTACTCTTTCCACCCTAACAACGACTCTTCGACAAGCACCTCATGCACCGGCGAGGCGGTCAATCCTACCTGCGCCAGAGCACGAAACTCTTCGATATTATAGGCAACCGAACCGCCTGAGCCTCCAAGCGTGTAGGCCGGACGGATAATCACCGGAAAGCCGATCCGAAGCGCAGCAGACTCAGCCTCATCGAGCGAATGCACAGTTTCTCCACGCGGGAGATCGAGTCCGATACTCCGCATCGTCGCCTGAAACCGCCCCCGGTCCTCCGCCTTGTCAATGGCGTCGAACGAGGCGCCAATCAACTCGACGCCGTAGCGTTCAAGGACGCCCATTTTATGCAGGGCGGTGGTAATGTTGAGCGCCGTCTGACCGCCCATGGTTGGAAGCAGCGCGTCGGGACGTTCTTTGGCGATAATCTTTTCGACGAAAGCTGGCGTTAACGGTTCAAGATATGTCGCGTCGGCTATTTCGGGATCGGTCATGATCGTGGCTGGATTGCTGTTCGCGAGCATAACACGGTAACCGAGCTTTCGCAACGCTCTAACGGCTTGCGTTCCTGAGTAATCGAACTCACAAGCCTGCCCAATCACGATTGGGCCGGATCCGACGATAAGGATCGATTTAATGTCTGTGCGATGGGGCATTACTTATCCCCCATCCGTTTCCGAAATTCCATAAATAGATCACTCGCATCGTGCGGGCCGGGAGCCGCTTCAGGATGGAACTGTATCGAGAAAGCATTCAGGTCGGGATAGTCGAGACCTTCGATTGCGCCGTCGTTGAGACTCCGCAGTGTCACTCGCGCTCCACGGGGAAGAGGATCATCGGCGACGGCAAAGCCGTGATTATGGACAGTAACAAGGACTCTTCCATCCGCACGCTCAGCGACCGGATGATTGATTCCTCGATGGCCGAATTTCATTTTATAGGTTTTACCTCCTGCCGCTAAAGCAAGAAGTTGGTGTCCAAGGCAGATTCCGAAGATTGGTAGCTTCCCAATAAAATGTTGAATGAAGGGAACAGCTCCGACGACCGCGGCAGGATCTGCCGGTCCATTGGATAAAAGCAATCCGTCGGGTTGAAACTCGGCGACTTCTGCAGTCGAAACCCGGCTCGGGAAAACGCGCGTGTGACAGCCGACCTCTGCCAACCGTCTCAGGATGTTCCGTTTGACGCCGTAGTCGATTAACGCGACTCGGAACTTTCGCTCGGTACCTGCAATGACCGGCGTCAGTCCCGCCCACACTGCCTCACCCTTCTCATTCCAATCGTATGCCGCAGGGCACGTTACTCTCGAAGCGCCGTCCAAACCGTCCATCTTCGGATGTCTCTGCAAAGCCTCCATAGCATGTTTGATAGGAGTTTCCATCGCGAAGATTCCGCCTCGCAAACAACCTGTCTGGCGGAGAGAACGTGTTATCGAACGGGTGTCGACATTTTCCAGAGCAGGGACGCCGCGCTCTTCAAGAAGGGCCAGCAGACTTCCTTCGCTTCGCCAGTTGGACGGTTCGTCGAAACTGCGCGCCAGAAATCCGGATAGATACGGAAGTCGCGATTCGGCGTCGAGATTATTGACGCCGGTGTTGCCGACATGAGGGACAGTCATGACGACGATCTGCCCCCAGTAAGAAGGATCGTACACAACTTCTTGGTAGCCGGTCATGCCCGTGTTGAAAACGACCTCGCCGAGAGTCGGCGGCGCCGCTCCACGGAGACGGCCTTCCCAACGCTGGCCATTTTCGAGCAGCAAGTATCCGTTATTAAGATTCATAAAAGGAAGGTAACTTTTCTCGATAGTTGGAGTCTATAGAATTAGGCGCAATTGATGCGCCATCCTGTTAGAAGAAATACGCTTTCGCGGTTTCTATGGGTGGTCGTTTCTGCCGCCGAATAATATACAGAGAAATTCCTCCCCTTTCACCTTCCATCGGAAGCGTTGTTTCACCTTGACAAGCGGTAAAGGGAAGGATATATTGAAATGATGGCCAAATCTCACCATTCCCGTATCGAGTCGGGCGCGCCATAGGGTAATACTAAGAGGAGTCTCCTGATGAACTTGAGACGGATAGCCGCCTCAGTGGCAATTTCGCTTGCCGTAGCGCTTGCAATCGGCAGCGCGCTTTACAGTAATCCCGAACGAGCCGCAGACGCTCGTGAAACGATCGTCCTTCCTCCATATGACCCCGCCCGCGCGCTTTTAGGACGTGACGAAGTAATCTTCACCGAAGATTTCGAGAATAACGCAGAAGGTTGGCAGACTTCCGATCTGACTATTCAAGAAGCCGCTTTCCACAAGAGTGATTTCATGGCCGACGACCATAATAATCACTGGTGGGGGGGCGACACTATTACAGGCTATGCGAATCCGTTTTACGGATATGATAATATGTGGAGGCAATACCTCGATACGCCGGTGCTGGATCTCTCCGGTGCATCGGATCAGGTCTCGCTTACATTCAGATCACGCTGGTTGCTCGAGGATCCACGTCGAGTGCCGCCTCCGGAAGGCTGGGATGGCTGGGACGGCTGGATGGTATTGGTTTCGACCGACCGCGGAGAATCCTTCGAAGTGATCCGACCTGAATCTCCCGCCTATACTGCTGAGCACATCTCCGCCGCCGAACGGTTCTGGATGCTTGAAGGAGACTGGCCGGGGTGGGTGTTTGAGTCCAAGGAAGGCGGCCGTGACGCTTGGGACGCCGCAAACGATACGACGCCCGAACCGGAGTGGGTCAACTGCACGTTCAGTCTCGGCGGCCATCGATCAGACGGAGTTGTCGTCAGGTTTATGATGGTCAGCGACCGCACCGTATCAGCGGTTTTCTCTGCTGAAGGTCAGGCCAACCGATACCTCGCAGAGAGCGGCATCCTGATCGATGACGTGTTCATCCGTGACGGCGACAATGTAATCCTCTCGAACAACGCGGATGACGATCCGGTCCCTTCAGAGCTGATTTCTCGTCCCGGACCCGGTTTTGGCGACACTTGGGCGCTAACCCGAGAAGACGTCCACACTGGAACCTGGGCGATGTGGAACGACGACGACAACTTCAACGTGATAAATACTCTCGACAGTCCTGCTTTTCACGTTCCTCCCGATGGAAACACACATCTTGAATTCTGGGTTCATTGCGATCTGCCCGACGCCGTCCATGAAGGTTCGCAAGCCTTGTCTGACTACTATCAGATCTACGTTTCCAATGACGATGGCGGTACGTGGACTTACTTTACGCACGATTACAACCGCGTCGAAGCAGGCGGCGAGGGATGGGTTCACTATGTGCCGGGCGTTCCATTCTCCGGGAATTTGGAACTATCGTTCAGCGACACAAATTACGTCGATCACGATATTCGCCTAAGATGGCTCTTTGCCACCGATGCGGACCACCGGGAAGGGAACGGCGCCGGTTTGTTTATTGACGACATCCAGATCATCAATGAAAACCAGATGAATCGCGACGCTGGATTCGAAAATATCTATGTAGGCTATCCTCTCCGCGTCAACGTGCGGCAAACGGCTTTCACTGCGGATATGATTAATTACGGCTTGCGAGATCTTGCAACCATTTGGTCATACTGGGGTTACCGCAACGAGGACTACGGCGGCGAATCCCGCGTTCTTCCCTATCCGAGTATCCCGACGGGAGACACGACCACCATTCGCCTTTCCGACTACGTCGATCGCGCGGTTCGCGGATGGACTCCCGTAGTTCCGGGATTGTTTGCTGTCTATGCAAAGACAGCGGTGGGATCTCAGACGCCACAGGACGATTCTGACGATGATGAGGTTCCGGCGAACGATTCCACCTCGGTGCGCAACGTTATGGTCTGGCCGACCGACATCGCGGAGCTTGGCTACGATAACCGCACGGTACACTTCATGTTCGAATTCCAACGTGGCCAAGGGCCCGCCATACGCTTCTCCCCCGGAGAAGCAGGAGTCGAGAACTACTCTGTTGCCTTCGTTCGTTTCCTCTTGAATGGCGGTCAACAGGGCGATGCAAATCTTCAGCTCCACTTCTTGCGTGCGGGGCAAGACGATTCAACTCCCGGCCAACAGATTGCTGCAGTAGATGTCGTTGTCCCGGCGGATTCATGTCTCCCCAACGGTATGACCGTAAATCTGGCTGCTAATGAAGCCCTCCGCGACTTGAATGGCGATTTCTGGCTTTGGGCAGAACTCACACAAGACGGTGGACGGCCTCAATTTGTAGGCGACCAATTATTACGAGGCATCGGTCGCTCTTTTGTGATAACTCAGGGGCAGGCTGCTGTCTTCAACGCGGATCTAATGATCCATGCAGCAGTAGTACCGGCCGGGAACAGAGCAGCAAATCTTGCGGGTGTTGAAGAGTTCTTTGATTTTGGAGAGGTTCCTCCGGAACAAAGCGCAGCGAAGAACTTCACCCTCTATTCGACCGGCATAACACCCGTTACGATTCAATCGGTGTCGGTAAATGAGAATTCCTACGAAGTGATGTGGCCGGGAGAAACGACTCTAAAGGCTGGCGAATCGATCACCTTCGCAATTGTCTTCACGCCGCCGGATGCAAATGTCCATGCGGGTGACCTGATTATTGAATCCAGCGACGATTCTCCGCCGGTAATCACTATTGCAGGCAGTGGAGCAGTGAGTGTAACCGAAGAGCTTCCCGTGCAGCCGAGTGTTTTCGGACTCTCTGCGCCCTATCCGAATCCGTTCAACAGCATCTCCCGGTTTAATTTCAATCTGACGAATGCCGGATTGGCCACCGTCACTCTGCACGATCTCTCGGGACGTACTGTAGCTGTCGTCGCCGCAGGCGTTTATACTGCGGGAAGTCACTCCGCAACACTCCGCGCTATTGATCTGCCAACCGGACTCTATTTACTGAAATTGCAGTCTAATGGATCGAGTTCAGTACAAAAGGTTGCCTTAATCAGGTAGCTATTCTTCGAGTAAAACACAAGGGGCCGGTGAAATTCACCGGCCCTTTGTGTTTTTGCTCCATCAACTACGATAACCCTTCGTATTACTTCCGGTCGCGAGCAGCGCCTGCGCGCTCAGTCTTTCTATATAATTTTCGGAGATTAGATGATTTTGCTGCGCCCAAGTTCAGAACGGGGCTATTTCGATTTTGGCTGGCTGAAGACCTTCCATACTTTTTCCTTTGCAGATTACTGGGATCCTCGCTGGATGGGTTTCCACGGTCTGCGCGTAATCAATGAAGATCGCATCGCGCCGGCAGAGGGTTTTGGAACCCATCCACACCGCGACATGGAGATCATTACTTATGTTATCAGTGGTTTCTTGCAGCATCGGGACTCGATGGGGAACGGTTCCGTATTGAAACCGGGCGAAGTTCAGCGGATGAGCGCCGGGAGCGGGATTACTCATAGCGAATTCAATGGATCCGACTCGGTACCGTGCCATCTGCTTCAGATTTGGCTCTTGCCGGAGCAAAAGGGTATCACTCCAAGCTATGAAGAGAAAGTTTTCCCTCGTGAGACCAAGCTCGATCGCCTCTGCCCCATCGCAACTCCTGATCGTCGTGAAGGATCGCTGATTATCAATCAGAACGCGGTTGTTTACGCATCGATTTTGTCTAAGGGATCTGAATTGGAGTATAAAGTCGAAACAGGGAGATCGGTCTGGTTGCAGTTGATTTCGGGAGCGCTTTCGGTTGGTGAGACTTCTTTAAATGCCGGTGATGGAGCAGGACTTACAGAAGTTGACAGGCTCACCTTGAAAGTTGTTGAGGAGAGTGAATTCTTGTTGTTTGACATGAAGGCGTGAGGTGAGTGACGAGTAGATCCAGAAGGATATAAACCGCGTAGGGGCCAGCTTGCTGAGCCCGTTTGTCAAAGACCGTGTGGTGATGTAGTATCCAGTTGATTGCTAAGCGAAATACTCGGGTAGGTGTGTCGCGTAGGGTGGATTTCCAAATCCGCCTTATCAGAAGAGTGGTGGAATCGGAATCCCACCCTACGCGGAGCGGAATTATGTCAGCGATGATCCTTACGCATCCGGATGGCGCGTCATCGCCACAAGATCGAGCAGATCCGCTACCTCCGCATCAGTGAACTTTCCGGACTTCTTTACCGCCTCCGTCACGGGAATATCTTCTGCAATCGCCATCTTGGCGATCTCAGCGGCAGCCAGATATCCAATTTTCCGATTCAGCGCAGTAACAAGCGCGAGCGATGAACCTGCGAATGCTTCTCCTCGCTCCACTTCAACTGTTATTCCGTCGGTGCATTTCACTGCAAGTTGGAGCATCGCGTTGCCGAGGATTTCGATCCCATGTGGGATATTCCAAGCTATTAGCGGCATCATCACATTGAGTTCTAACTGACCTGCGCCCACAGCCGCCGCCACGGCAACGTCTATCCCGCGGATCTGATAGCATACCATATTGGTCATCTCGGCAAGAACCGGATTGACCTTTCCGGGCATAATCGAGGAACCCGGTTGAACCGCCGGAAGATTGATCTCATTAAAACCGGTGCGCGGCCCGGACGCGAGAAGGCGAATGTCGTCGCAGATCTTTCCAAGGTCGAGCGCCAGATCTCGAAGCGATCCTGTAAGGTTCGACAGTGGCGAGAGCGACCACATCCCAGCGAAGAGATCGGAAGATGAAGTGAGCGGCAGCCTCGTCTGTTCCGCCAGATATTGAATGGCTCGGCCACGATACCCCGGTTCACTCCCTAAACCGGTTCCTACCGCTGAACCTCCCAGAGGCAGCGTGCGGAGGTGATACTCTGCGTCGCCTAATCTTCTTTGAGCAGCTCGTAACGCCGCCCCCCATCCGCCGAACTCCTGCCCATAGGTGATCGGAACGGCGTCTTGAAGATGCGTCCGCCCTGCCTTGACTGCTCCAGCGTATTTTTTCGAGAGCATCTCGAATGAAGTTGCCAGACGGTCGAGTTTCGGGAGAAGATCTCGCAAACCGAGCATAGCTGCGACGCGGATCGCAGTCGGAATTACGTCGTTGGTGGACTGGCCGTAGTTGACGTGGTCGTTTGGATTGATATGGCTATAGAAGCCTCGCTGTCCTCCAAGGATTTCCTCGGCGAGATTGGCGATGACTTCATTTGCGTTCATGTTGTGCGAGGTTCCGGCGCCGGCTTGATAGACGTCAACAATCATCTGTCCCGGGAATTCGCCGATCAATAACCGGTCGCAAGCCTGAATAATCGCTGAGGCTTGCTCGGGACGCAACGCACCGATATCACCGTTAGCGCGCGCACAAGCTTTTTTTACTTCAAGAGTCGCCCGGACAAACCAGCGGTGCGGCTTGATACCGGAAATGGGAAAGTTGGCGATAGCTCTGGCCGTTTGAGCGCCGTAAAGGGCATCAATGGGAACTTGGACTTCGCCAAGCGAGTCTTTCTCGATTCGATAACTCTGCATATTCGAAGGGTCGCCACAGATTGGATAAAAGTAGAATAACGAAGCTGCCTTATAAAATAAATAATTAAGATAAAATCAAACCAGTTCACAAGTCTTTCAGAGGGTTATTCGGGAAAAAGACGCGATCATTAGTCGAGTCGGAGTCATCCACCAACCGCAAGCGCTACTTCTCGTATCAAATCGCATCAACCGGCGCGGGAAATGATGGATCATTTCTCGTTGACCGATTTATTCGGAAAGGAATCTACTATGTTTGCGCCTCATTCCGCAATACCGCGCACACCGACCGAAGTACTCAAGGCAATCCGCCATTTAGATCATATAACTTATGCCGTGGCTTACCATAACGAGAAGAACTTCATTGACCGTTGGAGAACCCTCGGCTTCAATGAGCATGGCCGTTGGATCACCAGCGTATGGCCTGCAATTCACATTGCTCTTATCAGTGGGAACACGCCGGAATTTCCTTGGGCGACCATGACCGGACTATCCGTGTCGGAAGACCGCAACTCGCCGGTCAACAAATTCATCGCTCGCTACGGTGAGAGTCATCAGCATACCGCTTACAACATCGATCCCGACGTTGATATGGTTGCGCTGCACCTCGAGATGAAAAAGCTCGGCTGGAACTTTATGACTCCGGTACTGACATATAGAGACGGAGCAGGAGCTGAACTCCGACAGATGTTCGTCGCGCCTGAAGTTCCATACGGCGTTTTCATCGAGTTTGTCCAGCGTCGCTCCGGCCCGACCGGCAAGCCATTCGACGGTTTCGATCCTTCCAACATCGACGACCTCTACCAGTGCTACGCGGATTACTCAAAGTCTATCGACAAGTAGAGTTCGCCGAGTTCCCTTGCTAACGCTTCTATTCATGTCCCTGTCAACTCAGTAGGATAGGCGTCCCTGCCTGTCCATCAGTAGCATTGACGTCCCTGTCGGTTTTCGGGTGGACAGGCAGGGACGCCCATCCTACTGAGCGTGAGTAACTCCTTTCACTTTCGGAGTTCTGTTTGAAATTTTCGCTTTTTTCCGTATCCGATTACTACCCCGATATTCAGCCTGACGCCAACCGGTTCATCAATGAGCAGGTTGAGTTGGTTCAATTAGCCGAAGCGCACGGCTATTACGCCTATTTCAACGCTGAACATCACTTCCACGAGTACGGCTTGATACCGGATCCTGCGCTGCTATTCGCCGCGGCGGCGATGAAATCGTCCTCGATTAAACTTGGTCCCGCAGTCTCTCTGCTGACGTTTCATCATCCTCTAATAGCAGCGGAACAGTGGGCGATGGTGGACCAGCTATCGAAGGGGCGTTTGATCCTCGGAGTCGGATCAGGCTATCTGATGCACGAGTTTGAAGGATTCGCCATGTCTCCTGCTCAGAAACGCGAGCGTTTTGACGAGACACTCGAAATAATGGAAAAGGCGCTGACCGGCGAGCGATTCTCGCACAACGGGCAGTTCTACAGTTTCAAGAACGTCAAGCTCAACATCACCCCGTATCAAAGTCGTAAAATAGAGATGGCCATCGCGGTGCTTTCTGAGGTCGCCTCATACTACATCGGTCGTCGCGGTTATCAGATTATGACGATTCCTTATGCGACGGTGGATCAGGTGGACGAACTAAAGCCGATCTATGCGAATTACCGCAAGGGATGGAGCGAATCAGGTAAAGAAGGTCGGGGCGAAGTAATCGCGGCGGTTCATACCCACGTTGGTGATTTGCCAGCGGCAAGAGACGACTTGGGTCGTAAGCATCTCGATAAGTACGTCTTCAGTCGTCTTTATGCACGACATGCAGCCTTTGACGAGTGCGTCGAACGCGGCGTTGTCGCGATGGGCAATCCAGATGAGGTTGTGAAATCACTCCAGCGGATGATTGACACCGGCGTCGATCATTTGATGTTCATCTTCAACTTTGGCGGAATGCCGATCGCAGAAGTCGAAAGGACGATGGCGCGGATGCAGAAGGATGTTTTGCCGCGTTTGAAGGATCCGCAATGAAAATCGCCGTCGTTGGTGGTACGGGCTGGCAAGGTGCCGGCGTCGCCGTCAGGATCGCCTTTGCCGGTCACACGGCAATCATCGGCTCGCGGAATGTCGCTCGCGCCAGCAGCCTGGCGGAGAAACTTCCCATCGCCCTCGACCTGCCCATCGAACGCTTCGACGCAGCGACCAACGAGGATGCCGCCGCTCATGCCGATATCGTCTTTGTGACCGTCCCGATGACCGCTCATGCCGAGACTATCGAAGCGATCAAGCCCTTCGTCAAGGGTAAGATCGTCGTTGACGTGACCGCACCGGTTGACCCCAAGAATCAGATCGTCAACCTTTGGCCGGTCGAAGGATCAGCTACTCAGCAGGCTCAAGCGATTCTGAAAGGCGTCGCTGATGTAGTCGGAGCGCTTAAAAACATATCAGCCACCGCCTTGCTGAACTACAAGAAGCCCTCCAACTGCGACGTGCTCGTGATCGGGGAGGATCTGACTGCCAAGCACAAAGTCATGGGGCTGTTGCGTGAGATGAAGCTCCCGTCCTATGATGTTGGATCGGGGGACGTCTGTCGCACAGTAGAGGGATTGACTTCACTGTTAATCTACTTGAACTACGCCTATCATCTCAGACAACCGGGCGTCAAAATCGCCCAGATTGATCCGGGGCTGGACTTCATCCCGACTAATGAATTGCTGCCTCAGAAGTAATTGTCATTGCTGTCTGGGAGTCTCTCCGAGAATGCTAAAAGCGCATTATTCCTACTACCAACCCGCCGCGGTTGGTAGGTGTATTCGCAATTATCCGCTCGTACAACCAACCACGGCGGGTTGGTAGTAGGGGTGGAGAAGAATGTCAGTTATTCTTCAGGCTCTCCGTTCGCCAGCCAAGTATGGATTCCCGTCATAACGGGGATCGCTGGCGACTCCCTCACCACCAAACAATCCAAATATATGCTTAAACAAACAATCTTTACTGCCATTTCAGTTGGGCTAATATCCGCAGGCGGACTTCATGCCGCCGACCAGCCTCACGTAATGGCGAAGTCGCCCGTCGAAGCCGGTAAGTACCTCACCATGGTCGCCGGTTGCAACGACTGCCACACTCCCGGCTGGCTCTTCGCGCCGGGAACGATCCCGGAGGCTGCCTGGTTCACCGGTTCAAACATCGGATGGAACGGCCCATGGGGAACTTCCTACGCTCCGAACCTTCGCCGCTCAGTCGCCAAATACACCGAACAGCAGTTCACGCAGCTCATCAAAAGCGGAACGCTCAAGCCGCCGATGCCTGCTGAGAATTTGAAAGGAATGTCCGACGACGATTTCAAAGCGATTTATGCCTATATTAAATCGCTGGGCTTGGCGGGCGAGGATGTTCCACAAGCGCTGCCGCCGGACATCGTTCCGCCAGCTCCCTACATCAACATGATGCCGGTCGGGATGGCGCCTCCGCCGCATCCGGGTGGTCACAAAGGCGCCATGCCGCCGAAAAAGACCGGAAACTAAAGACCCGGCCGGGGGCGCGGTCACCCGCGCCCCCGCCTGTTTTCACGCGAGACGACTATCAAACAGAAATCGCTTATCCCGCCCGAGGGAATACTTTTCGATCTCGGCGATACTTTATTACGAACTGTCAAGTTCAATCTTGAGCCGGGTATTCGACGACTTTTATCCCTGACAGATCAAGCGAAGAGTTGCGATTACGAGGAAATCAGGCGAATTGGAGATGCGCTTGGAAAATCTTCAGAACAGGTCCGACTTGAGTATAACTACGAAGTCACATTTGAAGTTTTTCATCGTAACCTGTATGACAGACTTGGATTAACCTGCTCGCTGAGCTGGATTGATCTGGAAAAAGAGTTTTTCTCGCACAGTCTCGTCGTCGAATGCTTTGATGGATTGGTAGAAGCGCTTGCATTGTTTCAAACGTCTGGTGTGAAGATGGGAGTGGTCTCGAATTCCTCTAACCACGGCGAGACACTCGAATGGCTTCTGCGAGAGAACGGGATTGGTCACTATTTCGACTTCCTGATTTCCTCTGCTGACTACGGTTTCCGCAAGCCGCATCCCGAGATTTTTAAGACTGCGATTGCACGGCTCGGCATACCACGCGAGAAAGTCTGGTTTATCGGCGATAAACCAGAAGCCGACATTGTGGGAGCGAAGGGAGTGGGCTTAACCGCCGTCTGGTACAACGCCAACTGCGAGCCGCCATGCACTCCAGAACCGGATTTGACAATTACGAGCTGGGGTGAGTTGGGAGAGGTATTGCATTCAGTAGGATAGGCGTCCCCGTCTGTCCATATTGACAACCCTACTACCAACCCGCCGTGGTTGGTAGGGAAAATGCAAGACCATCGGCAAATTCTACCTACTACCGATAACCCCTACTACCAACCCGCTTAAGCTCCCCACTACCAACCCGCCGCGGTTGGTAGGGTAAGTGCAGGACTATCGGCAATTTCTACCAACCGCGGCGGGTTGGTAGTAGATGTATTGCGTTGGTAGTGGAAGTAGTGTGAGTATGAATTCTCTTTGACCGACTCCTTTGTCTGAATCGCAATCCAAAATCTAAAATCCAAAATTATAAATGCCTGTAGAACTATTACCACCCCCCATGCTGACCGCCGAAGAGAAACAGCTCCTGAAAAACGACGGTCGCTATGGAATCTTCCACCCTCAATACAAATATGAACAGCCCGACGCGGTCGATATCAAGCGCATCCATCACATGGAAATCTGGGCAGGCAACGCACTCCAATCGGCTTACTTCTACCGCGAGGCGTATGGTTTCAAGCTTGTCGCTTATGCCGGGCCTGAGACGGGCGTCCGCGACCGCGCCAGCTACGTGCTTGAACAGGGCGACATCCGACTGGTTTTAACCACCGCGCTCGGCCCTGACAGTCCCATCGCCCGTCACCACTTGCTTCACGGCGACGGTGTGGCGATGATCTCCTATCGCGTCGCTGATGCTCACAAGGCGTTCGAGACATTGGTAAAGAACGGCGCCAAGCCCGAACTCGAACCGACCAAGTACAAAGACGAGTACGGCGAAGTCGAAATCGCTGGCATCCACGCCTTTGGCGACACCTGCTATCGTCTGATCTCATCGAAGAACTATCGCGGCCCATTTCTGCCCGGTTACGTTTCGCGTCGTGAACCGATCCGAGCTACCCCTCCCGGCGACCTGCAATTCATCGACCACATCGTCACCAATGTCGAAGATGGCCGCATGGAACACTGGGTGGACTGGTATAACAAAGTCTTCGGCTTCAAGCTGCTCGCCACTTTCGATGACGTCGATATTTCGACCGAGTACTCCGCTCTCCGTTCCCAAGTCATGTCGAGCCAGGACGGCGTGGTCAAAATGCCGATCAACGAACCAGCCCCCGGACTGATGAAGAGCCAGATTCAGGAGTACATCGACTACTATCATACTCCCGGCGTCCAGCACATCGCCATTCACACCGACAACATCATCGCCTCGATTTCGCGCATGAAGAACGCCGGCGTCGAGTTCCTCTATGTGCCTGACAACTATTATGAAGACCTGATCAGCCGCGTCGGCGAGATCGACGAAGATCTGGAAGCCCTCGCCAAGCTCGGTATCCTGGTTGACCGCGACGACCGTGGCTACCTGCTCCAGCTCTTTACCAAACCCGTCGAAGATCGCCCAACCCTCTTCTTCGAGATCATCCAGCGCAAAGGCGCGATCTCCTTTGGCAAGGGCAACTTCATGGCGCTCTTCGTGTCAATCGAAGAAGAACAGAGACGGCGGGGGAATGTGTAGAATCGTAGAGTTTGCAGTTGTCGTGGTGTGACCAATCCGAATTCGATATCCGCTGTGAATGGGGCGAAGAGGGGCTGAAGCGTCTTGCGTCGATATCGGACGCCGTTATCATCGTTGACGTCATGTCGTTCTCAACCTGCGTGACGATGGCTGTATCACGAGGCGCGATGGTCTATCCACACCTCTTTCGAGACGACAGCGCCGCAGAACGTGCAAAAACGCTCGGGGCAGAGTTGGCGCTGAAACGCGGATCGGGACGCTTTTCGCTCTCGCCTGAGAGTATGTTCTCCCTCTCGGCAGGAATGAAACTGCTTCTTCCCTCGTTGAATGGGGCGACGCTCTCGCTTGGAACCGGCTCGACGCCAACTTTCGCCGGATGTCTCCGAAATGCTTCTGCGGTTGCCAAAGCCGCCCAGAGATGCGGGAATAAAATCGCGGTTATCCCTGCCGGAGAGCGCTGGATACCCGGGGATTTACTGAGACCTGCTATCGAGGATTGGATTGGAGCTGGAGCGATCATCTCTGCGCTCGCTGGTTCCCGGTCGCCTGAAGCTCAATTAGCCGTTGCGGCGTTTGACTCGGTAAAGTCGCGCATTCGAGAAATCTTGACCATGTGCAGTTCCGGCAAGGAACTTATCTCCAAAGGTTACATCGGTGATATAGACTATATCGCCGCTTTGAATATAGCTCAGGTCGCTCCGCGATTGATGGATGGCTGCTACTCCTGCGGAAATTAACGAGTAGTCGTAGTGACTCTTGGAGGGCGGGCATTCCTGACCGCCCTAATGTCAAATTGTGCTTAATCTCAGGGCGGTCAGGAATGCCCGCCCTCCAAGAGTCATGACACGTTGTTGTTATCTCATTATTAATTATAATCTTCTGGAACTAATGAAACTCTGCAATCTTATCATCGATGGGAAAATCTCCCTCGGCGCTGAAATCGAGGGACGAATTGTCAACCTGACAGCTACGATCAAGAACATGTCCGCCCCCCTGCCGGGCGGGAGCGTCGAAGAACTGCTGAACGACTGGCCCAAGTCGTTCGACAAAGTCCGCAGTCTGATCGAAGAAGCCCAAAAACGGCAGGTTTTCTTCTTTGTGGATGGCGATCCTAAGTTCGCCCCGCCGGTGCGCCGTCCTGGGACGTTCCGCGACTTCTACGCCTTCGAGCAGCACGTCCGCAACGCCCGTAAGCTGCGTGGCTTCGACGTCAACCCCGAATGGTACGAAAATCCGGTCTTCTACTTCTCTAATCCGAATACTATCTCGACCACCGGCGCGAAGATCAAGTTCCCCTCCGAGTCGAAAAAGTGGGATTACGAGCTGGAGATTGGAGCCATTCTCGGCGGCGGCGGCAGCGACCTGACCCCCGAAGAGGCTGAGAAACTTATCGCTGGATATGTCGTTCTGAACGACTGGTCTTGCCGCGACATCCAGCGTCACGAAATGGCTTCCAGCATGGGGCCCGCCAAAGGCAAGGACTTCGCGACGTCGATCAGCCCCTTTCTCGTCACGCCCGACGAGCTTGAGGACCGCAAGCAGGGCAAAGGCTATAACCTGAAGTTGACCGGCTTCGTTAGAGGCGAACAATTCTCCGACAACCTCTGGTCAACCATTAACTTCAGCATCCCGGAAATGATCGCGCGAGCTTCAAAGAATTGCGCAGTCTTTTCCGGCGAACTGTTCGGCTCCGGCACCACCGGCTTCGGCTGTCTGCTTGAGCGCGGTTTCGACCACGAGCTCTGGCTGAAATCCGGCGACGAAGTGATCCTCGAGATTGAACGAATTGGGAGACTCATCAATCATGTCGCCTAAGACTACCTTTGTATGGTCGGTAATGCTGATTTGGATGATTTCCCATCCAACGATAGTTCAGGCGGACTCAGGTAAAATTGTCGGTCGCATTACTGATCAATCGAACGCAAGACCGCTCGATAACGCCAGTGTGGTCGTGGTTGGAACCGGTCTAGGAGCCGCCACAGACGAAGAAGGACGCTTTACCATTCAAGGAATTGCGCCCGGAACATACTCTGTCTCTTTCACGCGGATTGGCTACCAGACGGTAACCCGTCCTGAAGTAGTTGTCTCCCCAGTAGCGCCGGCCACTGTGGATGAGGAAATGATACCCAACGCCGTGATCGGCGCGGGTGTAACAATCAAGGTCGGTCTATTCAGCCAGCAACTTACTTCGCCGCCCGGTACGACAACCCTGACGAGTGAGGAAATTCGTCGCTTCCCCGGTGGGTTTGAGGATGTTGTGCGCACCGTCGCCGCTTTGCCCGGCGTCGCCGTGGTCAATGCCGGCGGACGCAACGATTTGCTCGTTCGCGGCGGCGGCCCTTCTGAAAACCTCTATGTCGTCAACGGTATTGAAGTCCCCAATATCAACCATTTCGGCGTGCAGGGTTCGGGCAGCGGTTCGCTCAGCTTTATCAACCTCGATTTTATCGATCGCGTTCATTTTTCCGCCGGTGGATTCGGAGTTGAATATGGCGATAAACTCTCCTCAGTGCTCGATATCGACCTTCGTCCTGGGCGGACTGACCGCTTCGGCGGCAGAGTCACAATGTCGGCTTCACAATACGGGGCCGATGCAGAAGGACCTATCTTCGGCGGAGGAAGCGCTATATTTTCTGCCCGGAAGAGCTATCTCGACCTGATCTTTAAAGCCGCCGGTCTTCCATTCATACCGGTTTACACCGATTACAACCTCGCGGCAAGATGGGATCTCCCGCACGGCGACCGATTGACCGTAATCGGGCTTGCGGCAGTCGATAAAGTTGAGCGCGACCAGTCGAGTGCAGAAAACCGCGTTACTAACGCTGGGATTATGGACAACACTCAGGATCAGTATATTTTTGGCGGCTCACTTCGACATATCGTGAGTAAAGGGTACCTTGACGTCGCCCTCGGGCTCAGTCGTTCGGTTTATAGTTTCAGTCAGGCGGACAGTCAGGAAGTTAAATATTTCGCCAGCGACGCCAATGAAACCGAATACTCGTTCAATATTTCCCGTTTGCATATTGGATTCTTGAACGGAATAATGAAAGCAGGCTTTTCCGCCAAGCTTGCCACAATCGATAATCAAACCGCCTTCGCCGACACAATCTATGATAGAAACGGAAATCGCGTTCCGATTATGAACATGGGATTGCCAAATCAATTGGAGGCGAGTGATAACTTTGTAAAATCTGCATTCTATATCGAATACAAGCGCGATCTTACCGAGAAACTAAACTCTACAATCGGACTGAGAGCGGATTATTACGACTACATCACTGACAAACTCTATCCCACTGCGCGCTTTGGTTTGGATTATAAGGTCAATGAATCTGTCAAGTTTAAGTCAACGCTTGGAAGGTATTATCAACCTCCGGCTTACGTCTGGGTAGTAAATTCTTCTAACAGCGATCTGAAAGCCCTTCGCAGCGATATGCTATTAGCCGGAGTCGAGTACCTCATCCGCGACGATTTGCTAATCGATTTGGAAGCTTACCATAAATGGATCGGAGATCTTCCTGCTGGCGGAACTCCCGAGACCAGTTACATCGTTTTGACTAATAGCGGCGTCGGTTACGGCGGACGTGAGGACGATTTTGGTTCGTTCGGTTATCGAAGGCTCGTCTCTTCCGGTGAGGGTAAAGCTTACGGCGTCGAACTCCAACTTCAGAAACGCTATACTCCAGGAGGATACTACGGGCAGGCAGGACTGACATTCGGCAGAAGTCGTTACACCGCGCCCAATGGCAAAACCTATCCCGGGCAGTATGATCAAACTGTAGTGTTTGGCGTTTCGGGCGGTTATAAACCGAATCCCCGCTGGGAGTATTCTGGTAAATTCCGCTTCTGGACCGGGTCGCCTTACACTCCCGTTTACCGACCTTCCGATAATGGCGGGAAGATCAACAATCTGCCTGATGAGTATCTTTCAAAACGCTTGAAACCGGGGCATCATCTCGATTTAAGAGTTGACCGGCGTTTCAATTATGAGCGATGGGGGATGGTGGTTTATATCGACGTCCAGAATGTCTATAACTTTTCTATTCCGGTTCCTCCCAGTTATGACTTCTGGAACGATAGTGTGGACGCAAAGAACGGGATCGCTCTTCTGCCCAGTATCGGCATACGAGCAGAGTTCTAAGTTTATTACTGGGGGCGTTAATAGTAGCTTTTGGAGGGGGAACTTCACAGGCTTCTGATAATGCGTAATTAGCGAAAAACACCCCTACTGCCAACCCGCCGCGGTTGGCAGATATTGCGCATATACAATAGCCCCTACTGTCAACCGCGGCGGGTTGACAGTAGGGGTGGCTACTATTTCTCAATTCTCGGACAGCCTGTTCAGTCCGCCATAATCCACTAATTTACTTTGGCTTACAGGGCGGACTGAAGTCCCCCCCTCCAAGAGAAGACACTATCATTTGCACAGGGTAAAATCCCTAAATGGCAGACAATCTGAGCAAAACAAAGCCCAACGCTCCTGGTAATGATATGGCACCAACAGCCTCTTCTCCAACTTTCGATTGGCGCGAATCGACCCTCTCCCGAATACGTTCGTTGATACTCGAAGCCGATTCCGAAATGATCGAAGAGCAGAAATGGAAAAAGCCCTCGAATGGAATGAAGGGCGTTCCAGTCTGGTCGCATAACGGGATTGTCTGCACTGGCGAAGTGTATAAGCAGGTCGTGAAGCTCACCTTTGCCCACGGAGCAAGCATCCCCGACCCCTCCGGTCTCTTCAACGCCAGTCTGGACGGCGGCACTCGAAGAGCAATCGACATCCGAGAAGGCGAAATAGTTGACGCCGCTGCCTTCAAAGCTCTTGTGAAAGCCGCTGTGGCTCGGAACGCGTAACACCGGCGTCCCGCCGGAGCTTGTCTCTCCATCTCCGACGGGACGCCGGTGTTACGGATCCATGCTATCCTTCGGTTCTTGCACACGAAGTAACTCACAAAAACAACAATTCAGAGGTAAATATGTCAGGTAAAAATCCGGTTGTCCATTTTGAAATGCCTTACGAAAACCATGAACGTCTCGTCAGCTTTTACGCGAGCGCATTTGGTTGGCAGATGAACAAGCTCGGCGAGGAAATGGGCGGCTATGTCCTCGCGAGTACGACCGAAACCGACCAGAATGGCATGGTTCAAACTCCCGGCGCAATCAACGGCGGATTTTATCCGAAGCAAGGTTTGCCCGGCGGCGTTCCAGCCGTTCCATCGCTCGTTATTGCCGTGAGCGACATCAAGGAAGCTATGGCAAACATTGTCAGGTCTGGCGGCGTCGTTCATGGCGAGCCGATGCCGATTCCCGGCGTCGGACAATTCGTCGCCTTCTCCGACACCGAAGGCAACCGCGCCAGTATCCTGCAACCGCTTGCGCGCGACTGCTGAATTCCTTTTCCCCCCTTCTATTGAAGGGGGGAATTAAAGGGGGGTTGTCCTAATGAGGCTACAATCACTTTTATAATCCTGCTCCGCGGCGTCATGCCAGTGGGTAAGAACCGCACTCCCATGGCCGAGTTGCGTAAAGTCCTGACCGACGCCGGATTTGGTAATGTCAGAACCTATATCGCCAGCGGGAACGCCGTTGCTGATAGCGACCTGTCTGCATCCGAAATTGAGCAGTTCGTTCACGACCTGATCAGAGAGCAAATCGGCCCCGATCTGAAGGTGATCGTCCGCACTGGCTCGCAGTTGCAGACCGTTCTGGACGAAAATCCCTACGGCGACGGTTACGACATTTCGCGCGTCTTCTTCACCTTATTCCAGACGCCGCCGTCTGAGGAGAGGATTGCGAAACTGTCGAGCCAGAATTTCGCACCCGAAAAGCTCCACATTACCCAAAGCGCTGCCTATATGTACATTCCGGGCAGCGCCGCGAGATCACAACTATCTAATCTGACGCTCGAAAAACAGCTTAAAGTTCCGGCAACAACGAGGAATGCTAACACTATTACCAAGCTTATAGAAATGAGCAAAACTTGCTGTGATTAAGCCGCTTTAGGTATTCAAACAATGAGAGTATTAACTTGTAGTGACTCTTGGAGGGCGGGCATTCTTGACCGCCCGGAGATTACGCACAATTAGATATAAGGGCGGTCAAGAATGCCCGCCCTCCAAGAGTCACAATCACTACTTGTTAATACCCTCCTAACAATTATCAGCGAAGACGTGCACGCACAGAATTGATTAATAATCATCTTTGTGCCTTCGTGTCTTCGTGGTGAGTAAGGAGTCAATGTGCAATCCCTGATTTCACGCAACATACACATCATTAAAGGCAAGGTCGCCAAGTGGGCGCACGCCGGTCTGCCTGAGGGTACTTACGAAGAAGAGTGGGGACGCTACGGTTTTTCTGGGCCGGTCACACACCTCTATCATCGCCATCCTCCCACAGGCTGGACCAACATCGAAGGTCCACTCCGTCCGCACGCGTTATCGCCATTGAAGATGCCCATCAGCAACGGAGAACGCCGCGTCTTCCTTTATAATGAAGACGTCGCGATGGGCGTCCAGATCGTCGAGACGGAGTGGGATCATTTTTCCCGCAACGGCGACGCAGATGAAGTGCTCTTCGTCCATTCCGGCGAAGGGATGATCGAAACCCAGTACGGGCCGCTCCGCTACCGGCGAGGCGACTATCTGGTGCTCCCACGCGGGACAACCTACCGCTATATCCCATCCTTTAAGACGATGTTGCTGACCATCGAAGCCTTCAGCGGGCCGGTACAGCAGCCTGACCGCGGCTTGCTCGGTCAGCACGCGCTTTACGACCCGGCGAGCCTCGAATATCCCGAGCCGTACTCCGATCCCCTCCCTCTGCGCGAGTGGAAGGTGAAGGTCAAACGTCTCGGTGTCATCACCACCTTCACCTACCCCTTTAATCCGTGCGACGTGGTCGGCTACAAGGGCGACAACCTCGTCTGGCGCTTGAATATCGACGATATCTGTCCGGTCAACAGCCACAAGATGCACCTCCCTCCACCCGCACACACCACTTTCGTCGGGAGCGGTTTCGTGATCTGCAGTTTCCTTCCGAGGCCGCTTGAAACGATGGAAGGAGCCGTTAAAGTTCCCTTCTATCACTCGAACGTGGACTACGACGAAGTGCTTTTCTACCACGACGGCGACTTTTTCAGCCGTTCCGGCATCGAGGCGGGTATGGTGACGCTCCATCCCGGAGGCTTTCCACACGGCCCTCACCCCAAGGCAATCCGGCGCACAGACACAAAGGTCTTCACAGACGAAGCGGCCGTCATGCTCGATACGCGCCGACCGTTGAAGTTGACGCCGGAAGCCGAAGCCGTCGAGTGGCTGGACTACTGGAAGAGTTGGATGGAGTAGACGGGAAAGTGACAAGTGGGCAGGTGCTCAAGTGTGCATGTATCCAAGTGGGCAAATGTCCAAGTGGGCAAGTGAAAAGCGGCGCGGGGAGCATATACCTGCGCCGCTTTGGTTAAGGAGGACAAAACAGAGGGCGGTTCAGCAGGATAGGCGTCCCCGCCTGTCCACTTCGATCGAAAATCGACGCTGAACATCGTTTGTTTTTTTTCAATTGCTTGACATCGGTATATCATCATACTACCTTAATTAGAGTGAGCATGACGGATTGAACCTTTCCCTTGAACTGATTACGCCCCTTCCCGAAGAGGCGTTCACATAAAGCCCCTTACGGACTGTTGAGACTTCGCAATGAAGGCTCGCATTGGACTGAAATAACGAACCCCTTCGATGGGAATGGCAGAACAGCCGTTCCCGCCGGAGGGGTTTGCGCTTTTGAACCAATTGTGTAGCCCGCACAGCTATTAAGGAGCCCGTTTCAATGAGATCGTAAGAGCTGTGCGGGCTACCCTTGATTCTACTGTTGTAGCGTGTCTGGAGTTTCGAGTTCAAACTTCAGTTTGTTCCGCCTCCGCACTGCCTTCCAAACCACCCTCTTTTAGTCCCTTCGAGGCGGCGTAAATAGTTGCACTTTTATACCCTTACCCTCTTGACAAATCCTTTTTTTGGTGTCATATATTAGTGTCGGCTCTTCTGAAGCCGACCGACACTACTTCGAACGTCATTGCCTTGAATACCGATGATATTTGTGAATCAGAGACAGACACAAGCTCAAGTTGAAGAATAACCAATAGGAGTGGGGTGCAACCGTCACTCGTTGCACCCCGACCATCTTTCAAAGGAGCCTTATTATGAAATATCTACTCATCTTTATATCCTCAATTCTGGCCGTCTATCCAGCTTTCTCCCAGCCGCCTGTGGATGTTTGGCGACTATACGATGCAGGCAGTGATGAGGATGAGTGGTTCTACGATTTATACAATTTATCCGAAGGCGGCTACTTTGTTTGCGGCAATTCCGACCATCGGAGGTGGCTTTTAAGGCTTGATGAAGAGGGCAACGTTGTTTGGAATATCATCGGTGAAGCTGACACATATCATTCAGTCATCGAAACTGATCGCCAGGAAGCCTTAGTTGGCGGAAAAATCGCAGCTCAGTTTGGCGCTGAGTTGTTCGATCAAGATGGTGGATTACTCTGGAGTTATCAGTATCAAGTCGGTCGCTGCAAAGCTGTAATTGAGTTGAAAAACGGCAATTTTGTCCTTGCCGGATCAGCGTCTGAACAAGGCTGTATAGTCATCCTGACTCCTGAGGGAGATGTGGTCTGGGAGCGATTATACGGAAATGCCGACCCTGGAAATGACCAGTTTTATTCGTTTTTGGGGATACGCGAGACTGAAGGGGGGATCGTCGTGGTTGGACAAATAATCAATTCAAATAGTGGGATCTCACTGAAAGTTGATTTTGATGGAAATCTGGTTTGGGAACGGATATTTGACGGTAATCGAACCTGTACCTTCAGTTGCCTTGTCTCAATGCAAGACGGTTTTATGATCGGTGGATACTCTACTCGAGATTGGGGTGGATATAACACTTGCGCGTTTGTGATAACGAAAATAAATGCCGATGGAGAAATGCAATTTCAAAGAACATATCCGGAAAGGCGAGGGATTGCACAAGATCTGTACGGTATTGCTAAAACCGAAGAAGAAGAATTACTCCTTGCTGGATGGTCAAATCACTTCGGCGATGGTAACGCTAATTATTATCCCCATCTAATGTGCACCGACTCTGAGGGAGATACGCTTTGGATAAATCGCTTCGTAATACAAGCCGAGGAACGTCGAGATTCAAATCATAAACAATTAACATCTGTTGTTGTCGATCAAGATGGCGTTATCGCTGTTTGCGGTATATTCGGTAATCCAGGTGATAACAGTCGCGGGGAGGATGGACTATTTGCGACCATCACGCCTGAAAGAGCCCCGGCGCGAGTGATCTACAAATATCCTGAAGAAGATTCACTGAGAATGTTGCGAGAAAGTTCTCAGCTCTTCGCCGTTCGAATCAGAAATCCGGCCCACATGGAATTAAACATTTCTTGGCTTGTTGATGACTCAACCCTCGCCGAAGACGCCGACACTTCACTAACAATCGAATTCAACTCTATCGGTGATTATACCGTCCGATGTCAAGTCGAAGCAGGGGAATGGATCAGGGCTGCATCATGGCTGGTTCAGGTCCGTGATTTGTTAATTATTTCAAAATCACCTGATACATCCGCAGTTACGCTTTGGCGTGGTGAGCCGTCAACGTTTTCGATGGACTCTATCGCAGTCGTGAACGAAGGTGAAATTAGTTACAATTGGTCGCTTTTGGACTTGGAGGATTTAAATCAGCAGTTTATCGGAGACCGCAACCCGATGGACGTGACAGTGGATCGAGCAGGTCGCTTCAGCTTAATTGGAGAAGCGTTTCAGAATGGCGCGCTTGACAGCGTTGTTTGGATTTTAACTGTAAATGATATTGCTATCGCTCGATATTCACCCGCCGAGTTAAACCTTGCTGTCCGGCATGGCTCGACGGTGAGCTTTTCGATTGACAGCGTGAGCGCGCCAATCGGCGGTCAAATTGATTTTCAGTGGATACTGCGGAATCTCGACAACCTTTCGGAGGAGTATGCAGGCGCTGAATCAACGGCAGTAGTAGAGTTCCCTTTCTCTGGCTTCTACCAAGTTGAAGGAGCTGCTTACCGGGGGGAGTCGAGCGACAATGTGATCTGGACGATAGCGATCAGGAGCGCGATCCTTGATTTCTGGCCTCGAGAGTTGCATCTCATTGTTCCGCCCGATTCATCGGGCGAATTCGGCGTAATTCCGTTCAACCCGGAGTCTGACAGCCTCAGCTACCGGTGGAAGGTCGATGGGGATTCGGTAGGGAGCAATTCGACGGTTGCGCTCAGGTTTGCGTGGGATGATCGGCGGATTGGAAATCCACCCCACTTGGTCAGCGCCATAGTGATGGACGGGGCGGAAGGGGATACGGTCAAGTGGGAAGTTACGGTGCAAGATCCGAACGCAACCCCCCCTACCCCCCCTTCAATAGAAGGGGGGGAAAGTCCGACTACATTTGGGATGCTCTCGGTTAGTCCGAATCCGTTTAACAATTCTACCACAATCCGCTTCGCGGTTCCGTTCGGTCCAGAATCTGCTCAACCTGCGAAATCTGCTGTTCGACTGACAGTGCACGACTTGACGGGAAGAGAAGTCGCAAGGCTGGTGGACAGAAGGGCTCAGCAATCCCCGCCTTCGCGAGGAGGCCCCTACGCGGTCGTGTTCGATGGGAGAGACATTTCGGCGGGGATATACCTCGTGAAGTTGCAGGCGGGGGAGATGCAGAAGGTTGCCAAAGTAGTGCTGGTCAGATAGTGGACAAGTGGACAAGTGGGCATGTAGGCAAGAGGAAAGTGTAAAGGGGGAGCCTGACGTTCTGGCTCCCCTTTCAACTTTCAACTTTCAAACTTTGCCTTAACCTCCCCATATCGAGGTTTGGGCAATTCTTTGGAGGATCCCCCGGAAGCTGAGCCTCGTAATGACCGAGTAACTCGATTCCGGGGAATTTCTCTCTTAACTCAAAAACTAACTTCGCCAGCGTTGCGAATTGGCCGGCAGAGAACTGATGCCGCCCGATCAGGCAGATTCCTATCGAGTCGCTATTCCGTCCGCGAACATGAGCGCCGACCTCTTCGATCCTTCTACCGATCTGAAGGCTTCCGTCTTGGTCGAACCGGGGACGCTTCAGCCGGAAAGACTCCTCATTCGGGTAGCCATTCAGGATAACAAAGTGATAGCCAATCCCTTTCCAGCCCTTCTCCTTATGCCAGCGGTCGATCAGCGCGGCGTCGCCAAAGTATGAATCGCTGCAATGGAGGACGATCAGCTTAATGTCGCGCATCGGTTGCAGTTTTCGCAGGATCATCCCCCAGACCTGTTTCCATACCACGCCAGAAATCCGCAACCGTCGAGCGGAAGCGATCCCGGATAGAGTCACCGCCAGTAACGCCGAGCCGCTGCCTGAGGAACTTGGCAATCACCGCTCCCGCTAAACGCCCCCATCGTTCGGTTGACTCCCTCGTCAGAAACGCTTGCCAGACAAATCCGATCAACGGCGCTCCGACCGCCCCGATCAGCACCCAACTCCATTCAGGCATGAGAAGCCTCCTTGACGGGTTCCTCAAGGGGCCACTGATGACCCCACTGACGATTATAGAGATAGACCACAAGGTCCACTAACAACCCGAACAGCACCGCTTCAAACGGTTCCGGTAAAAACGGAACGTCCACCGCCGAATTGATCAACGCAACGGCTGCTTTTCGTTTAGCTTCGCCCTCACCGGAACTAAAGGCAGTTTCCACCTGACGGACCGCCTGTTCGATAATCGAAAAATCAAATTTCAGAGTCATTTTCCCTTCCTTAGTCGATCGAATACTACTGCCGACCTTTACCCCTACTGCCGACTTTTACCCCCACTGCCGACCCGCCGCGGTCGGCAGAAACTGCGAATCCATGTTTGGAGTCACTACCGATCGCGACGGATTGGCAGTGGGGGGTTTGCATTAACTGCGAGCGCTTCGACTCGTTCGATCAATCTCGCCTGTTCGATTTTAATTTCACTGACGTCGCTGACAAGGCGTGTGAGTAGCCGGTTATTCTGATCCAATCGCTCCTCGATAGCTCGCCGGTCGGCGACATAGGGCGATTCTGCAGCGATCATCTGCATAACTTCCTCACGACCGACAGCCTTCTGCCCGACCAACAGCCACGCGGCAATTCCTGTTGAGACTATTCCCATCAACGCCGCTGCGGCAGTGCGCCAGAAGCCTTCAACAATCGTGTTTCGCATCCTTATCAATAATTCTCCTGAGTTATCAACTTTTCCGGTATGCCGCGATACCAGATTCCTTTCCAGCGGAAACGCGGCGAATTCCCCGCTCGAGCATTTTCCATAACTGGATCAGCGAGCATGAATCCCGTTCCCGGTTGAGCGCCTCGATAAACGAGCGATCCTTCGGTCACTTTAACAATGTCGTCATAGAAGAAAAACACCGGTTCAACGCCGTATTCTGATCCGGGGATGTGCTCGCAGCGGCGGATGTCATTGCCGCAAATCGAGCAGGTCGGCGTGCGGAAGACAAATCCGATGGACGCTTCGCACCAGATTCCGCCGTCGATGTTAACCCTCAGGTCTTCCGCTCCGGAATGGCCCCTCATCCAGTAGAATTTGGGGGCAATGTAGGTCACATTACTCTTGGGATCTGTCAGAAGCGATCCGCCGAAGAAGCGCGCAACGCCGAGGCTTTCGCGCCGGTGTCCCACCAATGCAGGAGCGCCCTGCACCATTTGAAGCAACTTTGGCAGATCTTCATTACGAAATCGACCTCCTCCCGCGTCGATAGCATCGCCTGCCAGTCGGCAGCGTCGGATGTAGATTTCTCTCGCCGTTACCGGGATGGGGGGCGGATTGAGGAGATTATTGATGACGCTCAGATCGTCGTCTGAAACTTTGGTTTGTTCCGGGAGCATCATTCCCGATAGTTCACGGTATATCCAGTCCATGGTATTCCTTGAATAGTTTGGATTCCTCGCCGTTCAGTGTGGGTATGGATTCAGAAGGTGCACACCACGCGTAGAGGCCAATCCGCCGGTTGTTTGCAATTTAGCCTTTGTTCGTTTCACCGGCGGATTGTGCCCTGTTTAGTGTGGGTTATGTCGAGAACAGGCACAATCCGCATTCAAGCCGAAGAGTAGTTGTCTGCTGAACCACATGCGGATTGGCCTCTACATGAGTGGATGATGTACTCTTCAAGTTGCCCATACCAATTAGCGACGAGCCGATATTTTGTCTATTGAAAAAGGCGGTTATATACTCGGTTTATCTATTTAAGTGGGGCAGGTCGTCCCGACATGCCCCACAATCGACGCATTCTATAGTGATTGCTTCGCCTTCCGCCCGCTATCCAATTGTACAGCGCGCGAACATCAGGGGCGGAAGGCTCGCAATGACTTTTCTATAATGGCGTTCCACCATCACCATCAGCATCACCATCACCATCATCAACTCTTGCCGCCCCTGTCAGCCCCATCATCTTCGCGCCATCGTCCTTAGTGATGTATCCGCGCTGGACTTTGGCGTCCACGTTCTCGAATTCGACGCGCTCCGCATTGGCGCGCTCAAGTCGGAACGGATCGGGATGCTTTGAAAACCGGTGTGTAACGGACGCGTTTACCCCCTGCAACTCCAGCTCGAGATTGCAGAGCCAGCCAATGAGATCACCGCCGGACTTCTGGTGTGCGGCGACCATTTGCATCAACAGATCAAACTGAGACTGCACCCAGTTCATGGTAGTCTTGTGAGTGCGCCCCAACACCCACGGGAAAAGCTTTAAACCGGTGATAACGTCCTCAACAACCTGATCGCGGTTGAGCCGCCATTCCCACTGCTTACCCGAGCCGCCGACAACGGTTACCTCTACGTCGCTCCATGTGAAGATGTTATCGTCCGGTTCAAGCTTTGTGAACTGGGACGCCAACTGTTCAAAGAAGCGGTTGGCGCGGTCGGTATATTCCGCATCGCCTTCCCATGAAAAGCGCTCAGGGCGGCCAATCTTTACTTGCATTCTCGGAGTGCCAGCGTTGTGCGACGACTTCGCCATATCATCGAGCATCACCTGTTGGATTTCTACAACCCAAGGGATGGAAGCAAGCGGTTCAACGCCCGCCGGATTGGTGACGTCGGTTCCGAGCGTTCCGTAGAAAAACGTCTTCGGATCGAACCTCTCAATCTCTTCGTCAGTACCGCCCGACTTTCCAACTTTCCGACTTTCCGACTTCTCGACTTCCGCAAACGGCGTCCAGCCTTGTTCGGTATGCTCCCAGCCGACTTTATAACCGTCTATGAACCTAAAGTGGTCGATTGAGCGGCCATCTTCAGAAAGCACCGCCTCACCCGCGAATCTTCCGGTCGTGAAGAGTTCAAGGAAGTAGGCGTCGGTCAGCTTGAAGAGGCCGGAGCCTCGCCCGAACGGCGTCTCGAGAATACGTCGATCGAGGGCTTCGAGTACCTCTGCCGCTCGAAGGCGTTCCGCAGCCGATCCGGAGATGAGAGTTGTGGTGGGAGTGGCTGTGAGCCTGACCCAAGCCCACACTCCTGCCGATATGATCGGGACATTGTCGCGCAGCCAGCGGAAGAAATCGCCCCGATTACCGCCGGAATAGGCGAAACCAGACTGAATTCCGCCGAATGGTCCACCGACAATTCTACCGAGTGATCGTGGATCATCCAGTCGTCTTATTCCGCGCCGATAATCGGGAGCGTATAGGTCGCCTCCGATGGAGAGCTTTTTCCCGCCGCGGATCAGCACGCCTTGATCTAATCCATGTCCATTTCGTTTCTTTCGGTTCCAGAACGCCATTTTGTTCCTCTGATTTTACTTGACAAACCCAAATCAAGTTCGTATATTTATACAGTGGTTATTTGGAAGTCGCCTAAAAATTGGGCAGATGAGGATCTTACCAAAATAGGAGCTACTATGCTCTGCGATTTTACTAAACGTGTCTAACGTTGAAAACCTTAAGAAGCAAATTTTGTTGCCAATTCTTCTGGGGTTTTTTGAATTTCATCCAGCGTCGAATCCCTTTTTCGCAACACTCGAGTGCATCATATTTACTGTGTGTGCGGTGTTGGTGTTGCTGATCGCTGTGCTGTTTATCCTTCAAACTTGGCAACAACTTTCGGCATTTTTTAAGCCCAAAGATTGAGAGGAAGCCGACGGATTTCGTCGGCTTTTTTTATCTCCCCACTCCCATCACCTTCGCCCCCGACCAATCTTTCCCCTTCTGCCCGAACAGATTGACAATCAGATACCTCAGCGCGTCCACTGCATGATCGTGACCTTCCCCTTTTACCGGTTTTTCTTTCTTTTTATCCCACCGGTATTGTTGGAAATGGAGTATCGTCTTTGGGACATTTGCAGTAAACTTGAGACACACATTCCCGTTATGATCCAGAAGCATCGTCTTCAACTCGTCAACCCCGTCATTGATTAGTGATGCTCTCCACACCAACTTTATGCCAGACTGCTTCAATCTATCCGTCGATGTCAACCCGGAATCGTTTTTGGCTGCTCCAGCCGGATCGCACGCTGTGAAGATAAAGTCCTTCTCTTTTAGCATGTTACGCCGGTCAACTTCCCTGATTGCGCTTATTAATCTGTCCAACGTCAGATCCTCGCCTTCCATCTCATCGAACACCGTCAATTCCCCACTCTCGCTCAAGTGAACCCACACCACGTATGGACTGTGAAAGCCAAAATCAATTCCCCGATAAATCCGACCGCCTGCCAATGCTGCGAAAAACCGCCCTTTTCTGATATGAATTTCAGGATCAAATTCGTCGAATACTCTGTCCGCCATCGCCCCAAAATCAATCTCGTACTCCTGCCTCCATCTGGTCTTTGATATCCCCCGCCCAGCCTCGATCTTCCAATCATCATCCCTCAATGGGTGTTCCGAGTAGTGCAGTGTTAACTTGCCGAATGTATTCGCGTCGTCCTTGAATAATTGGTAGAACACATTCTGCTTACCATTCGGAGTTGACACCCCGGTGAATGTTCCTCCTGAATCAATTGCAGGTTTTAAAGAAGTCCATATCTCTTCATCGTGCGGCGTAAACGCCATCTCATCCCAGAACACTCCTGTTGGCGAGTACATCCTCGATGCAAACTCCGTTGCGGGTAGTGAAATGATCCGACTCCCATTCAGAAACTCAATCTCATCTCGTTTCGCCTTGATTTCCTGACTGAATATTGGCGGCAGATTCTTGGAAATCTGCTTCAAACGTCTAAGAAGTTCACCTGATTCTCTTGCCCCTTTTGAAAGGAATAGGTATAGTCCCGGTTGACTGTAAAAACAACGATGAAGCGTGAACGCCGAGACTGTCCATGTGGCCATCATCTGCCGCGACTTGGCGATAATCAAAATTCGATTCTCTGTCAGTGCCTGAACCAATCGCAACGCGAATGGATAATTTGGAAATGGCTTAATCCCACCAGTCGCATCTAATGTTTTGATACACTTTAAAATCCATTCCCATGAAGAGAGTTTGCATCTGTCAATGGAAGACCTCATTCTCCTTTTCTTAATGACTAACATTTTCACATTATTATCCCTTTTTCATCCCCTCAACTCCAGCTCAGATGGCGACGAAGGGCAGGATGATTCGGAAAACTGGTTCGCGCCAAGTTTCAAGCCCGCCTCCAAGTCGTAATTTGGTTCATAACAGTTCGCGGGCGTAACTTGGCGGAGGAATACGAGTCGTATATTGTTCCCATCAACTCCAGCTCAGATTCGCCTGCTTTCCTCCCGGATTCAACATAGGCGACGCGAGGAACGGCCTGAGCGTCGCTGCTGCGGAAGTTTCATAGCTTGAAGCAAGCGTCAGCCAAAGTTTCGCCCGTCCTTCCGCCGCTGGATGACCGTCTGCCAAGGCTTGAGCCGCCAATCCCCGGCAGACAATAGCGAGCGCGCATTCGGTTGCACCTGTGATCAGTCCTTGATCGGTGGAGCTGGTCCCATATCCTTCCTTTAGCCTTGACAGGATTTTATTCTCCGCCTCGATAATCGCCTGTGGAATAAGCAGATCTGCTCCGGCGCCGCCATCGAGGTCGTAGTCGAGGTAGAGTATTGTGTCCGCTTCGAGCGATCCTCCCGTTGGCGGTGAAATTACACCGGTCGCGCAGTTGAATTCGTAGTCCGTTCCCCGTTCGAGGACTTCGTAAGGTTGATAGAACACCTTGACCGTCGCTCCATCGGCGATCAGTCCGCCGGATATCCGCCGGATCTTACCATCAGCGCTGTCCACGACGTAATCAGAATCTTCGTCGTAAACCGTTGCCAATTTCCAATCGGCTGCTGCGACCAGTCGTCCCGGAACCAGCTTCGATTCCGCCAGATCGATCCAATTTGTTCCGACCAGTGCGACCGATTCTGGTCCAACCGGAGCGCCGGTTGCGACTCGCTTGACGACCTCGCTCTCGAAAGTGATCCCGATATGCGGAGTTTGTCCTTTCCCGGTTGAGTCAAGCTTCACAGGAACGTCTCTGATGGCTAATGATGGGCGATCAACATTGAGCAGATGCATTTTTACCGTATCGCTGTCAGTCCAAGCCATGAGTTACTCCATAATCAGGTTAAGAGTGGCGAACAGTGTGCTGTTTGGAGCAATATTCGTTGCAACGATTGTGGTGTTGACGCCGTTGATGCGCACATATACGGAGAAGGTCGTTCCGCTGGCTGCGTACACCGATATTCTGTCTCCCGCGCTGAATGATACCTCCCCCGTCACAGAGTGGAGGTTTGCGCCGTCCCAGACATCGATCCCGACGATTTTACCGCTTTTCGGAATTGGCCAGCCGTCGCCCGCTTCGCCTCCTCCTCCCTTCAAGTATGTCGAAGAAGTCGTCACCTGTGCTGAAAAGAGCATCAGCAATTCTGTTCTTTTAGCCAGCAGGTAGTTGAGTGTTTCATATATTGTCAATGTTATCTCCTTAGTTTCTTATGTTCTCAGCTCACTACTGTCCCATTGATTACTTGGGTTTGAGTTGTAACTTATTTTACTGCCTTTAGATACTTGCTTTCTTTGAACTTTCCGATTTGAAATTTGCTTTTGCCTGTCGCGAGGACTATCTACTCCTA
>Ga0247841_10001383_pt1 | contig 55613 bp, 50 predicted proteins | sample LaCruzMarch2015__2_FD_192410 | JGI IMG/M metagenome (GOLD analysis project Ga0247841, IMG submission 192410) | Freshwater microbial communities from meromictic Lake La Cruz, Castile-La Mancha, Spain - LaCruzMarch2015_18m | ecosystem: Environmental > Aquatic > Freshwater > Lake | place: Spain... | reverse complement strand
TAAAAATTACATTGTGGATTCTGACAGACAACTTCAATGGATCCTCTTGGGCGAGCCATGATTTTTCCCCAAGAAAATTCTGTTTGGAAGTTTATAAAGTATGTTATGTTAGGACAATACCAAATTTCACCGGTTCCTGCAGATATTGGCGAATACCCGGAGATCCAGACCGGAATACCGGCATAGCCAATGAAAAATAAAAAAGAATGATTCCACGTCGCATCCCAATGCCCGTGAACCGATACCATAGTCTGCCGGGTTATTTGCACAAGGATAACCGGGACTGATCCAAAACAGCCTGTAAGGAAAAGACTCTCTCTGGTCTGCATATTATTCAAGGATAACCGGGACTGATCCAAAACAGCCTGTACAATGTAAGACCTTCTTTGGTTGCATACATTTTTTGTCCTCACTCTGCGTACACTAAATCATGAAGTGGGCTCTTTTTTCGGTCTGGGATAAGACGGGCATCGTCGAACTCGCAGAGGCGTTGTCCCGGTACAAGTACAACATCATGAGTTCCGGGGGGACTGGTAAGGCACTTGCAGATGGCGGGGTAAAATTCACTGAAGTATCCAGTTACACCGGGTTTCCCGAGATGATGGATGGGCGCGTGAAGACCCTGCACCCGAAAGTTCACGGCGGTTTATTAGGTCGCCGGCAGGTGGATGATGCAGTGATGGCAAAGTACGGGATCAACCGGATCGATCTGCTGGTTGTAAACCTGTACCCCTTCGAGAAGATGTCAGCACAGAAGATGAGTCTTGATGCGTTGATCGAGTATATCGATGTCGGGGGTCCGGCGATGATCCGGGCAGCGGCAAAAAACTATAAGGATGTTGCCGTTGTGGTTGATCCACAGGACTACCCGCAGGTGATTAAGGCGATCAAAGGTGAGGGTTTCTCCGCTGCCGAACACCTGGCGCTCGCCAAAAAAGCCTTTGCCCGGACTGCGGCATACGATGCAGCGATCAGCAACCACCTGTACGAGATCGATTCTGCATTTCCCGAAACGGTCTCGTTCCAGTTTAGAAATGGCAGGACACTCCGGTACGGCGAGAACCCGCACCAGCAGGCAGCCGTGTACGGAACGTGTGGCATCGCCGGTTCGACACCGGTTCAGGGTAAGCAGATGTCGTACAACAATTATCTCGATGTCAATGCTGGCACCGCCCTTCTCCGGGAATTTCGCGAGCCCGCCGCAGTCATCGTGAAGCACAACAATCCCTGCGGGGTCTCGACAGGTACCGATCTGCTTGATGCGTACCTGTCTGCCCGCGAGGTCGATCCCGTCTCTGCATACGGCTCTGTTGTCTCCTTAAATGGCGAGGTTACAAAAGAACTCGCTGAAGAGATTGACGCAACCTTTGTGGAAGTGGTTGTTGCACCGTCATTCTCGGCGGATGCACTCAGTGTCATGAAGAAGAAGGAGAATATGCGGGTGCTTGTGCTTCCGGAACGGTCGGGTGCCGATGAGATCCGGACCATCGATGGCGGTATTCTAATCCAGCGGACACCTGCCTACACGGAGCACTGGAAGGTGATCACCGATCGTGATCCCACGGCAGACGAGATGCAGGCATTACAGCTCGCATGGAAGGTCTGTAAGCACACAAAGAGCAACACGATCATCTTTGCCGACAGGAAACGGACGCTCGGTATCGGGGCGGGGCAGATGAGCCGGGTAGATTCGGCAAAGATCGCGATTGGAAAGGCATGTGCATCCCTTAAGGGATCCGCAGTTGCTTCCGATGCATTCCTGCCATTCCCGGATACCCTCGAGGTGGCAGCAGATGCCGGAGCGACAGCACTTGTCCAGCCCGGCGGATCGATCCGTGACAAGGAAGTGATCGAAGCCGCAAACCGCAGGCATGTGGCGATGGTCTTTACCGGCGTGCGTTACTTTAGGCATTGACAAAGATTGGTTATTTTCCTTTTTTGGGCAGGATTCATGGATATATTTATATTCTGCGAAGTTGTCATAACCTATTTAAATCGTTTGTGGCAGATGCGTCACGATGATTAGAGAGAAAATAGTTTGGTGATGATTATGGGTATTGGTCAAATGGTTGGAGACTCTTTTGGATATGCAAAAGAAGGTCTTGTTGGAAAGTGGGTGAAATGGATTCTACTGATCATCAGCTGCATCATTTTCCCGTTAATTTTGGGCTACATGGTACGTATTTACCGGGGCGTAACTCCGTCTCCTGAACTTGAGAAATGGGGCGAGATGTTCATTGACGGGATCAAACTGTTCATTATCGGGTTGGTATACGCCATACCGATCATTATTATTGGAAGCGTCTTGCTTTTAAGCACAATAATGGCTGTGGCTGCCTCAATGACAACCTCCTCGTTAAATCCAAATGCAGTAATGGGCTTGATTGGTGCCGATATCTTTGTATTTATCATCTTCATTCTTGTTGTCATAATTATTGGGCTAATCACCGCCACTGCCTGGGTTCGTTTTGCACGCACAAACAGTATGGGTGAAGCGTTCAACTTCGGTGCGATCTTTAACCACATCGGCAACATTGGATGGGGCACTTACATCGTCGCGCTGATCGTTATGGGGATCGTGATTGGTATAATAGAACTAATTTGCCAACTGATCCCATTCATCGGATTCATCCTGCTCTTTATCATTATGCCAGTCATCTCAATCTTCCAGGCACGTTATCTCTGTATGCTCTATGACAGTGCCGGGGCGGCATAATCCAATAATCTTTTTTGCGGCACATCACAATGTGCTGTCGATTTTTCTGTGATGGCTGGATGCTGCCCAGTCAGTACATCGATTCCCGATGAGCACGAGATTTAACAAAGGAGTGCAGCTCAAGAGGAGAATAGGGAAATTAAAATCCAGTCCCGCTCATTAAATTTCTTTTTTATAATCTGACTGGATCTGTTGGAATCTCTTTTTTTGGGCATTCTGCACTTTTTTAATGGCATCCTGTTGTGCCAGGATTGCTTTTTCCGCTGTTGATTTCGGGAGATCGGGCTCCGCATTTTCATTGACCCCGGATACAATTTCCAGGTATGCATCCCGTGAAATGCCGATTTTTTTCAGTTCAGCGTTGGTGAAATATCCTTGGGTGTACTTGAGATGATGTTCCGGGCACAGGGGAAATACCTGTGGAGGAATCACTGCATTCTCCACCTGAACCTGCACGAGCTTACCTGCCACCTTCTCAGGCTGCCGGCAGATTACGCACCGGTAATGATACTTGCGCTTGATCGCTTCCCAATCAGAACTTTCCGCCATATCACACCTCAACCCGATATTGTTTATTGCAATGCTATATTAACCAAATCGTCAGAACGGGAATCAGCAGACAATGAAAAATGCTTGCTTAGGGATTCGAACTTTTTGTCAGGATGCTGCTATGGGGATTCGAACCCCAGTCGCGGGCGTGAAAGGCCCGCATGATTGGCCGGACTACACTATAGCAGCGCATGTTGCTTTAACTAATCTTACCCCACGTCATAAATAGGTTATGGAGAAGGAAACTGCAATGCAAATTTCCCGAGTTTACCAAAGGATTTGCAGGCTGTGTCAAAGATGAAAAATGCCGGGAGATGACCGGTAAAAACCGGGTGAAAAAAATTATTTTTTCTTATAGATGGGATGACCTTCTTTTTCAGTCACTGCCTTGAACGCTTCCATCAGCTGGCGGGTGACCGGACCCGGTTTGCCCGTCCCGATAACCCTGCCATCGACCCACGTAATCGGTGCGACTTCCGCAGCGGTCCCGGTACAGATCAGCTCGTCAGCTGTATAGAGATCGAAGTACCCGAGGTTCTGCTCCTTCACCGTGATGCCGAGCGACCGTGCGATCTCGAGCGCAACCATCCGTGTGACGCCCCGGAGATTGTTGATCGTGTGCGGGGTGAGGATCTCGCCGTTCTTCACAATATACAGGTTGTCACCGGAACCCTCCGAGAGATACCCGTTCGTATCAAAGAAGATTGCCTCGTCACCGCCCTTGTAGTTCGCCTCGATTTTAGCGAGAATATTGTTTAAGTAATTCAGGCTCTTGATATTCGGCGGGAGCGATTCGGCTGAGTTGCGCCGGACTGAAACTGTAATTGCCTTGAGTCCCTTCTCGTAGAGGTCGCCATACATTGCGCCCCATGTCACGCAGATGATGATGACCGAAGGTTTTGGGCATTTGCGGGGATCGAGCCCGAGATCGCCGACACCGCGGGTGACAATCGGTCGGATGTAGGCATCTTCTAATTTGTTCCTGCGCAGGGTCTCGCAGATCGCCTCAATCATCTCTTCTTTGGATAGCGGGGGAGTCAGATCGATAGCCTTTGCTGAATCGTAGAGACGGTCAATGTGCTCTTTCAACCGGAAAACCCTGCCCTTGTAAGCGCGAATCCCTTCGAACACGCCATCACCATACAAAAGTCCGTGATCGAAGACCGAGACTTTTGCCTGTTCTTTGGGCAGAAACTTTCCATCTATGTAAATGATCATGGGATCAGATTTGATGCCGGGGGTTTTTAGTTTATTCTTTGATCTCCGGCAAAAAGTGGCGGTTCCACTACCTGAGATCACCCGGAGGATAATGCCGGTTTATGGGCGAACAGGACAGCCCAATTCTTTTAACCAATGCCGTATAACAATGTTAGAGCGGGCTGGTAGATCAGTGGTAGATCGCTCCCTTGGCATGGGAGAGGCCGCGGGTTCAATTCCCGCCCAGTCCATTTCGTTCATATGAAAACGGCTTTTTTCTGTTTTCATTCCCGTATCTTTGCACTGTCAGCAGCTCATCGGCGGTTGGCATGAAACGGTCTACGATGTTATGAGCCTTTTCAGGTAGTAATTGTATTGAGTAATTACACACTTCCCGTTTCCACCCCCTTACCTTTCGGGAAGTTCCAGGAGGATCGAGAAAAAGAGAATCATAATGTATTTAATCAACAATCAGGTCAGACCGGTCCAGCTGGACTCCCTTCTTCTGCGGGCACGGCTACGAGAATCTCAATTTCCATCCGGTCCGCCCGTTTTAAGACCAAATTCATTGCCACTTTTTCGTTCGGGGCTTCAAAGAGGACTACGGTATCGTACCGTCCGAGCGTCCAGTAGATGCCCAGGTATCGAACTTGTCCTTTCGTGTCAGCCTCAATATCCTTCAGGTTTTGGGCAACAACTTCCTTGCTCAACTTTGTTTTGTATTTTGCCAATGCAATAAAAAGCATCACTCACCTCGTCCCTTTGCAGGACATTTGAGCGTACGAGAGGGAGTTATATAAAGTTAGCTTATTGAATACACATCTTCAGATTATTTTTGTATTACCAACAGCTAACTATGTATTTTTTTTAAAATTTCTCCTCCAGTTCAAACGCATGGTATTTATGGCTGGAGGCATACGTTCTGTCAGAACAATTATGCGCATCCGCGACCTCATCCTTCCAGAAGACAAGATCTTTTTTTCACTCTTTAAAGAGATGGCAGAAAGAATTGTCGATGCATCCACCATCTTAAACGAGATCACCCATGAACTACCGGACGGGACGGAAAAGTCCCACAAGGTGCGCCAGCTTGAACATAAAGGCGATGAGATCACCCGCCACGTGTACGAACAGCTGAACGAATCGTTAATCACGCCGCTCGAACCCGAAGAGATCTCCCGGTTTGCACCGGTCATGGACGATGTCATGGACCGCATCGACCGGGTCACCCAGCAGATCTGCAACTACGAGCTCGCCGAGAGCAATGACACCTTAAAAGAATTTTCCTACCTGATCATGATGTCAGCCGCAGAGATCGCTGAAGCAGTTACCGCACTCGAGATGATAAATAAACCCGATGCGATAAAAAGCCATGCAACCGAGATCAACCGGTTATACAACCTCTCCATCGAACTACAGGCAAAGGCTGTGCTCGACCTCTTCAAGACAAAAGACCTGCTGCTGATCATCAAGCTCAAGGATATCTACGAAGGACTTGGTCGGGTGATGGAGAAGTCGAACGATGTCGGGCACGCACTCAATGACATTGTGATGAGCCACAAATGACTGGCTTTGCACCTATCATCCTCTTTGGCGTCATTCTTGCACTCGCCCTGAACTTTGTCAATGGACTCAATGATGCCTCGCACTCAATCGCGACGGTAGTGGCGACAAAAGCACTCACCCCCATAAAGGCAGTTTTCTACACTGCGATCTGCAACATGATCGGACCATTTCTCTTTTCAACGGCTGTTGCCTTAACGATTGGGACGGCAATCGTCACCACAGATGCGCTCACCCCGCTCTCGATTGTTGTCGCAATGGGAGCATCGATCGTCCTCGTCTTTGTCGCCACGCGTATGGGGATCCCGATCTCCAGCAGTCACGCGATGGTGGGCGGGTTACTGGGCGCAGGTATCGGGGCAGTCGGCTTTTCCGCAGTTATTCTTCCTAGTGCAGACACCGTGTTCCAGGTTTTTTTCTACGCGTGCATCGGTGCGATTATTGGAGCTGTCGCACTTGTCATTATCTGTGCTGCCTTCAAAGGGGATATCCGGTTTGGTATCTTTATCGGGAGTGTATGCGGAGCGGGAATAATCATACCATTCCTGATGATTGCCGGAGTATTACAAATTCACGGTCTTTTCGCCATCGTGCTCTTCATCTTCATCTCACCTCTTCTCGGCATGGCAGGTGCATTCCTCTTTAATGTCCTTGTCTCACAGCTGATCAAACACTCGCGCCAGAACCGGGTTAAGCATATCTTCCAGCCCCTGCATGTGCTCGCAAGCCTCGTACAGGCAACCGCCCACGGTGCGAACGATGGTCAGCACGCAGCGGGTGTGATCACCGCCCTGCTGCTCTCTTCAGGTCTTCTCGCTGCATTTAATGTTCCAACATGGGTCATTCTCGCCTCTGCTCTCGCCATTGGTCTTGGCACCTGTTTTGGCGGCTGGCGGGTGGTTGACAAGATGGCAAAGGACATCACGAAGATTCGTCCCTACCAGGGATTCTGTGCCGCAACCACGAGCAGTGCCATCCTCGTTATGGTCACCCAACAGGGCATTCCTGTCTCCTCCACTCATGCGATCAATGGCGCGATCATTGGCGTGGGTGCCACACGGGGCAGGAACGCGGTGCAGTGGAAGGTTGTGCGCGAGATGATGACGGCATGGGTGATCACCATCCCGCTCGCGCTGGCAGTGTCATGGACCGGATACATGCTCACAAGCTTCGCACTGGCAGCTGTATAGTCCCCACACAATTTCGCTATATTTTTTAGGAACCTTCACCGATTAGCAGTAGGTTTGTTATGGGTCTTCGTGAGTTATTGATACCGCAGGACAAGATATTCTTCGATCTCTTTGAACAGCAGGCGGCGACAGTCAGGGAAGCAGCGTACCAGTTGGTCGGGCTGACCGAGAATTTTGCCAATATCAAAGAGAAACGCCACGCGATCGAACTGCTCGAACATAAAGGGGACAAGATAACGCATGATATTTACCAGCAGCTGAACCGGACGTTTATCACCCCTCTTGACCCGGAAGAGATCTCCCGGCTGGCATCAAACCTTGACGAAGTGCTGGACTATATCGATGGTTCTGTCGAGAAAATGTTCTACTATAATATTGAAAACACCGATTCGCATATGATCGAACTCGCAAAACTGATCCACATGTCCACGATAGAGATTGAAGGTGCGGTCAAGGGCATTCGTTCGATCAAAGACCCACGATATGTCGAGGAGCGCTGCATTGAAGTGAACCGGCTGGAGAACCTCGCTGATGATGTGCTCGCCCATGCAGTGACCGAACTCTTCAGGATCGATAATGCCATCACGATCATAAAACTCAAGGATATCTACGAACATCTCGAGACGGCAACCGATAACTGTGAAGATGTGGCAAACGTGCTATCAGATATTGCCATCCGGCATTCGTGAGGGTCATACAGTGACCGGTTAGGAGAATTGTATGCTTGCGGCGCCGCTGATACTCATCATTGCCATCATCATTATTGCGCTCATCTTTGATTTCACGAACGGGTTTCATGATTCGGCAAACTCGATCTCAACGGTGGTCTCCACAAAAGTCCTTTCTCCAAGGAATGCCGTCGCATTTGCGGCGTTTTTTAATTTTGTTGCCGCGTTCGGGTTCGGTGTTCTGGTCGCAAGCACGATCTCCAGGATCATAAAGCTGGATTTTGTCGAGACTGAACTGATCCCGTTTATCATTTTATGTGCGCTTATCGGTGCCATCAGCTGGAACCTGATCACGTGGTTTTTCGGGCTTCCCACATCGTCATCCCACGCGCTCATCGGGGGAATGATCGGTGCCGGCATCTCCGCTGCCGGGCTTGCCGCAGTCAAATGGTCAACCGTCGGGGAGGTTGTGACATTTATGATCCTTTCGCCCCTCATCGGTCTTGTCTGCGGATTTCTGCTCATGGCGGCAATTCTCTGGCTTACCCGGAAAGTAAACAAGCCAACCGCGGACAGTTATTTCAAACGGCTCCAGCTCTGTTCTGCCGCAGCATACAGTTTCAGCCATGGCTCCAACGACGCGCAAAAGACGATGGGGATCATTCTTCCGCTGCTCTTTTCCATCGGGTATTTCGGTGCGGCAGTAGATCCGAATAATCTGCCCATGCCTCTCTGGGTGATTCTCGTCGCCCACCTGGCAATTGCATTGGGTACTCTCTCCGGAGGCTGGCGTGTTGTCAAGACCATGGGCTACAAGATTACCCGGCTTCGCCCGGTGCAGGGGTTTGCTGCGGAAACAGCCGGTGCATCAACGATCATCGGTGCATCACTTTTAGGAATTCCCGTGAGTACCACCCATATTATCTGCACATCGATCATGGGTGTGGGTACGACCATGGGAGCGAGCGCGGTAAAATGGGGAGTTGCACGAACGATTATGTGGGCATGGATCTTTACAATCCCCATCAGTGCGCTGATCGGGTTTGTTTCGTTTTTGATCGTGCGGATGTTCATCGGGTATTAGTAATTTACTTCAGAAAAGAGAGAAGATCGCCACAACCGGTTTCAGACCCGGAAAAATTCCCGATAGCCTCGAATGACGGAGATTTTCTTTAAAAACCCGATCTCTGCACATGCCACCGCATCATGTGCTGCAGCAATCCGACACGCTGGCGTCACGGAGTCTGTTCTTTCGCAGTTGCGGAACTCATGTAATACCGGCAGTAGTCAGAGATCGGGCACTGTTCACACCGTGGTTTTTTTGCGGTGCAGCACGCCCGCCCATGTGCGATCAGGACGTCCGTCAGATCGCCCCATGTGTCCCTGGGGAAAAGAGCCATGAGATCGCGCTCGATCACGCTCGTGTTATCTGTACCGGAAAACCCGATCCGCTCGGCAAGGCGACGTACGTGCGTGTCCACTGCAATTCCTTCATTTTTTTTGTACCCGTGATACAGCACGATGTTTGCCGTCTTTCGCCCGACTCCGGGAAGGGTCAGGAGTTCGTCCATCGTCCCCGGGACAACTCCTTTAAAATCGGTCATCAGTTTCTGCGCAGCGGCGATGATGTGCCGGGCTTTGGCATGATAATACCCGAGACTGTGAATGATCGGTTCCACATCGTCAGTTTTTGCTAGTGCGAGTGCGGCGGGAGAGGGATATTTAAAAAAGAGCGGTTTTTTAACCAGAAGTACCGCACGATCGGTGGTCTGTGCTGAGAGGATCGTGAGGATGAGCACTTCAAATGGTGTACCCCGTGCGACAGTAGCCGGGGATTCGCGAAACCCCGGATAATTTTCTAAAAGAATCGAGTAGATAGCCGCTGCGGTTTTTTTCTGCATACACGATGGGGTAGGGCGGATTCGAACCGCCGTCAAAGCGTCCCAAACGCTCTAGGATGGACCAGGCTACCCTACTACCCCGCGCCTTACAGTATTGTTGCGGGGCGCTAAAAATACCTGTTGTCCGGTTGTAAAAACGACCATGAGCACCCCAGTGCAGTACTTTTGTACCATCCGCCCAAGAGCTGTCGATCTTCACAGGAAGATAAAACCGGAAATGAAAAAAGGTATTTTCCGATGAATTATCAGAGGGGCAGGGGTTTTTTCTTTTTTTCGCTTACGGTGGTTCCGGTAAATTTCCCGGTAAGGATCGCACTGGAGAGGTTCTTTGGTTTTGTGCCGTCAAGGACAACAAGCGGGATGTGACTGCGCTCGACTACCCGGGCAGCGACAATGTCGAGCACCGTATTTGAGCCGGCGGTAAGTGCAGTACCGCCGACAATCTCAAGGAGTTGCGTGGGGGTGAGCGTCGTATAGCGCGTCGCGGTTTTAACTTTCTTCGGGTCGGCTGAATAAATCCCGTCGACTGAGGTCACGTTGATAAAAACATCCGCCCGCACGCGTTCAGCGAGTACTGCGGCAACTGCATCGGTTGTCTGCCCCGGCGTGATCCCGCCCATAACAACAATTTTACCCGCCTCGGCAAACTTTTGGGCCTCTGAATGGCTTTCCGCCACCTTCGGGTATGCCATATCGCGAAGTGCAGAGACGAGGAGTGTTGCGTTTAACCGGGTGATGAGAATACCGATCTCGTCTGAGGTCCCTTCATCGATGCCAAGACGACGGGCAACCTCGATGTAGCGCCGCGCTTCGCCACCACCGCCAACAACGACAAAGAGCCGGTGCCGGGCGGCAATTTTCTGCAGCACCGGAACATATTCTTCGATTTTGTTCTTTTCGAGCGTGGGGATGAGGATCGAGCCGCCGAGCGAGATGACAACTGTCTTCATTGCACTAGTTTTTGTACCGGATGGTCATATAGAGTTGCTGACTATGCTGTGCTGTCCTGTCTGTAAAAGCCGTGATATCTTTCCCGTCGCGGGGGGATACATGGGTCAGGTGTATCTCTGCAAGAGCTGCAGGTACCGGGGATCATTTGTGCTTGAAGTTGATGATGATGAAATGCAGGAGCCACAAGAAAGTAAAAAATAGCCTGAATCTATAATCATTCTGTATTGAGACTGTCATGCACGAAGCGCGCCAGTATGCAAAGATTGAAAATGCCGCAGTGAAGTGCTCGCTGTGCAGCCACCGCTGCCAGATCGGTGAGGGGAAGCACGGGATCTGCGGCGTCCGGGAAAATGAGGGGGGAACCCTGTATGCCTCGACGTACGGAGAGGTCAGCGCTGAAGCAGTTGACCCGATCGAAAAAAAGCCGCTCTACCATTATCTTCCCGGCACCCTCTCGTATTCGCTGGGTGGTATTGGATGCAACTTTCACTGCGAGCACTGCCAGAACTGGCATATCTCCCGCGCAAAATTAGATGAAGCCCATCTTGTCTCGCTTCCACCTGAAGAGGGAGTGGCCCGGGCAATCGGAAGCGGGAGTGCAAGCATCTCGTGGACATACAACGAACCGACGATCTGGCATGAGTACACGCTCGACATGGGCACGCGTGCCCGTGCAGCCGGGCTCGGCACCATTTACGTGACAAACGGCTACATCACTGAGGAGGCGCTGCGGGAGCTTGCTCCGATGCTCGCTGCATTCCGGGTGGATCTTAAAGCGTTCACAGAAACCTTCTACGAAAAAATCTGCGGGGCGCATCTCCAGCCGGTGCTTGACTCGGCAGCGCTTGCACGGGAACTGGGTATGCATGTTGAGACGGTAACCCTTGTGATCCCCGGACTCAATGATCGTATGGAAGAGATAGACGCACTGATCCGCTGGGTGATCGAACACCTCGGTCCGGCAACACCGATGCACTTCTCCCGGTTCCACCCGGACTACAAGATGACCGACCGGGGTGCTACGCCCGTTGCAACCCTTGAAAAAATATACCTGCGGGCAAAGGAGCTCGGGCTCCGGTTCCCGTATATTGGGAACGTGTACAACCACCAGTACGAGAATACGTACTGCCCGGCATGCGGCGCGATACTGATCGAACGACAGGGATTTACGAGCCGGTTCGGGGAACTTGACGGGCAGCAGTGCGGAAAATGCGGGGAATCAATCGAGATTGTGCGTCATGTCACCTGATACGTCACACACTCCTGAACCAGCGTTTGTCGCTGACCGCATGCTGGGGACCCTCACCCGGTACCTCAGGTTCATGGGTTATGACACGGTAAGTGCAAACGGGCTTCTGCCCGGAAACGCAAAGGAGGATACCCTGCTTCTCGAAATGGCGGAGCAGGAGCACCGTATCCTTCTCACCGGGGACCGTGAACTTGCCCGGCGGGGAAAAGACCGTGCCATCCTCATCGGTTCTGATGACGTAATGGTGCAGGTACAGCAGCTCATCGATTGTGGTCTTGTCAAGCGGCGGCTGATGATGAGCCGGTGCTCGCTCTGCAACACGGTGCTGCGGGCAGCTACAGGAAACGAGATTGAGGGCGCGGAATATGCACCGAAAGACAAGACAGACTTATCCTTCTGCTGGTGCGAGCGGTGCAGGAAACTATACTGGAACGGATCGCATGGGAAGATGCTATTGGAGCGGATTGGGAACGGGCGGGACTGAGGGTAGGGAGATTTATTTCATTGCATGTGCATCAGCATCATGATTGGAAGCATCACTAAAAAAAGCCTCAAACCGAAAATTTTGCTGTTCTGAACCGCTCTGAACGGATCAACGCTCTGCACAATCCCTTCCTGCTACCTGCCTCATCACCGCATCGTACCCCGGATCTCTGCCCCATACGAAACCATTATTAAAGAGCACACTACAATGTCGTTGAAACGGAGGATAGATGATGTTATCAAAATCCATGGAAGAAGCCATTAACAGGCAGGTTAACCGCGAACTCTATTCCGCATACCTCTATCTCGGCATGTCGGCATATTTTTCGTCCGTAAACCTGGCGGGATTTGCCAAATGGATGCGGATCCAGGCAAAGGAAGAGCGGGCTCATGCAATGAAGTTCTATGACTATATTGTCGCACGGGGCGGAAAGATCGCCCTGCTTGACATCGAGGCACCCAAAACAAAGTGGGCATCTGCCACAAAGGTCTTCGAAGAGGTCTACGCCCACGAGCAGAAAGTTACCGGCATGATCAATGCCCTTGTCGAACTTGCTACAAAGGAGAAAGACCATGCCAGCTTCGAGATGCTCCAGTGGTTTGTGAAAGAGCAGGTGGAAGAAGAGGAACACGCAAGTGAGATCCTCGCAAAGGTCAGGACACTCGGGGATGTGCCGGGTCACTTGTTCTATCTCGACCACCAGCTCGCAAAGCGGGAATAAACTCCCAATATTTCTCTCTTTTATGACGGCGGCCGCAGCATTATTCCGCGACCATACTCTTCGGTTTCATTATCAACAATACGGGTATAAAGCCACGCATTTCTATAAGTCCGATCGCAGTGACGGGTTGGACCAGACAGTTCAATTACGAGCGTGCAGGAAATAAAAACCCTGGCACACTGCTCTGATCCGGGGGTGGGCTATACATACTTCCCGTGATAATTATCGATCCGGGAAGGTTTTTAGTATGAAAAGTCCAGTCTATTTTGCGAGCCTGAGGGTACAGGCGGATTTGGAGAGCACGGTTACGAAGGTGCAGCGACTCTTTGATACTGCGGGATTTGCCGCAAGCATAAAAAAACACGATCGCACCGCCATTAAATTGCACTTCGGAGAGATGGGCAACGATTCCTACATCAGCCCGGTCTACGTGCGGCAGATTGTCGATAAGGTAAAAGCGGCAGGAGCCCTGCCGTTTGTCACCGACACGAACACGCTGTATCTCGGCAGCCGGTCAAATGCGGTAGACCACATCACGACCGCGGTGCTTCACGGGTTTGATTACGCGGTAGTGGGAGCCCCGGTGATCATTGCTGACGGGTTGTGCGGGAAGAATGTGGCGCGGGTGCAGATCGATAAGAAGCATTTTAAGACAGTATCGATTGCGGGGGATATTGTCGCGGCAGACAGCATGATCGTGATGAGCCATTTCAAAGGACATGAGGTTGCCGGTTTTGGGGGCGCAATCAAGAACCTCGCGATGGGTTGTGCGCCCCCAGAGGGGAAACGGGCACAGCACCAGGCGCTCCCGTTCACTAAAAAAGACCTGTGCATCGGGTGCGGGAAGTGCGTGAAGGTATGCCCAAAGGCAGCGATCTCGCTCGTAAAGAAAAGATCACGCATTAACCTCGACCTCTGCATCGGCTGCTTTGAATGCATGACGGTCTGCCCGGAGCACGCGATCGACATCGACTGGGAGACCGAGATCCCGCTCTTTGTCGAGCGGCTGGTGGAGTACGCGTACGGGGCATGGCTCGGCAAGCAGGGGAAAATCGGTTTTGTCAGTTTTCTCACCCGGATTACACCCGATTGTGATTGCGTTCCCTGGAGTGATGCATCGATCGTGCCTGATATCGGCATTCTTGCGTCAATAGATCCGGTGGCGATCGATGCGGCAAGCTACGATCTCGTGAACCAGCAGACGGGTTTCACCGATTCACGCCTCAAGACGCACCACCACAAGGGTGAGGACAAGTTTACCGGCATGCGGGCAAACACGGACAGCTACCTCCAAGTACGGTACGCGGAACAGCTTGGCATGGGAAACAGCAATTACGATCTGATCCGCATCTGATCAAATTGAGTATGAAAACAGACGTCAGAGAACGCAGTCGTTTAATGTGCGCAGGAAAACGAATGATTGTGAGAAAATATTTTTTTTTGAATCTCTCTAAAAAAACAGAATAGAAGATTAATAATCTCCCATGCCACCGGGGGGCATCCCGCCAGCCGGTGCGGCTGCCTTTGACGATGCAATGATATCATCTATGCGCAGGATCATGACTGCCGCCTCTGCCGCGCTTGAGATTGCCTGTGTCTTCACCCGCAGCGGTTCAACGACGCCTGCTTTGAGCATATCTACGGGTTTGCCCTCGTAGACATCAAGCCCGAAATTCTTTTTCCCCGCTTCATGTGCAGCACGGATTGCAACAAGCATATCGATGGCATCAAGCCCCGCGTTCTCGGCAAGAGCGCGGGGGATGACCTCCAGTGCCGCAGCAAATGCTTCAATCGCGAGCTGGATACGCCCGCCTTCCTGCGATGCATATTTTCGCAGCTGGAGCGAGAGCTCGGTTTCGGGTGCTCCGCCACCGGCAACGATCTTTTTCCCTTCAACAACTACGCTCACAACCATAAGTGCATCGTGAATGGCACGTTCGAGTTCGTCGACCACATGCTCCGTGCCGCCCCTGACTATAATCGAGACTGCCTTGGGGTTTTTGCACTTCGAGACATAGATCATCTCGTCACCTGAAACCTTGCGCTCCTCAACAAGCCCGGCAGTGCCGAGATCCTTTGACGAGATGGCATCGAAACTGTTGACGAGATTTGCCCCGGTGGCGCGTGCAAGGTTCTCGATATCGCTCTTTTTTACCCTGCGGATGGCGAGGATGCCGGCTTTTGCAAGGTAGTGCTGCGCAACATCATCGATACCCTTCTGGCAGAATAAGACGGTCGCACCGCTTTTGACTACCTTGTCCACCATTATATGGACCATGTGCTCTTCCTCGTCAAGGAACGCTTGCGCCTCTCCCGGTGTGGAGATATTGATCTTCGCGTTCACTTCGGTCTTTTTGAATTCGAGTGCCGCGTTGAGGAGCAGGATCTTTGCACTCTTCACGGATTTGGGCATGCCCGGGTGCGTACGTTCCTTGTCAATGACCATGCCTTCGATAAGGTTTGTATCGTCCACTGCACCGCCGACTTTCTTCTCCACATTGATGTGCCCGATATCCACCTTGCCATCAGGATCGGTCACGAACGTGATCGCCTTCACGATGATGTCGCAGAGCCGGTCCTTCGATACCTCTGCATTTTTGCCGGTCAGTGCGGTCTCTGCGATCTTTTTAAGCATCGCGGTATCGGTTGGCTTTACCGTAATGGCGAACCCATCGAGCATCACGAGCGCCTTCGCGGCAGCCATCCGGTAGCCTTCCGCGATAACGGTCGGGTGGACGCTCTGGGCAAGGAGACCCTCCGCGTTCTTTAACAGTTCTCCGGCAATGACAACAGCGGTGGTTGTCCCGTCGCCTACTTCATCGTCCTGCGTCTTTGCGATCTCGACCATCATCTTTGCGGCAGGATGCTCGATGTCCATTTCCTTTAAGATGGTGACGCCGTCATTCGTTATGGTGATGTCGCCCATCCCATCGATAAGCATCTTATCCATCCCTTTAGGACCAAGGGTCGACCGGACAGCGCCCGCCACTGCCCGTGCAGCGGCAAAATTATTGTTCTGGGCTTCCTGTCCCCGGCTCCTCGTTGCTCCTTGCCTGAGAATAATAATGGGTTGTCCCCCGAGTTGTTGTGACATGGTATACCTCATCAATTTTTTTTATGTATTGATAATCCGCTGGATCCGGTTTCGTCCTTCCTGCATAATCCTTTCAGATGATCACTTTGGGATGCACCACAAGGGTGATCAGTGATCGGCAATGGCAGACGCCATCAGCAGGACATCGCTGGTTGTTGCGGATTACATCTCCATAAAACAGAAGTCATCATCCCCGCAGGGCAGTTAACGGTGGACCTCATCACCAGATGATATAAAAAATGGTTTTGCATCTGTATTATGTATATCCATCGCAGCAACCCCCGGTACTCCCCAATCAGAACGCTTGCGATTCCGAGCGGTTTTTTGTCCTTTCAATAGAATGAATCTCATCCGGGGGCTGGTCAGGTCCCCCGAAAGATCGATCTGCCTGTGCCCAGTAGTGTTCGGCATATGTCTCAAACCGTTGACCCAGCTCGCATGTTTTGCGTTTTTTTCATTTTTGACCAACATTTTTACAAAAATCTGAGCGAAATTGTATTACTACCACCAGTTTAAACCGAAATATTTAATAGGGGATGGAAAGCAAGCGCTTATTTATGATGGGATTTTAAATTAACTGAGTTTGAGATCAGTTTGCTCAAACGATTCCTTCGAAAAAAACCTGATGAATCATGCCAGTTCTTGTAGCAAAGATGAAAGTCGGTTGCCGGCTTTCATACCAAAGAAGGCAGACCGTCATCACAAACGAAGGAGATTACCCTATCTGGAGTGTATTTATGAATCTTAGACAGCCAAATGCAAACGAGGCAACGGGAACGGTAAACCGTTCACGGAGCGTCGCTCCGTGTTCCGGTATCTGTACCCGGTGCATGGACGGATGCAAAGGCAGCTGTGAGATCTGGTTATCATCGTTCCGGGGCAGAGAAGTCCTCTATCCCGGTCCATTCGGTGAGATTACCGCAGGTGCCGACAAGAATTACCCGATTGACTATTCGCATCTCAACATCCAGGGATATGCAGTCGGTGCAAAGGGACTTCCCGAAGGTATCGAAGCCGGTCCGGATACAGCGGTCTTCTCAACCGTGGATACCGAGACCGAGTACGGGTGGGATAAAAAAGTGAAGATGCGCCTCCCGATCTTTACGGGGGCGCTCGGTTCAACCGATATAGCACGGATTAACTGGGAACACTTCGCAGTCGGTGCAGCGATCTCCGGGATCACGTGCGTCTGCGGGGAGAACGTCTGCGGTATCGACCCAGGCTTAAAGCTCGACAACAAGGGCAAGGTCTCAGCATCTCCCGAAATGGACCGCCGTATCAACACGTTCAAAAAGTTCAACGATGGCTATGGTGAGATCCTCGTCCAGATGAATGTTGAAGATACCCGGCTTGGAACCGCGGAGTATGTCGCAAGCAAACACAACCTGGACACGATCGAGCTCAAGTGGGGTCAGGGTGCCAAGTGTATCGGTGGCGAGATCAAGGTCAAGTCGCTCGAACGCGCGATCGAACTGAAGCGGCGCGGGTACATCGTTCTTCCGGATCCGACATTAAAAGAGAACCAGGCAGCATTCAAGGCAGGCGCAATAAAAGAGTTCGAGCGCCACTCACGCCTCGGCTTTGTGACAAAAGAAGGATTTATGGAAGAGATCGACCGGCTGCGTGACATCGGTTTCAGGCGTGTCACATTAAAGACCGGTGCGTACTCCATGGTAGAACTTGCCATGGCGCTCCGCTACTGCTCTGAAGCCAAGATTGACCTCTTGACGATTGACGGTGCTCCCGGCGGTACCGGTATGAGCCCGTGGCCGATGATGAACGAATGGGGCATCCCGTCATTCTACCTTCATTCACTTTCATACGAGTTTGCCGAAAAACTCTCAAAGAAAGGCATGCGGGTTCCGGATCTCGCATTCGCTGGTGGTTTCTCCGATGAGCCCGGCGTCTTTAAGGCACTCGCGATGGGCAGCCCGTACGTTAAGGCGGTCTGCATGGGTCGCGGTCTCATGATCCCCGGCTTTGTTGGTAAGAACATTGAGAAGTGGATCAAGGAAGGAGATCTGCCAAAGTCCGTCTCCAAGTACGGGAATAACATCGAAGAGATCTTTGTCTGCTATGAAGAACTCAAGGAGAAATTCGGCTCGCGGATGAAAGAGATCCCGATGGGTGCAGTCGGTATCTACACATACACGCAGAAGTTCAAGACCGGTCTTCAGCAGCTTATGGCAGGCAGCAGGAATTTCCGGCTCTCGACCATGTCGCGCGAAGACCTGATGGCACTCACACCCGAAGCGGCTGAGGTTTCGGGCATAGACTATGTCATGAGTGCCCGGTATGACGAAGCAATGGGCGCACTGCTCGATTGAGCATACTACACGTCAACGGTACATCTGCTTTCGGGATCATCTCCCGAACCTTTTTTAAAAAATGGGGGAATGAACTACTCTACCGGGTCATCTCTTTACCGGATCCTTTACGGTAAATGCCTCTAATATCTGGAGTGTCGCCCCGACCCCGAGCGTTGGCTGGAGCGCTTCAAGCCAGAAGAAGAACCCCACCTTGGATGGCGTCGGGCGCTCGAACCTGAAATGTTTGTCCTTTACCTGCACCATCTTGAGGTACTCCTTTTTCTGGCGGGATCTGAGGTAGATGATCAGCTCATACCCGGGAAGGTCAGTGGCAATGATCGCTTTTGAGAAATACTGCCCGAATTCTGCATATTCGATCCGCTTCCCTTTTACTGAAAACCCATATTTATCGCAGATGGCTTTGACTGCATGAGGGAAGAGGGCACCGTAGAGCACTTTTTTTACGAGCGCTTCGGTCTCATTGGTTGGCGCCAGGTTTTTTGTTCCGGAATTACGGGAGATCTCGGTGAAGATATGTGTCTTCATCTCCTCGTGATACTTTTTGTAGTCAAACGATCGTTTCAAGGGGATTTCCGTGGCGGCGATAAGTTTCGTGTGATTGTCGGGATTGTTATAGAGGATCCGTGACCGGTAGTGCTTGACAAGCGATTTGATCTGTTCGCACGAACTCGTGTGGATGATCGCGTTGTCTGGATCTTTTGCAAGCCGTTTTACCACTGAATAGTTCGAGATGTCAAAGGATGAGATGAGAATGAATGGGACTTGCTTCTGGTTGAACAAATAGCCAAGCAGCCGTTTTTTAAATGCAATCTCCTGTTCAAATTCCTTTAAGTCTGAAGGAGAGGTAACCACTTCGCCAAACGCGACATGGTTACGGGAATCCACGAGCAACAGGTCAAACTCTGCGAGGTCCTGCCCGTTACCCCGGATCGTGATATCGCCGGATCTGGAATAAAAGATCCCGTTTTGACCCAGTCGCACCGGTTCATAGTAATTCGGTGCATCTGCACCTTTTCTCGCGAGATATTTGATCTTGTCTAACTTTTGTGAGATATCGAGAAACATCTCGTATACAATCGACTCAAACCACCGCCCCTCAGCGGTGCGCATCGGTTCAATGTCCAGCGAGAAGATCTTTTTCCTCTCAATTTTGTTCATGTGCCGCGTGGCGTTGAGCGCGATGGCTGCGGTTGGTTTAAAATTTTTGAAATTGGAATTGAGCCACGGGATCATGTGCGTCGATAAAATTCTGTTGGCATAGTAAATAACAATCTGCTTTCAATAATTAAAAAAATTCACACGGAAAAACGCGTGTAAAAAAATATATATACATGTAGGAAGGATATCTCCTTCTATCCTACTTTGTGCAAACACTCTTGCACAGAGGAGGTAGTTATTGAAGAGGGGGAATGAACCAATGCCTACAGCCAAAGGAATACCCAGCACATATTCAGTGCCGCGGTATATCATGCCGGATGGTTCGGAACCGGAATATAAAGCCATCCTGGAACATATTCAGACCTGTCGCAAATCGCAGATCGGATCCTTGTATTATTACATACGAGCCGGTGAGGAGAGTACAATTTTATGCAGGATTATTCCGGGCGGTGGAAAGGTGTTCTTCCATGAAGTGGTTGATCACCAGAACCACGGGATATCCGATGATGACATTACCGAAGCAGTAAAGAGTGATACGGGAACCTTCTCGCTGCCCGGACATTACCACATCTCACCACACATCGAAAAAAAACTGCGTGCTCTTCTGGAATTTGAATAAAAAATATTTTTTGGTTTTTACCGGGAACCCAAGATATGCAGTAGCCGGCTGAAACGGTTTGTGACCAAAAAAATCAAGAGAGTTACTACCCTTCCTTGTGTGAAAGCGAATACGCCATCTGGTGTCCGGTTAATCTGCCGGTGTATGTTACACCTCCACTTCTCCTGTCCGTATCCGGATGGATTTTTCCACGGGCAATACAAAGATTTTCCCGTCACCGATCTTTCCTGTCCTTGCTGAACCGGTGATCGTTGCAACCAGTTCATCGACATCCTTGTCCCGCACCACAATCTCGAGTTTGATCTTTGGCAGGACGTCGACAACCATCTTACCGCCACGGTACTCAAGCGTGATGCCCTTTTGTTCCCCGCGACCTTTCACCTCACTTATCGTCATGCCGACAAACCCCTTTTCCTCAAGCGCTTTTTTCACGAACTCGCATCGTTCTGGTTTAATTATTGCCTGAACCATTTTCATCATCATCACCTGTGACTAAGCACGTTCCCCATGTTGAGAGATATCGAGCCCGACATACTCTTCCTCTTCGGTCACGCGCAGCCCGATCGTTTTGTCAACGAGAACAGCGAGTACGTAGGTCACGACAAACGCATAGATTAGCGCTGCGAATGCACCTGCTGCGTTTGCAACAAACTGGTGGACGTTTCCTTCGAGAAGTCCCGAAGCACCGTTCACTGCTGCTGCCGCAAAGATACCTGTGGCAAGCGCACCCCAGAGTCCGCCCATGCCGTGGATTGCCCAGGCATCGAGGCTCTCATCCATACCTTTACGAATCCTGAAGAGCATCATACCGTAGCAGAGCATACCGGCAACTGCACCGATGAGGATCGCTGCCATGGGTGTTACATATCCGGCTGCGGGTGTGATACCCACGAGCCCGGCAATCGCACCACTGACAAACCCGAGTGAGCTGGGTTTACCGTGGATCCAGCTAACAAGAAGCCATGCCATCGCACCCGCTGCGGCAGCGATGTTGGTCGTCACGAATGCTTGTGCCGCAAGACCGTTCGCGCCAAGTGCACTCCCGGAGTTGAAACCGAACCAGCCGAACCAGAGAAGGGCTGCACCAAGGATGGTCATCGGGATATTCGCCGGTTCCAGTGCGTACGTACCAAATCCGACCCGTTTACCGATGACGAATGCGAGCGCGAGTGCAGCAAATCCTGAACTTATATGGACGACAGTCCCTCCGGCAAAGTCAAGCGCTCCGAACTGCGCTGCCCAACCCCCTCCCCAGACCCAGTGGGCGAGCGGGTCGTACACAATCGTCGTCCAGAGTAATGCAAAGATAATGTATGCGCTGAACTTGACTCGTTCAGCAATACCTGAGGTTACAATTGCCATGGTCACCGTCGCGAACACGAGCTGGAATGCCATGAACAACAGTCCTGGTATTGCGGGGCTGTACGGACCCGGTTCCATACCCACATTGTTCAGCCCGAGATACTGCAGGTTGCCGATAAACCCGTTGAGGGAATTGGCAGGATCATTTCCAAATGCAAGCGAGTACCCGACAACCACCCACTGGATGCTGACCAGTGCGAATGCAACGAAACACAGGGTTATCATTGAGATGAAATTTTTCCTGCGTACAAGTCCACCGTAGAAGAACCCCACGGCGGGTGTCATAAGCATGACTAATGCCGTTGAGGCAAGAATCCACGCTGTTGCTCCAGAATCTATAGCCATTGAAATTCTCCTGATTTAGTCATTTTTGCATTGAAGGCAGCGGAATATAATGACTTGTTGTCTTTCCCGCTACAATCGATCATATACAGACCCTGCAATGATCTGTTCCCGCAACCAATGCCGGATGGAAAGTCCGGGGAATTGTTTCTTATCGGGCGTGATCTTTTCATCTGCATGTCTTATAGATAATGATCGCGTTTGAGTGTTTTTGTAGGAAGGAAGCTCTATTCCTACATTTATAAACTTTGTGTTATACAAAAACATTGCGCACTTTAATTCGAAAGTATTTCCCAAATTTTTTACCGGTATTAAAAAACGCGCAGGATAACCTTGCGCCACCATTTTCCGGGATCACCGGAGGGAATTTTTAAAAATTTTCCCGCACCCGGATCGAGAGGATGCTATTAAAACCTGTACCGGAAATCCTCACGGCTCAGTGGGTTTCAGCAATTTTCACAAATTCGTCAAAGTGCCGGCTTTTCTTGAACAGCCACCACGTAAAGCGTTCGATCACGGTGAAGTTAAAACTCCCGCCCGCCGCGTTCGGGTGTCCGCCACCGCCGAATTCACGGGCAACGAGGTGGCTCACCGGGGGAACTGAGCGGAGCGAAAACTTTCCGTCCTTCCCGATGATCACCTCGATATCTGTTTTTATCTCTTTACGCAGGAAATGCGCCGTCTCGCTCGGGTACCCGTAGAGAGGAGCAAATGCGATCCGGTATTTTTTGCCAAGGATGGTGGTATGCCTGAGACTCTTGTGCATCATCGCATCCATCTCGGCTGTAATCTGTGCATTTTCCGATTCGATCAGTGCATCGGTGAAGATTCCGGAAACGAGGCAGTCGCGGACATGCTCACGGTTCTTCATTCTCTGGAGCACCTGCCCGAGTACTGCGGAACGGGGATCGGTATGTTTCCAGAGATCGTAGTCGCAGACAACGTGGGCGACTTCTTTTGCAACTGGATTTTCAGGTGCAAGATCGCGGGCGACAATCCCCGTTGCACAGACCGAGGTATCGATATGGAGCAGTGTCACCGTTTTTTCGATCCGTGCAATCTCGTCATCACGCCAGCGGTGATGATCCCGCCACTCCACCATCCACCCGTTTGCCCGTGCCTTGCCCGCGATCGTTTCAGTTCCACTGTGATAGCCGAGATCCGAGATCGAGAGCAGGTCACCGTGTCCTTTGCAGCCAGCGACAGTGGAAAAAAGTGCAGAGAATTTTCCCACCGAGCTCCAGATGGTAAACACACCGTCAGTCCCGTATTTCATCCGGTGAATCGCATCCGCTCCGACAGCGTCGAGATCATTATGCGTGAGGTGGATGACATGAGTGCTGCGGGAGGAGACCGCACTCGCGAGGCTTGAGATATCTCCATGCGGATTCTTCGGGAGCGGCATTGGTTAATACTGACATCGCGGCACATAAAAAAGAGCGGTCATCGGAACAAGCGTCTAAAGATGCGAACCGATCATTTATTAGTTACGAGGAATAACATTTGTACTCCTGCCCTAGTAGCTCAGCCTGGGAGAGCGCTAGACTGAAGATCTAGTTGTCCCCGGTTCAAATCCGGGCTGGGGCATTCGGACAAAGAGTTACATTCTAATTTCTTTTTTTTGTTAAATTTGCCCGTATTTTTCCTTTTGACTTTTACGCTTAAAAAACGATTATTAGCTGGTGCTATCCTTCAAGCCGCACTTCTTTCATCCACCACACACTTTCATCCATAGACCATGAGATTCGCCCACAGGAACGCGAATGGCGTGCATCCGGGCTGAAGGTTTAGAGCAAAAACAATAATGAAAGGTTTATGTTGTTGGCACAATTAAGAGATAATCATTCAGATGGTGTAAAAATTATGAAAAACTGGCAAATTATAGGAGTTCTTACATTCCTGATAATAGGGATTGTATTGATGAGCGGGTGTACAAACGCAGGGTCCACGAGTGCGGCCCCGGTGGCATCAAGCACACCAACCCCGCCTATAACTCCCCTCCAACCAACTACTGAAGTGACCACCCTGCCACATACACCGGTGCAGGTTGCAATTCCCCAGACCGGCGTGTGGATCAAGGTAACGTATCCCAAAACCTATACCGGAACATACGGTCTGCCAGCAGAACAGGTTCCGGTGACGGATACGGGTGATCACGTCTACATGATTCGCACGACCGTTCGCACGACTGAAGGTCCGTTTTTGGCATCCATTAAAAAGCAGGATGGTTCTGTGGATAAACTCGTCGTTGCCGTGTACAATAATGGATCGTTAATCAAAGAGGTATCGACAACCGCTCCCCTAGGTTCGATCGAATTATATGCAACCTTAAAGACACCAACCCCAACACCCACCCCATATCTCACAAACTCTACCTCAAAAACATCTTGAATTTGAAGAGCCATTTCCCGGAGTGAAAGTGGAAGATGCCCAATTTTTTTTAAGTTGTTAAAGAGATTACGTTTATTTAATCCACCCACGTGTCCTGCTCTACATGAGAGCCAGTTCCAACTGGTTCAAAAATTGAAATTTTTATGGGAGCGGGGGAGCAGATTTTCTCATTTTATAACGTAGCCGTTCATGAAATTTCCCTATGACTGTACCACTTCTGACCAGTTTCATCACAAACTCCGCATCAGACCCGGATCCATTGGTGCATTTTTAGAAAGAGATAAAACCGCTCCCTTCAATTTTCATATACGTACGACAGGAGATTTGGTGCATGAGCGGCGAGTATGAACAGGCATTCCGCGACGCAGCTACTGATCCGGAACGGTTCTGGGGGGCAGCAGCAGAAAAGGTTCACTGGTATCGAAAATTCGATAGCGTGATCAGCAGTGAAAAACCCCCGTTTTACCGGTGGTTTGAAGGCGGGATGGTCAATTCCTGTTATTCCGCACTCGATTATCATGTCGAACACGGGAATAAAGATCGTATTGCACTCATCTATGACAGCCCGGTGACAAAAACCATAAAAAAATATTCATATGGCGAGTTGCTTGCCCTCGTTGCACGGTGTGCCGGTGGACTCCGCCAGTGCGGGGTTGAGAAAGGCGATCGCGTGGTGATCTACATGCCCATGATCCCGGAAGCGGTAATCTCCATGCTCGCGTGTGCTCGTATCGGCGCCATCCACTCTGTCGTCTTCGGTGGGTTCGCACCCCGTGAACTTGCCACTCGTATTGAGGATGCACGTCCCCGCGTGGTGATATCAGCTTCCTGCGGGATCGAGGTAACCCGTGTCATCCAGTACAAGCCACTTCTTGACGCCGCGATTGGAATGTGCTCCCATAAACCATCGTCCTGCATCATCGTCCAGCGTCCCGAATCGCCCATAGAATCTCTTGCCGGGCGGGACATTGACTGGAATACCTTTATGGAAGCTGAACCGGTTGGATGCGTGCCTGTTCTCGCAACTGATCCCCTTTACCTGCTCTATACGTCCGGCACTACCGGAAAACCCAAAGGGGTGGTGCGGGATAACGGGGGGCACCTTGTTGCACTGACATGGACGATGAAAAATATCTACGACATGAAGCCCGGCGAGGTATTCTGGGCAGCATCCGACATCGGGTGGGTGGTTGGACACTCCTATATCGTATATGGTCCGCTGTTTTACGGTTGTACCACGATCCTGTACGAGGGAAAATCGGTTGGCACACCCGATCCGGGAGCATTCTGGCGGGTTATTGCAGAGCACGGGGTTTCTGTCCTGTTCTGTGCACCCACGGCGTTTCGCGCAATCCGGCGCGAAGATCCGCAGGCAGAATATATCCGGAGATATGATCTCTCACGTCTCAGGATGCTCTTTTTAGCCGGAGAACGGTGTGATCCGGACACTCATGGGTGGGCACAAACTCATCTCATGATGCCAGTCATCGATCACTGGTGGCAGACTGAAACCGGCTGGGCGATTGGGGCGAATTGTGTGGGACTTGAACTGCTGCCGATAAAACCCGGCTCCTGCACAAAACCGGCACCGGGATACGATATCCACGTCCTTGACGCAGAAGGCAACGAAGTCCCGTGCGGGCAGACAGGAAATATTGTTGTCCGGCTGCCGCTTCCTCCGGGTTGTTTTTCTACGCTCTGGCAGAATGATGAGGATTATGTCAAGACCTACTTTTCCACATATCCCGGCTATTACCTGACAGCAGATGCAGGATTTGTTGATGACGACGGATACCTCTGGATTATGGGCAGAACCGATGACATCATCAATGTTGCAGGACACCGGCTCTCCACTGGTGCGATGGAAGAGGTGCTTGCCTCACATCCTGATGTGGCAGAGTGCGCAGTCACCGGGGTTCACGACCCGGTTAAAGGCGAAGTGCCGGTTGGATTCGTCGTATTAAAAGCGGGAGCCGTAAAAAAGCAGGAAGAGATCGAGCCTGAACTTATTAAACTGGTGCGGCAGAAGATCGGTCCGATTGCGTCATTTAAAGCCGCAGCCGTCGTGAAAAGGCTCCCCAAAACCCGATCGGGCAAAATCCTGCGTGGAACCATAAAAAAAATTGCAGATGGCGTTCCCTACCAGGTACCGGCAACCATCGATGACCCGCAGATCCTTCGCGAAATTACACAGACGCTAAGGCAGATGGGATACCCCAGAACGTGAGCGAATTGCGTTCCCGTACAGTGAGGGGAACCGGATTGATGCAGCACGTATCAATTCGCGTACGCAATTCTCCAGTACTCCAGTGGCTTTTTCTTCGAAGACATTCATTATGATCATTTACCGTAATCACCGGGTGTATCTGTTCTCATTTGTGCATCTCCGTGCATGAAATGGGCATGTGTTTTCCCATCCACCAGACATCAGGCATCTCACACAACCTGTGCGGGTTCGGATCGATAATGATGGTGAGTGTGATGATCTTTGGTTTCACACACATCATCGCCAGATGTCATTAGGGAAACATCAATAGCAAATGTTTATAGTTATCAACTACCACGGTTATTGTGCCATGCTATAGCATAGCAGAGGGGAGTAGTTCATGAAATATTCGGTTCTGTTTATCGCGGCACTGCTCATTGCAACCGCATTAATTGCCGGCTGTACCCAGCAGGCAGCTGCACCAGCCCAGAAGGGAGAGATCAAGGTTGGTGTAATTGCATCCTTGACCGGCCCGGCAAGCAATGTTGGCAAGAACATGGGGCAGTCTGCACAAGTGGCAGCTGACGAAATCAATGCGAACGGCGGCATCCTGCTCAGTGGGTCGACAACCAAGGTTCCTATCAAGCTCATCGTTGGCGACGACGAGTCCACACAGCAGGGCGGGCAGAAAGCTGCCACCAAGCTGATCACCGATGACAAGGTGGACATCCTTGTCGGTGGTTACTCAAGCGCGGTCACGTCGGCGTATGAACAGACCATCGCGGAGTACAAGGTTCCGTACATCGTGACCGGTGCATCAAGCCCGATCATCACCCACCGCACGGACATCGACACGAGCTATATCTTCCACCACTGCCCGACAACCGATAGTTATGGACAGTACACAACAACGTTCATCGACCAGGTGGTCCGCCCGGCGGTCAATACGAAGTTTAATTTCCCGGACAGCAGACCGTTCCGGCTCGCCCTGCTCTACCAGGACACCGCGTTCGGCAAAGGCGTTCAGACTGCCGTGAACAATACGATAATGCAAAACAAGTTAAATATCGTTCTCGTCTCACAGCAGAGCTTCAAGATGGGCGAGAGCGACTTCAGGACACCGCTGACCGCGATCAAGGCAGCTAACCCCGATGCAGTTTACATTGCGGCATTCCCGAATGAAGGAGCCCCGGCTATTACGCAGGGGCGCAGGGACATTGGGATGAACACGATATACCTGTCAGTCGAAAACAATGACAACGCCCAGTTCTACAAGGACGTCGGGCAGTACGGTGAAGGATCCATTATTGAGAGCCGTTTCTCTCCATACACTGCTCCCACCGGGGCGCTGGCTGATGCCCAGAGCAAATTCAAGAACAGCTACAATGCAAAGTGGGGCGTGTATCCCGATATGATGGGTGCATCTACCTATGAAGGCGTCTATATTGCGGCAAAAGCGATCGGGAATGCAGGGACAACTGACAAGGCAACGGTGAGACAGGCGCTCGTCACCCTGAACATGCCGCATGTCATCGAAGCCATGAAAGGCGGGACGATATCATTTACTCCGGACTTCCGTGAGTCGCAGTTCGACCTCTGGATGGAGCAGCTGGTATACAACCAGACGATTGGTGAATGCAGACCTTTCATTGTCTGGCCTGACAACCTGAAAGTTACAAATTTCGTCCTGCCCTCATGGTACAAACCCGGCAGCGCGTAATCAATCCATTTTCTTTTTATTGCAGGCGATAGGATACTTATAGAGGAAGCTATGGTGGACATCGGGATCCTTTTACAGATACTCTTCTGGGGGATCTATGCGGGGTGCATCTACATCCTGCTTGCCACCGGTCTGAACCTGATCTTCGGGGTCATGAAGATCGTAAACTTTGCCCACGGCGAGTTCCTGATGATCGGCGCCTATATCACGGCGACGGTCTTTTTCTTAACCGGCATAAATCCGTACCTGATCATTCTTATATCCATGCTTGCCCTGGTCGCGATAGGCGCTGTCGTTGAACGACTCTGTTTCCGCCCCATACTCGGCACCGGCAAACTAAACGAGATCTTCCTCTCCATCGGGCTCATCTATATCTTCCAGAACGCGACCGCCATGATCTGGGGCGACGAGTGGCAGAGCATCAAAAGCCCGTATGAGGGTATCACCATCCCCATCGGATCGTTGAACGTTCCGCTCGATTATATTATCATCATGGTTGTGACCGCAGTCATCCTCTGTGCACTGTACCTATTTTTGAAAAAGACAAAGACAGGTCGCGAGATGCGGGCGACCAGCCAGAACCGGAAAGGTGCGAAGCTTGTCGGCATCAATGTCGAACGCATGGACGTTTTGAGTTTTGGAATCGGGTGTGCCCTTGCGGCGGCAGCAGGAACCCTGTGGGTGGTGAGCGGGCAGGTGTTCAACCCGTACATGGGCTCTATTCCTGCAATCAAGGCGTTTGCCATCATCATCCTTGGCGGGCTGGGCAGTATACCCGGGGCGATCGTAGGTGGGCTGATCTACGGGATTGCGGAGAACGGGGCTGCGTATTATCTTGGGGGAGTCTGGAAGGATGCGATCTCGTTTGTCATCCTTATCGTCGTGCTTGTCCTGAAACCCACGGGACTGTTCGGGGAGTCAGGAGAGTAAGTGGCGATGAATCTCTCTCGCGATAAGCTGATCCGGTACGGAACCATCGCTGTTGTGGCGGTTGCGGTGGTAATGCCGTTTGTCTCCGGGAACCTATATCTCCTCAACCTGCTCTCGCTGATGCTGATCTTCATCATCTTTGCTTCAGCATGGAACCTGCTTGCCTGTTCCGGGCAGGGCTCACTTGGGCATGCAGCATTCTTCGGCATCGGCGCATACGCTTCGACGCTGATTGCAACAAAGAGCGGCATTTCACCCTACATTACAATCTTTGTCGGCGCCGCAGTAGCCGCGTTTATCGGCGTTCTGATCGGGCTCACCTGCGTCCGGCTCAAGGAGTGGTTCCTTGCGATGGTGACGTTCGGGTTTGCGATCATTATTCAGACCCTGACGGTCAGTATCCTTGCACCAGTCACCGGCGGTTGGGATGGGATCGCATCACCCCGGCTCATTAGCCCTGCGATACCCGGGTACCAGTTAATCGAATATTACTCGATCCTCGTCATCGCTATCGCATCCATTATCGTCATCTGGTATATCATGAAGTCCCGTATCGGGCTTGCATTTTCAGCAATCCGGGAGAACGAGCTCGAGGCGCATTCAGCAGGAATTGATCCGGTGCGGTACCGCCTGCTTGCGTTTGCCATGAGTGCATACCTTGCAGGGGTTGCGGGGGCGCTCGAGATCCACCATATCGGGTACGTTACACCGGAGATCTACGGTGTCGACCTCTCGTTCTGGCCGGTGACGTATGTCATCTTCGGCGGGCTCGGCACCCTTGCCGGACCGATTGTCGGTACAATCGCGCTTACCGTCATCTGGGATGGCTTGAAAATGGCAGGACTCACCTTTGCGCGGTATGTTATTGTCGGGGTGCTCCTGATCCTCGTGATCATCTTCCTGCCAAAAGGGTTGGTGGATCTGCCCAATCGGTTGCAGCAGTGGTGGAAATCACGTAAAAAAACAGAACCGGTTCCGTTGCCCGTGACGGAATAATTTTATTTTTTTGAGTTGACGTTATTTTTTTAAATCGACACTCGTAAATGACCTGAGCCCGTCCAATCCGTGATTTTGCATATAAAACCCCCTTTCATTTTTACGAGGTAGTAAACCTACAGATGGTATTGTGCAGGTTTTTTTGTGATTCTGTCCAACGATGATCCCTCCAGATTGGACGGGCTCGACCTACAATCGATTTTTTGTAAAAAGGTCTTAAAAGTTGGATGTGATATTTTATCGAACCCGTATTTTTCCAGTCTATTTACAGACTTTACCGTTTATACGATCAGGTGACAGGTGGTGTTGAAGGTTATGACATTTCTTCTCGATACGACAAGTCAGGTCTTTACCCGTGTTTGATCAACAATTATCTCTTTTTTCACCTGGTTTTTTCCCGGTCTTGATTAAACACACAGATACTGAAAACTTGTTTTTAATAATCAAGGTGACTGTTATCCCAACATCTCCAGTTACGGCGCAGGGTCGCTGGTTATACCATGAAGGATCTCCCCATACCAGAACGGCGTTTCAATGACAGAGTCCATTCATCCCATGTTTAACTTATCCAAAAATCCGTAAAAAAACAAAACTCAGAACCCCAGGTAGGCCTTCTGGATGTGCGGATGGTGCATGAGCTCCTTTGATCTCCCTTCAAGTACGATCCGTCCGTTCTCGAGGACGTATCCCCGGTTGCAGAGGTCGAGAGCATTCCGTACGTTCTGTTCGAGAAGCAGGATGGTTAATCCTCCCCGTCCCAGTTGCTCTAAGGAGCGGAAGACCTGTGCAACCAGAAGTGGGGAAAGCCCGGTCGAGGGTTCATCGAGGACGAGAAGTTTTGGATCTGACATCAGTGCACGGGCTATGGCGAGCATCTGCTGTTCGCCCCCGCTCATCGTCCCTGCCTGCTGCTTTTCCCGTTCATGCAGGACGGGAAAAAGGGAATAGACCAGGTCCAGCATTTTCTCCATGACATCCTCCTTTCCGGCACTTCCCAGCTGGAGGTTTTCAAAGACCGCCATCTTCGGAAAGATCTCCCGTCGTTCGGGTACAAGGGCAAGCCCGTTTTTAAATATCTGGTGCGGTGGCATACCGAGAATATCCTTGCCGAGAAACAGTATGGTACCCGACGCTTTTTTGTTAAGACCTGCAATGGTCTCGACCGTTGTAGTCTTTCCGGAACCGTTCGGACCGATGAGCGTTACGATCTCACCCTCTTTTACGGATATGCTGAGATCCCAGACTACCTGGAGATGGTCGTGAGATATATTCAGGTGGGATATCTCAAGCACAAAATCAGCTCCCTAAAATACATCCAGATCGCCCAGGTACGTATCAATAACCTGCTGGTCATTGATGACATCATGGGGTTTGCCATCCGCGATCTTTTCACCATGGTTCAGGACAACAATCCGGTCTGAAACACCCATGATGACGCTCATCACATGCTCAATGATCAGGATCGATATACCAAGATTACGGATCTTTTTTATCAGTTCAACCGCCTCGGTACTTTCTGTGGGTGTGAGCCCGGTGGTGAGTTCATCGAGCAGGAGAAGTTTTGGCTGGGAGGCAAGTGCCCGTGCAAGTTGAACCTTCTTTAACTCTACAACATTCAGGTTTTTAATGCATGTCTCATCTTTGTCCGGAGGCATGCCGACAAACCGGAGTATTGAATGTGCCTCGGTTTTTGCCTGCACCATACTGATCGTGCGTGTGCTGCCGAAAAGGGCTCCCACCATGACACATTCCCGTGCAGAAAGCCCGGGAAATGAGAGGGCGATCTGGAACGTCTTTGCGATCCCCTTCTTACAGATCTTATCTGCGGAAAGACCAGTAATATCATCGTTAAAAAATTTCACTTTACCGGCAGTTGGTTTGGAAACCCCTGAAATAATATTTAAGAGCGTGGTTTTGCCTGCACCATTCGGTCCCACCAGACCGAGAATTTCATTACTGTTCATGGTAAGGCTGACATTATTAACAGCACAAAGACCGCCAATCTGTTTGGTTAAACCCTGAACATCCAGCAACCGGATCACCGTGATAGATAACAGCATGCAATTGTCGGCACGGCACTGTATAAATATATGCGATATATGTCCGGTGGACAAACGGCGTGATGAATCATGATCCGTCCTTATTAAAAACAACCGGGTTGATATAGGGCTATTTCCATAGTATCACCGGAGAACACGATGTCCAATGAGCAGATGTTAAACGAGACAGCTTCACAATTCGAACTGGAGCCGGTGTTTGACCGGGAGTGTCTCGAACTGGAACTTGGAGTACGGTTTAAGGTTGATCATCCCCTGCGTCTCCTTATCCAGGGAATTCAGGTACTGAAATCTCCACAGATCCTGGCGATTCAATCACGTCTCTCACCTTAAAAAGCGGGTGGCATAATGAAGATGACAAAAAGTATCAGGTTTGCAGAATCGATCATGCACGGTGAACGGATTTTCTATTTTGCTCATCTGTAATCAGATGCTCGCGCATGAAAACGGAACACTGGTTTTTGCCGATCCGGTTGCACTGCAGGTACAGGAACTGGATGCTTTCTCTCTCATTCCCAAAAAAAAGAAATTACTCCTGCTATTCTAAAAAAGCGTGCATGACGGAAAAAAAGATAATAATTCATAATGCCAAAGGTTTTCCCGGTCCAGCAGCACGCTCCGGTAAAACCCGGTGACCGTGGAGAATGCACAGGTTGCATGTGTGTCTGGTATAAAAAGTCCGGAAATTAATAATCCTGTATGCGTCCCCATATCGTGGTCAATGTTGCGATGAGTGCGGACGGCAAGATCTCCACCCGCGAGAGAAGACAGGTAAGGATATCCGGTACCCGGGATTTCACCCGTGTCGATAGGTTAAAGGCAGGGAGCGATGCGGTGATGGTCGGTATCGGAACTGTGCTCGCCGATGATCCCTCGCTCACGGTAAAAGAAGAGATATGCCGTGAGCACCGGCGTAAGCGGGGTCTGGAGGAGCACCCGGTACGGGTAGTTATCGATAGTTCCGCACGGATACCACTCACTGCATCAATACTTACGAAAGGAGACGGTAAGCGGGTTGTTGCCGTGTCGAAACGTGCCGACCCGGATAAAATTGCACAGTTGAAAAAGATCGCAACGGTTATAGTCGCTGGTGCAGATGAGGTTGACCTCTGCACGGTCATGGATGAACTTGGCACTATGGGTATAAAGCGACTGATGGTGGAAGGTGGGGGGACGCTGATTGCCGCACTGGTACGGGCGGGGCTCGTCGATGAGATCTATTCCTTTATCGGCAACATCATCATCGGGGGAAAAGATGCACCGACACTCGCGGACGGCAATGGTTTTATTAAGGAATCAGAGTTTACACAACTCACCCTTGTGGAGGCACGCAAAATAGAGGACGGAATTCTCCTGCACTGGAATGTTACACATGCAACAAAGCCGTAACCTAAAATAATCAGGCAGATTCCCAAACGGTAAAAAAACGTATGAACCATACCGGTTCTGGAAAGCCAAAATTAAAGTCGGCTTACCAGCGTCCTATGAAAATCCGTCTGGAATTTTCATCTTTGTATGCTTGTGGCTGACGAGCATCATGTACGTCTTCCTATGAAAGTGCTGCAAGCAGCACTTTCATTTTGTTTACTTGAGTCATCACGATTCATTGGCGGCTCATATGAAAGAATCCGGGACCTGGTCATCCCCGGGTCTTGTATGGCATCAGCTGGTCGATAATCTTGTAGACATTTCCTGACATCATCGTCACGGTGACTTCAGTGCGATCGGTCCCGTTTGTCCCTTCAAGTTCGAGGGTTTGGCCTTTTATCGGCTTCATTGTTCCGGATACAACCGAGCCATCAGGATGGGTGACGCGGACATCAATTTTAGAGACCTGGCTCATACCTTTGCCGCCATCGAAGCTTGTGATGATTGTCGTTGAGTAAGTGCCTGCTTTCTCAACGCCGACAAAAACCTGGGTTTGTGAGGGAATTGTCTGGGTTGGTCCGGGCTGTGTTGACCCGGCAGGGGTTGCGGTTGGGAGCGCGGAGGTTGTTACTTCCATGGTCTGTTCCGGGGTCGGAACCGGTGTGGAAGGTTGCCTGGGTGCAGGACTGGTGCAGCCGGCAGCAAGGAGCAGAATGGAAAGGACCAGCAGTGCGCAGAATAGTGCTTTGCTCTTCATGAAGGATGATATCCTGCAGGAGTATAAGAGAATTCTGATGAGACACATACCGGGAGTCGTGGATGACAACACTATAAGAGCCTGTATAAAAAACAGTGATACACGTACATCGCAGTTGTGGTGCTTGCCGTAGTTTTTCTCCTTGTCGCCGTGCGCCAGGTAGGCAGGTTCAATCTTAAGATCTGGCAGATCATGCTCGGGGGAGCTATTGCGGTGCTCGTAACCGGGCAGATCACCCTGCCGGATGCTCTACGGGCGATCAATGTTGATGTAATGCTCTTTTTGTTCGGCATGTTTGTTGTTGGCGAGGCGCTTGTTGAGAGCGGATACCTCTCCTGCATCGCCCACCGGTTCTTCTCCCGTGCAAAAAATCCCGATCAGCTTGTGCTTGCTATTTTGTTTTCCACCGGCATCCTCTCTGCACTGCTCATGAACGATACGCTTGCAATTATCGGAACACCGCTTGTTCTTGGGCTTGCAACAAGGTTTAGGATCTCAAAAAAACTGTTGCTTCTCACGCTTGCGTTCGCGATTACGACCGGGAGTGTAATGAGCCCGATTGGCAACCCCCAGAACCTGCTTGTCGCGGTGAACAGCGGGATGGTTGCCCCCTTTGTCACGTTTGGTATGTACCTGTTCATCCCGACGATTATCAGCCTTGTCGCAGCATACGGTGTCCTGCGCGTGTTTTACCCACAAGAGTTTCTCCCCCGGACCATCACGGATGAACCGGAAGTTTTTTGTGATGCGAATCTTGCACGGCTCGCGAAGTGTTCACTCGCGATAATTATCACATTCGTGATAGTTAACATTGTGTTGTCTTTTTCCGGGGGAAATATCATCGTCCCGCTCCCGCTTATTGCCTTCTGTGCCGCCGTCCCGGTCCTGCTGTTTTCAAAAAGGCGATTCGAGATGCTCCAAAATATCGACTGGTACACCCTCGTCTTCTTTGCGGCGATGTTTGTACTCATGGCGAGTGTCTGGCAGAGCGGCTTCTTCCAGATGTTCGTTGACGCAGGCAGTGTTACATCAGTACCTGCCATCCTTGCAGCAAGTGTGATTCTCAGCCAGTTTATCTCCAACGTCCCCTTTGTTGCACTGTTCCTTCCGATGATCCTGCAGGCAGGAGGAACAGTCGGGCAACTTATGGCACTTGCAGCGGGGAGCACACTTGCCGGTAATCTTACGATCCTTGGGGCTGCAAGCAACGTGATCATCATCCAGAATGCGGAAAAACAGGGTGAGACCCTTACGTTCTTTGAATTTGCGAAGCTGGGAGTGCCGCTCACTCTCCTGCAGGTTGGGATATTCTGGGTGTTCTTGGGACTGGTATAAAAAATGGGGGAACTATGCAGACAAGGGGTTTGCTATTTTTGTTTTGTCTGCCTGAAACAATCGAAGGTTCGGGAGTTGTTCCTATAAACGTACACCCGACAGCACTCCCATTTTGTGAACCGTTGGCATGAGTTACACCAGCGACGTTTTTTTTTAAAAATCGAAAGCCTCTTTTAGGAAGCATACAGATTATCAAAAATAATCCATCCGCCAATCACGGGTTGATTTCATCAGAGGTGCAAACATATGCAGGAATTAAAAACACCGATAAATTATCCAGAATGTGCGGAAACGTTGAAAAAACTTCTTGGACTGAAAGATTCACCTGTGGCAGTCCGGTTTGCGGCGAATAAAGACGCGATTCCCGCGGGCATTCCGGAAATTGGAGAGAACATGAGACACTGCATGATGGTCTCTGCCGCACGAAAAGAGAGTAAAATTTTTTATGCCACTTCAAAGGGGCACACATGTAACGGCGGTGCGTGGGCGCTTGGTCTCCGGGAGATTACGGACAGTCTTAAGAGCGGACTGTTCTATTACAAGAATCTTGGAAAGTTTGAGAGTACCTCCTCATGCAAGCGAATCATTGACAGGCTTCCTCATCTTGAATCCGGGTCTACATATGCAACGATGTATGCCCCCCTTGAGAAAACACCTTTTGATCCCCATGTTGTGATCATTGTTTCATCACCCCTCGTCATGCTCAAACTGGCACAGAGCTCGATCTTCCGTATGGGCGGTCGCATCCGTCCTGAATTCTCAGGTATTCAGTCCTTATGCTCAGATACCTGCGTGCAGCCACTTTTAACCGGCGAACCCAATTTCTCCCTTGGCTGTGATGGCTCACGGTATTTCTCCAAGATTAACGACGACGAGATGGTTATGGGTTTCCCGGTCGAGCTGCTGCCTGAGATTGTTCACGGTTTAAAGATTGTAACCGCAGCATCGGGATCCGTAAAACCCGTTTAATTTTTTTTCGAATAATTTTATAAATCCGTCATTTTTTTTCGTTATAGTTTTGTAAATTATTCACCGTCAACACGGTATTATTTAAAAAAAATGGTGGGGAAATTTTCTCTCCCGTCATTTGTTCTTCTTTTCGTTACTTTGCTCCGTGTCTTTAGTGGATAGTACACAACCCATTAAATTTAAATCCCCAATTATTTAAATAAACCAAAAACCTACGTAGATTTATATGGGTACCATTACGATCACCGTTGATAACGACACCGAGAAGCGTTTCCGGGAGGCGGCAAAGAAGAAGCTTGGCGAGCGGAAAGGTTACCTCGGCAAAGCAACAACCGAAGCCCTGGACCTTTGGATCCAGAAACAGACACAGGAGGAGATCGCCCGCGACGCACTTGCTCTTCTGAAAAATGGCCATCATCTCGGCAAGCACCTCTATAAAGAACGAAAGGATCTCTATGACCGCAACACCAGCTCTTATTGATACGAATATCCTCTGCTATGCTCTCGATGCAGGAGAACCGGAGAAGCGGCTGGTGGCAGCAGAACTTCTCTTGCGGTGCTGGCGCTCCGAGATCGCCTTCGCCGTTTCAGTACAAAACCTTGCGGAGTTCTCCATTGTTATGAGGGAGAAGGTCAAACACCCGGTGCCGGATGCAGTTGTTACGCGGTTTATCCGGGATATCGTCTCGTTCAACGGCTGGACGGTGATTGGGTATGACCCGGGGACGATTATGGACGCTGTAGGTATCAGGCGCAAGTACGCCCTCCATTTTTGGGATGCCCTGCTTGTTGCGACATTAAAACAGCACAATATCGACACAATTTATACCGAGGATTCGCATTTTAAAAAGGTCCCGTGGATAACAGTCATTGACCCGTTTACCGATGCGTGATCCATTTTTTCGAATCCAGGCGGAATTATCCTCGTCCCGAAATGGGTGATTACGGATATCGGGTGGCTGGCATTTATCCACGACCGCGAAGGGGGACGGATTGGGGTCAGCCAGAATAATATCCCTATTTTTTATGAGCCTGTTCTGTCGTGAGGATCTCTTGCACAAGCACCAGTTTTTCATCTGTACCGATATCATAAAGCCGGTGTACCGATGAGAGATATGCATGCGGTAAATGATAACGCTCCTTCTTAAAACCAGTTTTTTAGTCGAGTCCAAAGATTGGCTAAAAGTATAAGATCCCATGAGTATCAACTCTACTAAAGCAATCACTCAAAAGGAGGGGTGATACACTCAAAGGAAGCGCACATTACTGTGCATCTTGAATTAAACATACCGGATGATAAAAAGATTCCTATCGAGCAATTGACTTACGTAATTACGGTCAGAACATAGAGAAACAAGTGCTCGAAGCGCTGTGTCACAGCTATGTAACCAGGAACGGTGAAACAATGATGTGTTTACAAAAATTGTTCATAATAGTCTTTAGTTTTGCGATGATTACAAGCATTACAACCGCCGCTGAACCAGTCGCTGTGTTTTCCGGCACCCCCCAATCAGGTACCGATCCGCTCCACATTCAGGATGGAGTGATCCTCATAACTGCACCAGCAGTAATCGATACCCCGGGACGATACCTGCTCACAAACGATCTTGTTAACTCAACTGCCGGGACAGCCATTCAGATCACGGCATCGGATGTGATCCTCGATGGAGGCGGTCATACTCTTTCAGGATCTGACAACGATAATACCGGGGGCATATTTTGCTCGAATGATACCGTTGTCCTCACGAATATCACCATCAGTAACCTCACACTGTCTCACTGGGATTTGGGCATTACGCTGGACACTGTCAGCGAGAGTTTACTTACGGGAGTGAATGCAAGGGAAAACCGTGTACCTGAACTCGGTTCAGGGCAGGGTTTTGCGATCGCAGACTGCATTAATATCACTATTGAAAACTGCACGTCAATTGACAACAGCATAGGTTTTGCCCTCGGCTATTCGACTGGTTGCAGGCTCCTCAATTGTACCGCAAGGGAGAACGACCGGATGTACGGTGTCTCCCTTATAGGATGTCAGAATACAGTCATGAGAGATTGTCTGATGGAGGAGAACATGTACAATCTCCAGGTCTCTCTCCAATACTCCCAGGATATTGACACCAGTAATACCGTGGACGGCAAGCCGGTCTTCTACCTGTCCGGTGTAAAAGATATGCAAATCGGTCCTGCCGATAACCCAGGTACAGTTTTTTGTGTGGACTGCTCCAACATCACAGTCGAAGGGATCTCGATTTCACGGTGTGGGATGGGAATCGGGTTTATCCGGACGGACCTGTCCTCTATAAAGGATTGTTCTGTAGATCGGAGCGAATGGGGAATCGGGCTCATCGGTGCATATGATACGGGAATTACAAATACGACAATATCCTCGTGTCACTACGGGGTGAACATCGATGCCGGTTCTGAAAATACGACACTTTTGGGTTCAACAGTCGAAGAGAATGATGTTGGGGTGTTTGTAACCGGGTTCTCGTCCGGTAATATTATACGTGACAACCATGCCATGCGGAACCGGGAAAATGGCATATGGCTTGGTAAGGGTGATGAAAACAGCATCGTATCAGAAAATCAGATCTATGAGAACCAGGGCTCGGGCATCTATATCGAGGACAATACCGGGGTTATTATCAAGAATAATACCCTTGAGGGTAATTCCATGAGCGGAATAGGTGCCTTCGGTGCGACAGGTCCGATCCTGCTCAATAATACGATAAAAAACAGCAATTACGGCGTTTTCCTGTACGAGACAACCGCAACAGAGGTATCAGGAAATACTATCGCGGAGAACGGGAATGCCGGTATTCAGATCCATTCTACCAATGACTCGCTTTTTTACAACAACCTCTTCAACAATACGGTCAATGTCCATATCGACCAAGAGGGAGCACCCTCCACATGGAACATCACCAAATCTCCCGGACCTAACATTGTCAGCGGTCCTTACATCGGCGGGAACTACTGGGCTGACCCTGACGGAACCGGCTGGTCGCAGACCCACCCGGACCGTGGCGACGGGTTCTGCAACGCGTCGTTTGTCTTTGATGCCAACAACACCGATTATCTCCCGCTTCACCTCACCACTTCTTCATCGAATGTAGGTGTGTTCCGCGACGGTGTATTCTATCGCAAGGATGCCACCGATATTGTGTATGGTCTCTCAACTGATACACCTGTAATTGGCGACTGGAACGGAGATGGCATGTCTGAAGTAGGTGTGTTCCGTGGAGGAGTGTTCTATCGCAACGGTGCTACTGACATTGTGTATGGTCTCTCAACTGACACACCGGTAGTCGGTGACTGGAATGGAGATCACATATCAGAGGTCGGCGTGTATCGCGGCGGAGTGTTCTATCGTAATGGTGCCACCGACATTGTGTATGGTCTCTCAACTGATACACCGGTAATCGGCGACTGGAATGGAGATCACATATCTGATGTCGGCGTGTACCGTGACGGTGTGTTTTATCGCAACGGTGCAGACGCGATAGTGTATGGTCTCTCAACTGATACACCGGTAATCGGCGACTGGAACGGAGATGGCATGTCTGATGTCGGCGTGTGGCGCAACAGCCTTGGTAGTGTGTTCTATCGCAAGGATGCCACCGACATTGTGTATGGTCTCTCGACTGACACACCGGTAATCGGCAAGTGGACATGATGGTAAAAAGATGTGGGAAAACATCCCCACAAATATTTTTTGAGTGTGGTCGCAATCTAACGAAGACCCCTCTTGTTCATGCAATGCGACAATTCGCGTTACGGCACTCTTCCAAGATTGAACGGTTCCAGGTGAACGGCAACCACTGAGCAGGATGAGGGAGGCAAAGTGTGTTGGTGCGAGTCGGGGCTTTGATGCTTGAGTGGGGAGAGGCACTCGAAACCCCTTTGTTTCCGGAGAGTTCCGGGCGGCTGGCGGGTGCGGGGGATGTGCCCGGGCTGCCGGGATGGGGGGTGCAGATGCTGACAACAGAAGCGAAATGCGGGAAGTCAGAAACGGTTTGGAAAAGAGATGCCCATTCAACCAGACATCAGAATAAGTTACCTTGATGTTCAACAGAGGTTACCTTAATAATAGTGAATCAAGTAATACAATAATACAAAAAGGTGGTCAGCCATGGCAAAACAGATTGAATTAGAAACTGTCTTACGAGGTGAAGAAGCGCGGGCATTCAACAAATATGTTGATTCTCCAAAGCAACACTTCACACAGGAGAGCAAGGCTCTCTTCCGGGAAGCCCGCCAGCTCTCAAAAGAATGGCCATAACCACAAAATGACAATTGATATTTATTCTCTCGTTTTTTCAAAATTATCTGGCGATTCAGATGTTTCATCATTTGCATGTTCCGACTCCAAAGATCTTGAAGATTTTTTGAGGAATGATGCAAAAACCCGGCAACAGGAAAAAATCAGTATTACCTATCTTGTCCATTCGGGTACCGATCTTGTGGGGTTTTTCTCTCTGTCTATGGGATGTATCACATCAGATTCCGTAAAAAAAATGTCGCTTAAGATTGAAGATCCACCCAATAAATATCCGGCATTACTTCTGGCCAGAATGGCAACAAAAGACGGGCTGCGTGGTCAGGGCATCGGACGTGAAATGTTAAAACATGTTTTTGCTATTGCGTTTAAATTAACCGAGCAGATCGGTTGCAGGTTCGTAAAAGTGGATGCAAAGAGAGATCCACGAGCTATCCGATTCTATGAAAACTACGGGGGATTCATAAAAATAACCCAAAATTCTGAAACTATACAAATGGTAGTCGATCTCAATAAGATCGACGATGAGGAAAATTCAATCACGGTTTGATGAAAACTTTTCAGTCAAACTCCGCAGAAAACTTTTCATGGAGGGATATAGTTAATGCTCGGCTCCCCGGAAAAATGGCTGGCGCCTCTCCAAAACTGCTGGTGCTGCTGCGAACCGGGATGAGAGCACTCGAAACCCCTTTGTTTCCGGAGAGTTCCGGGCGGCTGGCGAGTGCGGAGGATGTGCCCGGATTGCCGGGATGGGGGGGTGCGTGCTGTTTGTAGGGTAGAGGCGCTCCCGGATATTTTTTGCTGGAGTTTTTAAAAGCCACGTCTTTTTGGATACGCAGGATTAATATTTTCCGGATGCTTATATTCCCGCATTGCGATGAGCACTAAAGCGAGAGTTACGGAAGAGCCTGGAACTCCTGTCGTTACCCCACAAAATAGGATCCGGTCATTGTCCATCAGTGACGAAGAGGTACACCTCTCCCCGGTCCAGCGGATGCGGGGAAAGATCTCCCTTTCGGACCCGGAGATGATCCGCCGCATTATTTTCGATCCGTCCCTGGAGCCGTAACAGATGGAAGTCCGGCCCGTTAGTGACACGACAATTTTTATTGATGCAAATATTTTCCTAGAATATCATTATTAGCGCTGGAAAAGAATCTGCATCCTGTGCCCGGTTCCTCTCGCAGTCTATACCCGGCGCAACCGCTGGTATTAGAGGGAGATCTCTCCGGAGTGGTGTGAGGCAGGGTTGTGTCACTGTGTGAGGAGAGGGGATCATATGAGGTAGTTTGGAAATTACAGTTATGATCAAATTTTCCCGTCATTTATCAGGGTGCAACTACCGATATGCGATCGATTCTGGAAAAATCCCTATCATTTGTGATGAGATGATCGAGTTTATAGTGAGTGTAGCAGGCAGTATGGAGCGCATCAGAAAATAGCAGCCCGTACTGGCGTGAAAGCGCGAGTGCCTCATCCAGTACCGGAGCAGTATCCAAGACGGTGAGCCGGTAATCATGGAGCACTTCCCGTGTTACATCAAACGGCAGAGAAAAATCACTAATCCGATCCGGGTTATGTTTCAGGAATGTGATCGCTTCTGCTGGTTGCATTCCTTTTTCTGCGTACACCTGCATGAGCAGAACTTTGTGGAAGAACTCATCGATTACGGTGCTGTTGAGATGACCGTTCACCTCACCGGCATACGCCTTGTCGAGCAGCACTTCGCAGGCAGGGGTAAACCGGGTGCTGGTGAATGCATAGATGAGAATATTGGTATCAATAAATACGGAACAATTCTGAAGATTGTCAATCTTCACAAGGACAGCTCTTCAATATCCATTTCTGCTATCGCGAGGACGAATTGTTCAGGAACCGGAATCTTTGTCCGCCCGGCTCTCCTCTTTTTTTGCACCATCACTTCCTGCTGCCCGGTTGCAAGCGGGTGATCCAGCACAATCGTGCGTCCATCCACCATTTTTCCTTCGACCGTTGCTGGCATGCTCACTCCTTTCGTACTCTTTATTTTATCGTTCTGATATATCTTCTTCTCCCCAATCACGAGCAGGACTTGGCGAACCCCTACATATTCAACAAATATCTGTACCAATGCCGGAAGCGCGGCAGCAGCGTGTAGTTTCTGTCAGATCCGAAAGGAGATCCTGCCAGTTTTGCACCTGAACGTGCTCCGTTGGTGCTACCGTATACCGGGATGAGAGCACCCAAACCCCTTTGTTTCCGGAGAGTCACGGGCGGCTGGTGAGTGAGGGGGATATGCCCGGGCTGCCGGGATGGGGGGGTGCGTGCTGTTTTTAGGGTAGAGGCGCTCACGGATATTTTTTGCAGGAGTTTTCAAAAATCGCATCGCGGCAATAGCGATTGTCCTGATTCTCTCACGTTTAGTGTTCCCAGTACTGGCGATGGATGGCTGTCTGGATACAGTTCAGCAATAGTGACGCGCACGATTTTACCCGTCTAAATCCACGCATTCCGGTTTTTGGGAATCTCTACCCGTTGGACAGCCCGAAGTGCGTTTCATCGTGTGGCTGATGTGGGGAACGCTTATCACGAGAGCGCCAAAATATCAATGAATAGAAAATCGTTCCGGTTAGGTTGGTTCTCATGCAGGTACACACTGGTCGGAGTAAAGTTTCTCATGTTTGTGGGATTGTCTCATTATTTTTTCTTATCGTCATTCTGGCGGTATCGGCAGCCGGTATTGCTCCAGTCACCAGTCCGGGTGTGCTGCCGGATACGGAACGGGGGCACCTCGCCTTGCCAGCAGAACTTGGGGGGTTGTTGACATGAGAGGAATGAGCGTCATCATAGCAATGAGTCTCGTTTTCCTTCTTTGCCTTGCGTGTTCGCCTGTAATGGCAAACGAGTCTGGTACAGTGAATGGATCGGCGGGATCGGAAAATATCACGGGAGTAATCAATGCTGAATTGATATCGGTTCCTCCAGGTAATCCGGAGATTCCACCAGTTTTAACGAACCCGGACCCGCGCACCGGTTATAGGTTGGGAGATCCTCATAACCCCATTCTGGAAGGATTGAAGAACCACGAGCAAACGGGTTCATTTATCGGAATATCAAGTTCGGAAAATATATCCACTCACGAACTGGTTGAGGATAATCATAAGCCGCGATCTTTGGTGGATGACAATTCGACTCTTCTGGAAGGGACAGGGACAGAATATTTCGACGTCTACGTTCGCCAAACATTCAGCATTTGGTGTTCATACTGGGAAATCGGTAGTGTAACATATTTTGCTGAAACTACACATTCTGGTCTACCTCACTGTCATAAATAAGCTTCCACCCGTTCATTGAAATAGACTGGAAGTTGGTTCAGGATCATACTCCAATTCTGGGGATACATAATCCTTTTATCCGACGCATCCATAACGATCAAATAGAGGATTTTGAACAAGGAATCGTCCCTGAACTCGTCAGCACCTCCAATACTTGCTGCGCCGCCACCAAGTAGAGCACCAGCCTCGCCGCGAGCCCATCACACACCCTCCTGCCCCCATCAGCAGGAGAAACCCCAAACGCCGATACCCCAATCCTCGCAAGCGCCGATGCATTCGTCATAATGAGGTACACCCCGCAACCTAAAAGCGCACAATCTTCTGGAAGGGCGAATCCGATGATGTAGTAATGGTACTTCTCTTTAAGAGCGGCGAATACATCGTTCCGGTGAGAGTGGTTTTTCAGTGTCCGGCACCCGCTCCATCTTTTTGATCTCATCCCACCTCGCTTGATCTCGTTATTGGGTGGGACTTGTCTTCAAGTGGATCAAAATTAGATTGGCGTTTTCGCGTTTAGTGGATCAAAAACGAATTGGCGAAAACAGGTTCATAGAAAACAGGTTCATAGAGCGTATTATCGGACAACTGCAATGTACTCAGCCGAATTGACAAGGACCACCATTCTCCCAACTATCTCTCGCTCACTTATTTCACCCTCCACTCCCAATAAAATACGGATGAAACTGCTCTTTGAGCTCTCGGGCGAGAACGAAACCCTGCCGTTTGCCGAGATCGAATGTGTGGCAACCCTTCTCGACCGGCGGCTCCAGGTGGCGGTGGCAGAATGTCCTGACCCTGCGGCAGCGCACCGGCTCGCCATGACCCATGTCGTGCTCGAGTACCTTGGCGAGTGTGAACCCGTGCTTGGCACATTTAAAAATCTGCTCAAGGAGCTCGCTATCGAAACGACTCCGCCGTTCGCGGGAAGGGCAAAGAAGGTGCATGGCGGATGCAATGAACGCAATAGTGCCTCCCAGCGGGAATTTGAACGATTGATCGGCACCATGATCACAGGTCCGGTCTCGCTTTTACATCCGGTCGAAGAATACCGGGCGATACTATCTGAAGACCGGTGTTATTTTGGCAAAGTACTGTTCCGGATCGATCGTGGTGCATACGATATTCGCAACCCGGGAAAACGGGAGTTTTTTCATCCCGGTGTGATGATGCCGAGAATGGCACGCACCCTTGTTAACCTTTCCTGTGCAACGGCAGGAGATCTCGTGCTCGACCCGTTCTGCGGGACCGGGGGAATCTTAATCGAGGCAGATCTGCTCGCAACCCATGCCATCGGCTGTGATTTTGACCCTGAAATGATCGATGGCAGCCACACAAACGCACCGAAAAGCACACTCATGCTATCCGATACCACCCGACTGCCGTTCAGGAACCAGAGCATCGATGCAATAGTCACCGATTTCCCGTACGGGCAATCGGTCTGCATCAAAAAAACCGATACGATGGACCAGCTCTATACGGACGCACTTGGCGAGATCTCAAGGGTGTTGAAACCCGGGCACCGGGCAGTTGTGGTCACCCACAAAGACATCTCGCAGATTGCCGCCCGGTATCTCACCGTCCTGCAATGCCACAAACAGCGTGTGCATAAAAGCCTGACACGCCGTATCCTTGTGCTCCGGAAATAGACAGCCGACTTTATTTATGAGCCGGTCCGTTTGCAGATTTTGTACCGGAACGGATCTGTTGGTCTTTTTCTTACCCCGTGAAGTGCCGTTCCGCGATAGGACAGGCTCGCAAACCAGGCTTCCGGAGAATTCCTTTATGAGGTTTTCTGGTGAACTATTACTGGTCATATGAGATCCAATATCCCCATCCTGCTGATTTTTGTTATCCTTGCCTGTACGCTCGCGGTGCTTCCTGTCGCCGCATATTCCGGCGATGCCGTCAACTGGTACACCAAAGGGAACGCACTCACTGTATCCCGGAACTACACAGAAGCTATAGCAGCGTTCGACAAGGCGATCTCCCTCGAACCGGCATATGTTGAAGCCTTGAATGGAAAAGCCGATGCACTGAACCGGGCACAACGCTACAGCGATGCCCTTCAGGTATTAGATCAAGTGATCGCTCTCAACCCGGACTATGTAAAAGGCTGGATCAACCGTGGGTATATCCTGTATAACCTGGGACGGTATGATGAAGAACAGAAGGCGTATGAGCGGGCGATCCAGATCGACCCCAACAGTGCCGAAGCCTGGTTCAACAAGGGATATGCCCTTGGGGGCATGGGAAAATGGGGCGAAGCCCTTACAGCGTTTGACCGTGTGCAAGCTCTCGACCCGGCATATCCCAACCTTGTGGCAAACCAGCAGATCGCACAGAAGAGCCTTACCGCATCCACACCAGTTTATGTGAAGAATGCCCCGATAATCGGGGTTGTCGCAATCATTATTATCGGTGCGGTTATCTGGGTTTGGGCAGTGAGAAAAAAGCGATGATCATTTTCCCGCAGGACATCCTCATCACGTTCAGTAAGGTGGATGACAGGGTTTTAAAATTCGCAAAAAAAATTCGAGGTCTTACCCAGTTACCAGATTGCTCCATGTTCCGTAATTGAACCCGGATTCGGGAACTACCCAGACAACGGGTAAAATTGTTGCCGATCCCGATACATCCATTCATTTTTGACAGGTTGTAACCCAACAAAAACACGATTTATGTAAGATTATAACCTTACAAAGATAAGATTTAATCATCCCTCTGGAAATGGCTTATCAAGGAGAATAAAATATGATGATAAATATCAATCAGGATACGTTTGCAGTTGTTATAGTGATCCTTTCTGGGCTGATGGCAGGTGTTTGTGTCGGATTATTTATCGGGTTTTTACTGAAACGACAGAAACCCGCATGGGCGGACATGCCCCGGACTGACAAGGCAATCAATGTTACTCTCGTAATCGTCTGCTCGGTGATTGCCATCGGCGTGCTGGCATACCGGTTTCTCTGGATGTGATGAGGGAGAGGGAACCTGGGGTGAAATACCCAACTACCGCCCTTTCTGGTAGCAGATCGCTGCCTCTTCAGGTTTGCCGATCCTCTCAAGAACATCCCCGATATCGTTCCATACCTCTTTTCTTTGCGGATCGATCTCGAGCGATCGCTTGAACGCAGTCAGCGCATCCTGGTATTTTTTAAGTTCCACAAGGACACGCCCCTTGTGTATCCACGCATCGACAAAGTCCGGCTGGATGGAGAGCATCATACTGTATGCATCAGCCGCTTCTTCGTACCGGTTGAGTGATTCAAGAGTGCTCCCCTTTGTAAAGTATGCAATGGAGAACGAAGGGTCGATCGAGATCGCCCGGTCGTATGATTCGATCGCCGCACCGTTCTTTTGCTGCTCTGATAGTGCCATACCATGCCGTGTCCATCCGACTGCATTATCAGGATCGAGCGAGAGCCCCTGTTCGTAGGCAGCCTGTGCATCCACGTACTTTCCGAGATCGTACAAGGCATTGCCCTTGCCGAACCACGCGCCAGCCAGTTGTGCGTCTTTATCGATAGCCTTCTCAAATGCTTCGACTGCATCCCGGTACATGCCGATCTCAGACAGTGAAACTCCCTTGTGCATGAAAATCTCAGGAATCGTGGAATCAAGCTCGAGTGCCCGATCATAGGACTGGATCGCATCACGGTACTGTTCGAGAGAGGCATAGGCAATGCCACGGTCATGGTAAACCACAGCAGCACCGGGGATCATCTCAAGAGCGTGGTCGTAAGCGGTGATCGCGGCATCATAATCCCCGCGTTCGTACAGGGTTTTTCCCTTCCAGTAGTGCGCCTGGTAACATGACGGGTTCATCTCGATCGCCCGGTCAAATGCAGCAATCGCGCCATCCAAGTTCTGGAGCATGGCAAGCGTCCTGCCCTTCTCATAGGTTGCCTGTGCATACCCGGGATTTACCGACAGTGCACGATCGAATGTGACGATCGCCTCCTTGTAGTGCCCGGTATGGCTGAGTGCCCGCCCCTTCTCAAACAATGCATCAAGGTACTCGGGTGAGACATGCAGAGCCGCGTCAAATGCGGCGATGGCATCCTCATATTTCCCAATACGGGTTAATGCCACCCCCTTATGATGGAATGCTTCTGTGTACTGGTTGTTCAATACCAGCGCCCGGTCAAATGCAGCAATGGCTTCCTTGTACTGTTCCATTTTCTCATGGGTAACACCTGAAAAGTACCAGGCTTCGGGATATTCCGGCTGGACTTTTAGCGCCCGGTCAAATGACTCCACCGCTTCCGCATATCGTTCGAGATGGATGAGCGTTCTCCCGCGGTACAAAAACGAGGGTGCATTTGAGGCATTAAAGCCAAGTGCACGGTCATAGCTTTTGAGCGCTTCGTCATACCGGTCGAGGTTTGCTTCAGCAATGCCCCGGTACATCCAGGCCTCAGCAAACTGCTCTTTCTCCGAAAGTGCATGGTCGAATGCGCTGACGGCTTCATTGTACATGGATATTCCTAATAGCGCCCGCCCTTTCTCATAGAATGCCTCTGCGCACCCGGGACGGCGTACAAGGGCGGCTTCAAAATTCTTTATTGCCTCCTGGTACCTGCCGAGCCGTGATAAGGAGATGCCGAGGTGATAGTACGCTCGGGCATCTTTTATGTCGAGACTGATCGCCTTGTTGTAGGATACGATGGCATCCTTATCCCTGCCGAGTGCAGCAAGCGCGATACCCTGTGCAGTCCAGATAAACGAATAGTTCGGGCGTACCCTTAACGCAGAAGAGAACGAAGCCGCCGCTTCATCCGGGCGTGACAATTTTAGCAGGGCGAGTCCCTTATGGTAGAGCGCTTCGTCATGCTTGGGTTGTAACATGAGGGTATTGTGATAGGAGGTCACGGCTTCGGCAAACATACCCAGTTCGAAGAGTGCTCTTCCCTTGTAGTATAACGCCTCCGCGTACTGCGGGCGGATCTCCAGCGCCTTGTTGAATGCAAGGATGGCATCATCGTATCCCGAGGTGGCACTGATTGCCCGTCCCTTGAGATACCACGCTTCCGCATTTGTCGGATCGATCTCCAGCGCTTTTATGTAGGCATCAATCGCGTCATTGTATTTGCCAAGTTCAGAAAGGACCATTCCCCGGTGAAGCAGTGCATCGATGGACTGTGGTGAGGAGAGGAGGACGTGATCGAACGCCTCGATCGCATCATTGAGCCTGCCGGTGGCGGCAAGGGCTCGCCCTTTGTAATAAAATGCATCTGCATTGCCAGCGTCAAGGTCAAGGTTTTTATTAAAAGCGAGAATTGCTTCGTCATGCCTGCCAAGACTTTCCAGCGCACGTCCTTTGTGGAAGTACACATCCGCGTAATTCTTCTCGATACCCAGTGTTTTGTCAAACGTCTTGACCGCTTCGCGGTACATACCGAGCGCTGACAATGCCTTGCCCTTGTCAAACAATGCATCGGCAAACGTATGGTCCAGTTCCAGTGCACTGTCAAATGCCTTTACCGCATCTTCGAACCGTTCGGTTTTTGCAAGGGATACACCCTTTAAATGGAGTGCCTGGACATTATCCGGTTCAATTGCCAGTGCTTGGGAAAAACTTGCGATCGCCTCGGTGTGCCGCTCCAGCTGGTCAAGCGACCGGGCTTTGGCGAAGTATGGCTCGAAATAATCATGCCTGATCCCATTTGCATGATCAAATGCAGCGAGGGCATCTTCATGTTGACCAAGATGTGCGAGGGCATCGCCCAGTTCATACCATGCGTCGGCATTTGTCGGAGTGAGGGTGAGCAGGTGGTCGAAGGTCTCTGCTGCACCGGCATACTTCTTTTGTGCAACGAGAGCTGCAGCACGATAGTAGAGTGCATCAGTATGGTCAGGATCTGCAGCAAGGACGGCATCCATTGCTGCAACTGCCTCATCGAATCTCTCTATGCGGAACAGCACAATGCCCCGTTCGAGACCGGCAACCGGGTCTTCCGGGACGATCTCCAGCTGGCGGTCAAAGGAACGAATCGCGTCCGTGTACTTTTCCAGTGAGACATATGCTCTCGCCCGGAGAAGGAAGACCCGGGGGTCATCGGGATTGATCCCTATGGCGCGGTCAAACGCATCGATCGCATCTTTGTTGCGGCTCGTAGCCATAAGCGCCCGCCCTTTCTCGTACCAGATGTCCGGGTTGTGAGAATCGAGCGCGAGTGCGGCGTCAAATGCCATATCAGCGTCGTCAAACCTGCCCAGTGTCGTAAGGGATACACCTCGCTCGTATGCAGGCTCATACCGGTCTGAAAGTTGCGTGAATGCCTGGCTGAACACTGCCTGTGCCTCTTCATGCCGGTTCAGGTTTGCAAGTGCCCTTCCCTTCTCGAAGAGGATCTTTCCATTTCCGGGCTCTCTTCCAAGAGCAATATCGAATAACCGTATAGCATCTTCGAACCTGCCGAGGCGGAAGTATGCCTTGCCGCCGGAGACAAGGGTGGGAACATTATACGGTTCAATCTTACGGGCTCTCTCGAATGCATCGATGGCGTCATCATCCTGCTCCAGGCGCTCCGAAACGAGACCCCGGTGGTACCATGCATCGGCACGATCCGGCATCCGGTTAAGCATCCCGTCAAACGCAGGCAATGCCTCTTCATATCTTTCCAGTCGTTCAAGGGCACGCCCCTTGTTGTAGTATGCCTCTGAAAATTCCGGATCAAGTGCCAGTGCATGATCAAAGGCGACTACTGCATCCTTATCCCGCCCAAGAGCGTAGAGCGCCAGCCCGCGCTCATAGTGTGCCTCTTTTTTCCCGTCGTCAAGATCGATCGCCTGTGTGAACCCGGTGACCGCTTCGTCGTACCGACCAAGCCGTGCAAGTGCCGCTCCCCTCTCGTAAAAGACCCTGTATTCGTGGGGATTGATCACGATGGCACGGTCAAAGACAGCGACAGCTTCCGTATAATTCCTGATGTTGAACAGGGCGAGCCCTTTGTTGAACCATGCAGAAAAATCGGTCTCGTCAAGGCTGATGGCTGCATCGAATGCAGTGACTGCACCGGCATATTTTTTGAGATGCATGAGTGCACGCCCTTTCTGGAAAAATGCCTGCGTATACGCAGGATCGATGGTGATGGCGGCATCAAAGGCAGTAACAGCCTCCTTGTTCTTCGAAAGCCGTGCCAGTGCAAGTCCCTTGTCAAAGAACGCATTGGCAAAGTTTGGATCGATGACAGTCGCATCCTCAAATGACTCGATCGCCTGTTTGTCCCTGCCGAGGTGAGCGAGTGCGATCCCCTTGTCATAATATGCATTTGCGTATTTCGGGTTGATGGCGAGAGCCCGGTCATACGAGGGGATTGCTTCCTCATATCTCCCGAGTTCGGCAAGCGCAATCGCCCGGTCATACCATCCGTTTGCATTGCCGGGTTTCAATTCAAGCGCTTTTGTGAGCGCCTCGATCGCGTCCCTGCACTGACCGGTAGAGAGCAGGGCGCTCCCTTTATGGAACAAGGCGGGTGCACAGGAAGGATCCCGGGCGATCACCGTATCGAAACTTCGTATCGCCTCCGGGTATTTACCCAGTCCGGCAAGGGATTTTCCCTTTCGGTACCAGGCAGTGATATTCTCCGGGTCCAGTACCAGGGCTCGTTCAAATGTCTCGAGAGCTTCAGAAAACCGCTCAAGTTCCAGGAGCACACTCCCCTTTAAGAGCCACACGTCTGCAACATTATTGTCATTGTATAACGAAGCATCCAAAGCGAGGAGCGCGTCATCGAACCTTAAGAGCTTTTTTAACATGCTGCCTTTATGGTACAGCACATCGGCACGAGCCGGTGTCAGTTCGAGCATTCGATCGAACTCATTTGCTGCATTCTCATATTGGCTGAGACTCTCAAACGAAAGCCCTGACTGGTAGACAGCATCCGTGATCGAGGGATCGAGCACAAGGGCATGCTTAAACGATTTTATCGCCCTCTCGAATTTTCCCATTGCATACCATGCCAGACCCCGCTGGTAATACGTATGGGCATGCCCGGGTACGTGTTCAAGGGTAGTCTCAAACGCCTTTACGGCATCTGCATACCTGCCGAGCCGGGACAACGCAAGCCCCTTATTGAAGGCAGCTTCGGGATATGCCGGGTTGATGGCAAGTGCCCGGTCCCAAGCCTGCACTGCCTCCTGTGCATCTCCCTTGGCAAACAGTGCTTCGCCCCACTTAAATGCAGCATCACCGGATTTGGGATTTATTGCGAGGGACCTCTCAAATGCAACAGCCGCAGGTGCGTAATACTTAAGTCCAAGAAGGGCTTCACCTTTCGCAAACCACGTCGCCCAATCTTCCGGGGAAAGTGCCAGTGAACGATCAAGTGAGATCAGGGCATCCTGGCATCTCCCGGTCTCCACAAGAGCTCTTCCCCGGTAGAAATAGAGTGCGGAAGTCTCGTTCCCGTAAGCCTGCGCCTGGTCAAAAGCGGCAATGGCATCCTCGTAGTGACCGAGCGTGAAGATGGTAAGTGCTTTACGGTACGCATATTCCGGTTCATGCGGAGTGAGGTCAAGAGCAAGGTCAAACGCCTGCAACGACTCGTCAGTCCGTTTGAGCGTAAAGAGCGTGAGCCCCTTATGATATGCCGCTGGCGCACAGGTATCATCAATTAAAAGGGCATGTGTAAAGGCGTCCAGTGCGTCCTCATGGAGCGCCATCATAGAGTACCCGATACCTTTGTAGTACCAGGCACCGGCACGCTTTTCGTCAAGGGTGAGCACTTTTTCAAAAGAAGCGATCGCCTCTTCAGGACGGCTGATGTGCAGGAGGGCTCTTCCCCGGTGATAAAGGCAGAAGAGATCTTTTGACCGGCGTTTCAGGGCTTTACCGAATGCATCCACTGACTCCTTAAAGCGGCGCAACTGGTAGAGCGAATATCCTTTACAGGACAGGGTCTTTACATCTGTCGCGTCGAATTCAAGTGCCTGGTCAAGTGCAATGACCGCATCTTCATACCGTAATAATCGTGCAAGGGCAGTGCCAAGGGAGCTGTGTGCGATGGCATTCTTCGGGTGAATGGAGAGGGCGCGTTCAAAGACTGCGCAGGCATCCTCATATCGTTTGAGTTCAATAAGCGCCAGTCCCTTTCCGATAAGCGATCTGGTATCAGCGCTCTCCAGCTGGAGTGCACGATCGAATGCTGCGACGGCATCCTCGTACTTTTGCAGTAAAGAAAGTGCGAGACCGGTCTCATAATAGATCCCGGCAGTTTTCAATCCATGGGAGATGCACTGGTGAAAGCCCAGAACCGCCTCGTCATATTGTTTTTGCCGTGCAAATGCGAGGCTCTTTTCGTAGAGAGCGCCGGTATTTCCCGGATCGATTTTGAGGGCTCGCGTGAATGTGTCAATCGCCTCTTTGTCGCGGTTGAGGTTGACCAGTACAAGTCCTGCCTGGAATAACGTGTCAGGTGAGTCGGGCTCGATGGCGAGTGCCGCATCGAAAGCGGCGAGTGCATCCCGGAACTTTTTTAATCGGGCAAGGGCTCGCCCTTTTTCATACAGGATCGCCGCATCGTCAGGAGTAATATCAAGAGCGTAATCGAACGCGAGGATCGCATCATCATTTTTATTTAAGGCAGAGAGTGCCAGACCCTTGTGGTAGAACGCGGGCGGGAACTTATGCACCCGTTCGAGTACCTGGTCGAATGCGGCGATCGCCTCTTCGTACCGGTTAACCTTTTCGAGAGCAAGACCCAGATCGAAATGTGCATGGGCGTTTGTGGGGTCCAGTTCCAGCGTCTTTACAAAAGCGGTCACGGCTTCTTTGTACCGTGCAAGATCCGTAAGTGCGACGCCCTTGTAGTACCACGCATCGGCAAAGGCAGGATTAATTTCGATTGCCCGCTCACATGCAGAGAGCGATTCGCCAAATCTCTTCAGTTCATGCAGTGCAATCGCCTTGTACAGGACCGCTTCTGCACTCTGTGGATCATATTCGATAGCCCGGTCAAACGAAGAGATTGTATCCTCGTATTTCTGGAGCGCAAAGAGTGCGACCCCCTTCTCGTAGTGGATCCGGGAAGTTCCCCATCCATGGGAGATGCACTCGTCGAAGTGCTCGATTGCCGCGTCAAACTTTTCGAGCCGTAAGAGTGCGAGGCTCTTTTCGTAGAGAGCAGTGGTATTTTCAGGATCCAGTTCAAAAGATCGCGTGAATGCATCGATCGCCTCTTCATCCCGGGACAGGGCAACAAGCGCCAGACCTTTCTGGAAGAATGCATCCGGTGAACCGGGTTCGATTGCGAGGGCGGCATCGAACGCAGTGATGGCATCCCCGAATTTTTTTACGTGAGCGAGTGCGAGCCCTTTGGCATATAATACCAGGTCATCATTTGGAGTAATCCCGAGCGCGCCATCGAATGCGAGGACGGCGTCGGCATTTTTGTCAAGGGCGGCAAGGGCAAGTCCCTTATGGTAAAATGCCGGCGCATAATCAGAAACCCTTTCGATCACCTTGTCAAACGAGGTGACTGCATCGGAATAACGGTTGACTTTCGCGAGTGCACAACCCAGCTCGAAGTGTGCGTGGGTATTCTCAGCGTCCAGTTCCAGTACGCGACTGAATGCTGCCACCGCCTCTTCGTGCCGTGCAAGATCAAAAAGAGCGACCCCTTTGTAGTACCACGCATCGGCAAAGGCAGGATTAATTTCGATTGCCCGCTCACTTGAGACGAGCGACTCCTCCAGTCTTTTCAGTTCACAGAGTGCGATTGCCTTGTCAAGCGCTGCATCTGCACTCGTTGGATCCTGTTCGAGTGCCCGGTCAAACGAAGCGATGGCATCCTCGTATCTTTTCAGCGCAAAGAGTGCCACCCCTTTTTCGTAGTAAATCCGGGAATTTGCGAGCCCAAGAGCGATGCACCGGTCAAAAGTCACAATTGCCGGCTCAAATTTTTCGAGGCGTGCAAGAGCTCGTGCTTTTTGGTATAGCGCACCGGTATTTATTGCATCTGATTCAAGGCTGATATTAAACGAATCAACCGCTGCGTCGTCATGTCCCAGTGCAACGAGAACCAGACCTTTCTGGTATGAAGTATCCGGTGAATTGGGTTCGAGTGCCAGTGCCGCATCGAATGCCGCGATCGCATCATCGAAATTCTCCAGCCGGAAAAGTGCAAGTCCCTTTGCATACAAAACCTGATCATTGCGGGGAGTGATCGCAAGGGCACCATTAAACGCGTGG
>Ga0247841_10001382_pt1 | contig 55719 bp, 55 predicted proteins | sample LaCruzMarch2015__2_FD_192410 | JGI IMG/M metagenome (GOLD analysis project Ga0247841, IMG submission 192410) | Freshwater microbial communities from meromictic Lake La Cruz, Castile-La Mancha, Spain - LaCruzMarch2015_18m | ecosystem: Environmental > Aquatic > Freshwater > Lake | place: Spain... | reverse complement strand
CGAAGGAGACAAAGCTGTCGGTTGAAAACGACGGCATTGTCGAATGGAAATCATTGATCGAAGCGTTTCCACTGCCGAAGGCGCCTGCTACGCCTAATGGCACGAATTGAAACTGGCAACGCAACGACTTACCCAACGGTATTCTGAGCTTTAACACGATACAGGATATCGACTGTGTCGCTGACAAGCTCCTCCGCGTCTTCGGCGAGATCGAGGCGAACCTTCGTCGGCACCGGCTTGCTGCCGTCCGAAAGCGCCACACAGTTTGCATTGAGCAATGTCTGTGCTGCGTCCAGCTTCGTCAGGATATTGCTGAGGTCTTCGTCACTAATCTGATACGTCTTCATTGGGTCTCCTCTTGGGTTGTCCTTTTTCTGTCACGTGACAAGGCACACACTGCCTGTCACAATCATCCGTCTCCGTGCTGAGGAGACATTCTCTCCATCACTCGACAAGTTCCTTGAGCTTACTGGCCGCAAATTCGATCTCCGCCAATTCGGGAGCCGTGATCCCATGTTCGGCGGCACGCCTGGCAACGCCGGCCACCTCATATCGGATCCGACGCGCTCGGACTTCGTCAAGGGGGCTTTCTCTCAAGTGAACATGGTACCGCCGGCCATCGGGGCCTTCCCTCACAGTGTCGGTAGGATTTCGACCTGACGACGCATACCGGTATGCCTGCCGCGTGCCTACCCCCGACTCTGCCATGATCCGCCGCGCTTCTTTTGCCAACAATCCGCGTTCTCTCATATTTCATCCCTCCACGAAGCTATAACTCCTCACTGCCAACTCTCATGATGACTTCCGGAGTTTTCTTCTGCCCCCCGGCTGCCATCCATGACTTCCCCCCCCCCGGCTACTATAGTAGCGCGGGGGGGCCGGAAGTCATGCGACGGGCAATTCTCTCTGCTTCTGTTTTTCCCACAACGCGCACCTTTCCTGAATGGCAGCTGGCAGGCCGACGTATGTCGGCATGTTCTTGCCTTTTGGATGCCACTGCTCCAAGCGGTGAGATCCGATGAGCCGCTTTATCATATCATCCGCCTCATCGCGGTTTGCGCCTGCGCTACGCAGACGGTTCCGGGCCCCGGCCGATGTGTCTGTCTCGTTGCCAAGCAGCGCCAACGCATCTTCCTCGGTCAGCGTTTTGTGCGGTTTTGCCGATTTCTTCCCGTTGGCGCGCTCCCGGACCTCGGCAAGCCAGGTGTCTACGTCGAAGTCCGCCTGATACTGGTAAGTCATGTCAGTTTGATCCAGGATCAAGGCGAACGTCCCCGGCCTCGGCCCATCGTTGTTTTTAGCACAGGCGACAAGAATCGGCGGGTTGTCTTCTTCACCTCCCGGCGCCAGGTTAAACACGGACCGGGCGCAGGAGTACAGCGCTTTGGATCCTTTTCCGAAGTTTGCGCCGTCATATCCAATCGCCTCCTTGATATTCTTTGCGCCGGTGCGTGCGTGCGCCAGCACTGTCAGCGCGGAGTTACTGTTCACGCTCCCGAGAAGCTTTGTCAGTTGCGCGACTGTCCAGCGTGCGTCGTTCTCCGCGTTGGCATCGCCAGCCTGCACGTCGCCCCACGGGTCCACCCAGAGTACATCCGGGCGTCGATCCTCAATTGTAACACGCCAACGCTCGATGTTCGCTGGATCCTCCAGAGTCACATAGGGATCATCGGCCTCCTCCAGGGTCGCCATGAAGATATTAGCGTTGAGCCTGGCAATCTCATCGCTTGATAGGCCGGCGGACATCTTCCGGATATCATACTGCAGCCGGTGTAGGCCGTTTTCGGTGCCCATGAAAAGGTGCCGTAACGGTCTGTCTCCGGTGGTCATCCCTCCGAACGGCCGACCGAGCACCTGATTCCTGGCAATGTTCATCGCGATACGCGACTTGCCCAGTCCGCCTTGCCCGAAGATCGCATGCAGTCGAACGCGTCCGTATCCCAAGCCGAAGCATTCCCCGAGAAACCAGACAGGCGGCGGCAACATAATTCGTGCTATTTCTGCCCACGCACGCGTACTGTACGGGCGGACCTTTTCGGCAGCGGACACCGCCTGAGCGGTGAGAGCATCAAGCGCTTGCATGTATTGCCCTCCCCTTTGGCGCCAGGTAAAGGATCCGTTGCCAGCGTCCCTTCTCTTTGCGGAAGTGGCCCGGCAGCCGCGAGAGGCGAGCCTCGTTGCGGCAGGCGGCGTCACATCCGAGTGGTATCAGATGCCGGCCGAAGAGCAGACCTTCAACTATCGCGGTCCATTTCTCGGCGATCTCAATGTCATCGATACGAATCCACGCATGCAATGACTTGCCCCCGGAGTCGATCAGTGCACAAACAGGCACGTTTATTGCCCACCAGAACCGCAGTTGGTCGTCCCGGCTTATGCCGTCGAACTCTGCCACGGCGAAGCGAAACGACTTTACACAGGCATCAGCCCGCAGACTGGGCCGGCCGGCTTTTGTCTGGGCTGCCTGCCCGGTCAACGGGTTCGGGATGATATGCGGCGGTATCTGGCATCCGGCCCGAATATCCGCCAGCCATTTGGCAACAGTCTTGACCGTACGGCCGTAGGTATCGCCGATGAAAAGCACGTCGTCTGGAGCGTACAGGCGAGACAGTACTTCAATAGCGTCCTGTTCCGGCGGCCAGTCTATACGAACAGGCGAAGCTTCCCAGATATCGGTCTCTTCAATGCCGGCAGCCTCGGCCAAGAGCGCGTCCATGAAAGCCGGTGCATCGATGGCTTCCGGTGTCGGGCGTGGCTTGTGCCAGCGGTGGGCGGTATGGTAGCGAGTGGAGAAGCGGGAGCGGCAGGCCATCGCCTTCTGCACTGCATCCGCGATCTCACGGTCCGGCACGCGCCGACCGCCCTGCGGAGTGTGCTCACGCAAGGCGGCAGCAACTACCTCCGGAGACAGGCCGGACCTTATACCGATGTTCGCCACACCGAGCAGGCGTGGGTGATAGCCGTTGCCGCCTGGGCGCGGCAGGGTGGCGAGAGCGGCGGTAAAGCTGCTGATGATCTTCACGCCACTGTACTCCTTCCTGAGACGCCCGCTTCAGAAGCCGCTTTGTCCACAGTTAAGGCGAAGGGTTGAGTGGGCCCGCCACCCTGATATGGATTTGGCCTCTGCCTCTGCTGTAGAGGCAAGCAGAGGCCTTGCCGGGGCTTCTGTGAGGCAAAACTCCCGCATGGTCGGCCTCCGTTCTGAGCGTCGGTGGATACTTCGGCCCATCGCCCAATTACCTCGAAGACTTCATCAAACAGGCTGGCGAGCGCGGCCATGTCGCGCGACGTTACACCATCTTCGCAGGCAATCCGATCAGCGCGACGGACACCATAGCGCGCGTGCCTGAGTGCCTTCAGGATGACGCTCGAGCTGTATGGATGCCGGGGTGTCCTGTTGTAGCGGTTCCGTTGGTGGGGATAGCTCTTCCCATCTTTACCGACGGTCCGCCCGGGAATGGTCGTTCCCCAATAACTCACACTGGGTTCCGACTGGCAATAGTCCGGCTTTCTCATACGTTTTGCAGTTCGCAGACTGACTTTGTACTTGAGAGCTAGTGCGGCGGGAGTGTCAGCAACGAGCGTTCGCTGCTGATTACTGACACCCCTGCCCTTGTCGATTGGCGGAGACGGCAGGGTGTCAGCAATGGGCGTTAAGGGCGATTGCTGACACGCTGCCTCTGCAACCGGTGCCATGGGCGAGCCACAAGCATCGACCACAGCCTGGGCCGGTGTAGGAGAGTTGTTTGTTGAACTCATGGTTTATCCTCCATATCATCACGTCGATATCAGTTAGTACCGCCTAAGTTCATCAAAGTTCGGCCACAGCGTTTTCACATCCAGCCCGAGTGCCAGTGCAACCCTCATGGCGTTGCGCTGGTTCGGACGCTTTCCGTGCGTGTAGGCGTTGAACAGATGCGGCTCAAGGCCGATTTCCAACGCCGTTCCCCGAATCGACTTCCCGGACTGCCTCAGATACTCCTTCAACGGACTGCTCATTACGGATCCTCCTGTTTGTTGTTCTGCTGCTCGTGCTCCCTATATATGTACGGTAATCAACTGAGAGGTGACGCAGAGAGCCGAAAGGTGATCAACTGGCGTGTCAGAAGAGGCCAATTCAAGCCGATGAAGTGAGGGGTTTTCATGTGAACCGCCCGCGCCAGATCTCTTCGTCGAACTAAGAGTCTTGCGGCCAACTGGAACAATGATGTTGACGCGGGTTTACGAGGCCGTGCCTGCCGGAATAAGATGGCTGATCAGGGCGACTTGGTGGTATGTCACGTGGTGGAGGTGAAGCTATGAACTCTGAATTGACACCTGTCGTTAAGTCGAACCTGTCACAACGGGTCCGTTCCGTGGCGCATGAATACAAGGTGAGCGAACGAACAGCAAGGCGGTACCTGAAGCGTGGAAAACTTCCGTCACTGCCGAACAAGCCCGGATGCCAGATCTCAGAGGTAACGCGCCATACAGGCCGCGACGGCAAACAGTATCCGGTATCACAAAGCTATCGAAGTCCACTCCATAAACCGCTTTCCATTGCCCGGAATCAGGTGCGACGTGCTGGCCGTGCCGAGCAGTTCCATGATGATGACGTCATCATTCTGCGGCAGATTGTGTCAGAAGCTCAGGATTTATTGCACCGCTGGGAATCTGTGACAGGTGATGCGTAGTACCACCTGTCACAAACAGGGCGTCCGTAGCCACATAATTGTCACCTGCCCTACACGCCCAGGGCTTTCTGGAGCTTCTCTAATGCGGTCTGGCGCTTGGCTACTGTCATCCGCCGGATGTTTTGCAGCTTCCACTGCAAAGCTGGGAGTTCCCGTATATGGGCGATGCCCAGCGTATCCCATTCCGGATCTCCTCGCTTCATGGACAGTAGAAACCGCTTTTCGTCTGCATCCAGAGTCTCGCGGATCTGGACTACGAGGCGTTTTCGAGTCTCGCACAAGGCCTCCACCGGAACCTCTTCGCGAGCCATCCCGGCAAACTCGTCAACATGGACCTTGCCGATATCCTTGAACTGCGGATCGAGCAATTCGTGCATCGGGCGGTCGTGTGAGGCAAGGTACACCACAAAAGCCCGGCGGACCTGCGGCGTAATTCCCTCGTTCTCCAGGAGGAGCATCACGTCAAACAAGTCCCGCGGGTGCTGCCGGTCGAGAGTGGCGCACAGCTTGCCGCCATAGAGGTCTGCCAGTGCCAGCGTCCTCGCGGACACGAACAATTCGAAGAGAACCTGAGCCTCACTGCAAAGGTCCCGAGTTTCGGGCGGATAGACACTGCCGCGGAGAACCTGATTTGGTTCCACTTTGATCTGCACGTCGCCGATCGAGACTGTGAGTTTAGTGGCAGCGCCTTGTGTCCGGCCAACCTGCACGCGCGAGCCTGGAATCCGGTGGCCCACGTCTTTTGCGATTGCCTCCAACGCGCGTGTGATATCGGCCAACGCCTCGGCGCGCCCGGTCAGGGGAAGATAGGTCAGGTCGATGTCAACTGACAACCGGGGCATGGAGCGGAGAAACAGGTTGATGGCTGTTCCGCCCTTGAGGGCAAAGCAGGTCTGCTTCCCGATCTCAGGCAGGCATTGAAGCAAGAGCCGCGCCTGCCGAACATAGAAGGGATCAAACATGGGCCGTGTCCTCCTGCTTCGGAACGGTGATCCTGTATTTAGGATCATAACGCCCGTTGCGGAACACAGATCTCTTCCCCTTGCCGAGGTCCAAGCGTTCAGTCTCAATACGCTTAAACCATTCGTGCCCTGCCGACTCCGCAGCCCAGAGGAAGAGGCGTTTGACTTTTACGGACCGGCACCCTTCAAGCAGGGCTTGAAGCACCTGCGGACGGAGCGTGCCCAGACCGCTCATGAGTTCAACCGCATGCATGTACGCATCGTTGGTTGTGGCCAGGTGGAGGACCTCCAGGATCGCGCGCTCCGGCGCTGAGATCCGGAGCGAGAACGCACCATGTTGCACGTCCGTGAACCCAGCGGGCCCGGATGATTCAAAAAGCCTTGGACTGTGATGATGGATCCGCACACCCCATTCGTAGCGAGTGAACCAGGCTGGCAATCTCTCCCGGCGTTCACTGAACAGACTGACTGCTGCCTTGTTTCCCATCGGCAGGTGGTAGCCCAGCCCCTGCAATGACAATGCCGTACTCCCTCCTGCATACACTCGCAGTCTAAGCTGAGTCTGGAGCGCATAGAGCCCTCCAAACCAGTCCACGTCGTCCTCAGCACGCAAAAAGGCTCCGCAGCCCAGCGGATGAATCCATCCGGACTCGGCATAGCGACGGGCCAACTGTCGATACACTCCGTGTTCCTGCAACCAGGATCCCGTTGCTACAGTGCCCTTTGGCCACTTCTTCAGCAATTGGTTTAGCTTGGACTCCATTTTGTCTACTCAGCGTTTACATTGTTGCTACGAAAACAAACCGACATCACCCATTAGTTTGAATTGGTGACGATAACGTACACTGTAGATTTACATTTGTGAAGTCAAAACAAACCGTTCAAAGCGTTTGTCGACCCACCATGGCAGTGCGGTTGCGAGCATGGTCAAAGTGTAATTGTCGCCACTGTGGAAAAGTAATTGTCGTCAAGGGGAGGGAAAAGTGTCCTTGACCAGTGGCGAGTTAATCAGAACTGCACGGAATCGGCCGGCGAGACAGAGCCCCACCCTCCTTCTGAGAGATGGCGGCGTCAATCTCGTATGGTCCCCTGAGCACGTTAAAGCGTGCGGCGTCAGCCTGATTGCCACCTTCCATTGAGACCCCTTTTGCACCTTCCAGTTGATTTCTGTCCATTACATAGAGGGTGGTGTGCAGTTCCTGCATACCTCACTCCACGGTCGACGGATACGCATTGATGCAATGGACGAGTTGAATTGAGGTCTAAAGATGGAAGCAAAAGCTATAGGATACGTCGATAAGCATGGGGCGCGCTCCTACACAGCGCAATCAGTCCGAGCCCTAGACTACGCACGAGCCCGCGGAGACCTGCCGTTCTACCGGCGCGGGCGCAAGGTATTCTTTGCCCTGGCCGATCTGGACAGGTGGTTGTCTCGGTACAGGGTTGACGCAACTGACCATGAACAGGTGCAGGCTTGAATCCGGAAGCTTGCCAACACTCAAGCGAACCGGAAGCGACCTTCTGTCACCTCTGAGTTGCAGACAATCGTCACACGTGAAATCGCAAGATTTCACAACGAGATTGTCGACACACTTCTCAATCTGGTTTCACCGAACTTAAGAAACGCTGTGAGCACTTGACTGAGGCTTGCAACAAATTGTTACAATCGGTTCAAAGGTGTTATTTGTTACAGTTTGTAACAAGTTTTTTTGTCGGCAAGGTGCAAAAGTGTGCTACTCCGTGCAGAGTCGAAAGCGTACAAACCCTTGCCATGTCAGGTGTTGCGAGATGTATGCGAGAGGGTGCAAAGTCACCGATGTAATTAAAAGTCAAGTGCTCTACCTACTGAGCTAGCGGCCCATTCATCAATAATTCCAGCCATATCCTGCCAGTCCAACTCTCACGGCAGGACCGCTCCGGCCTGCCCACAGCGAAACAACGGGACGACCGGCACATGAACGAAGCCGCGAGAGTAGACGAACATGTGGAGAAAGTCAACGGCCTGCGCGAATCCAGCCTACAAACTTTGTTCGCCCAGTCGTTCAAGGGCGTCGAGTGCTGCCTGCGCCTCGGCCTCACGTTTGCTGGCGCCTTTACCCCGCCCCATGGGATTGCCGTTGACAATCACTTCAATCATAAACACCTTGGCATGGGATGGCCCCTTCTCCGCCGTGGTCCGGTAGTGCGGACTGCATTGCCAGAGACGCTGCGCAATCTCCTGCAACCTCCCTTTCGGATTCTCAGCCCACACACTCGTCCGCTTGCCCTCAAGCTCGGGCAATATCAACTTACGGAAAACCTTGTCCACAGCCTTGATCCCGCCATCCAGGTAGACAGCTCCGATGACGGATTCAAGCACATCGGCAAGATTGGATTCGCGATGCCTGCCACCCGATTGCTCTTCGCCCTTTCCCAGCATCAGGCTTTCGCCGAGACCAACCTGCCTCGCCACTTTCGCCAGGGCTTTACCGCTGGCCACAGTGCTGCGCAGATGCGTCAACGTACCCTCATCGGCATCCTTGTAACTGTCATAAAGATGCGAAGCCGATACAAGGCCGAGCACCGCATCGCCAAGGAACTCGAGTCGCTGGTTATCGAAATCGTACTCGTTGTTCTCAAAGCGGAACGAACGATGGACAAGCGCCATTGTCAGCAACTTCGCATCACGGAACCGGTACCCTATGGCTTTCTGCAATTCACCGTGGGGAGTCTTTCTGAGTCTTCCAAACATTATGTCCCTCCTCAAGAAGCCTATCCTAAAACCTGTCGGGACAACAACAAGTTTTCATGCGCGCCAATGCATGATCCATGACGGGTGCATGACTTTGTGTTGGACTCATCAGGTGGATTTGACTATTGTCACGATTGGAGAGGGCGCGTGCTCGAAAACATAGGAGAAGAGAAGATCATGGCTGATAACATCCCGCAGTCGTCTCCAATATCACCTGCCGGCGGGCAACCTGGCAATCCAGTAGATGACAACAAGGCCAGGGAACTGGCCGATAAGGTCGGAGCCATGTTCAAGAAAGGCGCTCAACACACCGGGTCGAGGCTACGCCTTGTCTGGCACGATCCGCTGATCTGCATCAAGACGCTGGATTTTATTGTCGAACGGGTTCGCGAAATGCTGCCACCGGGCATTCTGGATCTCCTCACGCGTTTTTTCTCAAGAACAGGTTATGTCAGTCTGGTCGCCGCAGCGCCACTTGGACTGGTCTTCTGCATAGTTGCGGCGGTGAAAGAAGAACGATTCTCCTACATACCCTACGGACTCGGATTTGTATTGCTTCTGATCATCGTCCAGTATGCAGCCAATAAGCTGCTCACCGCCAATGAGTCCCTGGTGCTAGCGTCTCCAACGGTACTGGAATCAGACTCTTTCCTGCGCTGTGTCGCCCTGATCAGCGAGGCTTTTGGTATGCTGGCGTTCCTCTGGCTCACGGTGATCGCCATCCAGCATAAGGATTTGGGCAGCTTCTGCCTCGGTATCGGCACAACCCTGTTATGCGACATTCTTGCATTCATAGCCATACACCCGTCGCTGGTCAGCACATCAATATCAAAACAGACATCTTCAGGTGAAGAGGCAATCGGTATCGTGTCTTTCTTTGCAAAAGCATTCATGCGTCTTGTTCCTGTGTTTTTCGGGATTTCAACTTTCATGGCGACACTGTTCCTTCTGGTTGCGACAGTAAACCTGTTCAGGGACAAGGCGGATTTCTGGCACGATGGAATTGGAATAGCGCGGGTACTGGTCAGTGCGTCCCTGCTGCCGCTGGCGGCATACATAGGATTCTCGCTTTACTGCCTGCAGGTTGAGCTCCTGCGCTCAATCCTGTCGATCAAAGACTTTGTGAAGAAGTAGAAGGCGGATCACCCTGTCGCACTCTCACTTCCATCGTCTCCCGACCCGGTTCGACGGATATCGAGCAGGGACCCAACTGCCTGAGCAGATCGAACCAATCCATGGCGAAACTCAGCATCTTCCGGCTTTTTCTTACCTGGGGCGATTGATTGAATCCAAGCGAGATCTTGCCCAACGCAAGGGCATCTCTGATTGTCGTGCCCGCCGCAGCCATGTCTGTCCAGAAGAACACTGCCGTCCGCTCATCGTCAGCGAGCCGTTTCATCCAGCGAGCAGACGCGGCCTCCTTCGCGGCTTCTTCCCTCTGGAACCTCGCAACAATTTTAGAAAGCGAATCCAGATTACTCGAAAGAATAAGCCAGCGATGAAAAGCGAAATAGCAAACCCGCTCCTCGGATCTGAATGTGCTGTATTTGTTCTGGCTGGTCCCCTCGAAGGAAATCACTGTTTCATTCCCGACAACAACCGGTCGAGGTATTAATCCAAGTTTATACTCTGAATTCAACCGGTCCAGCGTTGCCGATACAACATCATATGCCTGATTAGTATTACTCATTTCCAGTCCCACCATAACTGAAGGGACGGGAATTCCGCCGATCTCATCACCCAGCCCGCCAGGAAGAAGGCTCTTCATCCGGCCGCGATATTTCCCGCCGAACATGCAGACAAACATATTCCCGTCATGCTTGCCGCCCAAGTCTTTCATAACCATGTCAGCGACACTCCTTGCCTCCGCAGGAATCTCCGGCATCGCAAGAATCCGGCGCGCATTTCCGAGGCGGCTGAGACAAATGATTTCAGGTGTATCGCCGAGAAACTGTCCAAGATCCTGGAATTGCGTTACGCTGAGAAGCGCCGAGTTTGAAGACATCCCGGCCGGAATGACGATACGGCCCTGGGCATTGCTGCCGCGCAGCACGGGTAATTCAAAGCAAAACGGCGGCACCCCTTCGTAATTCACCCATCCACGATCAGATGCAGTGCCTTTCCAGAAGAGCGAAGAATCAGCTGCTTGCGCGCCGGCCGCTGCCATGGAGTCCGGCTTCAGCCCGTCAAACGACTCGATCATGAAGCGGACGCCCTGTGGTATCTGCGAAACACAGCCCATGATCACGCCTTCACTGATGGCCACGGAAATCTTCATATTTCCGCGCATTCCCGGCAAACGCATACTCCAGAGGCGCTGTTTCGCGTAGCTTCCGGATTGTTTGAGTTCTTCGACCCATCCCAACGACGCGTACCAACGCAATCGCTGGCTAAAACCGCCAATCCATGCCGAAAAGAGCCACCCCTCGCAATGCGTGTCACCAAGCGAGGGCAGGTAGGCTATTGCGACCTGCCTGCCTGCAAGCTTATCAATCCACTTTATGGTTTCACGATCCGCAAGAGTCGCATCGAGGTTGGTGGCTGATATGCCGGCACCCCAGGCAAGAGAACGCAACAGAGGACTGGCTGACACATCATTCCAGCGTCCAGCCAGATTTTCATGCACACTCACGTATGCGGCATTCGATGGTATTGCACGGAGAACTGCCCGGCTGTCGTAAGGAACATAGAAGATCCAGAAGACAGAGGAGGCAATGAAAACGGCGAGCAGCGACCAGAAAACTATTCGCCGCAATATGCGCGTCATGAACAACCCTTCCTGCCAGTCCGGCGGACTTTCACTTTCGACGCCCCGCCGGCCCGGTCAACCGGTGGCAATTCAACGGCGCCGATGATGTCTTTGACGCTGGAGAACCCATGCCTGACAAGATAGGCCTCGATTCCCTCTATGACTGACATCGTCACACCAGGATCAGTGAAATTGGCGGTACCGACCGCCACGGCGGTTGCGCCGGCAAGAATAAACTCAATTGCTTCCCTGGCGCTGGTTATTCCACCCATTCCGATTACCGGAATCTTTACTGCCTTCGCGGCCTGCCATACCAGTTTCACAGCCACAGAATGAATTGCGGGACCGGTCAGCCCCCCTGTCAGATTGGCCAGAACTGGCCGGCGTGTTTCAGTGTCAATAACCATGGCCGGCATGGAGTTGATCAACGAGACAGCATCAGCGCCACAATCTTCAGCTATCCTGGCAAATACGCTTATATCAGGCACATTCGGCGACAACTTGGGTATCAGGGTGAGGCTGGTCGCTTTTCGGACAGCAGTAATGACCCGTTTCGCCATGCCTGCATCTGTTCCGAACGCGATACCGCCAGCTTTGATGTTAGGGCAGGATATGTTCAGTTCCAGGCCGGCAATCCCATCCACATCTTCGAATCCAGCCGCAACATCAGCGTACTCTTCAATCGTCCTCCCCCAGATATTGACGATAACGGGCACATCATACTTCCTCAAGAACGGCATGTACTCCTTCACAAAGCCGCCCACACCCGGATTCTGCAGCCCAATGGCATTGACCAGCCCCCCGGCAACCTCGACCATCCTCGGTGTCTGGTTGCCCTCCCACGGTTCCAGGCTGATGCCTTTTACAACGATGGCGCCCAGCCGGTTGAGGTCGACCACATCCGCATACTCGGGGCCATAACCGAAAGTCCCGGATGCCACCGTCACCGGGTTCTTCATCCTGATGTTACCAATGGCTACTTCAAGTTTTGGTCGTGATTTCATTGTCCCACGCGATCTGTCGACACTCAAAAACCGGACCATCCTTGCAAACCCGACCCATACGAACCTGTCCGCCATCGTACCTGATTCTGCAGACACAAGCCAGGCAAGCGCCCACGCCGCAACCCATGTGCTTGTCCATCGACAACCACGCCCTCAAGCCACAGCCTCTGGCGAGATTGCTCACAGCCCTCAACATGCCGTCAGGTCCGCAGGCATAGAGTTCAATGGAAGCCCCCGCTGATTCTTTATCCATCCACCTGGTGAGCAATTCTGTAACAAGCCCTCTTTCTCCGATAGACCCGTCTTCTGTCGCTACGCGGACAGACCATCCAAGCGCAGTGAAGTCCTCGGTACAGAGAATATCGTCAGCCGTCTTCCCCCCGACAAAGATGATCCCGCGAGCCGGGAATTGTTTCGCAAGCAGGTAGAGCGCCGCTATCCCATAGCCGCCGGCAACAAGGATAGGAAACAATTCAGGGCCACCAACCGGAAAGCCTTTGCCAAGTGGCCCCAATAGACTGATATTGTCGCCCGCCTTCAGGGCATCCATTGCCGCCGTTCCCCTACCCACCTTTTTATAGAGAACAGAAATTGTATCCTCATGGACTTTGAAAATACTGAATGGCCGCCTCAGTACAAGCACCTCCTGAGATGGAATGCGCATATGGACGAACTGCCCGGGCTTCGTTGCGTCGGCTATTGCGCGGCATTTCAAGACAAGCAGCCTGTACCCGCCACGCACAGGCTCATGTTTCACCACGGTCGCATTCTCAAGGCGCATATCACTCATAATTGTGCTCCATCAGTCAGAGCCGCGCATTCCGAAACCTCACAGGCCGTTATCATGCGGATGCAGCAGGCATGTCCGTTGATATCCATGGACTCTGCCTCGCAATGCTGTCCGACCGTGAATTTCAGATCAACACACAGCGTCTCGTTCTTCGCATATACGAGGTTGGCATTTATGGCAGCCTGCAGGGTCTCGCCGGCATTGACCTCCAGGCGGATTCGTTGAGACACATCAAGATCTGCCGTCTTTCGCATGTTCTGAACCTTGTTCACGAATTCACGCGCACAACCTTCATTTATCAGGGATTCGCTCAGCTTGGTCTCGAGTGCCACCACGATGCCGGATTCGGCAGCCACTACAAGCCCCTCGTGCGGAAGGTGCTCGATAACAACATCACCCGGCCCTATTTCGAAGTTAGCGCCGGCGACTTCAAGGCTGATGGTCTTTCCGGCGGCGAGCTCTTCAATTCTGCCTGCATCGAGCCTGGCCAGCAGACCCGCTGCCTGCTTAACCTTCGAGCCGAGCCGCGGGCCAAGCTTACTGAAATCAGGCTTCATCTTCAGCGTTGCGAATTGCGATTCGTCGGTTTCAAAAGTCGCTTCCTTAACATTCAATTCGTCGAGAATGATGTCCTTAACGCCTTTCAATTTCTCCAAGACCGCCGGATCTCGAGAAATTATGTGCATTGCGGCCAGTGGCTGTCGCACCTTCAAATCATGCTTCGACCTGAGAAGCCTCCCGAGGCTGACAGTTGTCATCGCCGCCGCCATTTGCTCCTCAAGAATGCCGTCACGGTACCTGCCATGATCTATCGGAAAGTCGCACAGATGAACCGATTCAGGCATGTCCTGCGTGCGCAGATTGCGATATACCGCGTCGCTTATGAACGGAACGAACGGTGCTGCGACTTTCGACCACTCAAGCAGAACGTACCACAGTGTCTCGTACGCCTGTGCCTTGTCCTCGTCATCCAGCGATTTCCAGAACCGTCTCCGGCTCCGGCGGATGTACCAATTCGTTAAATCCTCGATGAATCTGACAAACGGCCGGACTGCGCGCTGAAGGTCATAGGTGTCCATCGCGCCAACAACCTCATGCAGGAGGCTCTCCAGCGAGCTCAATATCCACCTGTCCAGCATGTTTGTGCTCTTCTTGCCCGTTGCCTTCTCCGGAGTCCATCCGTCAGTATTGGCGTAGGTCACAAAGAAGCTGTATGCATTCCACAGCGGTATGAGCAGATCACGCATGATCTGTTTAACACCCGCCTCGGAGAATCGCAGATCCTCGGCTTTCACCACAGGCGAATATATCAGGTAAAGCCTGAGCGCATCGGCACCATAGGTATTGATTACGTATGATGGATCCGGATAGTTCTTAAGCCGCTTGCTCATCTTCCTGCCGTCTTCCGCAAGCACCAAACCGTTAACCACCACGTTTTTGAATGCAGGTTTGTCGAAAAGGGCCGTAGAGAGCACCATGAGCGTGTAGAACCAGCCGCGGGTCTGGTCCAACCCCTCTGCAATGAAATCAGCGGGGAAATTGCGTTCAAACTTCTCCCTGTTCTCGAAGGGATAATGCGCCTGCGCGTAGGGCATAGAACCGCTTTCGAACCAGCAATCAAGAACCTCTGTGACACGCCGTAACTCTCCCCTGCCCTGCGCAGACGGAATCGTGATTTTGTCGACAAAGTGTTTGTGGAGATCGGTGACCTTATGGCCTGACAGCTTCTCGAGTTCGGCGATTGAACCGACGCACACAACTTCCTTGCCGTCCCCGCTGCGCCATATCGGCAGTGGCGAGCCCCAGTAGCGGTTCCGCGATATCGCCCAATCTCTGGCCTGATCAAGCCACTTGCCGAAACGGCCGTCACGGAGGTGCTCCGGCACCCAGTGCGTTGTGCTGTTGGCCGCCATGATGCGGTCGCGAATCTGCTCCACCTTCACGAACCACGTGGAAACAGCCTTGTAGATCAGCGGTGTGTCGCAGCGCCAGCAATGCGGATAACTGTGGTTGATCGTGGCCTGGTGTACAAGCGCACCTTCCTTCTTCAGGCGGCGGATAATATCCTGATCCGTCTCCTTGACGGCCCGCCCGGCATAGTCAACCACATCCGCGGTAAACCGCCCCTCTGCATCAATTGGACACTCGGCCGGAATATTGTTCTCGCGGCCCAGCCTACAATCATCCTCACCGAAACCAGGCGCTATGTGAACAACCCCAGTCCCATCCTCGGTGGAGACAAAGTCGGCGGCAAACACCTTGAACGCACCCTTGGAACGCCTGTCGGCAAAGTACGGAAACAACGGCTCATATTCCAATCCGACCAGTTCGGTTCCCGGCAGTTCGGTTGCCGATTCGTAATCTTCCGGCTTCTTGTAGTAGGCCGGCATTCTGGCTTTGGCCAGGTAGTAAGTTGTGCCCTTATCCACAACGCGCACGTAAGTGATATCATTTCCTACGGCCAGCGCCATGTTCGATGGGAGAGTCCAAGGTGTGGTTGTCCACGCGAGTATGAATGTATTGGTCTGCCCCCTTACCTGGAAGCGGATGGTAATCGCCGGATCCGCCACGTCCTTGTAGCCCTGGTTCGTTTCAAAATTGGACAACGGGGTTGAGCATCTCGGGCAGTATGGAAGAATCTTCTGGCCTTCATATATCAGATCGCGATCCCAGAGCGACTTGAAAACCCACCATATCGATTCCATGAAATTCGGATCCATGGTTTTGTAGTCGTGATCGAAGTCAACCCACCGCCCCATTCGCATAACGACGGTCCGCCATTCCTTCGTATATCGCAGGACAATACTTCTGCAGCTTTCATTGAAGACATCTACACCAAGTTCTTCAATTTGCCGCTTGCCGCTCACCTTGAGATCCTGCTCGACCTCATATTCGACAGGCAGTCCGTGACAATCCCAGCCGAAGCGTCTTTCCACGTAGTGGCCGCGCATGGTGTGATAGCGCGGAACTATGTCCTTGATGGTGCCGGCAAGCAGGTGCCCGTAATGCGGCAGACCGGTGGCGAACGGAGGTCCGTCATAGAACGAGTATTCCTTTGCGCCCTTACGCTGAGAAAGTGATTTTTCGAAGATCTTCTGTTTCGACCAGAAGTCGAGAATCTCTTCTTCAAGTTTCGGGAAAGCTATCTTATTGGAAACACGTTCGAACATTGAGAGTTCCTACACCTTTCTTTCCATGGCCAAGCCCCTGGCCATGATTTTCCTGAAACCTGATGGCCCCTGCTTCAATTCCTTGGAACCACGGGTGATCTTGCACAGACTGATTCCAAGCATCTTTGCGATTGCCCTCTGGCTCATACCGTGATCGAGAAGCTTAACCAGTTGCCAACGAAGCGTTATCTTCTCACGCTCCGGCGGTGTCAGGATGCCATTGAGGAACCCGAGTATCTCGGCCGCACTTTTCGAACCGGCCAGAGCCCGCGCGAGGTTCTTCAGCTCAACTTCGTCGCTCCCGCGACGTTTGCCTTGGATATTCTTCTTTATATCACACCTTCTCAAAAGATAGATGTTTACAAACGGGTTCTACTCAGAGACCCATCCTGCACCGTATTGGTCCCGCACAATATCTGGATTGGCATCAACGCAATGGGACACAGGTTACCCAAATTCCGCAGGGATTCAATGTTTGAATTTGGAATAGGCTCCTCATCATAGTCGTTAATCTTCTTGATCACCGAGAGATGGAGGGGCATACTCAGGGGCCGTTTTAAGAAATGAACCTATTGTGAGGTGCAAAGGACTTGATCCGCGGCCTCCGATGATATGAAGAAAACGAAAGGAAAAGAATCATGTCCGAGAATCTGAAGAAGGTCGCGATGATTGACGGCAATACTGCGGCAGCATCCGTAGCGCACGCATTGAGCGAAGTCTGTGCTATCTACCCGATCACACCGTCGTCAGCCATGGGCGAGACTGCGGATGAACTCAGTGCTGCAGGCGTACAGAACATCTGGGGCACGGTCCCTTCCGTCACCGAAATGGAATCCGAAGGAGGCGCTGCGGGCGCAATCCACGGGGCTCTCAGCTCCGGCGCACTTTGCTCCACATTCACTGCATCGCAAGGTCTTTTGCTGATGATCCCTAATATGTACAAGATCGCCGGGGAACTGACCCCGACTGTCATGCACGTTTCTGCACGCGCCCTGGCCTGCCAGGCACTTTCCATCTTCGGCGATCATTCCGATGTCATGTCTGTACGACAGACGGGATACGCGATGATGGCATCAAACGGCGTTCAGGAAGTCGGCGATCTCGCCCTGATTTCGCACGCCGCAACGCTTGAATCGCGCATTCCGTTCCTCCATTTCTTTGATGGATTCAGGACGTCCCACGAAGTCCAGAAAATCGACGAGCTCTCACGAGACACAATGCGGGCAATGATATCCGACGACCTGGTCATTGAGCATCGCAAACGGGCAATGACGCCGGATCGGCCGTCACTCCGCGGCACAGCCCAGAATCCTGATGTGTACTTCCAGGGTCGCGAGACGGTCAACAAGTACTACCTCGCTGTTCCAGGCATCGTCCAGAAGTGTATGGACAAGCTCGCCGGACTCACAGGCCGCCAGTACAAGCTGTTTGACTATGTCGGGGCCCCCGATGCCAGGCATATCGTTGTTGCCATGGGTTCTGCTTGCGAGACAATCCACGAAACGGTGAACCATCTCGTATCCAAGGGCAAGAAGGTCGGCCTTGTAAAAGTCAGACTATACAGGCCATTTGACGTCAAGGCGTTCCTCAGCTCCCTGCCTGCTTCTGTCAAAACCATCACTGTCCTCGATCGAACAAAAGAACCGGGCGCAATTGGCGAACCGCTCTATTCCGACGTCTGCACTGCGATTGGCGAGGGAATGCGGCAGAACCTGGTTAAACGCGGCTCATGCAAGATTATTCTTGGCGGGCGGTACGGACTTGGATCGAAGGAGTTCACACCTCCGATGGTGAAGGCTGTATTTGACAATGCCGCGGCGAAAGAGCCAAAGAACCACTTTTCCGTCGGCATAAATGACGATGTGACGAACTTGAGTCTTGCAGTGGATCATTCCTGGCACTTCAAGCATGAGAATCGCTTCGAGTGCATGTTCTACGGACTCGGCTCGGATGGCACAGTCGGCGCCAATAAGAACTCTATCAAGATCATAGGCGACGACACCGAGAACTTTGCGCAGGGTTATTTTGTCTACGATTCAAAGAAGGCCGGCGCCATCACGGTGTCGCATCTTCGTTTCGGACCGACCCTGATCCAGAGTCCTTACCTTTGCACCAAGGCCGATTTCATTGCTTGCCACAACTTCTCCTTCCTTGAGAAGTACGACATGCTTGCGAACGCCAAGAAAGGCTCCGTCTTCCTCCTGGCCAGCCCCTACTCTGCCAGTGAAGTCTGGAACCACATGCCTGACGAGGTGGAGAAACAGATCATAGAGAAGAAGATCAAGTTCTACATCATTGACGCCATAAAGCTGGCCAAGGATCTCGGATTGGGCGGCAGGATCAACACGATCATGCAAACCTGCTTCTTCAAGATTTCCAGAGTGATTCCTGATGATGTGGCAATAGAGATGCTTAAGAAGGCGGTACGCAAGTCGTACGGCAAGAAAGGCGAGGAAGTGGTCCAGAAGAACTTCCAGGCCATTGACGCATCAGTTGCCTCAATGACCAAGGTGCGAGTTCCTTCAGCGCCGGCAGGCAAAGTCCACGTGCCGCCTACCGTTCCCGTCGGGGCTCCGGAGTTCGTGCAGAACATCACCGCGAAGATGATGCGGTTGGAGGGCGATCTTCTGCCCGTGAGCGCCATGCCAGCTGATGGCGTGTGGCCGACCGGAACAACGAAGTATGAAAAGCGCAACATCGGGGTGGAAGTGCCGCAATGGAGTCCGGATCTCTGCATCCAGTGCGCGCAGTGTTCTCTTGTCTGCCCGCATGCAGCGATCCGCGTTAAGGTGTACAGCAATGACGTTCTGCAGAAAGCCCCGGCTGCCTTCAAATCGGTAGAGGCAAGGGGCAAAGGATTCGAAGGGATGAAGTACACCGTGCAGGTCGCTCCTGAGGATTGCACAGGATGCGGCGTATGCGTGGAGAATTGTCCTGGCCGTGAGAAGAACAAGGAAACGAAGCAGGAGACAGGGCGGCGGGCGATAATGATGACCCCGCAGATTCCCATACGCGAGCAGGAAGCGGCAAACTTTGCATTCTTCCTCGATATCCCGGATGTGGATCCGAAGCTGTTCAACAAGGCGACAATCAAGGGCAGCCAGATGTCACCGCCATTGTTTGAGTTCTCAAGCGCATGCGCAGGATGCGGCGAAACAGCTTATATCAAGCTGCTGACACAACTCTTTGGCGACCGGGCAATGATTGCCAACGCAACGGGCTGCTCATCGATCTACGGCGGAAACCTGCCGACGACACCTTACACCACCAGGAAGGATGGCCGCGGTCCGACATGGTCCAATTCTCTCTTTGAGGACAATGCGGAATTCGGCATGGGCATGCGACTGGCCGTGGATAAATTCAACGCATATGCGCTGGAACTGCTCGAAAAGATCAGGAGTGGCGCGGTAGTCTGCGCTCCGGTTTCAAAGGACTTGCTGACGGCAATCAAGGATGCTGATCAGTCATCACAGGTCGGTATTGAAGAACAACGCGGACGTATTGCCGAGCTGAAGAAGATGCTAGTCAAGTGCGACTGTCCAGCCTGCAAACAACTGCTGTCACTTGCCGACTATCTTGTGAAAAAGTCGGTATGGATTGTCGGCGGCGACGGATGGGCTTATGACATCGGCTATGGCGGCCTCGATCACGTCCTGGCAAGCGGACGTAACGTCAATGTTCTTGTTCTTGATACTGAGGTCTATTCAAATACCGGCGGCCAGATGTCAAAATCAACGCCAATGGGCGCTGTTGCCAAGTTCGCGGCGGCCGGCAAGACCATGCAGAAGAAAGATCTCGGGATGATCTCCATGACCTACGGCGGCATCTACGTGGCCCAGGTGGCAATAGGCTCAAACCCGGCGCAGGCGGTCAGGGCATTCGCAGAGGCGGAGGCCTACGATGGCCCGTCACTGATCATAGCCTATTCGCACTGTATCGCCCATGGCATAGAAATGATCGACGGACTGAGCGAACAGCGCGACGCAGTGGCATCGGGGCATTTCCCCCTGTACAGGTACAACCCAACCCTGACCAAGGAAGGCAAGAATCCGTTGCTGCTGGACAGCAAGCCGCCGACGATCAGTTTCAGCGAACACGCGCTGAAGGAAAACCGGTTCCGGATGCTCACAAAAGACAATCCAGAGCAGGCAAAATTCCTCCTGGCAAAGGCGGATGCCCTGTTCAAGGCAAAGTATGACTTGCTGCAGAAGATGGCGGCGCTTGCGCCATACGGAGCAGCGCCGGCAGCCGCTGGAGTTCAGCCGGCAGCCGCGGCCCCTGACAAAGTCGTTTAGCAATTTGTGGCGTCAGAGACTAGATACGACGTGGCGCAAATAGCGGCGGGAACGTGGCTACACCGTGATGGATGCTGCATGGTTGCATCCATCACGGCCGCAACGAGGGGCGAGGCCACTCACCGTCCAATAGCGAAACGAGAGTGATTTCTCCGGATGGCTGTGGACGCAGGAGCAGTGTCAAAAGTATTGAACTGAAATCAGGACGTAACAATAGCGATATCACGAAAGGAGATCCAGCATGCCTCTCGCCAAGCGTGTTGCAGCGGAATTCATGGGGACGTTCTGGCTTGTTCTTGGAGGTTGCGGCAGCGCCGTGATTGCCTCAGCATTCCCCGGTATGGGGATCGGATTGCTTGGCGTGGCGTTCGCGTTCGGCTTGACGGTCCTGACAATGGCTTATGCCGTTGGCCATGTATCGGGCTGTCATTTGAACCCGGCGGTCTCCATCGGGCTGTGCGTGGCAAAGCGCTTCAAGGCTGTTGACCTCATCCCCTACATACTCTCCCAGGTCGCAGGTGCGATATCGGCATCAGCATTGCTTCTAATGATAGCCAGCGGTAAGGACGGTTTTGATATCCGCGGCGGGCTGGCGGCAAATGGCTTTGCAGAGCACTCGCCGGGTGGCTATTCACTTGTTGCCTGCCTGACGACCGAAGTTGTCATGACATTCATGTTCTTGATGATCATTCTTGGCTCCACCGACAGCATTGCAGCCCCGGGCTTCGCGCCGATAGCCATTGGCCTTGGCCTCACGCTGATCCATCTGATCAGCATTCCGATCACAAACACCTCGGTGAATCCGGCGAGGAGCACCGGTCCGGCTCTGATTGCCGGAGGCTGGGCACTACATCAATTGTGGCTCTTCTGGGTTGCCCCGATAGCTGGTGCTGTGATGGCCGGCTTCTGCCATCGTGCTTTTGGGAAGCACTCCCCGAACCGTCAGGAAGCCTGATCACGTCAGTGGGCAAAACATGTGGTACGATCAAGTCACAATCGTGACCGCTGACATCACCGGTCTCTCTGTAGACGCGATTGTCAATGCCGCCAACAGCACCCTGCTTGGTGGTGGCGGCGTCGACGGGGCGATACATCGCGCCGCCGGCCCCGGACTTCTGTCGGAATGCATGCTTCTCGGAGGCTGCCCGACCGGCAGCGCAAAGATAACAAAGGGACACAGGCTCCCGGCCAGGTACGTCATCCACACTGTAGGTCCGGTATGGCGCGACGGCAACCGGGAAGAGGATTCCCTGCTGGCTTCTTGTTACCGGAGTTCTTTCCTGGTTGCCGCCACAAATGGCCTTTCCACAATCGCTTTCCCCGCGATCAGCACAGGCGCATACGGCTATCCTCACGAGCGCGCTTGTCGCATAGCGCTTGCTGAAATGCGATCGCTTCTCGGGAAGAACACTACCGTCAGACAAGTGACATTTGCCTGCTTCAATAATCAGACATATCAATGCTACTGCAATGTACTTGCCGAAATGAGTATCGCTGACGGCTCATCAGGATGATCAGTTTCCTCGCACGATGACGCGGACACCCTCAGGCGTAAGCCCGAACAGTTCGTTCATGTCGTCATCTTCCAACATGATGACTCCTGACGATGAATCACCGGATTCGAAATCACCGCGCGCGCCTATCAGGAGTCCATCTTGCGGACAAGCGCCGGATTGAGGATCACCCAGGAGTGAGAAGGCTTCGATTCTCCGGTCATATTCATCCCAGGTGATTCGACCGTCGAGCAGGGCGTCGCATGCATCATCCGCGTGAACGCGTGCTAGTTGCAGTGTCAGAGAATGCATTCCGGCAACAGTCTTCCGCACAACATGGTAGAATCCATCACACATGAGGTTCCCGCAATCAGTCGACACCACGGCAAGCCCCAAAGCGAGCACTATTGGAAACCGCTTCAGAAGAACGCCGTTCACATCAAGCTCCACGAAACCCTTCTGCTGATTGATTACCATCATGACATCTCCGGCATTCAGTTCGTCGTTCTCATTCAAATGAACAACAGCACCGGATAGGACCAGAGGCTTAATCCACAGGATTTGTCCAATCGAGAACAGCGCCCCGTCACCGTCAGTCTTGAGGCGTGAAAGATTGAGCTTGAGCAGTTGCTTGAGATTGACACCGGAATGCGAGGCAATGCGGCAAAGCGTATCTCCCTGGCAAACAACCTTAACGTAGCGATTAGTATCAGGTTTGTCTTCAGCATCCGGCATGACGGAGGAAATCAAGTCTCTGACCGCGGTGCTATCGGTCATGCCAAGCACCTTCGCTACATGCCGGCGTGTCTCCCTGAAACCATGCCCCGCGAGAACCGAGGCACCTGTGGTTCCTTTGCGGGAATGGCTTATCCAGTCATCAACATTTGCCGGACCGGCATTGTACGCTGCGAGGGCGAGATAAATGTTGTAGTTGTACTTTATGATCATTGATCGGAGATACAATGCGCCAATCAGGGAGTTTTCGACAGGATTCTTGAGATTGTATGCCTCGAGTCCGATGTCACGGGCTATTTCCAGTGCAGTGGCAGGCATGACCTGAATGAGGCCAGTCGCACCCTTTTCAGAATGAGCACTGCTGATGAATCCGCTTTCAACAGCGGCAATTGCATTAAGAAGTTCACGCGGGATGCCTATATGATCCGCGATGTTCTCCAGGATCTGCTTGTTATCCTCAATCTCTTTTACGATGGGTCCGTATCCGATATCGGGTCGAATGCGAACAGGCCCGACCAAAACAGCCAGCAAAACGAAACATGCTGCCATAGCGATAAGAACAATGGAACCTGCCGGTGGCTTCCATCGTGATGCTTTCGGGCTGGTTCTCAAGGATTGTCCGATGTTCTCGCAAAAAGACTTCTATTTTGCCGCCAGCTTGCCGGATCCACTGTCCACAACGGCAGCCGCTCCATCTTCACCGACGGCTTCAATGGTGTATTTGAAAGAGCCATCAGCAAAGAGAGTAAAGAAGCCGACGTGCTGGGCATTACCGTCGAATTTCTGTGACGCCGGCGGCTTCGCCTTCGGTGCTTCCGATTCGGTTGGACGCGCACCTCCGGGGCCAATCACAAACTCCTGTATACCCTTGTTTAGGGCTACCGGGTTACCATCCGGGTCAAGCGGCGGAAACCGTTCGTATACATGGTTGTGTCCGCAAAACACAAGAGCAGGACCGTGTGAGTAGATCTCCGTCCAAAATGGCTTCATCGCCTTATCCCCGCAATGCTTTGCCCTGGAGAAGAAAGGATAGTGCCAATACACAATGGTAGGCTTGCCGGGCTTGGCGGCGAGATCGGCCTTTAACCAGTCCAGCTGGGCTTTGGCTGCAGGCCCGCCATCCTTGAGCGCCACGCTATTGAGGCTTACCACGTGCCATTGTCCCAGGTCGAAACTGTAGTACAGGTTGGGCGAGTGAGCTGCATCTCCCCAGAAGGCACTGTAGGCGCTGAATGGAGGCTCCGAAAGCTTGTCGTGATTGCCGGGAGCCGGATGGATCTTCGCAAGGAAGCGACCATAGGTAGTGGGATAGAGCTTGTTGTGCTCCCTCAACGGAGTCGGCGTGGAATTGCAGGTGTCTCCGACAAGCAGCACGGCAGTCAGTTCGGGTTTGGCCAGAATCACATCAGAAACCACCTTTGCATCCGGTGTATAGATGTCACCAGTGACCGCAATCGTTATACCGGTCTGAATCGATGGCGCAACACCTGACCGCTTGTCAGCCGCCAAACCTGAGGATGCACTCAGTATGAGTGCTGCGACCAGGACCGAAACAGCTACCCGGGTCCGGCTCCATGCTCCACCGACACCGGCACATAGGACACGTATTGATTTCATAGGCTTCTTCTCCTTAGCAAATCAACTCAAGCGACTCATTTCGTCATCACGGTTGCTTCATCGCCGAAACACTAGTACCACAGAAACAAAGGCACAAGAAGAAACATCAATCCGCATAATACGTTTATTCATGCATTTCCGCCGCATGCGGCGTTCTGCTGATTCACGTGCACCCTGTCACTGTGCGCCTTCCATAGATGTCAATTATAGACGACATTTTCACGCCAGCATATTCCACACTTAACACCTATCTCCATCAGATGTAATCAGGCGCAGGCCCGACTGCGTCCCCTGCGAAGACCGCGCGCTACAAGCCTACCGGCTGTTCCTTGCTGAACATTCGGCAGTACATTGAAGCAGCACTCAAATGCTCGTCTATGACTTGACTCAGTATGGCCTACATACTACGATTGGTAAATTATAACTGATAGTGTCCAAGTATGAACTGTCTTGAAGTACTCGTTTATCTTATGGATGGCTGCCAGGCATGACTCAAACTAAAATCTACAATCCAATCCTTCCTGGATTCAATCCGGACCCTTCTATCTGCCGCGTTGGCGACAATTACTACATCGCCACTTCCACTTTCGAGTGGTTCCCAGGGGTCCAGATACATCACTCGAAGGATCTTGTTCATTGGAGGTTGCTCACCCACGCCTTACGAGAGGCCCGGCTTCTTGACATGCGCGGCGTGCCCAATTCCGGCGGCATCTGGGCCCCCTGCCCTACACATCACGCCGGGCTTTTTCATCTTTGCTACACTGTTGTCCACGAACTTGAAGGAGCTACAAAGGACACCCCGAATTATCTCACCACAGCGCCTTCGATCAACGGTCCCTGGTCTGACCCGGTATTCCTGAACTGCTCAGGTTTCGACCCGTCACTGTTTCATGACGACGATGGGCGGAAGTACGTGGTCAATATGGTGTGGGATCATCGTCCTGAGCATCATCCGTTCTATGGTATCGCCCTCCAGGAATACGATCCCGCGGTCCGCGCTCTCATCGGTCGTCCCGAGATCATTTTTAGGGGCTCATCGATACGCCTGACCGAAGGTCCCCATCTCTACAAACGCAACGGATATTATTACCTGCTTACGGCCGAAGGCGGCACCGAATACGAACACGCCGTCAGCTTTGCGCGTTCCAGGCGTATTCGCGGCCCTTACGAAATCCATCCGGAAAATCCAGTTTTGACATCTTCCAATAAGCCCGACCTCGCCCTCCAGAAGGCTGGACACGGAAGTATTGTAGAGACCCCGGCTGGTGAATCATACATGGTCCATCTCTGCGGACGGCCGCTGCCAGGCACACAGCGCTGTAATCTCGGCCGCGAAACCGCCATCCAGAAGGTCGAGTGGCGCGGTGATGACTGGATCTATCTTTCGGCCGGCGGCAACAACCCGCGGGAAGTTGTTCCAGCGCCTAAACTCCGCGCCTGCCCGTGGCCGGAACAGCCGGCCCGTTTACCCTTCAACTCTCCACACTATGCGACACTCCGCATGCCGTCGGCCTGCGTTATCCGCAAGCGCAACAAACTCCGTCTCATCGGTGCGGAATCCATCGAGTCCCGCTTTGAACAGGCCATGCTCGCCCGCCGGCTCACCAGCCAGACAGCTGTGGCGACTACACGCCTGCACTTCAAACCCACGTCGTTTCAGCACATGGCCGGCCTGGCCGCGTACTACAACACTTGCCTGTTCCACTACCTGTATCTCTCATACGACGAGAAACTCGGGCCCTGCCTGCAAATCCACACCTGTGACGACGGCAAGCCCATCTTTCCGCTTGGCGCCAAACCGGTGGCTGTGCCGGCCGGCCCGCTCCTCCTCCGCGCCCGCTTCGATAAGTGCAATCTGCAGTTTTCATGGTCGAAGGATGGCAAGGAATTCAAGAAAGCAGGCCCGGTACTCGACGCTTCAATCCTCTCAGACGACTACGGTGATCACTGGGGATTCACCGGCACATTCGTTGCTCTGGCCTGCCAGGATATTTCCGGCACAAAACGCGCTGCTGAATTCGATTTTCTCGAAATGACTAACTGGAGAACACATAGACCATGCTGAAAGAAGACCGGCTGACACCCGTTGAAAAACTTGGATATGGCCTCGGCGACTTCGCCTCTAACGTAGTCTTCCAGAGTATCCTGATCTTCCTGCCCGTCTTTTACACTGATGTGTTTGGACTGGCGCCGGCAGCCATGGGCATGCTGTTCCTGCTGGTCCGCCTGCTGGACACCGTCATTGACCCGGTAATGGGTGTTATCGCGGATCATACTACCACTCGCTGGGGCAAATACCGGCCCTACCTCCTGTGGTTTGCAGTACCGTTCGCAATACTATTTGTGCTCACTTACACCACACCTGCATTCAGCGATCACGGCAAGCTCGTCTATGCCTACGTCACCTATGGTCTATTGATGATACTCTACACCATTGTCAATATCCCCTACTGCGCGCTGGGAGGAGTGATAACCGCTGATTCACAGGAGCGCGTTTCGGCGAACTCATACCGGTTCGTTCTTGCCACGCTCGCCGGAGTGCTCATTGCCAGTTGCGGTCCGAAACTCGTCACGTTCTTCGGGAAGAGTAACCAGCAGCTTGGCTACACATGGGCCATGGCCGTCTTCGGCGTACTGGCAGTTGTCGCTTTCTTCGGCTGCTTTGCTGTCACCCGCGAACGTGTAGTCCAATCAGCACCAAGCAAGGGGTCGCTTGCGCTCGACATAAAGACCTTGTTTCGCAATGACCAGTGGCTGATCATCGCCAGCCTCTTCTTTGTTCTCCTCATCTCCATTGTTCTTCGCGGCGGATCCGCAGCCTACTATATCAAGTGGTTTGCCAACCGGCCCGACCTGACCGCTGCATTCCTGACAGCCGGCACAATCGCACAAATGATTGGAGCATCCCTCGCCTCGCGGTTCACAGCCAGGTTTGACAAGGTTCCATCCTACATCCTGTCACAAGTAATGATCGTCATCTGTTCCATCGGCATGTACTTCGTCCACAGTGGAAGTATCGTGCTGATCTTCACGCTCTATATTGTAGTCAACTTCTTCGTCCAGATGGGCGCCCCGATCCTATTCGCCATGGCCGCCGACACTGTTGAATATGGCGAGTTGAAAACCGGCCGGCGCGTCACCGGGCTTGTATTCTCTGGCGCTCTTTTCGCGCTGAAGCTTGGTGTGGCCGTGGGTGGCTGGCTCATCGGTGTGTTGCTCGATAAATCCGGCTATATCGGCAAAGCCACAAGCCAGAGCCCTGAAGCTATAGGTGCAATCGTTCTCGCGCTTACACTTTTACCGGCAATCGGTCATTTCATTCTCATACCCATCGTATCCTTCTACAAATTGAACCGGTCACGTTGCCAGGAAATCCGCAACGAACTCGACAAACTCAGCAAAGGGGGTTGATCATGAAGCGAATCACCGTGATAGCAGCTCTCAGTCTTCTGCTTCCCATGCTGAGCCATGCCGGCGGGATTACAGGCAAATTTGCGCCGCCGCAGGGCAAGATACTGATGTTTATCGGGCAGGATAACGCCTCGGTCGGCGGCAATGGCAAGTACCACGATGGATATGTCGACAATGTCGGGGTCCCCGGCGGAATCACCCACTATATCTATTTCTCCCAGGGCTGGACGAACAAGTTCAAGCGTGTTTTCAAGATGGGCACGGTCGCAGGGCTTAACAACGAAACCGAATGGGCAGCCGGGCCGATGTGCCTGAAGGCGTACGTTGATTCTCCGTTGCTGGACCGCTGCGTAATTCATGTTTCAATTGCCATGGAAGGAAACAACGAAGACAGGGTCGCCGATGGTTCTCAGGATCAACTCATAAGTGAATTTGTAGCCTTTGTCCGGGATCACCAGGAACACCCGTTCCTGATCCGAATCGGCTATGAGTTTGATGGAAAATGGAACGGTTACGATCCCGAGAACTTCAAGAAAGCTTTTCGTCGGATTGTTGACGCACTCCGCGCCGCCAAGCTGACCAACTTCGCAACAGTTCTCGCATCGAGCGGCGGCGAACAACCCGGCACTTTTGAAAAATATGACCCGGGCCTGGACTACTATGACTGGGTCGGTTTCTCGTGGTTTGGCGCTACCAACGCCGGGAAGACCGCTCTTGCGTATGCGCGAAAGGTCGGGAAGCCGGTATTCATAGCTGAATCCACCGCTTTCAGGCACTACCTCAACAAGGAAGACCCGAAGAAGGTCTGGAAAGAGTTCTTTGAAAGATACTTCCGGTTCATCGAGGACAACAAGGATGTCGTACGCGCTGTCTCCTACATCAATTGCGACTGGGATGCGCAGGACATGTGGGACAACTGGGGCCAGACGCGTATTGAAACCTCCCCCGTCATCAAGCGGCTCTGGCAGGAGAAGATGACTGATCCCACCTTTATCAACGCCAAAGACAATCCATTTGAACAAATCGGGTTTCATCCCGGAGCAAGGACCTCTTCACCATAACGGGTCAACGTTCGTAATTTGGTGCAGCAGCAGGTGTGCCTGCCCTGCGTAGTCCCGCTACCGCGGGACGGGGAAGGGCCGCAGGCTCTCGCGGACAACGATGACCATGCGAGGGGCCGACATGCTCGCTGGCAAGCGATGGTCCGAAATGTTGTTTAAGACGATCAAACGGAAATCAGGACGTGACGCCACATGAGAATATTCATCGCCATCCTGCTGATAGTATCAACGGCCAACGCGGCACCAGTTACACCACGCTACAAAGATCCGTCGCTACCGGTTACACAACGCGTTGATGATCTCCTCGCCCGAATGACGATGGAGGAAAAGATCGCACAGATCGTAGGCTGGTGGGATTACAACGAACGCCTTCTCGTATCCCAGGGCAGAATATTTACCAACGAGTTCTACGCCAGGATTCTGACAAACGGCGTCGGAGAGATTGGCTCAATAAATATGCGGATCGAGGACGACGTCCGGCACTACGAGAATGTTCAGGACTATTTCCTGAATCACACCAGGCTTGGCATCCCGGCATTGTGCCACGGCGAGGGGCCGCATGGTCTGATGCGCCTTGAGGCAACGTCCTTCCCGGCGCCCATCGGTCTCGCCTGCTGTTGGAATCCTGAACTTGTCGAGAGCATTTACGACCAGGTCGGCCGCGAGGCCCGCTCGCGTGGGGTCCTGCACCTGCTTTCGCCGGTTGTCGATGTGGTCCGTGAGTTGCGCTACGGACGTGTGGACGAAGTGCTGAGCGAAGATCCTTTCCTGGTTTCACGACTCGGTGCTGCGATGGTACGCGGTCTCCAGGGTTCTTCCGATGGGACCATTGCTCCGACCCATGTCGCCGCTACACTCAAGCACTTCGCCGGTTATGCCGCCATTGAAGGTGGGCGCACGTTTGCTCCATATCCCAACGGTCCACGATTTCTGCTCGATACCGAAATCTATCCATTCCGGCATATCATTGCTGCCGCTCGTCCAGCCGGGATTATGGCGGCATACTGCGAAATTGATGGTTTACCATGCCACGTCAACCGATGGCTGCTGACGGACGTACTCCGAAAGGAACTCGGCTTCACGGGACTTGTCCTATCTGATTACAATGGACTGAAAGATGTCCGTAACTACCAGAAACTCGGCAAGAATGACGCTGCTGTCGCCCTGATGGCCATCGAAGCTGGAATGCAACTGGAGTTGCCCAACCCCAGCTGCTACAAACTGCTGCCTGGGCTCATAGCCGAAAAGAACCTGGACCCGGCTCTTATTGACCGGGCCGTACGCGCTGTCCTAGACCTGAAATTCCGAACCGGCGCCTTTGAGAGCCGGCGGCTCGATCTTGCATTGGCGAAAGCCCTGCCATCTTCCGCGCGAGCCAATAAGCTGGCGCTTGAAGCCGCCCGCGAATCAATGGTTCTACTCAAGAATGACAGCCATCTGCTCCCTCTCGATCAGGCAAAGAAGCAGCGCATCGCGGTGATTGGACCCAATGGCAATGTATGTCGACTGGGCTCATACTCCGGGACCCCGGCCAAGTCCGTCACCCTGCTGGAAGGAATCCGTGCTTATCTCGGCGACCCCACCCGCGTCACCGCTGCCGGGGGCTGCATCATCGCCCATGCCGACACCAACGACTCCTACCAGAACTGGCGCTATGTCGACGATGCCGGATTCGCCACCCTCGAAGACAATCGAAAGCTCATTGCGGAAGCCGTTACTGTCGCCAATGCGGCCGACATCGTCATTCTCGCTTTGGGTGAAACCGAACTGCTCGGCCGCGAAGCCTGGTCGGCGCGGCACCTTGGTGACCGCACGACACTCGACCTTACCGAGTCACAGCAGGCCCTCGCAGGTGCGATCCTCGCAACAGGCAAGCCGGTCATTCTCTATCTTATGCACGGAAAACCTGTCTGCCTTGGATCCCTGGCCAATCGTTTCTCAACAATTCTCACCGGTCACTACGCCGGCCAGGAAACAGGCACCGCAGCGGCGGAAATAGTCTTTGGAGCCGTGTCCCCATCGGGCAAACTGACCGTGAGCTGGCCCCTCAGCATAGGCCAGCAACCAGTGTGTTATAACCGCCATGCCACTTTGAATGCATTTCCATACCTCGATGCCCCGCTCACCGCCGTCTTTCCCTTCGGCCACGGCCTCAGTTATACCACGTTCGAATATAGCAACTTGAAATTATCCGCCGACAGCGCAAGCCCAGGGCATTCGATCCAGGTAAGCTTTGACCTTTCCAATATAGGTAACCGTCAGGGCACCGAGATTGCTCAACTTTACGTCTCCGGTGAAGACTTCCCTGTCGCGAGGCCCCAGCTCGAACTTAAAGGCTTTGCACGGGTTGACCTTAAGCCGGGCGAGAAGAGGAACGTAAACATCAGCCTTGCTGCGGAGGATCTGAAGTTCCACGACTCGTCGCTGAATCGGGTCCTGCCATCCGGCAGATACCTGATCAGCGTCGGTGGCTCATCAGTTTCCAGGACGAAGACACTGTCGCTGGCGACCAAACCGTAGTGTCCTGAGAACCCATACTCCAGGACATCACCAGCAAGCTCCCCTCCTACGTGGCCTTCCATACAGTCTACCACATGGGCAACGTCACTTCCTATCCAATTGGGCGCGTACCGCACTGGCCAGTTCGTGGGCGGTAAAGGGTTTCGCAAGCCAGTCTATATGGAGTTCTTCGATCCTTTTTGCGTGCTCCTCGTGGGCATGGCCGCTCGCGATTATAAGCTTTTGCTTCGGATACAGCCCGCGAATAGTCTTGCACGTTCCCACACCATTCAGCCCCTTCATCATCATGTCAACCAGCACAAGATCAAACGGTGCCGGTTTGCGATTGCGCCTGGTCTCATCAAACAGCGCCACTGCTTCCTCCCCGCTGGACACCACGGTCGTCTCGTACCCCAGATGCTTCAATTGCAACAACGCAAGCATTTGTTGGCCGGGTTCATCGTCAACCACAAGGATCCGCTCGTTACCACCGGGCAGTGATACCCGGCCTGAAACCACGGGTGGGGCCTTCCCGGCAGGCATCGCCGGCAAATACACGACGAACTTTGACCCTTTGCCAGGTATGCTTTCCACATCCAGATATCCGGAGTGATCCTTTACCAGCCCATTCACCACAGACAGCCCCAAGCCGCTGCCACCACGCTCGTTGCGTGCCTTGGTCGTGAAGAAAGGTTCGAACATCCTCATAAATGTCCTGGCGTCCATCCCGCAACCAGTATCTGTCACCTCAATCGTGATATACTCACCGGCAGGTATTTCCTCATATCCAGAGTGCATCACTGTAAACACATGTCGGCCTGTACGTACCGTCACATCGCCCTGCCCGTCTATAGCCTCCGCGGCATTACACAACAGGTTCTTCAGAACACGTACAAGTCGTTCTTCCGAGCCCAGACACCAGAGCATCTCATTCGACAGTTGTCTTGATATTTGAACAAATGGCCTTCGTGCCCGCAAAGCTAGGATATGCTTCAACTTCAACACCTCTTCCACAACGCGGTTCACTTCCACAGGCGCTTTCTGGAACTGGCCACGTCGACCCATCATCACCAGGTCGCTCACCACTGCCGCCGCTCTCTGGCCTGCTTCCTTCATTGTCTGCATGGCCATGAGAGTGTCTGCATGTTTAGGATCGTTGTGATCCCCATGCTTATCGAGGTAATCGGCTGCAAGATCAGGTAGCAGAAGAATCGGCCCCAGCACATTGTTCAAATCATGCGCCACACCGCCCACAAGAATCCCAAGCGATTCCATCCGCTTCGCACGTTCCAGCTTCTCCTGTAACTCTTTCTCACGTTCCTCCGCCAGCTTGCGCTCGGTTATGTCTCTAAATGACCATACCCGGCCTCTCAGTTCTGTTCCGAGCATCAGCGGTTTCGACAATCGCTCGAACACTCTGCCATCTTTGAAGTGCACGGTATCGAAACTCAATTCCTTGGACGCGTAAAGGTCTTTGACCTTCTGGAGGAAGATTTGAGGATGCATCAATTGCTCAGTAACATACTGCAGCATTAGTGCATCATTCATGGTTACCATGATATCCGGTGGGATCTTCCATAAACTGGCAAATACGTCGTTGGCAAAGAGCACCCTGCCATCCTTGCTGATTGCAAGGATGCCGTCAGCGGTAGACTGCAGAATCCCCTGTAGTGACGCGTCGATTTCCTTCAACTTTGCTTCAGCCCCTTTTCTCTCGGTAATGTCGCGGGCAGAGCAGATCGCGGAGCGAACGGTCCCGCCCGCATCTTTGATCGGCACAATGGTAGTCTCATAGTGCCTGTCGCCGTCCGGCCTCGGTACTCGCCCCTCGATAACCTTCTTCCTCCCAGTGATGAAGACTTCCTCCAGGGACGCCATTCGCTTGTCGGCGTCCTCCTTTGGAAAGACATCCTGGATTGTCTTACCAATGACGCAATCCAACTGCTTATCAAGCGCCTCGCACAGTGCACGGTTTCCATACGTATATTCGCCACTCCGTGTCAGGGAGAAGATCGGCTCCGAATTCTCATCAACGAGAATGCGGTACTTTTCTTCGCTTTCCAGCAGTGCAGCATTCGCACTCCTGCTGTCCGCAACTACGGTGCTGAGAAACAGTCCGCAAAGAACCATTACCATGAGACATATCTGAACTGCCTCAACGCGATCCATTGCTGTCTGATCGGAGAATGCGAGGATGCCGTAACCGTGCAGTGTGTTCCACATAGCAATGATCGCCAAAGCCACAAGTGCGCTGGTCACGCTGCGGGGGCTTCGTCGCAGAGCAAGCCATATCAACAGCGGGACCAGCATGTAAATGCGCAATACCGGTTTTTCGGCAGTAGTTAAAGGCCCGAACAATACCAATGCGAACGCGGCCAGTATCAGAATGATAACAACTGCCTCAACAAGCCGCAGCAGCGACAATGAATGGACCTCCCTGAGACTTCTGCACCAGGCCACTACGAAAGGTGTGACCAGGAGGATCCCCAGCCCATCGGCGGCCCACCAGACGCACCAAGCCCTCATGAAAGGTGTAACCTCGATCAATGCCTGGCCCGCCGCGCCCACCATGGCGGTAATCCCATTACACAGAATGGCTACTCCAAACAGAGCAAGCACTTCATCCTTTCGGCAAAATGTAATCTCTCCTTTGCATAACGACAGTAAAACCCAAGCGCCCAGTAATGCCTCCAGTGAACTTGCCGTCGCAAAGCACAGGCTCACCGGCAAGGAGGTGCCGGTACCAAGATGACAAATGACATTAACGCCAAACACAACAGCCAACAGCTGTGGCCATTTGGATTTGGGATGGAGTAAAAGAATCGCCAGCGCCAAACCACTGGCAGGCCAGATTGTGGCAATATCCCCGTGTTGCGCCACAAACAAGAGCCCGAGCCGCACAGCAAACCAGTAAGCTATTGCAATAACCAACAACATTGCCACACGAGGCAACAACCTCGTATTGGAAGTGGAACCAGGCCGCTCGGCCTCATGATTGACTATGTTCATAGTTGCCTCCTGACGGGAGATAAACGACAGAGAGTCGAGACATCGAGGAGTTCACTGTTCGAAGACTGGAAAGAAATGATGAAGGAAATGATCGAAGAAATAGCATCCCTGCAAGTAGACACACTTAAAGACATGTCGTTCTCCCGCGGAGAAAACGTGAAATCCGCCTACGCTCCGAGTATGGGCAATATCAAGATTGACTGTCAAGATGTTAGCGGAACTAAAACACGCACCGGGAACTTGATCGCGAAACAGAAGCCTGCCATACTGCGCCGCTTCAATCTGGTCGTAGCCACCGTGTAAGCGTCTGGACCGTCAGTCCGGTCACCGGAGTTATTGGAAGGAATCATTGTTATGGCGGGCGAATACGTTTTCAATCTCCAGCAGCTGACTAAGTTGCACAATAAGACACCTGTTCTACAGGATATCAACCTGTCATTCTTCTTCGGAGCCAAGATCGGCATCATAGGTGAAAACGGTTCCGGAAAGTCGTCTTTACTCAAGATCCTCGCCGGACTCGACACCGAGTTCATGGGCACGGCGCAAATAGCAAAGAACAAGCGCATAGGATACCTCTCACAGGAACCGCAACTTGACTTGACCAAGAATGTGGCCGGCAATGTTGATGAAGGCGTGTCCGAAGCCCGCGCATTGCTGGCAAGGTACGACGAGATTTACGAATTGCTGAGCGGCGATATCTCTGACGAGGAAACAACCAAGCTGAACGAAGAACTTGGCAAAGTCCAGGATACGATCGATGCCCAGAATCTGTGGGAGCTTGATCACAGCCTCGAAGTTGCCATGGAGGCATTACGTCTCCCTCCCGCGGATTCCCCTGTCCAGCCTCTCTCCGGAGGTGAGAAACGGCGCGTGGCTCTTTGCCGGCTACTGGTTTCCAATCCCGATGTACTCCTGCTTGACGAACCTACGAACCACCTTGACGCGGAATCGGTGGCGTGGCTGCAAACATACCTCAAGAAATTCAAGGGCACACTGGTGGTAGTGACACATGATCGCTATTTCCTGAACGACGTCACAGAGTGGATGCTCGAACTCTACGAAACTCGCGCCTATCCATACAAGGGCAACTACGAGTCATGGCTCGAGCAAAAACAAACGCTTGCAAGCATACAGGGGAAACAGAATCAAAGCAGGCAGAAGCTACTTGAACAGGAGCTCTCGTGGGTACGGATGAATCCAGCCGGAAGGCAGGCCAAGAGCAAAGCGCGAATGAAGCGGTACGAGGAACTTGCCAACCAGGAAATTGACACCAGGGAAGAGACTCTCAGCATCAAGATACCGCCCGGTCCGCACCTGGGCGACAGGGTGGTTACCGCCACAAAGCTGACAAAAGTCTTTGGTGACAGGGTAATCATGGATAATGTGAACTTCGACCTTCCACGCGGCGGCATCGTCGGCATTATCGGCGCAAACGGGTCGGGCAAGACGACACTACTGCGGATGATAACTGGACAGGATAAGCCATCATCTGGGGAACTGGCAGTAGGCCCGACAGTCAAGCTCGCATACGTTGACCAGTCGCGTGACGCGCTGGATCCCGACAAGACCGTCTTTGACGAGATTTCAGGCGGCTCCGAGGTGTTTGAGCTTGGAGGCAAGGTCATGAATGGCCGCGCATACTGCGCACGCTTCAACTTCAAGGGTGCCGATCAGCAGAAGCGCGTCGGCCAGCTTTCCGGCGGTGGCCGCAATCGCGTACATCTTGCCAAGATGTTGCGCAGCGGCGGAAACCTCCTTCTGCTTGACGAGCCCACGAACGACCTGGACGTCAACACCTTACGCGCATTGGAGGAAGGACTCCTTGATTTCGGCGGCTGCGCAGTCGTGGTGACGCACGATCGCTGGTTCCTGGACCGTATTGCAACCCATATACTGGCATTCGAGGGTGACAGCCAGGTGACCTGGTTCGAGGGCAATTATGAGGCATACCACGAACAGCGACGCCGTATTCTCGGGAAGACTGCGGATCAACCCAGCCGCATCCGGTTCAAGCCCATCCTCCACGGATAGGGACTGTGATGCTATCTCCCTGGCTAAACGTTGCTCGAACAGGGTCAGGTGGGGCGAGGCGTCCCTGCCGAGCCGGAGCAAGTGAAAGTCCATGTGCAGAGCGAAGAAAGAGCTTCGTTTCTTCTTAACACATTCAGAAGCATCTTTTGCACCGGCTCGGCAGGGACGCCTCGCCCTACCTCCATATTCCCTTTGTTTTCAATGCTCTTACATCCTGGCCCTTTGCGAGCAGGCTCTGGTTATCGCGATGACAGCCTGTCCCACGCATATCCCGGCGTCATTGGGCGGAAGCAAGTGGTGGCTGTATACTTTGAAACCTCGTTCCAGCAATCGGGCTGTAACCAGCTCCAAAAGTAAGCGGTTCTGGAAGACACCGCCTGAGAGAACAGCCTTGTCAACTTTCTCGCTTAACCTGACACCTTCGCACACCGCTACGACGGCCTCGGCAACCGTATTGTGGAACATCGCTGCAATTCTACCTTTCTCCTCACCCTTCTCAACATCGGCCACGATTGACCGTATGGTGTCGCCAAAGTCCACAATACCGGCACTGAAGTTGAATCCATACGCCTCCCTGCATCCCGCTTCTGGGGCCGCGGCTGCCTGAAGCCGGATAGCGGCTTGTCCCTCGTAGGTAACACTGTCGCAGAGGCCAAGAATGGCGGAAACAGCATCGAAGAGCCGGCCGGCACTTGAGGTCAGCGGCGATTGAAGCCGTCTTTCCATCATCGTTTCAAGCAGCGTTGTCTCCTTATGTGCCAATCCAGCAAGCAAGTTGGCGATATGCTTCATATCTCCACCCATTTCGTCATACAGGCAACTGAAGGCCATCCTTACCGGATGAAGGATCGCTTCTTCGCCTCCGGGCATCCGGTAGTGCTTGAAATGGGCCTCACGCCTGAACTGAGACAGGTCTGCCACCATGAATTCGCCACCCCATACGGTACCGTCGTCACCATAACCCGTACCGTCAAGCGCAACACCTATGACACGCTCATTGATCCCATTCTCAGCCATACATGCAGCAACGTGGGCATGATGATGCTGAATACCGACCAGTTTCACCCCGCTCATCGCCATGGCATTCCGGGTTGATACGTAATCCGGATGGAGATCGTGGGCAATCGTTACGGGCTCAACCTGTAGAAGCTTCTTCAAGTCGGTCAGCGCCTCGCGATAGAACGCAAGCGCGCCGAATTCGGCGAGATCGCCAATATGCTGTGATACAAACGCGCTGTTACCACGTGTCAGACAAAACGTGTTCTTGAGGTCGCCGCCGCAAGCAAGGACGGTCCCTCCAGATACAGGCAGGGCAATCGAATTCGGGACAAAACCTCTGGAGCGTCGGAAGAAAAGCGGCCCGGCGGAAGTAATCTGCAAGACCGAGTCGTCGCAGCGTCTGAGGATAGGACGGTTATGCTCAATCGCCGAATCTGCTATGGAACCAAGTATCTTTTGAAGCTCAACCTCATCCTTTGCGATAGGTTCATCCGCGGCATTGCCACTGGTCATTACCAGCGGACTCACATTTGCCAGTAGCAAATGATGCAACGGCGAATATGGGAGAAATGCACCGATATCCTTCGTATCCGGAGAAACCAGATGAGACAGGCTGCTGGACTTCCTTCGGACAAGTACCACAATCGGACGTTCCGCCCCGCACATGGCCAGCCGCTCAGTCTCGCTAACCTCGCAATAATCGCGGACCTCGTCCAACGATTTGAACATTACCGCCAGCGCCTTATGGGGCCGACACTTGCGCTCCCTCAGCATCTTAACCGCAGTGTTATTCCTGGCATCGCAGCACAGGTGATAGCCGCCGATTCCCTTGATCGCAATAATCCCGCCACTGCTTAACACAGCCGAGGCCTTCTCAAGCGGATTGCCGGTACTTTCCATACCAATGCCATCAACGAGCCTTAACATGGGGCCGCACTTTGCACACGCAACCGGCTGAGCATCAAATCTCCTGTCGGCTGGATTGGCGTACTCACGACTGCAGTCCGAGCACATGACAAATGAAGCCATTGACGTTCGCTCCCGGTCATACGGCAGCTCGCGAATGATGGTGAACCGCGGACCGCAGTCTGTACAGTTGATGAAGGGATAGAGATGGCGTCTGTTCATGGGATCAAACAATTCGGCTACGCACGAGTCGCATGTCGCAAGGTCGGGTGGCATTCCGACGACAATATCGCCCGACCTTGAACTTGCCTCTATGTAGAAGCCATGTTCACCGGTCGCGGGTATGTCTTTGATGCAAATATCACTGAGCAGCGCATGCGGCGGCGGGGATTCTCTGAGCAGCTTGATGAATACGTCAAGAGTCGATTGAGTGCCTTCAGCCTCTATGACGACGCCGTGCAGAGAGTTCCTGACCGCACCTGCTATTCCGAGTGCCGTGGCATGGCGATAGACAGAGGGTCTGAATCCGACACCCTGAACCCGGCCGCCGACAGTGATTTGAACCCGTCTTTTCACGCAAATAGACACCAGAAATGCTATTCCTGCCACCGGCGTGAAGCCGCTGGGTTCGAAAGATGTCGAACACACTTCGACACGCCGAGCACCATTCGTAACAGGCAAGGCGAACCGTCACGGTGAGCCGTTTGTCCGCGCCCTGTCACCGGCTCGGCGAGACGCCTCGCCCTACCTCCACCGCCACCGGCAGATTCACCAGCCACTCCAGCCACGCGTCGAGGCCAGAGCCTGATTTTGCAGACACCTGAAACAGCGGGATTCCTGCATTCACCTGCCGTATAAATCCGATGCACCGCTCCAGGTTGAAGTCAAGATGAGGCAGAAGATCAGTCTTCGTCAGTACAATCGAACTTGCCTCGCGGAAAAGAAGCGGATACTTGAGTGGCTTGTCTTCACCCTCGGTAACGCTGAGCACCGCAATCTTAGCTGACTCACCGATGTCAAATTCAGCCGGACAGACAAGGTTCCCGACATTCTCGACAACCACGAGATCAAGTTCATCAAGCGGCAAATCGCGCAACGCATGGTTTACCAGCTTGGCCTCCAGGTGGCAGGCCCCGCTTGTAAGCAATTGGCTCACAGGTACATGCAGCGCAGCAAGGCGTTCGGCGTCGCGGGTTGTCTCGAGGTCGCCTTCAAGCACCGCGAAACGCTTGCGTCCGGAGAGACTCTTCGCCGAGCGCTCAAGGAGTGTCGTCTTGCCACATCCTGGAGAACCAATGATGTTCACCATCACAACGCTCTTCTCGCGAAGCAATGCGCGGGTTTCACCGGCCCACTTGTCGTTTTCGCCCATCAGGTCTTTGTATACGCGAATGTGCTGTGTTGTCATGTTTATCTTATCCTGAACAACTCAGACGAAACCGCAGACCTGCCAGCCCTCCCGAACATCGGGAGGGAGCAGGCTGGTGAACGCTTAAAAAGAGAGTCATGGACATATCTAACAGCTCTTCCCGGGTTCATCCTGCTCAACCTCGATATGTTCCAGATACAATTCCTTACCGCCGGTGAGTTCAGCTCTGAATGAGCCGCAGCCGGCGCAACGAAAGCTATCTGCCGTCATGGAACCACTCCACCCGCATTCTTCACATTTCCCGGTCAATGGCGCAACAACAACCTCTATCACCGAGCCCTCAGCAGGAGTTTCGCGCGTCAGTACTTCGTAGGCCTGTTGCAGAAACTCAGGAACGATATTTCGCAACTTGCCTACCACTACCTTAGCCTTGACCAGCCGTGTCGGTCCGGGACCAAGCTTCTTCATCTCAGCCACGACCATATCCACAAGACTTTCACAAATGGAGAATTCATGCATGCTGGAATTCCATCAGCAACACTTTCACTCGGTGGATTTCTACAGTCCACTTTGGGTGCCTCCCCGGCGGAGCCGGGGGAACTCCTATGAGTATTAGAGGTTTATAGACCGCTTACCGCCTGGCCCGTGAACCCATTGGGGGCCAGTATTGATGGTCACACGTTTAACAATGCCACGTCTTCTGCTGAAACGAAAACGTCTTCTTTTCAGCCTATGATGCCTTGCGCATTCTATCGCCGACACCGGCGAGTAAGCCGGTTATGGAGATATCCTCGTCAATCTCATCCCAGTGAATACCGCTAGCGCTTATGATTGCGCGTTCTCGTTGTTCCGGGGACGATCTAAGAAGCCGTGGAAAGTAGGCCAGCGGCACTCCAAGTTGTCGTCCATCTGACAGATCAACCCACATGTTGTCATCATCAAAGCTGACATGCACGGCCTGCGCATCACTCACTAAAGTATTCATTCCAACACCTCTCTATTTCTTCCTTGTGCTGTACAGCTACTTCAAGCAACTCACGCAATTCGTGGGCTGAAAGACCGTGTGCCTCAGCCACTACAGGAAGAGGATCCAACCACAACTTGGCGACATAGCTTCCTCTGCGAACATGTATGTGCAGTGGTTCACGAGGAATTCCCTCATTTGAGTAGAAGAAGAACTTGTATCCCTTGTACCTAAATACAACTGGCATATCGCTATACTACTAATGCCAATCAAGAATGTCTATCAGGAATGCTTCGGAGCCAAGGATCTTCAGGGCTTTTGTGATACTTCATCAGATGACGAGCGCGGTCTGTCTGCGGCATTTGGGGCATTGAATGCTCATGTGCCGGCCGCGAACTGCTTTCCCGGCTTGCGTCTTGATGCCCTCGTCCACGACAGCGAGTTCCTTGTGCGACATGAGCATCATGGTGGGATTGGCGAATGCCAGGGCGCCAAGTCGTTTCACAAGCCAGCGAATATGATCAATAGGCGTTATAGCGCAACCGCAGGATTCACAAAGAAGCAGTTCTTTATCCATCTTTTCCTCGAAATCCTCCGGCTTGAACCCGACGAAATCGTATTCATTGGTCAGCTTGATGCCTTTTTCCGAGGTGCAATACCTTTCGCATTGACCGCATTGGATGCAGACATCGAAGTGTTGCACCAGTCTGCGAACGGGTGGACTCGCCTTCGTGTCATCGATCATATCTATGCAGCCGGTCGGGCAGACTATGGAACAAGCGCCACAACCGATGCAACCCTCTCGCGAGTAGCGTGGCCGACCACGATATTGAGGAATCGGCATGTAGTTCGCATCAGGGACCTTATCCGTGAAGGGCCGTCCAAAGAGGGACTTCAATGCGAGCTTCAGGATTCGCGGTTGAAAAAGACTTGGCAGTTTCATGCGACTGGTTCTTTCTTATCGATCTCAGATTCATGGTCTTCCGCATAGCGGTCAACGACACTCTTATCCCATAGCTTAATTCCGGCGGCATGTGCACCCTGTCCGATAGCGTGGGCCGCTGTCGGAGCTGTAACAAGAATGAACGACATGCAAAGCAAGGCCTTCAGACTGGTGTGAATGCCGGCTCCGAAACCGGACATAACCACGACGCCGAGGAGTACCATGCAAGTCCCCATGGTGACACACTTGGTCGCAGCCTGAAGCCGGTTGTAAACATCCGGCAGTCTGATAAGACCGATGCAACCCAGCAGGTTGAACAACAGACCAATAACAAGGAACGTGACGCCAATAATGCTATTCATCAAAGCCCTTGCCTTCCAGATGCTTTGCCAGCGCTATGCTCCCGATGAAACTGAGGATCGCCCATGCGATCCCGATGTCAATATAGAATCCATTACCTGTCTTGAGGGAAAACAGAGCGGCGAAGCAAACCACTATGATCCCCAGAATATCTATGGCCACGGCGCGATCGGGCGCAGTCGGCCCGCGGCCGATCCTGTAGAAGCACATGCCGCCGCAGGCAATAAACCCCAGTGCAAGCAAGCCGAAAACAACCGGATTGGAAAGAAATGCCATGATCCCCTACTCCATAATCCTCTTGATAAACCACTCGAACCGTTTGATTATGCACGCCGTCGCACCCTCAACATCCGTCGCCTTAACATTGATCCAATGAACATAGAGTATCCCGTCTTCACCCGCATTGATCGACAGGGTGCCGGGAGTAAGCGCTATTGAGTTTGACAGTAAGGTGATTGCCGCCGGGCTTCTCAACGTGGTCCTGACTTTGACTATACCGGGACGGATCGGCATGGCCGGATGGAGAATACGGTATGCAACGTCGACATTTGCCTTGATGACGGAACAAACAAAGAACACCGCATAAATAATCAGCCAAAACAGGCGCACAGGATTCAGAAATCCAGGCAGATTGATTCCGTACTCATCAGAGTTTCTGAACAATATGGCCGCGAGGATGACAACCGCAATTCCGGCGAGGATGACTTCCTTGTCAACGGCCAGCAACCTGCCATTCTCTATGCTGAATGGCCAGGTCAGAAGGACCCATACAACAAATAGAAATATCATGGAGGATATCCGCTTCATGGCATTATGATCTCCGTGGAGGATGCGAATCGTCCGGCAAGCAGAGCATGCGCCGCATCGGTGACAATAAACGGGGATGTAAATCCGGATGCAACGAGCAGTGCCATGACAACGCACAACACCGCGAGCATAATCATCGCACATCGCATCAGGAGCGGCACCTCAACCACCGCCGCCATCGCTTGCTTCGCGGAATCAAAGAATGCGTATTTCTGAACCTTGAGAACAATTGCGAGTGTCACAAGGCTCATCAGCACTGCGGCAAGAGCCGCAAAGTAGTTATGACCCTGAATACAGGCGACGACGATTATCAACTTGCTCCAGAACCCGTTAAGCGGTGGAATCCCGGCGATGGAAAGCGATGCAACCATTGAGGTGTTGGCGGTAACGGGCATCTTCTGATTCAGGCCGCCGAGACGATGCAGGTCGCGCGTGTCCGTGGCATATTCGACGGCACCGGCGTTGAGAAACAACAAGGACTTGATGACCGAGTGATTCATCAGGTGGAACAGACCCCCGATTATTCCAAGCGGTGTCCCGAGTCCCAGTCCAAGAACAACATATCCAACCTGACTAATGCTGGAATAAGCGAACAGTCGCTTCATATCCCACTGTCCCAGCGCCAGCAGCCCGCCAGTTATCATTGACGCTATGCCCATCCACCGTAGAATCTGCAGCAATTCCTGACTCACCCCGAAGATATTGAAGACAATTCTTGCAATCACGTATATGCCGATAGCTTTGATAACCACGCCTGAAAGCATGGCAGACACCGGTGCAGGCGCAGATGGATGGGCGTCCGGAAGCCATGCATGGAAGGGCACAAGAGCAGCCTTCAGTCCAAATCCACACAGAAAGAGCACCAGTGCGAACTGGAGCGGTCGGCTATGTGCGCCGGCAGCCCCGAGACTGCCAATTCTTTCAGCGATCTGGGTCATATTGAGACTGCCAACCATTCCGTAGGTCAGGGCGATGCCAATAAGGATGAACCCCGATGCCACCGTTCCAAGTACCGCGTACTTGAAAGCCGCCTCGAGTTCATCGCTGTCGGTTCCGAAGGCAACAAGCGCGTAGGAGCAGACGGCCGCAATTTCCATGAATATATAGAGGTTGAAAACGTCACCAGAAAGGACGACGCCGTTCAGCGCCGCAACCAGTCCCATGAGTAGCGAATAGTATCGCAATTTGGACGTATAACGTGACATGTAGTTAACCGAATACATTGTCATTGCCAGTCCGATTGTATTGACGGTAATAAGCAACAACGATGTAAGACCGTCAACACGGAGTTCAATGCCCATCTGCCTGCCCAGGCCCCCGACATCGTAGACAGTCTGCATACCGATGGTCATGAGCGCCATTGGCGCCAGCACTGCCATGACGGCGTTTCCGACGACATCAGGCACCCACTTCAGTTTCAGCGATACAATAGGTATGAAGAAGGCCGCCCCGAGCGGAATAAGAACAAATAATGGAATGAGATCCTGCATTACTATCCCTTCAAACGGCGCATTTCCGTGATATCAAAAGTGCCATAGCGTTCATACAGTCGAATTGCCAACGCTACAAGAATCAGCAACATGCCCAGGTTAATAACGATCGCCGTAAGCACCACTGAATGCATAAGGGGATCGACAGCCTTTGAAATGTCGACGCCTTTCCCTGCAATAGGCACCAGGCCGCCATATCTGAATCCTATCAAGACCAGCAGCAGGTTGATGGCATACTCCATTATCGCCAGTCCCATTACGATCTTGACCAAGTTCTTCTTTATGACGGCCCCATATAGACCAATAGCTATCAGAACAAAACAAAGAGCGTATGCCATACTACTTACCCCGCCCCCTCATTATCATCCGCCGTTTGCCGCCTTTTTCCTCAATGTGTGTCGCCGAGAAAATTGTAAACACGACAAACACAAGCATTGATACGGCAACCGCGATACAAATGTCGTATAGATGCATCAAGTCCAAACCGGCAGGAAGAAACCGGGCCCTTATACCCGCAGGAAGAAACATGCCCGCCGCAAATATAAGGAGTATAATTAGCGCTGCCAGGCTCCCCATGACGGCCGCAACATGCTTGCCTACGCTGTTCAAACCCATTGGCTGACCCTCAGCCAATGTCAAAAGCACAAGAACACACGCTATCACTATGCCACCGGAAAAGCCCCCGCCCGGCGACTTGTAGCCGCTCATCACAAGGTATGCTCCGAACAGAAATATGAAGCCCTTCAGCCTGTGGGCTATCACCTTGACCACCATGTCCATGCCATGTCTATCCGGATTACCCTTCATACAGCATCCGTCTCCTTATCCGTTTCCTTCATAGCCTTCCTGGCTGGCCGACGCAGGATGGCCAAGGCCCCGATAATAGCGAAAAACAGCATGCCTATCTGGGCGATGGTGTCATAGAGCCGGAAATGAAGCATGATCGCCGCCACGGCATTTGGAGCCCCCGTCTTTGTCATACAGTCCGCCAGATAAGCGGATGCCGACGTACCCGCAATCCGGCTCATCACCGGATGGCCGAGTGGAGGGAACGCGTCCATGACCTTGATGCCAACTATGGCAATTGCGAGAAGGAGCGCAATGGTAACCGTCAGGCCAAAAAACTCCCGGTCCCCGCTCACAGTGGTCAAATCCCTGCTAATTGTGGCGCGGATCAGAATCACAAGACATAGAACTTCCACGATGATCTGGGTGATTGCAATGTCAGGAGCGCCAAGGAACAGAAATACAATTGACAACAGGAACCCCACCGCCCCTATGCAAACGATAGACGACAACAGGTTGGTCGTTTCGATCGCTATGATCGCACCAACAATCATCAATATCATCAAGAGAAGGACTATATTCATAACAGTGTGCCACCCGTAATAAGTGCCCACAAGAGAACAAGCAAACCAAACAACATCCAGGTCAGGTAGATTGGCAGTCGGCCTGAATGGGCGGCCCGCAGATGTTCTACGACGATGAACACGGACCTCGAACCCACATCGTATATGTCAAACCACTTTCGCGCTGCCGCTTTATAGAGAATCCGAAGCGGAAACATCTCCTCCATTGCACGATAGAAATCGACACCGCTCACTTCCACATCAGCCATCGCCTTGCTTTGCGAAGTCGCACGGTCGCTGCCCGAACCCTCTTCAAGAATCTCACCGCCTATGTAAGTGCGTGTTTCACGCACTTTCCGCGTGGTCGTCACAAAATACACCAGGACACCCACGATGAAGCCAGCAAGGAGGAGTATCGTTGCGGGACCGGCTGACCACACGCCAGGATAGTCGAGCTTCGCAATGCCAAGCGCAGGCAGGATGGCGTTCGCAAGAGGCAGACGGTAAACAAAAACACCGAATACAACGCACAACACCGCCAGGGTAACCATCGGCAACCACATGGCAAAGCCAACCTCTTGAATCTTCCTGCCACGTATCTCATTGGATGGTTTACATAGAAACACAGCGTGCAGCACCTTGACGAAACTGGCCACCGTCAGTGTGGACCCGCAGACAGCAACTGCAAGCCATATCACCCAGAGACCGCCGCCACTGCCTGACTCAATAATACCCTGGTATACCATCCACTTGGAGGCGAATCCATTCAGCGGCGGTATGCCGGATATGGACATGGCCGCTATCATGCATGAAACAAAAGTCAATGGCATTGCTTTCGCCAATCCGCCGAGTTTATCCAAATCGGTTGTGCCGGCCTTCTGTTCAACCGATCCAGCGCATAGGAACAGACATGATTTGTAGATTGCGTGGTTCAACATGTGAAAAAGCCCGCCTACAAGACCAATCACAGTTCCGCTCCCGATACCCAGGATCATGTAGCCAACCTGGCTCACGGCGTGGTAGGAAAGCAGGCGCTTCAGGTCGTGTTGAACCAGCGCCATCATTACAGCACATATAACAGTTACAGCCCCGAACAGCATCAGAACCCCGTTCACGGCAGTCGTCATATGGAACATGCCGACAAGCTTCACCATGAGATAGATACCGAGCAATTTATCCAGCGATGCAGGCAGAAAAGCCGTCACCGACGCAGGCGCCTTTTCTCCGCAGTCCGGCAACCAGCTATGAAACGGCATTACGCCAGCCTTTGCAAACGAAGCCACCGCAAAGCACGCAAAAGCCACATAAGCAAGTGCGCCTGCAAACTGCACCGGCGAAGATTCAATTGCCGAAATGCTGGTTGTGCCGCAAAGCACCCATAGAACCGCAACCCCAAGGAGCATGGCGCAATCCGAACCGCCGACAATAACAAAGCTCTTCTTTGCCGCGGCAGACGCACTTGCCCCGCCAATTCCCACAAGGACATAGAGAGCGACGCCCAGAAGTCCCCAGAAGACCAAAAGAAGCCGCAGATCGTCAGCGAGGATTACACCGCAGGATACACCTACCGTCCATAGAATCCACGCGTAGTATTCCCTGAGCCGCTCTTTGCCACGCATATAGCCCATCGAATAGAGCAACACCAGCACACCAAAGCAGCATACGGCGAGAAGCATGAACGCACCCATATGACTGAGGCTCAACAACCCCAGATCATCCACGACCAGCCGCTTCCCGAGGGGCAACTGGCCCACATCAAGGAACAACATTGCCGCGCCAATAGCAGTCACTATTCCGGCCGCGGTGGCAATTGGCGCCCGAAGTATCGTAAGCCAGGCTGGTATCAAAAGACACACAACTCCAGCGATAATCGGAAATGCTATCAGATACAGTGACAATTCCGGATTCATCGTAACCTCGACCTCAAAACATTCATCATATGCTACCCAAGACGCCTGAGCGCCTTTTCCAGCGCCAATTCAGGGCCTGGAAGACCAAGCTCCCTGCGGATTTCCTCAGTCTTTTCCCTCGAAAGACGAATCAAATCGTCGCCGCTCAGCACACGCCTTCCGTTCGCGGCATCGACAGCGGCCATCCGTTCCGTACAGCAGTAACAGGGATCAACGGCCGCAAGAATGATTGTCGCATCGGAGACTGACTGGCCGATCACCGATTCGCGGTTTGTGGCGATATTCACGTAGCTCGGCGCCCTGATCTTGTGGCGAACGGCACGGTTACCGCCGTCGCTCCGGATATAGTGGATCACCTCGCCGCGCGGCGCCTCGTAGTGGCCGATACCTTCCCCTGCTTTAATCTGACCGGGATTTGCATCGATCGAACCTGGCGATTTCTCCAGCCAGTCGATGCATTGTTCAACAATCTTCATAGACTCAAACAGCTCGCCAATACGCACAACAGCCTTGTCGAACACATCGCCGTTCTGCGCTGTAATTACCTTCCATTCGACCTTGTCATACGCGGCATGAGGATGATCCCGCCTGACATCTATATCAACACCCGACGCCCTTGCCGTTGGCCCTACTGCGGCATAATCAATAATCTGCTGCCGCGTAAGAGTGCCCACTCCCTTGAGCCTTGCATGAATGACGGGGTCTTGCACGATCGCATCCCTGAAGAGCTTTATCGGGCCATCAAGGCCCTTAAGCATCCTTCTAATGGCAGGAATATCCTCGTTCCTGATATCGCGACGCACGCCACCGGGTTTGAACATGGCGTAATGATTCCGGTTCCCGCTTATGAGCTCAAACACATCGAGTACCGATTCCCGGTAGCGCCAGACCCACATCCACACGGTATTGAACCCGATGAAATGCCCCGCCAGTCCGAGCCATAGCAGATGGGAATGAATTCGCTCCAGTTCGCCTATGAGCGATCTGATATACAGCGCCCGCACAGGGACCTCGACATCACCGGCGTCTTCCACCGCCTGGACGCATGCGAATGGATGTGATGTGGAACAAATACCGCAGATCCTCTCAACGAGCAACACTGCCTGCTCAAATGTCTTGGCCTCGGAGATCTTTTCGATTCCGCGATGGTTATAGCCAAGTTCAATATCGATGTGGACGACACGTTCGCCCTCGACGTGAAGCTTGAAGAACTCCGGCTCTTCCTGCAGCGGGTGATATGGTCCAATCGGCACTATTGTTGTCTTTTTTGACATTTAGGATTCCCGGCCTCCGGGCCTAGTTAGCACGTGAATAATCCTTCCTCAGCGGAAACTTCCCTTCCGGCCAATCATCTGAAAGCAAGAGATGTCTCATATCGGGGTGGTTGCGGAACTTGATTCCCAGCAACTCCCACATTTCCCGTTCGATCCATTCGGCACCCTTGCACAGGCCTGAAATTGAATCCAGTTCCGGGTTCGCACGATCCAGCCTCACGACAATCGTGACCACGCACCCATACGTGTCAAAAGCCCAGTGATACAGCACTTCAATTGCGTCCCGGGTGTCAGCCCCGGTCGCGATTTGAAACCGCGCACCCATATCCTTGAACATGATCCCTGTAACAGCGACTATGTCAACCGGAGAGACTTCAACATAGTGTCGCTTTTGAGATTTCTCTCTCCATGCAATCACCGTGCCGCCGAGCCTGGTCTTCAATTCTGAAAGCATTTCCAAACGTGTCATTGTTGCTTCCCGTTCAGCCTTTCAGTTTCCTGGTCAGCTTTATGATTGCGCTGATCATTGCTTCGGGCTTCGGTGGACAACCCGGCAAATATGCATCAACCGGTATATACCGCCCGACCGGCTCGTCCCAATTATATGATTCCCTGAAGTAATTACCCGAACAGGCACATGCGCCAATTGCAACCACAACGACTGGTTTCGGCGCCTGCTCATAGATGCGTCTCACCCGCACAGCCGATTTCTTATTGAATACGCCGGTAAGCAGGATCAAGTCGGCATGGCGAATACTGCCCACCAGCACTATTCCAAACCGCTCGAGATCATAGCGAGGCGTCAAGGCATCAAGTATTTCAATGTCGCAGTTGTTGCACACGCTGCCTGCGCAGTGAAAAACATTCAACGACTTCGTCAATAAATTGACAGCCAAGCCCATCTCACACCTCTACTACATGCCCGACGCAGCAAGAACAACAGCCAAAAGTGCCGCAACCGTCATGGGACCCCAGAAGAACCGCGTCGCCTGGTCAATTCTGACCCTGGGCGCAGTATTCCGTATCAACACAATTAGCACCACGATGACTACGTACTTCAACACGCCATACAACATCGACATCGGTTGCCGTATGTTCGCGCCACCGAGAAACACCACGATCAGGAACAGCGGCATCGTAAACATCATCATTGCACGCGTAAGCTTGTAAATACCGAGAGGGGGTCCTGAATACTCGATGTATGCTCCGCCGGCAAGTTCTGTCTCAGCCTCAGGACAATCGAACGGCACCTGCGTCAGCTTCGCCTGAACACAAACCAGGGCTACAACAACTGCGATAATGCCTGACACGTCTGGAACAGAAGATGCTGCGGAAACAGAAGCAAGCTGTATGCTCTTCGCCTTCATTATTGGAACAATGAGCGAAAGAATCAGCGGCACTTCGTACGACATCATAAGCTTCATTTCCCTGCTGCCGCCCACTGAAGCGAGCGGATTCCTGGATGCAAACGCCCCTATGATCACCGCTATGGCGGGCAGCGCCAGCAGGTAGAGAAGCACTATGAGGTCGCCTACAAATGCGGATCCCGGCCTGCATACGTTGTGGCACAGTATCAGGGAAGCCGCGGTTACTCCGGCCAACCCGAGCACAGGCGCCAATAAGAACACCTGCCTGGGCGCACCCACCGGCACACACGTTTCCTTGATCATTAGCTTTCCAATGTCGTAAAATGGCTGCAACAAAGGCGGACCAACACGCATCTGCACACGAGCCGTCACCTTGCGGTCAATCCAACACGTCACCAGGCCCGCGACCGCCGTCAGCACCATGACCGCAACAACCTGTACTAAGATGGTTAAATAGAGGCCCATTACACGCCCTTCTTGTCCCACTTTGGAGCTTTCGCCGCCAGATGATCGCCCACAAACCAGATTCCATCCTTCTGGGATTCGGCAACCTCGCGGTATTCTACTGCCTTGTTGACACAGCCTATTACGCAGGTTGGTTCCTGCCCGGTGCCGGAACAGAAATCGCAACGCGTGGTATGGAAAGACAGTGTTTCCGGATAGATTGTTCCAAACGGACACGCATGACTGCACGATTTGCAGCTGACACAACGCATGTTATGCCGCTTCATGACGCCGTCGGGTTGACGCTCGATAGCTTCAAAGCGGCAAGAAGCAACACAAGCCGCCTCTTCGCACCGCCTGCAGATAAGCGCGAATGTCGCCAACTCCCGCAACTCCAGGATGCCGTGATCGCTTGCGGCCCCCTTGTTGAAATAGGAACACGATACGGCGCATTTCTCACAGTTATCACACTTGCTGAGATCTATGAAAAGTCGCTTTGCCATGGTTCTATCCGCTTAGTCCCAAATCTTCGGCAATCCCTTAACCTGCTCGTATGTAAATACCGGACCATCCTTGCAAGCATAGTGAGGGCCAAGCCTGCAGTGACCGCATTTCCCAATGCCGCAACTCATGTTCTTCTCCATCGACAAGTATATGCTGTCAGGTTTGTAACCCAGATCCAGAAGCTTCAGCGTTCCGAATTTCATCATGATTGGCGGTCCGCAGACGATAGCCACTCCATTAGACGGATCGGCTGACAGCTTGCTCTTCTCAAGGATAGTAGTCACAACCCCTTCATTACCAGACCACGATTCGTCCTTCCTGTCCACCGTCACCATCACATCGAGATCAGCCTTCCGGCCCCATGAATCAAGCGTTGCCTTCTTATAAACGATATCAGCGGGACTGCGGGCACCATAGCGCACGAATACTTTCTTGAAACGATTGATTTCCTCAAAAAGCGCAAATAGTAATGCTCGGAGCGGAGCCAGCCCCACGCCACCGCCAAGAATCAACACTTCCTTGCCGTAGAACTTGTCAAGCGGATAGGGTTTTCCAAGCGGACCGCGGATGGCAACCTTCCCCCCTGCCTTCATCTCGTGAAGCCGCTCAGTCACGCAACCGGCGCGCATAATCGTCAATTCAAGCCTGTCCTGCACCGCTGGCGAGGACGACGGCGTGAATGGAGCCTCCCCGACGCCAGGCACAGTCATCTCCACAAACTGACCGGCTTTGAAAGGGACGGGCCGCTCCGGCTTGAGGAAGAACGTCTTGATGTTGCCTGTCTCAGTTACAACATCAGTAATTGCTGCCGGTATAGGCATGTATGGATTAGAGTTCATCGACCGCCTTCCTCAATACCTTCCGGATGTCGATCTTGCCGGCACACGCCTCGATGCACCGGCCACAGCCGTCGCACGCATAGGACCCCAGAACCCCAGGAAAGAAATTGAACTTCTTGTCAAAACGATTGTAAAGCCGTTCCGCCCTGTGTTTTCTGGGGTTTGCTCCACCTGCTACGCGTGCGAAGTTGCGGTACAGGCATGCGTCCCACAGTTTTGTTCTGGAAACAGACTTGTCTGATCCAACGCCGTCGGCAAGAAGGAAACAGTGGCAGGTGCAGCAGCATAGATTGCAGGCACCGCACTCAACACAATTCTCGGCAAAAGAGCCCCATAGCCCTGATTCTTCACTCTTGCGGATCGCCTTCTGGAAATCCGCCTTGCAAGGCATCCCGGCAAGACCAGACTGCTCACTCACCTTCTGCATCATCAGTTGCCGCCGCTTGTTGCGGTCCTCGATCACCGCCCCATCAGCCGGTTCAAGGAGACCGGCGGCATTCTTGAGAACCTTTTCGCCAGCATCGCTGCCAGCCTCAACAACATAGCCGCTCGATACTTCAGAAAGATTGATATCAAAACCCTCTGTCGGATAGGGCTGCTGGTAGACAGCCGGGCAGAAACAGACATCCCTGGCGTCGGTACAGTCGCATGACACGAGAATTGTTTTGCCGCGGGCTTCAGCATAAAACGGGTCCGGCGGGTCGCATTTCAAGAAAACATAGTCATGAATCTTGAGAGCTGAAAGATCGCAATTCTTGACGCCAAGCACGATGCTGTCATCGGCCGCCGGCACCGCCCCATTACCCGAAAGGGAGCCCAGAGATTCGCGAGGCTTGAACACCAGCGACTTCAGTGGTTCGACAGCACGATATGGAGCAAGAGTGTGTGTCCCTGGGATCCATGCGCCCGACTTCACCATGTGGTACTGATTGCCATCCCGCTCATGGGCAAACACCTTCCGCCCCGCGCAGATCGCCTTCAGGAAGTCGTCAATCCTGCTATTGCTGACTTTTTGCATCCGCAATTGACCCAGTCCCGCGAATGAAATTTGCGCAATTTAGAATACGCGCAGCCTATTGTCAAATGTTTAACGGTTTATTATGTTCTTAAGATTGACACCTGTGCCGTGCTGCCCTATCTTTATAGAATTGGATGATCAAAATGGAGATTCATAATGGCTATAACGTTCAATGCTGATGAAGTACTTGCAATGGCCGAGGGAATAGAGGCAAACGGAGCCGCTTTCTATCGAAAAGCAGCCCAAATGCACAAGTCACATTCAGAATTCCTTCTGAAACTGGCGCGCATGGAAGACCAGCATAAGCAGTACTTTGCCGATATGCGCAAAGCGTTGCCATTGGAAATGATGGAGGATACTGCTTTTGACCCATATCTGGAGGCAGAGCTTTATCTGAAAGAAGCCGCCGATTCCCACAAAGGCGAAGGTTCTTCAGTGGTAACGGCAGCTCTGACTGGCAAGGAACGCATGGATACAATACTCCTTACCGCCATACAGCTTGAGGAGAAATCCATCGCATTTTATGTGGGCCTCAAGGATATGGTTCCCAAGAAACTGGGTAAAGACAAGGTTGACGATATCATAAACGAGGAAAAGCGTCACGTTGTCACCCTGGCTGGAGAACTTCGAAAAGTGCAGGCATCATGATCAAGCAATGAGGCTCTGCCTGGCTTTTCGGCCACGCCGTGGTCGGCTCAACAGTCTCTGCATACGTATCGCGTGAGAGAGCTCGAGCAAGTTGGCAACAACACGTGAATCCACCACTGCAACGTTTCTGGGCGAAACCACGTGCGCAAGGGCAAGATTGAGCAATCCATTAACACCCGACATAACAAGAATATCAGCAACGCGCTGGGCGGCAGGTGCCGGCACTGCTATCACCCCGATGTCAACCCTGTCCGCGGCAACCACATCAGGCAGCTCCCGCATATCCCGAACCTTCAGCTTGCCGACCTTCCGCCCGACCTTCTTCCCGTCGGAATCAAATAGAGCGCAGGTGTGAAATCCCCACCGGGCAAATTCATTGTGCAGCGCCAATGCTCTTCCAAGGTTCCCGGCGCCTACAATTATCATCTTCCAGGGAGTATCGGCTCCAAGCACATGCGATAACGCTTCCTGAAGCCCCTTGGTGTTGTATCCGCGCTTTGATATACCGGAGAACTCGAGATGAGAAAGGTCCTGTCGCACAGTTGAGCTTGTCAACCCGAGCATCTTGGCCAGATCTGCGGAGGATATCCATTTCCTCCCCTGCTCTCTCAGGTCATGGGCAAGCGAGAAATACCGTGTCAGTCTTTTGACAACTGCGGAAGGAATTGACTTCTGTAATTGAAGCATGCTCTTGCTTCCTCAGAAAAAGACTGGCCTGCCAGGCGTAGCTCGCAGCATTCCAGCGGCCCGTCTTCGTCTCAGCCCGCTTCGCGGTCTGGACTACGCCGGGCAGTCTTCGCTCTCCGCTGCGCTGCGAGCGAAGACTGGTGGCGAGGGAGGGAATTGAACCCCCGACACACGGATTTTCAGTCCGTTGCTCTACCAACTGAGCTACCTCGCCAGATGTGTGCCGCAAACTACATTGAAGACAGTGACGAATCAATCTCTTTTTTCCACTCTAACCGACGCAATTTCAGAAACGACAAGGAACGTAGACCGTCAGAAACCCGGTATTCCGTCTCTTCCCATTCTACTTCTGCACTGAGAATCTATAGATGATTGTGTTCGCGTATGTTTCCCCAGGCTTCAGCGCAATCGATGGGAACTGCGGCTTGTTCGGAGAATCCGGATAATGTTGCGGTTCTACGCAGAAGCCGCTCCGGAACTGGTATGCCCTTCCGCCCTTTCCAATGTTCTTTCCATCAAGGAAATTGCCTGTGTAAAACTGAAACCCAGGCTCTGTGGTCAGTACTTCCATGACCCGGCCACTGACCGACTCGTACACGCTGGCAGCAACCGCAAGAGTTCCAGGTTTCTTTCTGATAACCCAGTTGTGATCATAACCATTCCCAAACCTTAACTGCTCGTCATCGTCATTGATCCTGGCACCGATGGCCACTGGCTTGCGGAAGTCAAACGGCGTCCCGTCAACGGCCTTAAACTCACCAGTAGGGATCAAACCGCTGTCAATTGGCGTAAACTTGTCCGCCGGCATCGTCACGATATGACTAAGGATATCGCCACGGCCGGCGAGATTGAAATATGAGTGGTGCGTAAGATTGCAAATGGTCGCTTTGTCAGTCGTGGCTGTGAAATCCAACCGCAATTCATTCTTGTCAGTCAGTGTGTATACTGCCTGGACCATGAGGTTGCCTGGATACCCTTCCTCCCCGTCCTTGCTCAGGTACTTTAATTCGACGGCCGGCCCATTACCGCTCTTCACAGGCTTCGCATCCCAAACAACCTTGTCAAAACCTCTTATTCCACCATGAAGATGATTCGCGCCGTTGTTCACTGCCAGCGAGTAAGCTGTCCCGTTCAGTACGAATTTTCCATTCGCAATTCTGTTTCCGCATCTTCCGACCAGGCATCCGAAGTACGGGTTTGCCTTCTCGTATTCGGCCAGAGTGTCATACCCAAGTACGATATCATCGATCTTCCCATGGCGATCCGGAACCTTGAGCGACAGAACTATCCCGCCGTAATTGACGATCCTGGCTTCAGCACCACTCTTGTTGGTGAGAGTAAATACACTAACCCCTGTTCCGCCGATTGTTCTGCCAAACGAATTCATCTCAACTCCTGCCATAGCACCACCTCCAGTCCTCGTTACGAATTCAACCAGTACATCCATTCAATTCTGCCTGATCTTGAAGAAACCCTGCGTGGCGGTTCCAATTGTGACATTGGTCCAAACCGTGTTTCCGCCAGACGTAATCCTGCCGAGTGAATTCCACACCATGTTAGTCATGGAATCGGTCCACCAAACCTCGTACTCCTTGCTGCTTCGCGCGGTCC
>Ga0247841_10001381_pt1 | contig 55728 bp, 54 predicted proteins | sample LaCruzMarch2015__2_FD_192410 | JGI IMG/M metagenome (GOLD analysis project Ga0247841, IMG submission 192410) | Freshwater microbial communities from meromictic Lake La Cruz, Castile-La Mancha, Spain - LaCruzMarch2015_18m | ecosystem: Environmental > Aquatic > Freshwater > Lake | place: Spain... | reverse complement strand
AATAGATCATCACTCTTTAAAATCTCTAAACCAGGATATGCTTTTGCTCCTGTTTGAGCTGCCTGAGCAATAACACCTGATCTTGAAGCTAATGTAAATTCCAAACAATTATCTTCTTCTGGACCTAAAGCTTTTGAAAATTTTGATAAGTCTGTCAAAAGCAGATCATATGAAAATATATTAGGATTGATAGGCTGAAAACCAGGCATTGTTTCTGGAATATATGAAAATACTAAATTGATCTGAGCAACATCTTTTTGTTTTTCTCCATCTTTTTTTGATACAGTCACATCATAAGTTCCTGTTCCAAATTCATCATGTTTAGGATCTATTGACATAGAAAATCTTTCACCTACAGAGAGAAAATCTTTGAATGATGTTTCTAAAGAAACAAGATAATGATCTTTAGGAACCATATCTTTAACTGCCTTAAGAGCTATAGATTCAATAAAAGTCCCTAATACAATAGGATATTTCCCAAATCCTTTCATATATTCAGGATCATGGACCAGATTAGGATCTCCGGTTGAAAATCTAAACAGATCATTAATTTCTTCTGTAACCAATAGATTGTCTAAAGTTTCCATCAAATCTGAAATTATATACTTATTTTTAAATATTAGCATTTTATAATAGTAACAAAGAAAAGGTTTATAAGAAAGCTTTAGTTTCGTAAATCATTCGGGTGGGATACATCAAAGACAATACTACTTTTTTGGAAGCGCAAGTTGCTGATAATCCTATAAGATATCTTGGAAGTCCAAATTTTTTTGTTTTTGACTGGAGCGGAACTTTAAGCGATGATAGAAAACCAGTCTATGCTGCAAATATGGCTATGCTTGAAAAATTTGGCATTGAAAAGATCGTATTTCAAGAATGGCTAAGCCAAACAGATACAACCATAGGTCAGTTTATGCATAATCATGACGTAGACCTTGATAAAGAAGAGATTCATTCTATTTATGGAAGAGAATATAATCTTCAGATGAGATTAGGAAATTTTCCTACAGTTTATCCTGATTCAGAAGAAGTTTTACAATATCTAAAAAAGCAGATGAAAAGAATTGCTGTAATAAGCAGCCATCCCCATGATAACCTTGTAAATGAAGCAATAGAATATGGTCTGTTTCAGTATATCGATTTTATTGACGGAGATGCACGCGACAAAAAAGCAGAATTATTGAATCTTGCTGAAAGATTTTGTGAAAAGCCTCAAAACATGATTTATGTTGGTGATATGGCGCACGATATAATTGCTGCAAAACGTGCTGGAATGCATTCTATAGGTGTTACAACAGGATATCATTCAAAAGCAAGATTATTCCAGGAAAAACCTGAATTTTTATTTGATTCATTAAGAGATGTAATGTGCATAAGAGGGAATCCTGCTGGAGGACTGCAGTTTGTTTATCAGATTGATCAGCCAGGATTACTTGGAGATTTATCTATACATGATAAATTTGCAGCAGATCTTGCACAAGAAGATTTTGGAAATCTTCCAATGTTATCAAAATCAAATAGCGATGCAACAAGCAAACCGCTATCTATCATGGAATAGGGGGTATAAAGATGAAAATATACAAAATTGCTGTAGTTCCTGCTGATGGGATTGGCCCTGAAATAACTAGAGAGGGCGTAGAAGTAATGGATGTTCTTGGTCAGATCAGAGGTTATTCTTTTGAATTCAGATATGGCAAGATGGGAGGTCCTGCTTTTGATGTAGCCACTGCCGGAATGACTGCTGAACAGAAAAAAGCTATTGATGATTGGTCTGATGAAGAAAAAACAAAATTGACATTGCCTCAGGAAACTCTAGATTTGATGGATTGGGCAAGAGACAATAAAGGTGCAATTGTTTTTGGTTCTGTAGGAAGATCAGATCTTCCAAAAAGAACAGCAGAGCTTTCTTTGCTTGCTATGAGAGCAAGATACAATGTAAATAATAACAGGCCTATGATAATAGATCCTATATTAGCCCATAATTCAACCTTATTCAGAAATCCGGTATCTGTATCTGGTTTTGAAATTGTCAGTCCTGATGAGTCTATGTTTAATCCGTTACAAGGAGACAAGGGATCATATGTAAGCCCAGATGGAAGCCATGCATGGACAATGAAACCTTTTACAAGATCAAGATTAGAAAAAACAGTAACAGAAGCTTTTGAAAAAGCAAAAGCAACAGGAAAGATGATCATGTGCGCTTCTAAATATAATGTTCTTATATCAGAAAAGATGCTAAGTGAAGTTTTTGATGAAGTTGCAATGCAATATGCAGGACAGGTAACTTTGAATCCTGCAACAAACTGGGATAAAAATAAAAAACCTACGGGCCAGCTGATCATAGACAATGCAGGAATGCAGATTGCATCAAATCCTGAAAAATATGCTAACACAATTGTAGTTGCTGATGCAATGTTTGGAGATTTTTTGCAGACAATAGTAGATGTCGTATCAGGCAGTGTTCCTGTAAATAAAGCAGCTTTGCAGGACATAAAAGAAAACGGATTGTACAGGACATGCATAAGAGAGCTTTGCAGCGGATTATATTTTGGAAAAAGGCTTGCTGGAAAAGATTTCTGCTATGACACTAATTTTTATGATAGAAAAACGATTGAAGATCTTGCAATTGTTGCAAGAAGAGCTGGAAAACAGCTTTTCGGAAAAGAAGATCTTGATTCTTTAGAGATAGATGGTATTCCGACTTATGCATTCTGGGGAAGAGTGCTTGATGAAGATTCAAGAGCTAAAGGATATAACTTAAGACATAACAATATCAGACAAAGCGTAGCCAGACTATTGACAGATCCTGCTTCATTAAATACAGTAGTTGCATGCAATATGGTAGGAGATATAAAATCTGATCTGGCTGGTGCAGTTGTAGGCAAATCTTTAGGATTATTGCCGTCATCTTCAGAAAATGCAGATGGTTTTGGAATCTATGAACAGATTGCAGGAACTGCTCCTGATATTGCAGGACAGAACATAGCAAATCCTATTGCCCAGATAAGAAGCTGTGCAATGCTTATAGAAAATTTAGGTGACAGAGAAGGAGCGCAGATGATTAACAAAGCGATAACAAAAGCACTTGGTGTTGTAAGGACCAAGGATATTTGGGAACCAGGATATAAATTAGTCTCAACATCTGAGATGGGAGACGCGATATGTCATTATATTAGGGGGGCTGCTTAAAATGTCAGGAAGGACAATAACTGAAAAGATAATTGATGGAAATACCGATTGGGAAAAAACCAAAAAATTAAACGGAAACGGACGTGTTGTAAATGTTGATCTTTTATTGACACATGATGTATGCGGACCTCCAACTTCAGGAATATTCTATCAGGAATTTGGAAGAAATGCTAGAGTTTGGGATCCTAGAAAAGTTGTTATAATACCTGACCATTATATTTTTACAAAAGATGCAACAGCTGCAAGAAATATACAAGTTATGAGAGATTTTGCAAAAGAACAAGGAATTACTAATTTTTATGATGTCGAAACTCCTCGTTATAGAGGAGTATGCCATGTTGCATTGCCTGAAGCAGGCCATGTCAAGCCAGGACAGGTAATTTTTGGTACAGACAGCCATACTTGTACCCATGGAGCTTTAGGTACTGTTTCAGCAGGTATAGGCAATACTACAGGAGCATATATTCTTGGGACAGGCCATGCTCTTATGAATGTTCCTGAATCAATAAAGTTTAGGCTTGAAAATTTATTGCCAGCCTATACAAGTGCTAAAGATGTCATCCTGAAAATCATAGGGGAAATTGGTACAGATGGTGCTGATTTCAAAGCCATGGAATTTTGCGGACCTGCAATAGAAAGATTAGGAATTGAAGACAGAATGACAATATGTAATATGGCTATCGAAGCTGGTGGCAATGGAATAATTGCACCTGATGAAAAAACTTTAGATTATGTACGATTAAGAAGAAGTATGTCTAGAAGTGAATGTTCTAACTTAAAAAAATTGATTCAAGAGCTGCAAAGCGATCCTGAAGCAAAATATCTGAAAAAGTTTGTTTGGGACGCTTCTCAGATAGAACCGATGGCAGCATGCCCTCATTCACCAGGAAATGTAAAAAGGGTCAGAGACTTAGATGTTAAGCTTGACAGTGTATACATCGGAAGCTGCACTGGCGGAAAGAAAAAAGATTTCTTTGATGCTGCAATGGTATTTTATAGATATGGAAAAAAAGCATCTATCCCTTTGTTATTGGTTCCTGCAACATGTGAAGTTGTAGATTTTATACAAACAGAAAAAATAGGTGGAAAAACATTATATAACATTTTTGAAGAATCAGGAGCAGATATGAATAGTATGGGTCAACCATCATGTGCAGCATGCTTAGGAGGACCAAAAGATACTTATGGAAGGATAAATGATGAACCTAATCATAATAGAGCATCAACAACAAATAGAAATTTTCCAAAAAGGATGGGTTCTGGAAATGTGTATCTAGTTTCCCCGTTTACAGCAGCAGCATCTGCTATAAAAGGAAAATTGACAGATCTTAGGGACTTGTGAGGTAAGAAGATGGCAGACACAATAAAAGGAATCGATTATGCTTTGAAAAATAATATAGATACAGACCAGATGATACCTGCAGATAGATTAACTTGGAATCCTGCAAAACCAGATGAAAGATTAAAATTAGGAAGCTATGCTTTTGATGGATTACCAGATGATTTCAAAAAAGATCATCCTTTCATAACATTGGAAGAACGGCCTGGAATTGCAGACGGAACAGCAAAAGCAAGATATAAAGTTATAACTGCTGGAAAAGGTTTTGGCTGCGGAAGTTCTAGAGAGCATGCAGCAAATGCATTAGGGGCGGCAGGAGTAGAAGTTGTTGTTGCAAAAGGCTATGCAAGAATCTTTTTTGAAAATTGCGTTGCAACAGGTGAATTACTGCCAGCAACTTCACGTGAAGATATTTCAGACAAATTTGAAACAGGAGATGAAGTTGAAGTTGATCTGGTAAATAATAGAGTCTATAATCTAACTAAAAAGACAGATTATGAGATAGAACCTTTAGGTTATGTTAAACCTGTAGTAGAAGCTGGCGGATTGTTTGCTTTTGCAAGAAAGGTTGGATTAATTGGAGATAAACCAAAGGAATAAGATGGTAAACCAAACCTATGACACAGTAGAATTGAATCTTGAAAGAAAAATAAACGATTCTTATAAGATAGTTATAGGTGTTGATCTATTTCCAAGGATTGCTGAAGAATTAAAAGAAGAGATGCCTCAAATTTCTAAATTTGCAATAATAACTGATTCTAAAGTAGGACCATTATATGCAAGATTTTTAGAAACTCATCTGAAGATGGCTGGCTTGGACTGTAAAACATTCACTTTTCCAGAAGGAGAAGAAAATAAAACAATCTATACTATTGCAGATGTTCTTGAACAGCTTGGAGAAGCAAAATATAACAGAGATACAATGATTCTAGCATTAGGTGGCGGAGTTGTTGGAGATCTAGTTGGATGCGTTTCTGGATTGATCAACAGAGGAGTTCCTTATGTGCAGATCCCTACAACAACATTAGCTCAGGCAGATTCTTCAGTAGGAGGAAAAACTGGTGTTGACTTAAGAGCAGGAAAAAATCTTGCTGGATTGTTCAAACAACCATGGCGTGTCTATATGGATGTGTCAACTCTTGGCACATTAGATGACAGGAATTATAATGCTGGTCTTGTTGAAGTCATAAAACATGGAATTATACAGGATGCAGAATTTTTCAATTATATTGAAGAGAATCTAAATCTTATAATAAATAGAGATCAAGAATCACTTTTATATCTTGCAAAACAGAATTCAAGGATAAAAGGAACTGTTGTTGAGATAGATCCTAATGAAAAAGGATTAAGGAGGATTTTAAATTATGGTCATACAGTAGGTCATGCTATAGAATCAGCAAGCCGCTATAAATTACTACATGGAGAAGCTGTAGCCTTAGGAATGATGGTTGCAGGAAGGATTGCAAATGAATTTTGCTGCTTCCCATCTGATGATTTAGAAAGACAAGATAAATTATTTCAAAGAATTATAATGCCTACTAAAATTCCAGAATATATATCTAATGAGCAGATAATAGAGATAACTTTAAGCGATAAAAAAGCAAAAAATGGAAAAGCAAGATATTGCTTGCCTTTAACAATAGGAAAAATGCATCCTTTTGGTAAGCAGTATGCTGAGCATGTAGATAAAGAAATTGTTATAGAAGCGCTTAATAAATTAAGATAAAATATTTAGAAGGTGAAAAAAATGAATGCAGATGAAGTTAAACAATTACCAGCAGCACGAGCATGCTTGCATGGAACAGGATTAGATAAAGAACAGATTGACAAACCTTTTGTTGCAATAGTATATTCTCCAAATGAGATTTGTCCTGGACACTTAAGATTAGAAGAATTAGCAAATGCAGTAAAAAGAGGAATAGAATCTAATGGTGGTACAGGCATAAAAATAACTTCAGGGGTAGGAATATGTGATGGAATTGCAATGGGTCATGATGGTATGAATTATAGTTTGCCTTCAAGAGAATTAAATAGAGACTCTGTTATTGCCAATGTTAAAGCTTATAGCGGATTATTTCAAGGTGTTGTTTATATCCCTGCATGTGATAAAAATATTCCTGGTCAGTTGATGGCTGCAGCTAGACTTAAGCATTTGGCAGGAGGTTTTGTTACACCTGGTCCTATGATGCCCGGCTATATGTGGGATGTAGATAAAAAAGCGATGGTAGCATTGGATGTTGTAAGTGCATTTGGAGCAGAAGCCAGCCACAAGCTGGGAAGGATTTCAGATGAAAAATATGAACAGGTTATGGAACTAAGCTGTCCAGGACCTGGAAGCTGTGCTGGATTATTTACAGCAAATTCAATGGCTTGTGTAACAGAAGCTTTGGGATTAACTCTTCCTGGAATGGCAACAACCCATGCGGTTGATAATAAAAAACTTAGGCTTGCAACAGAAACAGGAAGGCAAGTCATGCAAATGATTGAAAGAGGTGTTACACTAGAAGATGTTCTAACTGAAGAAGCATTTTACAATGCATTTGTTGTTGATATGGCTATTGGCGCATCAACAAATACAGTTTTACATGTTCCTGCAATTGCTAAAGCAGCAGGATATGATTTTGATCTAGACAGAATAAATGAGATCAGCGAAAGAACACCTAATCTTGTAAGGATTTCTCCAGCAAGCCAATATAGGATGCTTGATTTTGAGAGAGCAGGAGGAATACCTGTTGTTATGAAAAGATTAGGGAATCTGTTAAAAGTAATCGGAACTGAATATGATACAAAGACAATTACAGGACTTTTACAGCAAAGGTTAGAAGAAGTTTTTGATAATGGACAGACAGATGTAATCAGAAGTTTAGAGAATCCCCATTCTCAAACAGGAGGAATTGCTGTTTACAGAGGAAATTTAGCTCCAGAAGGTTCTGTAATAAAAGAAAGCGGAATCAATCCTGCAGTTCCTGCAAGAGGAGTTTATACTGCAAGAGTTTTTGATGATGAACAGACAGCAACAGATTATATAAATGCAGGCAAAGTTCAAAAAGGCGATGTAGTTGTAATAAGGTCTGTTGGGCCTGCAGGGGCTCCTGGAATGCCGGAGATGTTAAGGGCAACTTCAGCAATAAAAGAATTAGGACTAGATCTCTATGTTGCTCTAATAACAGATGGAAGATTTTCTGGAGGAACAGCTGGTAATTGTGTAGGTCATGTTGCACCAGAAGCATATAACGGAGGACCAATCGCGTTATTGAGAGATGGCGACCAAGTTGAAATTGACAGAAATAAAAAACAGATAAACTATTTAGGAGACGAGCTTGCGTTTGACTGCAGACGAGATAGCTGGAAAAGAGTGGAAAATCCAGTACAAGATGAAATTTTAATTAATTACAGAGCATTGTTTGCAAAATAAAAATCAAAAATAAACTAAATGGAGGAAGATAAAAATGCAAATTAATTTTGGTGGAGTATTAGAAGATGTTGTTACAAGGGAAGAATTTCCTTTGGAAAAAGCAAGAAATGTTTTAAAAGATGAAACAGTTGCAGTCATTGGATATGGTGTCCAAGGACCTGCACAGTCTATGAATATGAAAGACAATGGTTTTAATGTTATTGTAGGCCAAGATCCTAAGTTTGAAGGAGACTGGAAAAAAGCAGTAGCAGACGGATGGGTTCCAGGCCAAACTTTATTTCCTGTTGAAGAAGCTGTTCAAAAAGGAACAATCATCCAGTATCTTGTTTCTGATGCAGCTCAAAAAATCATATGGGAAACCCATATTAAACCAAACCTGAAAAAAGGAGATGCACTCTATTTTTCACATGGATTTTCAGCAGTTTACAAAGACCAGACAGGAGTCATTCCTCCATCTGATATCGATGTGATAATGGTTGCTCCAAAAGGAGCAGGAAGCAGCGTAAGAGCTAACTTCTTGGCAGGAAGCGGAATAAATTCAAGCTATGCTGTTGGCCAAGATACTACAGGAAGAGCTTTAGAAAGAACTTTAGCTGTTGGAATTGGAGTCGGATCTGGATTTTTATTTCCTACAACTTTTCAAAATGAAGTTTACAGCGACCTAACTGGAGAGAGAGCAATCCTTCTTGGAGAATTATGGGGAATAGCAGAAGCAAGTTATTATTCTTTGTTGAGAAAAGGTCTTAACCCTGAAGAAGCATTTATAGAATCATCTGAACAATTAACACAGGTTATTCTTCCATTAATAGGGGCAAAAGGAGCTAATGGAGTTTATGAACAAGCAAGAAAATATAATAAGATTGGAACAGTAAAAACCTATCAAGATGCAGCAAGAGCAGCAGCAAAACAGGTTATGGATGTACTTTACAAATCTGTTTCAAGCGGTGATGAAACTGCAACTGTATTGCGTAAAAACAGCAGAAGAGATTATTCTGAACAGCTTAAAGCAGAACTAGCTGCAGTAGACGGAGCTGAAATGTGGAGAGCAGGAGCTGATGTAAGAGAAATGGTACCTGAAAGAAGTTATAACGGACAGATAACAAATTTTGGTCTTGCAGGAGTTGTTCTTGGATCTATAGAAGCTCAGTATGAAACATTGATACAAAATGGACATTCTCCAAGCGAAGCATTTAATGAAACAGTAGAAGAACTTACACAAAGCTTGAATCCAATCTATCAGAAAAAAGGTGTAGCATTTTTAATTGGAAAATGCAGCTCTACAGCACAAAGGGGAGCTTTGGACTGGGGTCCTGTATTTTTAAGAGCTCATTTACCTGTATTTAATGGATTGAATGATAGTTATGCAAGCAAAGGATTTAATCCGCAGTCAAACTATACAGCAGTTTCAGGTCCAAATATCTGGGATGTTGGAGATCAATGCAGGAACTTAAGACCAGAAAATATGAAAAAGTAAATCTTTTTCATTTTTTTAATTTTAATTATCGGAGGGAAATAAAATGGATCAAGGATTAAAAGAATTCATGGAAAACAAACCAGATGCTGCACAATTAAGAAAACAGTATCCTGGGATTGAGCATCTATTATCTGGAGAATTTGCAAGAGATACTCCTAACTTATATCCAAAAGATAATCCTGTTGTAGGAAGCTGGGAATTAAATCAAGGAAGAGATAAGAATCCAACATACGGAATGTTTTCACAACAAGAAGAACCTCATGTATTCCCGACAGGAGACTATATTGAAACCTTAGTGATTCTTGGCGGCAGGTTTAAAACAGAGAATGAAATATCAATAATAGAAGGAGATCATCCTATGATAACTGCCAAGGATGTTTTAAAGTTAACAGCATTAACAGATGTAATATACTTATGCATGTATAGTCCAAAACGATAAAAATATTTATTTTTTAAACATGAACCTAGATGATTATTTTACAAGGAATTGGCAGCTAGGCAAATCACTTATGCATTCACTTAGAGAGTATGGAATCCAGATGTTAGGTGATGCAATTCCTTTGGTGTCGGATAAAAAATGTTTAGATATAGCCCTTTTGTTTTATTCACACTCACCTTTGTTAAGCCAGGATCATCAAGGAATATTAAATTTTTATAATCCTGCAGCACAAAAAGTTTTTGGATATACGCCGGAAGAGGCTATAGGAATGCCTTCTGCAGAACTTGTACCTCATTGGCTTATACCTGGAAGAGCAGAAAAGTTCAAGCATATCTTAGAAGATAGGGTTTCTGCAGTAGTTCCCAGAGAAGAAAGAGTAACAAAAGGCGGAAAAATTGTTAATATCTGGGCTATTGTGTTCCCTTATACGCTTGAAGAAAGACCTTCTATTGCTGCAAGAGTAGAATTATTAGATGGCAAACCAATTAATCCGGTAATGATACATTAAAAGGTGAAGAAATGAAATACATAAGCACTCGTGGCGGAATAAAACCAATATCTTTTTCAGATTCGGTTATGATGGGTTTAGCAGATGATGGCGGATTAATCATACCTGAAAAAATACCTAAGGTTTCTTTGGATCAATTGAGATTACTGAATGGTATGAACTATCAAAATTTAGCTTTTCAAATAATGTGCCAATATGCAGATGATATCAAGTTTAGTGATCTTGAAAGTTTAATACAAAAGACATATACACAAGAAACTTTCCAAAATCAATCAATAACTCCTTTAAATGAGATTGACAAAAATAAATATCTTTTAGATCTATCACAAGGTCCAACATTAGCATTTAAAGATATTGCATTACAGTTCTTAGGCAATATGTTTGAATATCTATTAGAAAAAAATAATGGTGTAATGAATATTCTTGGAGCAACATCTGGTGATACAGGTTCAGCAGCTATTTATGGGGTTAGAGGTAAAAAAAGAGTAAATATTTTTATGTTAAGCCCATTAGATAAAATGAGCCCTTTCCAAGCAGCTCAGATGAGATCTGTTCTTGATCCTAATGTCTTTAATGTTGCTGTTAAAGGTGTTTTTGATGACTGTCAGGATATGGTCAAGGAAGTTAATGATGATTTAGAATTCAAATCAAGATTTAATCTAGGTGCAGTAAACTCAATAAATTGGGCACGTGTTTCTGCTCAAATTGTTTATTATTTTAAAGGTTATTTTAGAGCTATAACACAATCTAGAAAAAAGGTTGGTGACCTTGTTGATTTTGCAGTACCTACTGGAAATTTTGGTGATATTTTAGCAGGATACTATGCAAAAGAGATGGGTCTGCCAATAAGGAATTTAATTTTAGCAACAAATGAAAATGATGTTCTTGACCAGTTCTTCAAGACAGGAGTATATAGACCTAAAAAGACAGATGAAGTAATACAAACGAGCAGCCCTTCGATGGATATCTCAAAAGCATCTAATTTTGAGAGATTTTTATATTATATTGCTGGAGAGGATCCTAAAGCAGTAAAAAGCCTTATGTATCTTTCAAATCACGGCGGATTTAGTTTATTAGGATTGCCTTTATTTGAAAGAGTTAAACAAAGCGGATTTATCTCAGGAAAATCTACTGAAAGAGATAGAGAAGAGATTATACGTTATGTTCATCAAAAATCTGGTTACATGATTGATGGTCACACAGCAGATGGAGTAAAGGTTGGACTACAATATTCTGAAGAAAATGTTCCTTTAGTATGCCTTGAAACAGCAAAAGCTGCTAAGTTTAGAGATCTTATACAAAGAGCACTTGGAATAGAACCTACAATTCCTCAAAGGTACCAAAATATTACTAGTTTACCTCAAAGATATGAGACTATGGAAAAGACAGATGTTTCAAGATTAAAATCATTTATTGAAGAGCATGCTTTGAAATCTGTTGTATAAATCTAAAAGAAATAAATAATTAAAAAATAAAAAGCTTAAGCCACTTTGGGCTTAGGTAATGGTCTTTTGATAGTTATAGGGATTGCTCCTTCAGCATATTCTGCTTTTGCAATCTCAACTGGATTGAACTTTAGTTTTATTAACTGTTCATTATCCATCTTAACTAAAAATGGAGCACCCATCGCTATCTGCAAAGCTCTTGAGCCAATCATCCTGGCTCTTTCATACTTTGTAAAGTCAGTTACAGTATCTTTTTCTTTTATGTCAGTTACCATTTTACAACCTCACTTGATATGAACACGAAGTTCATCGCATTTTTTAGCAGCCAATTCAACCATCTTGTCAATATCATCTGCACTTAAAGGATCTACTCCGCCTTTCTGCATAGCACATATCAATCCTTCTTTGGTTGTTGCTACAGTCAATCTTGAATCAACTACACTCTCTTCTTCGTTGGTTGGATCGACTATATAAGTATTACCAATTTTACAGACAGTTACTGAAACTGGATCTTTTTTGCTCAAAGGAAGCTTCTCTTTTGTTAATTCATGATAATCTACCCTGCCATCTTCTACTTTAGGTATTCTTGCTTCTTTTAAAGCGATCATTGCTGCTAATGCTGCTGCATCAAACAAGTTTCCGTCAACGTTTATAGTCATTACATCTATAGTTACTATCCAACATTGTTCACCTTCTTTGATACAAAGCTTTTCAAAATCAAGAACTTTTGATTCTCTTATTCCTCTATCAACAACCCTAGCTAATTCAACTGCTCTGATTGATGGAGGTCCTGGTTCAAATTCTGGATTTGATAAAGGCAAAAGCTCAGCTCCTACCATTATTGTCCCTTCATTTGGTGAATCTGGATAAGGTTTTCCTATCTCAAATTTAACTCCAGCCATTACATCGGTCTCGCCTATCTTTACACGGGCAGAACCTTCTGCACTTTTGCTGATTCCAGTTTCAACGCTTATTTTTCTGTATTCATCGAATTTTCTTCCGTCAAATCTTATTCCGCGTTTGAAAAATTCTTCCATATGTGATTTTAAGTCTTCGTACATTTTTATTCACCCTTATATTTCTGTTTCAATGTTTCTTTCTGAATTTCATTGATTTTTTGAGCTGCTTCTATTCCCATCTTAATCGCTTCTTTAAGAGATTCTGGTTTTATTTCTCCATCTAGCTGCAATAAAACTACTTCCTTGCTTCTAGGAAGGACTGCAACTGGAACATCAACTGCTCCTTCAAGATCTTCTTCTTCTTTGCTTAAGTCAACAACTGGTTTTCCATTTACTAAGCCAACTGCTACTGCTGCAACCATCTCTTTCATAGAGATTCCTGCATCAGCCAAAGCCATTGATGCTGCGCATATTCCTGCACATCTTGTACCTGCATCTGTCTGCGGCATCTCAATAAATACATCAACTACAGTATTTGGGAAATCCCTTAGATCAACAACAGAAGATAAAGCATTTTCTGTTACCATAGAGATCTCTTTTGATCTTCTTGATCCTCCTGGCCTGATCCTCTCACCACAGCCAGAAAATGGCATCATATTGTAATAGCATCTTAAAATTCCTTTTTCAGGATTTTTCAAGAATCTTGGAAACAATGATCTTGGACCATATACAGCTGCATAAGCAACAGTCTGTCCAATCTTGAACATTGCAGAGCCGTCTGCTCTAGGGATTATTCCAACTTTAGCCTCAATAGGCCTTGTTTCATCAACTTTTCTTTTGTCAGGTCTACTCATGTTTCTCAACTCCGTTATTAGGTTCAGGCATCTCTGCACTGACTTTTACTCCTGTCTCTTTCTCTAAAAATGCTTTTATGGTTTCTGTTAGACCTGTCTTATGAGCATTTTTCTCAATCATCTTTATTGTGCTTACTGCAATTATTTCTTTTTCGGGTTCTCCTTGAAGCCAGACCAATCCATTCTGACCAACAGTTATCCTGCAGCCTGTAGCTTGTTTTATCATGCTTACCATACTGCCTTGTTTTCCGATAACTCTTGGAACCTTATTGGTGTTTATCTTTATGACTCTTCCATGAGTTAACTTGTGTAATCCAGGTCCTCTCATAGTTATATCGATCAAATTTTGGCTTGTTACATTTACTATCTTTGCAACAATATATTCTCCAAAATTAAAGTACTGAGTCAAATCAGCGCCTTTTTCGATAAAATCAGATGATGCATCTTTTACATTCAATACAGCATCATATGCAGAACCAGTATCGATTATCCATCCGCTCATCAGGATATCTTTTACCTGCCCTACGATTGTATCGTTTCTTTTTGGAATGTATTTTCCTGCTAGAGGAATTATCTTCATTGTTCTTCCGTCAATATTTATTATACCGACTATAGAAGCGACAATATTTTCTCCGTCTCTGTATGTTCCTTTTCCTGGTAAGAAGTCCATTCCTTTTGCTAACTCTTCACCTGGAACAACGAGATCCTTGTCATTTACTATTGTGTTTCCCATTTTATTTTTCACCTTTCTAGTTGAATATTATTTTTGCAATTTACTTTTTTTGAGTCTTGATTGCTTTTTCTATTATCTGCTTATTAAATCTCTTGAATTTCTTTTCATCTGTTTTTATATAAGCAACATCTATCCTTTCGGCAGTTATTTCTTTGCCGATTATCTTTGTCAAAGCTTGGATGCATAATTTAAAACCGTCATCAATTGTCATATCATCCCTATATTGTTTTTTAAGTATCTCTTCTATTTCTGTTTCAAACTCTCCGATTGCGCTTGCTCTATATCCAAAATAGATTCCTGTTGGATCTGTCTCATATAATTTAGGACCGTCATTATCTATTCCGCCAATCAATAGACTAACGCCAAAAGGCCTTAATCCTGCTGATTGAGTGCATATCTGTTTTAATTCACAGATATCTTTTACGATTGTTAAAGTATCGATCATAGTATCATAAGTCACTCTATGCTGCTGAGCCTTAACCTGTGATCTTTCGATAAGAACACGAGCATCTGATAATATTCCAGAAGCAGTTGCTCCTATATGATCATCAATCTGCCATATCTTTTCAACAGATTCAGGAACTATTAATCCGTCGATGATCCTTTTGTCTGTTACAAACAATATTCCATCTTTACAGACCAATCCTATTGCTGTTGAACCTTGGCGTACTGTTTTTTTAGCATACTCAACCTGTAATAATCTTCCGTCAGGACTAAACATAGTTATAGCCCTATCATAACCCATCATTTGGTGTGAAACTGGTTCCATTTTTATTCTCCTCCTCTATTTTTATGCACTGATATATTTTTCATAAGCTTTTTTCAATATCCCTGAAACGCCTACACTTCTTACAATCACTTTTTGATTGTCAATCTCTTTTACAAAGCATAATGCTGCTTTCAGATTGTCAGTCATCTTATTGCTGACTTTTATCAAGCCACGCTGATTTTGCTTATTATATTTATCATTCAAAAATATAAGTCCTGCTTTAGCCATGCCTTGTTCACCAAAAAAGTTATGACAGCTTGCATTTATTGCCTGTGAGATATCACTTGTATTTTCTATTTTTTTGTCTGATATTATCTCAAAGGCCAAATACCGCTTTTTTTCTCTTAAACTCGGTAAAACCGGCTTTATTTTCATCATATGGCTTAAGTTCCTTATATCTTTACGAGAAAACGTTTAATAGCCATCTAATCTAGTTTTCTTTTCTCTCGTAGCATTAAAGAACATATTTGGGTTTAAAAGGTTTGTGGTTTTTATAATCAGTCAATTACAATTCAAAACATTTAAATATAGTTAGTTGGTATTAAGATTATCGTTTGGGGAAATAAAAAATGCCAGATTATCATACAAAATCAATACCTGACTTATTTGAATCCTTAAAAACAAGCAGAGAAGGTTTATCTCAGAAAGAAGCTGAAAAAAGAATTGAGAAATATGGTTATAATGAGATAAAAGAAAAAAAAGGAGTTTCTCCGTTAAAGATATTATTATCACAATTTACAAATTTTTTGATCATCATACTAATAATAGCTATGGCTGTCTCTTTTTTAATAGGAGAAAAGCTTGATGCTATAATAATAGGGTCAATCCTTGTTATAAATGCAGTTTTGGGATTTATACAGGAATATAAAGCAGAAAAAGCTATCCAAGCGTTAAAAAAACTGGCTTCACCTCAGGCTGTTGTTTTAAGAGATGGAAAAGAAAAAAAGATTCCTGCAAAAGAGCTTGTTCCTGGAGACATAATAATAATCGAAACAGGGGAAAAGATACCTGCTGATTCAAGACTGATAGAATCGATAAACCTTCAGACCCAAGAAGCTTCATTGACAGGAGAATCTGTTCCTGTTAAAAAAGATGTTTTTGTAATAAAAGGCAATGTTCCTATAGCTGAAAAGAAAAATATGCTTTTTGCCGGGACGATAGTCACATCTGGAAGAGGCAGAGCAGCTGTTACTGGGACCGGTATGGAAACCGAGATAGGAAAAATAGCTGAGATGATCCAAGAAGAAAGTAATAAATTTACACCTCTTCAGGAAAAGCTTGAAAAACTTGCAAGGATAATAGGCATCAGCGTAATAATAATAAGCATCATTGTATTTTTTGTAGGTGTTTTTGCTGGAAATGACAAAATAACTATGTTCATAACTGCTGTTTCTTTGGCTGTTGCAGCGATCCCAGAAGGACTGCCTGCAGTTGTAACTATCTCATTGGCTTTAGGGATAAGAAGGATGATAAAAAGGCATGCGCTTATAAGAAAATTACCTTCTGTTGAAACATTAGGCAGTACAACAGTGATCTGTACAGATAAGACTGGAACTTTAACTTTAAACCAGATGACTGTAAAAAATATATTTACAAACGATAAGATAATAACAGTTTCTGGTTCTGGTTACAAACCTGAAGGAAAATTCTACCACAAAGGAAAAGAGATAAATACAAAAGAGATAGAATTGGTATTAAAGATCGGTGCTTTATGCAACAATTCAAGAATAGACAATGATGATGTCATAGGGGATCCTACTGAAGGTTCCCTTATAGTAAGCGCGGCAAAAGCAGGGATAATAAAAGATAAGATACAGCCAGATTATCCTAGGATAGGGGAGTTAGAATTTACTTCTGAAAGAAAAAGGATGAGCACGTTGCATAAGACAGATAAAAAAAATATTATCTATTCAAAAGGAGCTCCTGAAATTATCCTTGGGCTTTGCGATAAGATATATAAAAATGGCAAGATCGAAAGATTAAGCAGCACAGATAAAAAAGATATCCTTAACATCAATGAAACTTTTGCAAAACAGGCATTAAGAGTCTTGGCTTTTGCATATAAAGAATCTGACAAATTAGAAGAAGATGAACTTGTATTTGTCGGGCTTCAAGCAATGATAGATCCTCCTCGCGATGGTATAAAACATGCTATTGCAAAATGCAAAAAAGCAGGGATAAAAGTTGTAATGATCACTGGTGACTTTAAGCTTACTGCAGAAGCTATTGCAGAAGAGATTGGTCTAAAAGGAAAGGCGATAGATGGAAACGAGCTTGACAAAATAGAGGATCTTTCAAAAGAAGTTGATGAAATATCAATTTATGCTAGAGTAAATCCAGAACATAAGGTAAAGATCTTAGAAGCTTTAAGGCAAAAAGGCCATGTTGTAGCAATGACCGGAGATGGAGTTAATGATGCTCCTGCAATCAAAAAAGCAGATATTGGTATCTCTATGGGCATTACAGGAACAGATGTAGCAAAAGAAGCCTCAGATATGATCTTAACAGATGACAATTTTATTTCTATTGTGAATGCAGTTGAAGAAGGAAGAGGGGTCTATGACAATATAAGAAAATTTTTTGCATTCTTGATATCAGGAAATATAGGGGAAGTCTTTATTGTTCTAGCATCATTATTGATGGGACTGCCTTTACCCTTGACAGCAATACAGATATTATTGATAAATCTTGTAACAGACGGTCTGCCTGCTACTGCACTAAGTGCTGATCCTTTTGAGCCTGGAGCGATGAACAGAAAACCTCGTAAAAAGAATGAAGAGATATATCACGGATTATCTTCATATATAATCATTTATCCTCTGATAATGCTTGCAGCTGTAATAACCATATTTTCTACAGAACTGACAAACAGCGGAAATTTGGCTGTAGCGCAGACAAAAGCTTTTGTCATTGTTGTAATGTTTGAATTATACCAGGCATTTTCTTGCAGATCTGTAAATTTCCCAGCGCATAAAGTAGGGATATTCAAGAACAAATGGTTGGTTGGAGCTGTACTGATCTCATTCTTAGCATTGTTATCAGTTATCTATATCCCTCAGCTGCAGACATTGTTTGACACTGCTGCATTAAGCATAAGAGAATTGATATTCCTTATATTATTATCAAGCATAGGCGGATTATACCTTGAAATTAATAAATTCTTAAGGAACAAAAAGATGGGTATAGAATTTAAAGCGTAAATTTTTAAACAGAATTAAGATTCTCTTTGTTAAAGGGGTGTATATACCTCTAAGTCTATTCTTAGAGATCTAAAATGATAGAAGAAAAACTGCTTGAAAAAGGATATATACCATTAGACAAATCCTGGATGAACAGGATGGGCGTTCTAGACCTATTGAATGGCTATGATGATGCTATAAACTTTCTTAAAAAACAAAAAGTTTTAGGTGATGATCTTAAGTCTCTTTATCAGGCATCTCTTGAATGGAGAGCTGGTGAAAAAAAGATCCATGTAGGTGAATCAGGCACTCTTTTAAGATTTCTAAGGACAGCTTCATGGAAACTTGGACTTGAAAAAGAATTTATTTTGGAAGGAACACTAAAAAACAGAAAAGTCTGCAATGACAGGTCTAAAGTTATAGGCCAGCCTCTTGAGAAAGTTTTAGAATTAGACGGTGGAACTTCACAGTGGGTAAGTGCGGTTGGACTGTTATATGACCTGAGGATGGAAACAGATGAGCCTAAGATAAATCTGACTTATGATGGAAAAGACCATTGGAATAAAAGAAGGGCTGAAAAAAGATGCTGGGATCCAAGATATGATGATACTTTGGCAAAACAGGCAGTAAGCTACCTAAATATACTTAATGGGGGAGAAAGGGAATTTAAACCAGAACACAGCGAAGATTATTGTTTTGCAGTTGCATTCGGATTTATGTTAAGATATGAGGGAGAGAAAAGATGGCCTAAGCTAAAGAACCATGAAAGCAATCGTTTTGAATCAATGCAGAACGCTCTTATGGTATATTATGGGCAGGATCCTAACTATATGATAGATTCAAATGATCACAGAGTTGTCCAGTCAATGGCTATGCTTATTAAATCGCAGAACAGAAGGATGAATATAAAACAAATAAGAGCAAGATTCAGCAATCCTAATTGTGTTTCTAAAAGCTGGCCTCAGTTCTGGAAATTTTTAAAAGATATGAGATAAAAAACAAAACCTTTTATATTTAAGATTTCTATATAGATTATATGAACAAAAAAGTAACAGAATATATAGAAAAGCAAAAATCTCCTCAAAAAGAGATATGTAAGAAATTACGAAAGATAGTCCTTAAGAATTTACCAAAAAGTGAGGAGAATATGAAATTAGGTGTTGCATGGTACAGCAAATGTTACATAGCAGCTCTGAAAGACAGCGTTAACTTAGGATTTTCAGTCAAAGGATTATTGAAAAAAGATAAAGATAACTTCACAGGAACAGGGATGTCTATGAGACATTTAAAATTTAGAGATTTAAAAGAGATTGATGAAAAGAAGATTTCCAGATTGTTGAGATTGGTTGACAAAAAAGCAGAATGTGGAAGTTGTTTTAAATAAATTAAAAATAAAAAAAACAGGTTTACAAACCTGCTTCTCTTCTGATAATAGCTGCTTTATCTGTTTTTTCCCATGTGAAATCAGGATCATTTCTTCCAAAATGACCATATGCAGCTGTCTTTCTGTAGATAGGTCTTCTTAGATTCAACTCCTCGATTATTGCTCTTGGTTTTACAGGGAAATGTTTTTTTATCAAAGCGATTATCTGGTCTTCAGGTATCTTATTGGTTCCAGAAGTATCTACATAGATTCCTGTAGGCTCTGCAACACCTATTGCATAAGCTAGCTGGACTTCGCATTTTTCAGCCAATCCTGCTGCAACAACATTTTTTGCTATATATCTTGCTGCATAAGCTGCTGATCTGTCAACTTTAGATGGATCTTTTCCTGAGAAAGCTCCTCCTCCATGTCTTCCGATCCCGCCATAAGTGTCTACAATTATCTTTCTTCCTGTAACACCTGTATCTCCTTCAGGTCCTCCTATGACGAATTTTCCTGTTGAGTTGATATGTATCTTTGTATTTTTATCCATCAGTTTTCCGCATACTGGAACTATTACTTTCTTAAGGATATCTTTTTTTAGTTTAGATTCGGAAACTGTTGCAAGATGCTGCTGTGCAATAACGATAGCTTCTATCCTTTTAGGTTTTCCGTTCCAATATTCTACTGTAACCTGAGATTTACCATCTGGTCCTAAATCTTTTATCGAATTATTTTTTCTTACTTCAGCTAATTTTCTTGTCAATCTATGAGCTAACATTATTGTCAAAGGCATCAGTTCTGGAGTCTCGTTGCAAGCAAAACCATACATCATACCTTGGTCTCCTGCACCTTGTTCGTGGCTTCCTTTTTCTGTAACACCTTGTGAAATATCTGGTGATTGTCCGTGCAAAGATACCCAGACTCCTGCATCTTCATAATCCATTCCAAATTGAGGATTATTGTATCCTATATCTTTCAAAACCTGTCTAGCAACTTTTTGTACGTCTACAAAACCCCTTGTAGTTACTTCACCAGCAACATGGACTGAACCGGTTGTTACCAACGTCTCAACAGCAACCCTTGAATAAGGATCCTGCCTGTATAGCTCATCTAATACTCCATCTGAAATTTGGTCGCAGATCTTATCTGGATGACCTTCTGTAACTGACTCAGATGTCAAAAACCTTTTTTTTATTTCCATTTTTTTACCCCCGATTTTATTTTCTATTAATCTTATCCAACCTATAATTTTGTTATAATTCAGATAAAACTTCTTTTACTTCTTTGGCCGATGGCCTTTTCCTATAATCTTTTTTAAGCATATTTCTAACCAATTCGTCAACGGTTCTGTTCTTTAGAGGAGCTAATTCAACACCCAGATGCAATTCTTCAAATGTTGGTGTTTCTCCTTTTTCCATAAAATGGATCAAAACTCCTAATGAAAAAATATCTGACTTTAATGAAACTTGACCATCATAGACCTGTTCAAATGGCTCAAATGTTTTTTTTGGTTCTTTCAAGATCCTTTTTTGACTCCTGTTGCCAAGATAAACTGCTCCGTCAAAATCAGTCAGCACCGCAGATTTATACTGTCCGTTACATTCAAACATGACATTAGGCGGTTTTATATCTGCATGAACTATCCTTAACGAATGGATATGCTCTAAAGCAGCCGCAATATCCCTTGCAATCAGATATCTAAAATGGTTTTCAGATGGATGATCAAAGTATCTTAGATCTTTTCCTTGATAAAATTTAGTCAATACTATCTTTTTCGAAGATTGATCCAGATATTTTTGCACTGATTCTATCAAAGGTTTGCCTTGGTTTTCAAAAACATCAAATAAGGCTACGCTAGGTATTATATTAGGATGCTCGCCTATCTTTTTCAATATGTTTATTTCATCAGAACCTGAATCATGGATCTCCTTAACAACAACTTTTAACCCGTCTTCATAAGTGACTAAACCTACGAAAGGAGACCTATAATAATCCAAAGACAGCTTCTTTACAGATTTTACAGGCTTATCCATCAAATCAAAGTACATAGACTGCATTTATTATAATGTATTTATAAATACTCTTGACAATAATATTCTTATAGGAATAATTTTTAGCTTTTTTTAGTAATATTTAAATAGTAAGATAGATTATTTATTGATATGCAGTATGAGATATCTGAGATAAAATCTATAAGGAAACAGATAGGGATAACCCAGGCAGAACTGGCAAAACAAGCTGGTGTCAGCCAAAGCCTGATCACCAAGATAGAGTCGGGATTATTAGACCCTTCTTATTCCAATGTAAAAAAGATATTTGATGTATTGTCAAGCTTATCAAAAACAAAACAGCTTAAGGCTGAAGATATAATGAACAAAAAACTTGTTTTTGTCGGTCCAGACACTAAGATAAAAGAGGTTATAAAAGAGATGAGAAAACATGGTATTTCTCAGATGCCTGTAATAAAGAACCATAACTGTGTTGGCTTAGTTTCAGACAGCATTCTTTTAGATGCTTTTTCTCGTGAAGATATCCAAAAAGTTTCAGACATAATGGGTGATGCTCCACCTATAATAGCCAAAGACACATCTATAGATATAATATCTAATCTTTTAAGGCATTATCCTATTGTGTTGGTTGCAGAAAAAGGAAAACTTAAGGGAGTTATAACCAAAGAAGATATATTAAAAGCAATATAATAAGTTATTTAAACTACTAGACTATTATTCTTATAATATCTTTTGAGGTGATAAAATATGTTAGAAAAAGTCAAAAAAATAGGGATTATAATAATCATAGCTATTTTGTTTACTCTGCTTTGTTTCAGCATGGTAGATGTGGTCATACAAGAGCCAGATTACAGCAAATTCTGTACAGATTACAGCAAACCATATCCTGCAATTGTGCAGCAGGATGTAAAATGTCCTCTGATAACTGAGCCTACTGAGCAGGATTACAGCTTATGTCAATCTCAGAGGGGGTATATAGAGTATAATTATGATTCAAAAGGATGTCCTCAGAATTTTAAATGCAACAATTGTTCTGCAGTCTATGAAGATGCTGGAAAAGGCTATAGATTAGTCGGGTTTATCATAACAAGCATACTTGGTATCCTTGCTGTAGTACTTGGAATGTATATAAGATCAAAAGAAGATGTCATGGAATGGGTCTTCTCTGGGCTATTGATCGGAGGGATTGCAACAATCTTTATCGGAACAATGTCATATTTCAGAGATATGGGCAGATTTGTAAAACCATTTGTTCTATTGGCTGAGATTGCTTTGATCATATGGGTTGCAATAAGAACTTCAAGAAGATTGGTTAAGAAGAAAAAATAAGCAAAAAAACCGAAACATTTATATAGTAGTAATAACTCTATAGTAGTAACATTATCAATATAATACGTGGGGTGAAAATAAAATGCCAGCACAAGCATATGTCGATCTAAAAAACCAAGCAGAAAGAGTTTTTAATACAAGAGATCTTAGAATCAGGCAAGCCTATGATTCTGCTCTTACAACTACAATAAATGGATCAGGTGAAGTTGATCTTGATACATTAGCAAACCAGCCTGCAAGAAATGCATTTAAAACAACATTTTTCAATTCTTTAGATCCAGTCATAAACGCTTATTTAGGGATACCAGCTGGAGCTCCGACCGATATATTCAGGCAAAATATGCTCTGGAAAGGATATGCAGGTTTCTCAAGGACAGATCTTGATTCTATTGTAGAAAAAGTGCAGAAAAAATTAGATTTTAAAACATTCAGAGGTATCACAGAAGACCCATTACAAAGAGTATCACAGGAATTACAGAATGGTGCATTAAGCGGATTAACTGCTGCAGATGGCCCTAATGTTGTTGCATATCTGAACACAGACCCTGCAAACGCACCTATTATACCGCATATAAATCCTGCGAGATTGACAAATATCACTGATATGGCAACTATTATAAACCAATATCTTTCACAGCATGTTATAACTCAGGATTTCTTGAAAGATAAACCTTATTACATATAAGGTTTTATTTTTTTATTTTATCTTTTCCTATTTATCATTTTAAAACCAAAAGATTTATATTAGAATGAGTTCTAGATAGTTTAGGTGATATTATGGCAAAAGATGATGTTCCTGAACATATCAAAAAATATGAATCCTTAAAGAAAAAAGCTAAAAGAATCCTTGATACGATGGATTTATCACATTCTAAAGCTTATACTAACGCAGCTGAATCCGTCCTTATGGATAAAGAGGGAAATCTGGATTATGATCTTCTTGAAAAAGAAGATATACAGCAAAAATTTGCAGACAAGATGACTAGCCATTATGTAGATGCTGCAAATAAATATTTTGGTTCAAAATTAAAGCCAGAAGATCAGTTTCAGGTTGACATGTTGCTTCAAGCTTATGCAGGAACTACAAAATCTACGATAGAGAATACAGTTAAACGTTTGGGCAAGAAGTACACTTTAACAGCCCATGAAGAAGGGAAAAAAGAATTATTAGATCAAGCAAAAAAATCTTTGGGTGCTTCAGCACAATCCCATTTAAAAGAAGAGCATGCTGCTGATTTTATCAAATATATGAATCTTGAAGGTTTAGTTGATTCATCTAAGGTCAGATTGGGTGAAGCATTGGGTATTCATTCTATCTATGAAGAAAAAGGCACTGTAACTGAAAAGATGATCCGTGATGTTTTTGGTTATAAGCCAATAATCATGAAGAAAAAGAAAGGCGAAGTCGTTCCATTCCCAGGATATGATTCTGGAGAAGCTAGAAAAGCAGCTTAATTTTTAATTTAAAGTTTTGATTAGATATATCCTAGATAGAGCTATGATTGGCATCAATATCAACATACCCACAGACAATAATGCAGCAGCTCCGCCTAAATAAGCCAATTGCATCAAATAGTTGACAATAAAAAATAATATGATTAAAGTTGTATAAGCAATGATTATTTTTTTGAATTCTTTTAGTCCAATGGCAAAAGTCTTCTTCAACAATTCTTTTAATTTGTACTTATGGGAAATAGAGTAGCTGACAAATAAGAAAAATAAGATTATTGTTGTAAAAATAACAGTTAAGACATTAACAATAAATGTATTTGCAAAATAATTTTGGCTCATTATATTTTGCACAGCTAGACTTACCAGCAAAAAGGCGATAAGAGAAGATAATACTAAACTGATTAAGCTTATTATACTGAAATTAAGCATGAATCTTTTATAAGAGGTTTTATTATTTACACATTTTGAAGCCAAAAACCAATTTAATCCTTGGAAGATAACCCATAATAAGAAAATTATACCTATAAATTTTAAAAATACATTAAAAGCTTGATTTGAAAGATATGTTTTTTCTGCACTCTGCTCTAAAAAGGCTGTAAACTCTGCATCTGTCATCGATGTCAAAGAAGGTGCATTTACATTTATTTCTGCAAATTCTTCTAGATAAGGAATTGCTTTTTCCAGTACAAAACTTCCTGCAGCACCGACCAATAGCAAAAATATTATGTCTATAAGGATTGGAACAACAATATAATTTATATTTTTTTTACCTAGATCAAAAGATTCTTTCAATGTTTTGATATTGTTTTTTAGGAGTTTCATTTTAACCAGCATAAACCTTTTGGCAACAGTGCAAAGATGTGATATTACATGTTCCTTGTTCTTCAAAAGGAATCGTATAGCTTTCACATCTATTCAAAGAACAGATGCCATTTTCATTATCTATACAGGCATCACCAACCCAAACTCCTAATATTTTTTCAGATGCTCCAATATTGCCTTGATTATCTTTAACTTCAGCATAAACTGAATATAAACCTTGCGTTACATTCCTAGTTAGTGTAACAGGATTTCCGTTATTATTTGAAAATGTTGCAGATTGTGATCTTAAAATATTGCCATTTGACATTTCAAATGCAACATTCCATTCTTTTAAACCGCTTGGAGGTATATTATTTGTAGTATCAAATAAGTCGGATGCTAAGACTGATGCAACTTCTCCCCCTCTTAGACCTAGTGGGCCTATACCTTCTGCTTTATTAGCACCATTAATTGTAAATTGTGTTATATTGGGGGCAAGCACATCTGTTCCTGCTGTTGTTCCGCTTGTTGCTGAACCTGTTGCAGAAGATTCATTTTGCCTATAGATAGTAAATCCGCCTTCTCTTATCTGCTGTATCCCAGAACATTTTGCAGGAGTATCAGACCTTGTCCTCGGATTGTCTGATTGAGGCCTGTAAACAGTTATAGAATACGTCAAAGCTTTTGAAACTGAAGTTGATGTTGATTGTCCTGCTGTTATCTTATCAACACCAGTATAAGTTCCGACGCAATTTGTTGAATTAAAATTAGCAACAGTTATCCTATATTTTCCACCACATGTTACAGCTGTATCTGTAGATCTCAGTATGCATGAATATGGATTTAAATTTTGTCTGTTAAATGCTCTATCAAGATAATCTCCTGGCTGTACTGTAAATGTTAAGGTTGTATTTGTTTTTTCACAAGTTATCTGAGCATCTCTTTCGCACATGTCAACAGATGATATTCCAATATTATTTTCCAGCAAATAACAGTCTCCAGAAGATGTTCCTGAAAACCAGTTTTCACTTATAGTGATAAGAGGAGAAACATCTCCTCCAAAAGTATAATCTTTTTCTGTAGTAGAATCGATCAGTTGGTCTAGAGATGCCAATTCTCTTGTCCCGTCTAATATCTTCAATACGGCATAAAATTTCTTAGATGTATCTCCTGTTGTTGTTTCTTTTCTTGCTTTGAAAGTAAATCTTAATTTTTTATAAAGCGCATCATATATATTGCCGTCTGTCACTTCTACCCAAGATTGTGTCTTCTTTGATTCTATCGTAGGATCAGATGTTATGCATGCTGTTGTAGGCTCTTCAAAGACAGCACATCTATATTTTCCACCAAGAGTGTCAAAAGAGCAGGATGCCAAAGGTTCAGACCCAACCTGACTTAATTCACGTTCAACTTTTTCATCTTCATTCTTTCCTGAATTTGATCTGTATTCATATTCGACCCTTACCTTGTCATATCTTACTATTGCATCAGAGCTTGCATAGCTAACAGTGATATAAGCTTCATTGTTTAATATATCTCCTTGATTAAGATTGCCATTTCCTCCAAATTCATTTGTGATATCTTTTGTTATCTCTCTTCCGAGATACGAACAATCACATCTTCCATTTGCAAAGTATCTTGAATCACACTGATTATCATTTGAGCATACCAGATATACTGTATATTTCATATCATCTGCTCCTGAAACTATCATCAATCCTACCTGATAGACATGATTGGTTATACCATCTATTGGATTAAAACCTACAAATCTCCTGTTTGCAGGGAATGCTGAAACTACGCTTTTGATAGGGATGTTCAAAGATTGTTCAGCCATGGATGTTAGATCAATATCTGTATCTGCTCCAAAGAACATCATGCATGCAGAGTGTATTATCTTCTTTTCAACAAACATCACTTGGAACATATTTGTTTCGCCATATCTATTCTGTACATCTTGCTGAACTTCTGCTCCTGCTCCTGCAATCCCTCTGAAAAATCCTACAATTCCTCCTTCATCAGCACCTTTTGTACCAAAACCAGTATATCCTTTAAAGCATGTAAACATATAATATAACAAATCACAGACATAATAGCTTAATACAGCTTGGCATACTCCTGATGATCCGTCTCCTGTAACCAAGATAGTCTGGAAGCAGTCTCTGATCAAAGCTAATATCTGACGATACATCTTTAGATATGCATATAAAGCAGATAGACAGACACATTGAACGCTTCTAAATATCGAGTCAGTAGGGTCAACAATATAGTCTTCAGCAAATCCTGAACAAGCATCTCGTACTATAGATTCTGGAACAGCTTCTGTGATCCTATTTGTCGTTGATTTAGACTGTACTGGTTTTGCAGCTGGAACAACTTTATTATCAGTGCAATTATAATTTGGACTGTTTTTAGGGGTAAGTTCAAATTGACCAGACTGATTGTCATACTTATAGATATATGTCACCCCTAATTTATCGATAGTCTGAGTTTGATCCTCTTTTTTTGAAATGTCAATATCCATAACACCTGCTGATGCTTTTATAGATTTCATATTAGATAAAGAATAGCTGCAATCTAGATCTATCATGGTCTGTGTTGTTTCTGTATTTGTTGTTCTAGTATATTTAGGCCATAGAGTTGAGTCATATTTGATCTCGTTTCCATATTTTACGCAGTTTTGCCTTTGTATCTGATTGCCTGTCAAAGGAGGTCCTGTTGCTTGTATTTTTTCACTGTCATTAACAACATTTCCGTCAGATAACACCCTTTCTCTCCTATTTATACCTAGCCATATATTCCACTCAAAAGTTGTATTCTTCTTCTCAGGAGGAAGATTATCATAGTTAGCTGTCCTGTTCATCACAAACCACTGGCCTTCAATATTTACCTGCCTTTCATTATTGTCTCCTGGCCTGCATAATTTAAAATTAGATATAGTTCTCCACAAGCTGCCCAAGGTACTCTGATTTTTAGGATTTCTTAAGACATTTGATTCCTGCAATTCATTCATCATTACACAGCCAGGACCCCATTGCTGCATATATTCCTCATCGCAGCATGTAGACTCTCTCTTGATAGGGCTTTCGTCTCCAACCAACCCTTTTGGAGCGTTTGAACAAAATCCCTGATCGTTCTTATCTTTTGAGTAATCAGAATCAGGCTTTAAATAACAGTTTGATTCTTTATTATTTTTATTGTCTTTAATATATTTTTCATAGCTAGGTACAGCAGGGCACATTATCCTGTCGCAGGTCCAGTGCATTATTTTCTCAAATGATTTTGTATTTATTTTTGCTTCAACACAGCTCTTGCATCTGTCATTTGAATCTTGGTCTTTTCCTTCACCGCAGGTTATACCTTCTTCAGAAGCAGTGCATTTGCAGTTTTTCACATCCTGGCCTAAACATGAGAATCCTTCTGAGATTTTCTTTATCCATACTATAGCCCACATTGCAAAACATGCTATCATTGTTGCCTGCATAACTTCTTCAAGAGGTTCGAGGATTTCATCAATCAGGTTAATCGTATTATTCAAAAATTTGACTGCATTTTTTAAGAATGTATCTGGGATTACGTCAGGGTTTATCCTTGGCTGGATAAGGACTTCAACATCTGTACATTGTTTCTGTATGACTGTCTCTTTTCTTGTTTCATACCTGTTTCCTACCCTAACTGACCTGTTCCTTTCATAACTTACGCTTATTGTCAAAGGAATCTTTACACATCCAGCACTTCTCATATAGCTTTCGTCTGTGAAAGGAACGCTGAAACACTGTCCTTGGTGATTTTTGCTTAAATTTTCTTCTTTTTGGTACATAGTCCAATTAGTATTATTGGGATCTCCTAAACTTGGATCCTGTGCTTTTAAGTCGATTAAGATATAACCTCTATCAAATTCATCAGACCATGTATCTGAAATCTGGGAAACCCAGTCAGTATCATATCTTTCTTCTAGATCAGAACTCATACCCATCGGATAACCTTCAGAAATATCAATATCTGTTACTCCTGGTTTTGAACCAGAACCTCTCCAAGTCAGATCAATGCTTAATCCTATCTGGGCAATACCTTCTAGTAAATGCCTTGGGACGATTTCTGTCGGCATTACATTGCTTGTTGTGATACTCCAATCAGAACCTGTTCCAGCACATAAGGCGTAAAGAATAGTGCCTTCTTCAACATCGCTTGACAAACCTACGCTATCAGTTGCAACGATCTTTATCTGATTGTTCCATGCTGTTCCAGTACTGATCAGCATTGTAGTTGTCTGCTGAGTAGGATTTGACTGGTCATAGGCATATTCTGCATCTCTTCTTAGTTCAACATCGATTGAAAAAGTATTGTTGATAGAATTTGCGCAGTATATTGAACCATTGCTTAATGCGCTTATATTTGCAGAACTTTCATCTACATCTTCAGTCCTGTAGCTTGCAACATTAGGTTCACTATTGATATAAACACAAACATAAGAAGCTTCACTTACTGTTCCAGTTATTGTAACATCTCCGATATAAGTTGGTGTCAATGTATCGAGATTTGTATCAGAAATTATTGGAGCAGTTGAATCATAATATACCTGGTATGTTTCAGTTATAGAATTTCCAGCTAGATCTGAAACTTCAATTCTTACTTCATTAAGACCTTCTTCTAGATTTATTTCTTCCCTGAAAGAAGGATACTGTGAAGTTAAAGCATAATCAGGGGTCTCGTTTCCTCCTGTCAAACATCTTATATTTTCTGCTTCGGGTGTTTCGTTATAAGATATGTTGCCAGATAAAGTCTGGATATTTACGATTGCTTTTGAACCTATATTGCAGCTTTGATCAACAGCAGCTATTTCATACCTATAAGATGTTCCAGGATTTACCAAGTAATCGTCTTCATAAGGGGAAGTTACTGCTGTTCCAACAGGCATATCATTTCTATAGATTATATATTCATCAAAATCAGAGTCATTTATATTTGTCCAAGCTAAGTAACGCTGTTTTGTTCGACTAGGTCAGCATGGAAATCAGAAACTATACCTGGAGGAGTTGTATCTACTGATGACAACAGTCTTGTATAGATGTTTACGTTGACTGCTTCGCTTGATGTTCCATTTACAACTACATCTTCAGAAGATATTGTTGAGGGTAATGGATTTATCTCAACAACCGGAGGAGTTGAATCTATTATTACTAAGTAGGCTTCAGATTCTTTTCTGTTCCCTATCTGGTCTTCAACAACAGCTTTTAAAGTATTATTCCCTGCTGTAAAACCAGGAACATTAAAACTGATATTACCATTAGTATTCCTTTCTGTTGTCAAGATTGCTTTGTAAGCATCATTGACATAGAATTTAACTCGCGTATTAGGTGTTATAGTTCCTGTAACAGGAACTGTCCCTTGATTGTATAATATAGGTACAATAAGCTCGATGTTTAGGTCTGTAACTTCAGAAGGCGTAAATGGCTGGGTATCTGATTTCTGTGCACAATTTCCTTCGATATCGCATGATACTATCTTATAGAAATAAGTTGAACCGTTTTGAAGCTCGCTTAAGGTTATAGAATGTGATGCTTCATAATCAGAGGAATATTGTGTCTCATTAAGGATAGATGATACACCATAATTTATTGTTGAATTGGACTCTTCATTTGTTTCCCAAGTGATGGTTATAGAATCCAAAGATATAGAAGCTATTGTTACATTTGTGATTATCGGAGGAGTTGTATCAGGAGTTATTGTTGTAACATATATGGCGTCTGATTTAGGGCCTTCTAAACCATCTGAATTTGCAGCAGAGATTTCATATCTATAGGTTGTACCTCCTGTAAGATTTGTATCTGTATACTGAGTTGAATATTTGGAAGTGATATTTGAGATGATGTTTCCGTTTCTGTAGACAGAATAATATCCAAAGTAAGATGAATCTGACTCATTCCACTGCAAAGATACAGAATTTGTTGTTGCTGTCAGATTTACAAGACCAATAACTTTTGAAGGGGCAGGGGCAGATAATGTTGTAAAATCCTGTGTTGATGAGCTTGAACAGTCAGAACCATCGCACGATTCAACACTGTAGTAATATTTTGTATTTGAAGATATAGGGTTTAAGTTTACTTCGTGTGATATTACAGCTTGAGGATCTGATTTAGACAGTTCAAGAAGATTATCTTTTCCATAATTCACAACAGATGTTGAAGGTATGTCTGTATTCCATCTTACAACAGCAGAATCATAAGAAGGTAAAACTTGTATATTGCTGATAGATGGTTGTGCTGCAAAAACATCAGCAACATAAAATGGCAAAAAGATTATCAGCTCTATCATGAACAATGCAATAAAATATAAATGATCTTTTTTCATCTTCATCTTACTAATTCTGGTTTCAACCTATCTTTATAAATATTGTTTTCCTCTAAAAAAGTGAAAACGTTTTGCTCTTCTAATGCGTTTAGAGGTTTTGGCAGATAGCTTGCAGCATGGAATATAACCTTATTGCTTGTTGCAACATCATCGTATCTTATGCTCCAATTTCCCTGATAACCTCCGATCAATACCCCGTCTGCTTCATCAAACAATGATAAGTCTAACTTATATTGGCTATTCTGTTCAATAAGCTCAAGAGTCATATCTTTGTTTGTCTCATCAAAAGGATATCTTTTAGAATAATGGAAGCTAGGGTCATCGATGCTTTGGACATCGATGCTTACGCTGAACGGCTTGTTTATAGGTATATCTTCACCGATCTGCCTGTTTAAGGTATTGTATGTATTTGAAACAACCCCGAAATAAAGAGTCTTTATCTTTTTCATCTGCATATCTATATCTGTGCTGTCTAAAACCTGCTGCTTTGAGATAAGATATCCTGGTTTTTCAGCAACTATAAAACCATTTGCGCAGGAACCTGGAAGTTTTGTCCTTAACCTATAAGAGCCTTGGTCTGCTTTTGTTGATCCTAGACTGCATTTAAATTTATAGCAGTCATAAGTTATGTTGACATCTTTTATCTCGGTATTTGCAATTCCAAACTGGTCAACACCAAATGTTCTTATATCATATGTGTCTCCTTCTAATTGGTCACATTCTCCTATTGAAGAAGTCCCTAACATTATGAACTCGGGGTTAAAAAAACCTTCTCTGTCTGGTTCATTATGGTTTATCATTACTGTAAATCCAAACCTAAAAACATAACCTTTTCTGTTAAATGCAGTTTCATCATTTATCAGAACTTCAATAGGATAGATGATATCATAGTTAAAATGATAGACATTAAGGCACATAAATCTCAAAAATTCGTCAGAGCCTTCCTGCTTTATGCTTTTCATTATCCCATCTTCGCTAGGTCTTGCTGTTAAATCCATACCCCATACAGGATTATAGAAAAATCCTGCTTTTAAATTTGTTTTTTTTGTCCTTACATCTAAAAGATAGTGAGAATAATCATATGCATCTGATGGTGTTTCTATCTCTGGGTAATTTCCCTGATTTATATCCTCTAAAGTATACTCTTTCAATTTTTCATAAACAGAATCATCTGCTAAAAACGAAGGATGGTCTGTATCTTTTACCATTATCCTTGGAAGGTTATAATAGACTGTTTCCTGGATCTTTTCTTTTATAGAGCTTACGCGCCATTTCAGATCAGAGCAAGAAAACATTATACCATTTAGAGGTATGTCTGGGTTCATGCTTATCCAATCGATAGTTATATTCTCAAAATAAGTATTTGCATTTTCAGCTTCCAATATTTTCTTTCCAAGCTCATATGACTCTTTTAATTTTACTGGCAAGACTGTATGAAACTTTGAAACCTTGGTCTGTTCAGCATCTGATTTAGAAGTTATGATCATCTCATATGTCATTGCTAAATCAACGCCATCATTAGATATTATTGTTTCAACCTTGGTGTTGTTTTTTTCTTCGATATAAAAATCTCCTTTAAAATCATCTAAGTCAATGCAGTTGTTTATATTGTCTTTGATATAAATTGAGATATCATCCTGCATAGATTCTATTGTAGGGATATAACTTAAACCATTGTAATACCAATATGGTATTTTCAGTTCACTGTTGGGGATAAATTCTATATATGCTTCGCTTAATTCAATCGCATCTGGAATTTTAATAAAACCAGACCTTGAACCCAATAAAACAACTGCTTCTTCACCTATATTGCTTAAACATGATTCGACATAATTTTTTATCGGTTTTATATCTTCAGGAACAACTTCTGCTTCAGGCAATAATATATTTCTGAAATAAAGGAAGAAAGACATAGCTATGATGATTATTATCCCTACTATTATAAATAGGGTGATCTGCCCCTTTTTCTGCATTTTTTCCTCTTTTTTAGTCAATTTGACTGAATATTATGTAATTTGCACTATATATAAACGTTACTATTCACTCCAGAATACCAACAGCAGAGATAGATTTATAAATAATTAGAAATGAACTATATTCTATGCCACCGTGGCACAACCTGGTAATGCGCGAGCCTTGAGAGCTCGTTCCCGCAAGGGTATCCCAGTTCAAATCTGGGCGGTGGCGTATTCTTTTTAATCTACTCTAAAAAAGTAAAGAAAATCCAAATATTATATAAAATTTATTTGGATTTTCAGACTCAAAATAAGCTAGTATATAATACAGACGAGCATATTTTGACTTATTTTGAGTAACATTTATATATAACTTATTCTATTAAATGGAGTATGGCAACAGATCCAGTAACTGCAAAATTTGTAGAAGAGATGGTAAAAAGGTCTCAGGAAAAGAAAACAGAAACTAAACCTCAGTCTTCTTTTGATGGCGTAAAGACTGATGATGTTGTTAAGTTAACAAATAACCTTCGTGAAAGAATCCAGAAGGGAATGAAGTAAATTTAGCAATCTTTTTATAGTTCTTGTATATAGGATATTTTATGATAAAAAATTTCTTTAAATGGGCATTATTATTTTTATTATTAATTCCTTTTGTTTATGCACAAAATATAGAGATAAAAGAATTTGTCAATGATTATGCAGGAATAATTGATCCAGATACCAAAATTCAGCTTGATTCTGATCTAAAGCAGATATATGATTCTGGAATAGCGCAATATTCAATTGTCACGATAAAATCTTTGGAAGGGAAAGATATATTTAGCTATTCTCTCGATTTGGCACAAGGTCATCTTGGTTCAGCTGAAAAAAATAATGGCTTATTGCTGCTAGTTGCATTAGACGATAGAGAGTATAGGTTTGAGGTTGGAAGAGGGATCGAATATCTTTTAAATGATGCCAAAGCAGGAAGGATAGGCAGATATTATCTTGTTCCAAATTTCAAAGAAGGCAACTACAGCAAAGGTATCTTAGAAGCTAGCTTGGCTGTAAAAAGCATTTTATTAGGAGAAAATTATTCTGAATATTATGTAAGCGATGAAGAATATGATTCATCTTCAGATTGGATAATCTTTGCAGTAATAATATTGTTTATGTTTATTTTACCTGCAATGATAAATTACGCTATCTGGAAAAGAAAAAATAAAGATAAATATTTTGATGCTGCAGCTGCTGCTGTAATCCTTTTTGGAGGCCGAGGCGGAGGAGGCTCAGGAGGTTTTTCAGGAGGAGGATTTGGCGGTTTTGGCGGAGGAAGTTTTGGTGGTGGCGGATCTTCAGGAGGTTGGTAATATGGTAAAAAAGAAAGATAAAAATACTGGTGAAGAATTTTTATTATGTCCTAGATGCAAGATAGACATGAAAAAATTAGTCAAAAATGATGTTGTTATTGATGTCTGCAAAAAATGCAGAGGGATGTGGGTAGATGCAGGCGAACTAGAAAAATTAGCAAGATTAAATAAAAAACAATAGGAGGAAAAAATGGCAAAAGAAGGAAAAAAATTAAGCACTGGCGCTATTGTAGGGATCAGCATCGCAGCAGTTGTATTGATACTGATATTATGGGTTGCTGGCTCATATAATGGACTTGTCAGAGCAGACGAATCTGTAAACGAAAAATGGGGAAATGTACAGACAGCTTACCAAAGAAGAGCTGATTTGATACCAAACTTGGTTGCAACTGTACAGGCATCTGCAGATTTTGAGAAAGGGATGCAGACACAGATTGCAGAGTTAAGAACAGGAATTTCAGGTGCACAAACACCTCAAGAGATTGACCTGATGGGACAGAAGATAAACACAGCAATCAACTTTGTTTATGAAAATTATCCTCAGGTAAAATCAACAGAAAATTATCTGTCTTTACAGGATCAGCTTGAAGGCACTGAAAACAGGATAAAAACAGACAGAGATCTATACAACACAGCTGTAAAAGAACTTAATGTAAAAGTAAGAAGATTCCCTACAAATATAATTGCAGGAATGTTCAGCTTTGAACAAAAAACAATGTTTGAAGCAACAGCTGGTTCTGAAATAGCACCAAATGTAGGAGCTTTATTAGGATAAGCTCTTTCTTTTTCTTTTTTATTAATTTTATATAAAAAACAGAAAGTTCTGCCGTTTTACTCCGAAGTTGCATTTTTGATGCGCAAAACCGCAACCTTTATAAACCAACCCTGAATTCTTTGACTATGCCAGAAAAATATTTCTATAGATAAACTACTCAATTCATAATGTAGCTATATTTATAGGAAAAACGCATAATAAATCATAATCATCAGGCCCTGGTAGTGTAACGGTATCACAAAGCCCTGTCGATTAAGAGCTCAAAATTAAAAGCAGCAAGGCTTTAACCTGGGTTCAACAAAACGAGCTCGCTTGAAAGTCCCAGCCAGGGCGTTTTCATTCACTAATAAAACAAATGAACGAGACGCTCGTATTTAATATCACGGGCGGGTAGCTCAGCCTGGCTAGAGCGCCACACTTTTAATGTGGATGTCGCGAGTTCAAATCTCGTCCCGCTCATATCATAATCAAGAGGAAATCACGGAAGCAAAATGGCAAAATTCAAAATTGAAGAACACACTTTAGTTCCAGAACATTCTAAACTAAACGATAAAGACAAAAAAGAGCTTCTAGAAAGATATCAGATAACAACCAAAGAATTACCAAGAATACTTAAGAAAGATCCTGTCATAAAAGAGCTTGGAGCAAAACCAGGCGATGTCATAAAGATAAAAAGAAAAAGCGAGACTGCAGGAGAATCTATTTTTTATAGGTGCGTAATAAATGAATGAAGCTGCCAGAGTAATCATAAAAAAATTCTTTGAAGAACAGAGTTTTGTAGAATCAGATATAGAAAGCTTTAATGCTTTTATCGATAAAAAATTACAGCTGATAATTGATGAGAACAGAGATATCGAGCCTACAATCATCCCTCAAAATGTTGATGAATTCAAGATAAGATTAGATAAGATTGAGGTTGTAAAACCAGACATAATCGAAGCTGATGGAAGCAGAAGAGCGATCTATCCAATTGAAGCAAGATTAAGAAAAATAAGTTATTCTGCTCCAGTTTATATTGAGGTTAGCTCTCATATCAATGGTGTTCAGCGTGAAACATTCAGGACACAGATCTGTAGCCTGCCTGTCATGCTAAAAAGCAAATTATGCCATCTTCACGGCATGAATAGAGACCAATTGATCGAAAAAGGTGAAGATCCAGATGATCCTGGAGGATATTTTATAATCAATGGAACAGAAAGAGTGATTGTCAATGTCGAAGATCTGGCAGCAAATAATTTCTTAGTTGAAGAAAGTTCTGGACCATCTAAATTTACAGGAAAATTATTTTCTGAACAGGGTTCATTCAAGATCCCTCATACAATGGAAAAGATGAATGACGGAATAATCTATCTGTCATTTACAAGAGTAAAAAGGATCCCTATTGTTGTTATAATCAAATCATTAGGCTTGTTAAAAGATGAAGAGATAATGCATTTTGTCTCAAGCGACAAGCAGTATGATGAAGTTCTGATAAACTTATACGAGTTTATCGACATAAAAAATCAGGAAGATGCTGTTGACTGGATCGCTAAAAAGATTGGCATAACACAGTCAAAAGAGATAAGATTAGAGAGGATGTACGAGATCCTTGACAAATATCTGCTGCCTAATGTAGGGATAAAAAAAGAGGATAGAATAACAAAAGCATACAACTTATGCAAGATGATAAAAAAATTCATCGCAGTTGCAAAAGGTGAATTACCTACAGATGATAAAGATCATTATATGAATAAAAGATTAAGGACAAGCGGAGACCTGTTGGCTGACCTGTTTATGGTAAATCTAAAAGTTTTGATAAGCGATATCTTATACAACTTCCAGAGAATCGTAAAGAGAGGAAAATTCCCAAGCATCAAAGTTATTATCAGAGAAAAACTATTGACATCAAGAGTTGACAGCTCTATGGCAACTGGAAATTGGGTTGGCGGAAGAAAAGGTATAAGCCAAAGGATATCAAGGATAAATTTTGTTGACAGCCTATCACATCTGCAAAGAGTCGTTAGTCCATTATCTTCAACTCAGGAAAACTTTGAGGCTAGAGAACTTCATCCTACTCATCTAGGAAGATTATGTCCAATCGAGACACCAGAAGGTACTAATATTGGTCTAAGAAAAAATTTAGCGCTTCTAGCAACAGTTTCAAAAGGTTCTGATGAAGAGACAGCTATCAAATCATTCAAGAATCTTGGATTAAAGGTGGTAAAGTAAAATGTCTGATATCTATCTTAACGGAAAATTCTTAGGAAGTATAGAAAATTCAGAGGATTTTGTAAAACAGGTAATCAATGAAAGAAGAAAAGGTATTGTAAGTTCAGAGATTAATATTCACTTAAACAAAAAAACAAAGGATGTTTACTTAGACAGCACATCTGGCAGAGTAAGAAGACCTTTGATCGTAGTAAAGGAAGGAAAACAATTATTGACTGAAAATCACATAAAGCAGCTTGAGAAAAATGAGATAGGCTGGAAAGATCTTATGGACCAGGGCGTTATAGAATATATAGATGCTGCTGAAGAAGAAAACTGCTTGGTAGCTTTCAACGAAGAAGATCTAACGCCAGAATATACTCATATCGAGATAACTCCTTTGGCTATGCTAGGATATTGTACAACATTAGTCCCTTATGGAAATTTTACACAACCAGCAAGATTGATGATTGGAAGCAAGAACCAGAAACAATCCTTAGGATTATATGTTGCAAATTATTCTTTGAAGATGGATATGGATGTCAACGTATTAAATACTCCTCAGAGGCCGGTTGTACAATCTTTGACTCATGAGATAACAAATTATGACAGCCATCCAGCTGGACAGAATATTGTTGTAGCTATCTTAAGCTATCGCGGTTATAACATGGATGACGCAGTCATCATAAACAAAGGCTCTATCGAAAGAGGATTAGGAAGAAGCACCTATTACAGGATAAGCTCTGCAGAAGAATTAAGATACTCAGGAGGCTTAGTTGATGAAGTAAGCATCCCAGAAAAAGATGTAAAAGGCTATAAGAGTGAAAAAGATTACAGATTATTGGAAGAAGACGGAATAATTTTCCCAGAAGCCCAGGTAAAAGAAGGCGATGTAATAATCGGAAAAACTTCTCCGCCAAGATTCTTATCAGGATTGGACGAATATAATCTAGCATCTTCAACAAGAAGAGAAAGTTCAGTAGGGATGGCTCATGGTGAAGAGGGTCTTATTGATTTTATCCTATTGACTGAAAACGAAGAAGGCAACAAACTTGTTCAAGTAAGAGTAAGAACAGAAAAAGTTCCTGAAATTGGAGATAAATTTACTTCACGTCATGGACAGAAAGGAGTAGTAGGTCTAATCGTTCCAGAAACAGATATGCCTTTTAGCGCATCAGGAATAACACCTGACTTGATATTTTCTCCTCATGGTATCCCATCTAGAATGACAATCAGCCATCTAGTAGAATTATTAGGCGGTAAAGTTGGAGCTTTGGCTGGAAGATATGTTGATGCAACCTGCTTTAATTCAGAGAGAGAAGAGGACTTAAGAAAAGAATTATTAAATCTAGGATTCAGAGAAAACGGAGTTGAAACATTATACAACGGGATCACTGGAGAACAGTTTGAAGCTAAAATATTCATCGGAAATATGTATTATCTAAAATTAAAACATATGGTATCTAACAAGATGCACGCTAGAGCAAGAGGTCCAATCCAATTATTAACAAGGCAACCAACTGAAGGCAGAGCAAAAGAAGGAGGTCTAAGATTGGGTGAGATGGAGAAAGACACATTTGTAGCACATGGTGCATCTCTGTTGTTAAAAGAAAGGTTTGATTCAGACAGAACAATCGTTCCAGTATGCGAAAAATGTGGAGTAATTGCAATCTATGACGAATATAAGAAAAAAAGCTATTGCCCTGTATGCGGTGATGGAACAGAAATAAACAACATTGAACTAAGCTATGCATTCAAACTGATGCTTGATGAGTTAAAATCATTATGCATCTATCCGAGATTAGTTTTGGAGAATAAATACTAAAATGCCTAAAACAAAAAAAGTAGAAGAGAAAGAAGCAAAAGTAGAAGCTGCTGAAGCTCCAAAAACTGCTTTGAAGGAAACAAAAAAAGTAGAAGATGAAAAAAATAAAGAAAAGATAGATTTTGATTTCCAGTATGTCCATAAGCAGGTAAAAAGCATCAATTTCGGAACTCTAAGCCCTGAAATGATCAAGAAGATGGCTTCTGCTAAGATTGTAACTCCTGAATTATATGATAAAGAAGGTTATCCAGTTGATGGTGGTTTAATGGACATCAGATTGGGTGTTATCGATCCTGGCCTAAGATGCAAGACATGCGGTTCTAGATTAAAAGAATGCATAGGTCATTTTGGTTATATTGAATTGGCAAGACCGATAATACATATAAAATTTGTCGATGTTGTTTTAAGCATATTAAGATCAACCTGCAGAGACTGCGGCAGAGTTCTTATCCCTAAAAATAAGATAGATTCTGCATTAGCAGAATTAGTTGAAGCTGAAAAAGAAGCAGGCATCGAAGCAAGAAGAGTAAAGATAAGGGAGATAATCTCAGGGATGAAGTCTCAGAACAAATGCCCTTATTGCAATGCAAAACAGATGAAGATCAACATTGAAAAGCCTACTACTTTTATCGAAAATGAAAAAAGAATAAGCCCTATTGAGATAAGAACAAGATTAGAAAAAGTAACTGATGATGATCTGGTATTATTTGGAATAAACGCTCAGGTAACAAGACCTGAATGGATGGTATTGACAATCATGCCTATCCCTCCAGTAACAATGAGACCTTCTATAACTCTAGAATCTGGAGAAAGAAGCGAAGATGATCTAACCCATAAGATAGGAGATATCGTAAGAATAAACCAAAGATTATTTGAAAATATCAATGCTGGAGCGCCAGAAATAATCATTGAAGATCTATGGGACCTATTGCAGTATCATATAACAACATTCTTTGATAATTCAGTTCCTCAGCTTCCTCCTGCCCGTCATAGATCAGGACAGCCTTTGAAAACTTTAAGCGAGAGAATCAAAAGCAAAGAAGGAAGAATCAGATATAACTTAGCAGGTAAAAGAACAAACTTCTCTGCAAGAACTGTAATTTCACCTGATCCTAATCTAGGATTAAATGAAGTAGGAGTTCCAAAGGAAGTAGCAATGATATTAACAGTTCCAGAAAAAGTAACATCATGGAATATTGAATACTTAAAAGGATTTGTAAAAAATGGTTCACATATATATCCTGGAGCAAATTATATCATAAGACCAGATGGAAAAAAGAAAAAGATAACCGATGAAACTAAAGAAGATAATACAACTGAGATAAGCAACGGATATATCATTGAAAGACATCTATTAGACGGTGATATTGCTTTGTTTAACAGACAGCCTTCATTGCACAGAATGTCGATGATGTGCCATAAAGTTAGAGTACTTCCTTTCAGAACATTAAGAATGAATCCTGCTGTATGCCATCCTTATAACGCAGACTTTGATGGAGATGAAATGAACTTACATATCCCTCAGACTGAAGAGGCAAGAGCAGAAGCAGAAATACTTATGCAAGTACAGACTCAATTGATCTCACCAAGATATGGTCTAAGCGTTATGGGATGCACCCAAGACGCAGTTTCTGGAAATTATACCTTGACAAAAAGCGATTTTAAAGTAAGCAGAGAAGATGCTATTGACATGCTATATGGTGTAGGTGTAGATGATTTTTCAAGATTACCTAAGAAAAAAGAAATAACTGGAAAAGAAATATTTAGCTGTGTAGTGCCTGGAGACTTTAATTATACAGGACATGCAAAAATCTGCAAGAGATGCGCTAAATGTGATAAAGAAAAATGTGAAAGAGACGCTTATGTTTCAATAAAAGAAGGAAGCCTTGTTTCTGGAGTTATAGATAAAAATTCAGTAGGTGAAGAAGCAGGATTAGTATTAAGATCATTGCATAAAAAATACGGAGCAGACAGCGCTGTAATAATAATCGGAAAAATATTCAAGATAGGGGTAGCAACATTATTGAAAAAAGGATTTTCAGTACATCTGTCTGACAGCGACCTGCCTACAATCGCTAGAGAAAAGGTTGATGAAACAATAAGAGTTGCTAAAGATGATGTAAATAACCTGATCAAAGATTACCAGGATAAAAAATTAGAGACATTCCCTGGAAAAACAATGCTTGAGACATTAGAACTGAAAATTTTAGAGATCCTAAACAAAGCAAGAAACCAGACAGGTATGATTGTCCAGAACTATTGCCATAAGCATACAGCTACAATACTTATGTCAGAATCAGGAGCAAGAGGAAATCCATTAAACTTAGCTCAGATGGCAGCATGCGTAGGACAGCAAGCTATGAGAGGCCAAAGAATCAATAAAGGTTACAAAGGAAGAACATTATCATGTTTCAAGAAAGGAGATTTAGGACCTGAAGCTCATGGATTTATCAAAGATGGATTCAAGCAAGGATTAAGGCCAGATGAATTTTTCTTCGGTTCAATCACAGGAAGAGATTCATTAATGGATACTGCTTTAAGAACTCCTAAGTCAGGTTATTTGTACAGAAGATTATCAAACGCTATGCAGGATCTGAAAGTAGAATATGATTATACTGTACGTGATTCAAGCAAAAGAATCATCCAGTTCATGTATGGTGAAGATGGTATTGATGTTTCAAAATCAGAAGAGGGAGTAATAAATGTTGAGAGGGTATTGCACCCTTAAGGAGAAAAAATGGATAAAAACGATATAGATATGCCTTTAAAACTGAAAGATGAGCTTAAAGATAAGAAGGTTAGTGAATCAAATTCAAAAAAAGTAATGTATGAATATCATGATGCATTGATCGATCCTGGAGAATCTGTAGGTATAATTGCAGCAGAATCAATAGGAGAACCAGGTACACAGATGACATTGAACACTTTCCATTTTGCAGGAGTAGCTGAAATGAACGTAACAATGGGTCTTCCTAGGATCATTGAAATTCTAGACGGAAGAAAAGAGATCTCAACTCCAATGATGGAAATATATCTTGAAAAGCCGCATAATCAGGGAAAAGACATACTAAAATTAGCTTCATCAATAAAAGAGACATTATTGAGCGAAATAGTTTCAGAATTCTCAATAAATATTGCTGATCTGACTGTAGAGATAAGATTAGACCGTGAAAAAATGAAGACTGCAGGGATAACATCAAAGACTGTAGAAAATGCAGTATCAAAATCTGTCAAAAAGATAAATATAAAAGAGAAAGATGATTTGGTGATAGTAAAATCCAAGGAAAAAGAAGGAAGCTTAAATGAGATATATAGGCTAAAAGAAAAATTAAAGACAGTCTATATAGCAGGTATAAAAGGTATAAAACAGATACTGCCTGTAAAAAGAGGAGAAGAATTTATAATCATAACAGCAGGTTCTAACTTCAAAGATGTTCTGGAACTTGATTTTGTAGATAAGTCAAGAACAACAACCAATGATGTCTATGAAACTGCAAGTGTTCTTGGGATAGAAGCTGCAAGACAGCTTATAATATCTGAAGTATACAAGGTTATTGAAAGACAAGGCCTTAATGTTGACATAAGACATATAATGCTTGTTGCAGATACTATGTGCAACAATGGTCTGATAGAAGGGATAACAAGATATGGTGTTGTATCTAAAAAATCATCTGTTTTGGCGAAAGCTTCTTTCGAAACACCTATAAAACACATTGTAAACTCATCTTTAATAGGGGAAGTTGATCTATTGACTTCTGTAGTTGAAAATGTAATGCTTAATCAGCCTGTTCCGATAGGGACTGGATTGCCTGATTTAGTGACAAAAGTGAGGAAATAAACATGGCAGGAATTATGGATGAAATAAGAGATGCATCAATAAAGAAGAAGTTAGTTATCGGTACTGATGCTACATTGAAAAAAATAAGATTAGGAAAGATTGCCAAAGTATACCTTAGCAAAAACTGTCCTAAAGACACACAAAAAGATTTGGAAAAATATTCTAAGATGACAAATATTGAGATAGTCCCCTTAGAAAAATCCAATGAAGAGCTTGGTGTTGTATGTAAAAAACCTTTTTCTATTTCGGTTTTAGGAGTTTTAAGCGGAAAATAAACTAAGATAATGATTAAGATAAAGTATGATATTGATCTGATGAAGTTTATTTCTATATTTGAAACCTTGACAAGGACCAATGTAAAAGACTGCATTGCTGGAGAGCCCTTGATATTTGTTGTCAATCAAGGAGAGATAGCAAAGGCTATCGGGAAAAATGCTTCTAATATAAGAAGGATAGAGGGTATAATAAAAAAATCAGTCAAGGTTGTTGAATTTAATGATGATGTCTGTGAATTTGTAAGAAATCTGATTGCTCCGTTAAGAGTTGCTGAAGTTTTTAAAGAAGAGAATAAGATAATGATAAAAGATCCTAATACCAAGACAAAAGGCATGATAATAGGCAGAGATTCTTCAAATCTTAAAAAAACAAAAGATATTGTCTCTAGATATTTCCAGATTGAAGACATTGTTATTGTTAGGTAATTGTTACTATTCTATAATAGTTAAAAAGAAAAGATTTATAAATTAAGATAGGACTTTCTATTATTATTACGATTATTACTATTATTATGATTGGGGGTTAATTTGATCTGCGAAAAATGCGAATATGAATGGGAAACTCGTGTAGAAAATCCTAAATCTTGTCCTAGATGCAAATACAGGTTTGATTATAAAGAAGTTAGAGGTATCAAAAATGGGTTCTGAAAGCATAGATGATAGGGTTTGTGATAACCAATCTTTAAACCTAGCTTCTGACGTAGAAAAAGCTGCAGATGGTGTATGTAATAGTGATTATTGGAAATCTCTAAACGAAGCCCAAAAAAAAGCGTTGATATGCAGAGAAACTATCTACCAAAGCAACTTTAGCATATTGGAAAAGGCTATTTCAGGTTCAGATTTTGGCAATTATCTTCATTTTGTTTTTGAATCTCCTGAAGAAGGTTTAGGAGCATTAGCTTCATTAAAATATTTTGAAGATAAAAATGGCGTAGTTCTAAATATAAGGCATATCCCTAAACAAGTGATTGATGAGATCAATCCTACTTTAGACCTTCCTAAAGAAGAAGAAAGGAAAAGAGGAATAGTTGCTTATCTGCACACTAAAAAAGATAAAATCTAATATTATTTAGAAGGTTTTCTTCCTACAATATACCTGTACCATCCAAATTTCATAAGCTCTTCAGGTGTAATGACCTTTTCTTCCATGATCTTCCAAAATTTAAGCAACTCACTTGATTGTTCTGGTTTTCCAAGCCTAGGAATTTTAGCGTACATAGCTTGTGCTTCTTCGTCTAGATAAACTAAAGGGATAGGTGATGGTGGTGCAATTGAAACAGCACCTTCCTTTTCTATCTTGAGGCCAGATTCATCCATCATGTTGCCTAAGTCTACTGAATAGCTGTATTTTGCCTGAGGAAAGATATATTCTATAATATTATTAAAAAACTTTTTTTCTTTTTCTCTGCTAAATTTATGCAAAGGGCTTGAAGGGTTAGGTATTCCTACAAGGATTATCCCTCCTGGTTTCGTTATTCTTGCCATCTCATCAATAAGCCTTCTTTGATCAAATCTGTCTAGATGCTCAAATACATCCATGTTAAAAGTAGCATCAAACTGCCCATTTGAATAGCCTGTTGAATAAAAATCTCCTTGTTTGGTCTCTATCTTATCTTCGATCTTGTTATGCTGAGCTAGATCTTCAAAAAAACCAAGAGCACCATAAGACTTATCAAATCCATATACTCTTTTTATCCCTCTTTGAGCTTGTAGAACAAGACAAATACCGCTGCCAGAACCTATCTCTGCAGTGACTGCCTCTTGCGGATTTTCCAATGAATTGACGATTATATCTGCTAAATTGCTATAAGTGTAATATCTTCCTGGAAGATGTTCTGAATACCCTTTATTTTTCATCATTGAAACAAGATAAGCAGCATGTTCTCTTGTCCAAAATTCGTCCATCTCAGACCATCTTTCGCCATCAGAATATTTTTTATTAGCAGTATCCAATATCATCTTTGAAAAAGAGCCTATCGCCAGCTGAAAGTTATTACTATCTTCGAAGATATCAAAACTTTTTCTAGGCATGTAAAGGCCATCAAACTTTAGAGTATCGTCTGCCATAATTCCCTAAAATACTTACCATTTAAAAATCTTTCGATTTTTTAACTATTGCAGAGTGATAAAAATAGATAGAACCTAGTACTCCATAGCAACCCTTGAGACAGCCATATGGATGATGATCTCAAATATCTGCTCCATGCTTGTCAATATAAGAATCTCTGAATTAGAGAACGTCTTTATTGTCCTTCTTATCTTTTCTAGTGTTTCTGAACGGTTTGCACTTAATTTTTCCATCTTTTCCAGGTTGAAATTATAAAAAAATTCATGATATTCTTTCAAAGCATTATGTATTGTCGAGAGGATAGCTATAGATTCTTTTGACAGCTTTATTTTTGTATTTGCAACAAGCTTGTTGTTTATGATATATCTTGCACAATAGGTGATGATATCTATGATCATATCTACTGACGATAAGATTCCATAAAGTGATGTTGTTTTTTTAGAATCTGTATAGCCGAACTTGTTTAAAAGCCTTAGATCATATGCTGCAAATTTTGTAACAGTATTATGCTTTTCATTTATAGTATCCAATAAAGCATAATCTCCTCTTTTTACACCTTCGATAAGATCATTATTTGCATCGATCAAAAGCAGAAATATCCTTCTTAATACAGAATCAAATTCTTTGATTGTACCTTCGGATAAATCCTTTATTACACAGTAATTTTCTTTTTGCTCTATTATCTCAGCGCCATTTAATCTGTTTACCTCTTCGTGTATTGCTGAGATTACAGTAACTTCTTTTCCTGCTTTATAATGATGAGTTGTCTGCTTGTCAAATTTTAACCTGATCTCGTCATAGCCTCTTATATATAAACATCTTATCAAGAACATCAATGAATCACGGTCAAGATTGCTTATATCTTTCTCGATAGAGCCAGATTCCGGGATCTTTTCAGTATGGATTATTATCTTATTGCCTGATTCTTCAACATCTAATTCATCTCCTTTTTTGATCCCGTGTTCAATAGTCCATTTTCTAGGCAAGGATATCAACTGAGTAGAATCTGCAATTTGTATAACTTTTCTTTTCATTATAGACCACCCTCTGATTATCAGTAATCACATTAATTTATAAACTTTTCTAAATTTTATATAAATAAGGTATTTTATATAAACCTTATAAACTTTAAGCATTAATTATAAATACTCTTTTAACCATTTAAGTTCTGTACGGAAGATTTACGGATATATTGCGGGGTGGATTTTATGGAAAAAACAAGACAAGCTAAAAATTTTGTTGAAGAATCTATAGAAGGAAATCTTTATTCTGAGAATGGAAGAGAAGAGCTTGTTGAAAATGATGAATTAACCCCTAGAGAAGAAGCTTTTATGTCTGGATGGGATCAGGCAGATGAGATGCCTGAAGATATTGAAAAGGAGGTGGAATAAATGGAATCATATCTATTGATTAACACCGAAACACCATGGAAAGACGAAGTAAAAAAGGAGCTTTCTCAGTTTGAGTTTACTGTTGAAGAGATTGATGATATATTAGGAAGCTCAGACATCCTTGCAAAAGTCAATGTTGACAATAAAAATGCATTAAAACACTTTGTTTTAGAGCAGCTTGAAAGGATAAGCGGAATAAAAAGAGTATTGGTAATATGAAAAATTTCATTGTAAAAACCCTGGAAGAAGAAGGTTATTCAGATAAAAGCCTGTATGCAAAAGAAGCTAGGCTGCATACTGAAGATATAATGCTTGAAGAAGATAATATTGAATGTCTTTAGACATATCCCACAAACCTCACCAACCTGCTCCGTGTGTTGGTGAGAGTTTATATTCACAAGATAAAAAAGAAAAAGGTGAAATTTCAATGTATATAGACAGATTCGGAATATTTTGGGAAGATGAAGAAGTTAGAAAACTTCCTGAGCATAAGATAAAAGATTTAGAGATCCATGAAACAGCCTTAGAAGGCGAAGACTTATTTGATTAAAAATATAAAAATTATTCTTGGTATATGATATGTTATATAAAGATAAATTCGGGGTGTTTTGGGAAGAGAAAGATGTAATTAAGCTTCCTAAATCCAAAATAGATGAGCTTGAAATAATTCAGATTGCATTTAACTATAATAATCTTTTTGATTGATATCATTATTGCTTTTCTTTGCTAGTATCAAAAGTTTTATAAAAGAACAATTCATTTCTAAATTTATGATATGCTTAGGTATAGAGACAACTGCGCACACTTTTGGTGTTGGAATAATAGATTCAAATGGAAAAATTTATGCAAATGCTAAAGATGCATATACAACTTCAGAAGGGGGTATTCATCCGACGTTTGCAAAAGAGCACCATATTGAATGTGCTGATAGAGTAATTGCTTCTGCATTAGAACAGGCTAAATTAAAGGAAGAAGATATTGATATTGTTTCTTTTTCACAAGGTCCTGGATTGCCACCTTGTTTGGTTGTTGGTATGAACAAAGCAAAAGATTTTGCTAAGAGAAATAATCTTCCTCTTGTTGGTGTCAATCATTGCATATGCCATCTGGAAATTGGAAAGATGATGACAAAAGCTCATGATCCTGTTCTGCTTTATGTTTCTGGTGCTAATACTCAAGTTATTGCTTATGATGGAGGCAAATATAGGATATTTGGTGAAACTTTAGATAATGGTGTTGGTAATTTTATAGACGGATTTGCTCGTCATCTAGGTTTAGGTTTTCCTGGAGGTCCTAAGATTGCTGAATTAGCTTCTAAATCTCATAATTATATAGAGATACCTTATGTTGTAAAAGGTATGGATATCTCTGTTGGCGGAATTGGAACTAATCTTAAGCAGAAATTTGATTCTGGAAAATATTCAAAAGAAGATCTTTCATATTCTTTACAAGAAACTGTTTTTTCAATGTTAGTTGAAGTTGCTGAAAGAGCGATGGCCCATACTCAGAAAAAAGAGTTGCTTTTAGGTGGAGGAGTTGCCTGCAATAAAAGATTACAAGAGATGTGCAAGATAATGTGTACAGAAAGAAATGCAAAATATTATTGTCCTGAAAATCCTGTTTTGGTTGATAATGGCCTTATGATAGCATGGCAAGGCATCATCCAGCACAAACATGCAACAAAAGATTATGACTCATTTGATATCCTTCCTAGATGGCGTACTGATGATGTTAAAGTTGATTGGAAATAATCTTTATAATTGATCTAAATGGCCGCATACTAAAACATAAATGGCAATTTCTAAACTTAAATTTGGATAATCAAAAAGTATATAAAGTATTTAAATATATTAAAATAATTAAAAATGAAACAAAATAAGAATACTTATTGTCATATGTTATGGGACAGTGTTTTTATTAATTATAATGGAAAGGTGTTTATTTGCTGCCATAGTAAGCCTAAAGAGATTGGCAACATCTACAAGGATAATTTGAAAAAAATATGGACAGAAAATAACAAAATTAAAAAATTAAGATTAAAATCTTTGAACGGTTCGCTTAAATGTTGTAATGACTGTAATCTACTCTCAAAAGAAGATAAAAAGAATAAAGTGAATTACCAACTTTATAAAGATTACCCAAGAAGAGTATGGTTATTATACGGAGAGTATTGTAATCAAAATTGTATAATGTGCTTGCAAGACCATAAATCAAAAGTTATGCTTGATAATAATGCTTTAAAAAATCAGATTGACTGGACTAAAATTGAAGATATCGAATTTCAGGGAGGAGAAATTTTGGCTATGAAAAGAGCAAAAGAATTATATCTTTGGTTGACACAAAAAATGAATAAAAAAGTAAATTTGATTACTAATGGCATGTTAATTAATGATGAATGGGCAGAACATTTAGCAAAAGGATCAAATTGGATTGAAATATCAGTTAATGCTGCTACAAAAAAGACACATGAATTAGTCAATAGAGGTTCGAATTATGAACTGGTTCTTGATAATATAAAAAAATTAATCTATTTTAAAGATAAATATAATTTGAAGACAGAGATTATATATAAGTATACTATAGTCAAAGAAAATCTGCATGAGATAGCTGACGCAATAAAGTTTGCAGATGCTTTAAGCTGTGATTTTATAAACGTTGGTTATGATGTGTCTGTACCGGTTTTTTTAAATGGAAATCTTATATTAAAAGAAAAGATAAGGAACGAGATTTCTTCAATTATGAATGAAGATTTAAAACTTAAAATTAGCAGAAAGAGATTAAATTATCTAGGATTACTATAAATCAATATCTATGGTTATATAAAGAGATTTTGTAATCAAGAAGATAAGCAAAAAGTCGCGGGGATTGTAGAATACTTTTTCTTAGTATAATCTATAATCCTTAAAGAAACCATCAACTTCTTTCTTTACGGTCTTGCTTATTTCCTTCTGGCCTTCTTCATTTGGATGGAACTGATCTGAACTTATCAAAGAATTATCAAAGTTTTCCATATAGGAAAACATATCTATAATTTCGAGATCATATTTTTCAGCCATCTCGTATACGATATCATTATAGGATTCAATAATGTCCTGGCCAATCTCTTTTACCTCTAATTTGACACCAAAACCAGATATAAGATCATTTATTTTGTCTTCTATATCTGTTGCAACCTGCAACTTAGATACATCTGGTATTGTAATAAGGATAATATCGCTGTTTGGAACTGAAAAAAGCTCATCTATAGTCTTGATATAATTTGCTTTGAATTCAGGTACTGAAATGAATTTTTTGATATCATTTGCTCCAAACCATAAGAAAATTAATTTATTCCCTTCTTGAAATTTATCTTTTTCAAATAAGGATAATTGATATTCTGCAACACTGTAAGAGGTTGCTCCGCTTATAGCATAATTATATACTTGAACATCATCAAAATCAATAGAATATTGATAAATCCAAGAAGTATTTGTAGGAACACCATGACCATAAGTGATACTATCTCCAAATGCTATAAGATAATCTATCTTTTTAGGAATTTTTAAAACTTCAACAAATATGGATTGATTTAATGTTGTTTTTCCATCAGATATTTCGCAGTTTATCTCATATTTTCCTAAAATATCAAACTTTTGTGAACATATTGAAGAATTAAAGCAATCATCAAGCTGTTTATTGTTTAATCTCCAGGTAAAATTATATTTTCCTGTACCATTAAAAGCATCACAATAAAAAGAATCTGAAGAATGAATATAAACAGTGATATTATCTGCGGTCAAAGACATCTCTAAAGGAGGAACTTTTGCACAGCTTATGATAAAAAAACAGGATAAGATTATTAAAACTAATTTTTTCATATTTTATTTTCTATCTCTTCAACTAACTGGTTGATGAACTCATCAACATTCTTAGCGCCATGTATAACATTATCACGAGTTCTTACATTAATAGTATTATCAGCAATCTCTTTGTCTCCTACAACAAGTATATAATTTATCTGTTCAACCTGAGCATCTCTAACTTTTTTGGAAATACTTTCAGCTCTTTTGTCAACTTCGACCCTTATTCCTTTTGCAGCCATCTTTTCAGCAACCTTATCTGCATATTCATTAAACCTATCAGCGATTGTCAATATCTTAGCCTGGACAGGACTTAACCATAATGGGAATTTTCCTGCATAATGCTCGATCAAGATTCCCAAAAATCTTTCCATAGTTCCTAATAAAGCTCTATGTATAACTACAGGTGTTTTTCTTGAACCGTCTGCATCTGCATATTCTAGTTCAAATTTCTGAGGAAGCTGATAATCTAACTGTATTGTTGCTAATTGCCATTGCCTTCCTAGAGCATCTTTTACTTTTACATCGATCTTAGGGCCGTAAAAAGCTCCTCCACCAACATCAACTTTGTATTTTAATCCAGAATCATCAAGCGCTTTTTTTAGATTGGCTTCAGCTATATCCCATGTCTCTTTCTGGCCCATAAAACTTTCAGGCCTTGTAGACAAGTTTATCTCATCTATCTGCAGATTAAATATCTTATAGATTGTCTTTATCTTGCCTAGTATGATCTTTATCTCATCAAATATCCCTTCTTGTGATATGAAAATATGAGTATCATCCTGCGATAAAGCTCTAACCCTTGTCAATCCAGCCAAAGTTCCTGACTTTTCATTCCTGTAAAGAGTTGTTGTTTCAGCTATCCTTAAAGGAAGATCTTTGTATGAATGAGCATCTCTTTTAAAAACAAGCATATGGCAAGGACAGTTCATAGGCTTTAAGCCCATATCTACATTGTCTTCAGCATGATGAACAACAAACATATTTTCCTTATAATGTTCCCAGTGTCCAGATGTTTTCCAAAGATCTATATTCAATAATTGAGGTGTTCTGACTTCTTTATATCCTTCGCCATAAGAATATTCACGGGCAAATTTAGTCAGTTCAATAAGCATTATCATCCCTTTTGGAAGGAAAAAAGGCATTCCTGGTGCAAACTCATGGATCATGATAAGATTCTGGTCTTTACCTATCTTCCTATGGTCCCTTTTCTCTGCTTCCTGCAGCATAACAAGATATTTTTTGAGTTCTTCTTTTTCAGGAAATACAATCCCATATATCCTTTGAAGCTGAGCATTTTTTTCATTGCCTTTCCAATAAGCTCCTGCTGTTTTCATAAGCTTGAATGCTTTCAAAGATCTTGAATTAGCAACATGAGGTCCAATACATAGGTCAGTATAATCTCCAGAAGTATAGGTTGAAACAGTATTTCCTTCTAATTCATCTATCAGTTCTAGTTTATATGGCTCATCTTTGAATATTTTTCTTGCTTCATCTTTAGAAACTTCTTTTTTTACAAAATCAACATTTTTTCTTATAAGATTGTTCATCTCCTCTTCAATCTTTTTCAGATCTTCTGGAGTAAAAGGGTTTTTTACATCAAAATCATAGTAAAAACCATCTTCAATAGCAGGTCCTATACCTAACTTAACATCAGGAAAAAGCTTTTTCACAGCTGCAGCTAACATGTGTGAAGTAGAATGCCTTAAAACCATAATATCTTCTTTTTTCTCTTCTGCCATATAAAATATAGTGGGTGTTTTATTTATATAGTTTGTGCTTGATAACAATATAATAATTGTGGCTTTTTAACTATCTATAAGTAGTTACAATAGAAAGGTTTATAAATGATAAAATTTCTGATTTGTTATGTCTAAAAAATTTCAGTGCTATGATAAATGCGGATTATGCTGTGAAAATCCTGCAATAATTGTATCTCCTTCACTGGGTGATCTTTACAGAATAGGGCAAAAACATAATAAAACAGTTCTAGATGTAGCTGATGAAAGTACCACAGTTTGGTTCACAGATTCAAGCTATAGAAGAGTAGGTATGGTATTTGAAATGCCTTGTCATTATCTAGATGATAAAATATGCAGTGTTCATGAATCTAAACCTGTTATTTGCAGAATGTCTCCTGAAGATTTTATCGCTGGAAAGGCCGATGATCCTGCTGCATATCAATATTTTCCATGCATAACAGAAGCAACATCTATAACCCAAGAGCAAAAAAGAATTTTAAGATCTTTAAAAAAATTGATGGATAAAGAGAAACATATTACAGATAGATATATCTATAATCCTGCTCTTACTGTTAATCCTAACAGAAAAGAGTACCTTAAAACAAACAGGATGTTTAGAACTGCTATAGAAGGCAAGGAAGATGATCTTTTATTTGTTATAAAGTGTGAACAAGATGCTCTGAAAAAAGATTTTTTAGACACTTTGATCCAAAGGCTGGAAAAGGCTGTAAAAAAAAGCAGGGTTATGGATGCTCTTAGATCAAACAGCGATATTTATTTCTCATTGCTAGCTAAAACATAAGATTTTAATACTGTTCTTCACTAATTTATTATATGGAAAGGCTGTTTATCGAAGCAAAATACGCTGGAAAGATAAAGATTAATGAAAAAGATATAGTCCAATTGCCTAAAAATATAGGTTTGGCTACAACAGTACAATTTGTTAATCATTTAGAAAATATCAAAAAACAGCTGAAAGGCAAGAAAGTTTTAACAGACAGATCAAAACAAAAATATTGCGGACAGATTTTAGGATGTGATGTATCTTCTGCTGAAAAGATAAAAGACAAAATCGATGCATTCTTATATGTTGGAACAGGTCATTTCCATCCGATAATGCTTGGATTATTAGGAAAAGATGTTTTTTTATTAAATCCTTTTGATGGCAGCATAAAAAAGTTGGATAAATCAATAATTGAGAACTATGAGAAAAGGAAAAAAGGATCTATGCTCAAGTTTTTATCTTCAAAAAATATAGGTGTTTTAGTATCGACAAAAGAAGGGCAAATGGTTTCTTTAAAAAAATTAGACGATCTAGAGAAAAAATATAAAGATAAGAGATTCTATATGTTTGTTGCAGACAATATCGATATCAACCAGTTCCAGAACTTCAAGTTTATCGAATCTTGGGTAAATACTGCTTGTCCAAGATTAGAAGAGGATTTCCTCCTTGTCAATATAAGAGAGATCTAGTTCTATGAAAAGAGCAGTATGTTTTTCAACAGGGAATATGTATCAAGTAACAAATAATATCCATAAGATGATAGATGATTCTTTGAAGCTTGATGTTGACGGAATCGAGCTGCTTTTTTCTAACGCAGAGACTCTTTTAAAGTTCAGGTTTAAAAAAGATGAAATATCTAGATTAAGAAAACTGAAACATAACACGATTCATCTTCCGTTCTATAAAACCGAAAGAAAAGATAGGATATATTTCTTCAATACTCCTTATTGCAGGAAAATTATTGCAAAATTATGTAAAATAGCTAGCCAGATAAATGCAGTTAACCTAAATCTTCATGCGCACCAGCTAAAAAACGAGAAGGTTCTTGAAGGATTTAAAAATTTTAATTTTACTTTTGAGAATCTGATGCCTTATCATGGTTTTACTGTTAAAGATTATAAAGCAGTCCTAAAAAAACACCCAGACTTCAGATTTTTATTAGACACTTCGCATGCAATACTCAATAATAACCTCAAAGAATTAGTCAAAAACTTTAAAGATAAGATAAGTTTTATACATTTAAGCGCAGCAAAATATGAAGAGCAGAAAGACCATTTTTTGATCCATAGATTCAATCATCATAGCAGAAAAGAGCTGGATATAATAAAAAGATTAAAATGCCCTGTAATAATCGAGGCTGGAAGAGAAAAAGGATTAAAATTAAAGGATTTTAAAAAAGAGATCAGTTATGTGAGAAGATGGCTGAAATGAAACCTGAACTATTAAGCCCTGTGCAAGATCTTGTAAGCCTTCAGGCAGCACTAGATGCAGGAGCTGATTCTATATATTTCGGGATAAAAGAACTGAATATGAGAATGGGTGCAAAGAATTTTACGATAAAAGACATTAAAAAAGTTGTTGAAACCTGCCATAAAAAAAATGTTAAAGCATATTTAACATTAAATACGATTATATATGACAATGAGCTGAAGGATGTTATTGCGATATTAAAAGAGGCAAAAAAATCAAAGATTGATGCAATAATCGCATGGGATTTTTTAGTTCTTTATGAAGCAAACAAGCTAGGTATCCCTATCCATATATCTACACAGGCTTCGATTGCAAATTTTGAAGCTATAAAAACATTAAAAAAACAGTTCAAGAACTTTAAAAGGGTTGTTTTAGCACGTGAACTAGATCTTGAACAGATAACTAGCATAATTAAAAAAATTAAAGAAAAAAAGCTTGGTGTTGAGATTGAAGTTTTTGTGCATGGAGCTATGTGCGTATCTGTCTCTGGAAGATGTTTTTTGAGCCAGGAAATATTTGGAAAATCTGCTAATCGCGGAGAATGTCTGCAACCATGCAGAAGAAAATACTTGATTAAGGATGTTGAAGAAGCTCATGAGCTTGAATTAGGAGAAGAGTATGTGATGAGCCCCAAAGATCTTTGTGCGTTGCCTTTTTTAGATAAACTGATTAAAGC